>OUNO011323183.1_pt1 | contig 64425 bp, 60 predicted proteins | sample 1779811 | NCBI WGS metagenome assembly OUNO01 (sample SAMEA3914804, study PRJEB12502) | metagenome | biome: forest; material: soil | place: Canada | collected 2010-06-25 | depth 0.3 m
CTGCTGCGCGCCTTCGCCGGCGCCTCGGTGCCGAAAGTGACGCTGGTCCTGCGCAAGGCCTTCGGCGGCGCCGCGATCACGATGAACTCCAAAGACCTCGGCGCCGACGTCGTCTTCTCCTGGCCCGGCGCCCAGATCGGGATCATGGCCGCCCGCCAGGCGGTCGGCATCGTCCACCACCGGGCGCTGAACGAGGAGGGCGGGCCCTCCCACGAGGAGCTCGCCGACGCCTACGCCGCCGAGCACCTGACGGCGCCGGCCGCCGCCGCCAGCGGCTGGGTCGACGAGGTGATCGACCCGGCCTGGAGCCGCGACCGGCTCGGCTGGGCGCTGCGATCGCTGGGGGGACGATGAACGTTGCCGGGCCATCCGCCGGAGCCCCGACGATGAGCGAGAGGGCGATCCCGCGCGGGCGGGTCGTCTCCACCTACGTGGCGCTGGGGGACAGCTTCACCGCCGGGCGCGAATCGGCCGACGGCGAGCGCTGGGCCGATCGCCTCGCCGGCCGCCTGCGGGCGGTCAACACGGACCTGACCTACCGCAACCTCGCGGTCGACGGCGCCAGCAGCGCCGACGTGCTGGGGCAGATCCCGCCGGCGCTGGCGCTCAAGCCCGACCTGGTCACCGTGATCTGCGGCGCCAACGACGTCCTGCTCACATCGCGGCCGGACATCGAGGGCTACGAACGGCGCTTCTCGGAAATCCTCGAGCGCTTGATCGACGCGGTGCCCGAGGCGGCGATCCTGACCGCTACGGCGCCGGAGAGCTGGCACTTCATGGAGCTGCGGCCGCGGACCAAGGCGCGCCTGGTCAAAGCCCTCTCCGACCTCAACGCGGTCACCCGCACGGTCGCCGCCCGCCACCGTGTCCCCTGCCTCAACGTCGCCGGCCACCCGGGCCTCACCGACCGCGCCAACTTCTCCGCCGACGGCCTGCACCCCTCGGCCCAGGGCCACGAACGGGCGGTCCAGGAGATCGCCCTCTCGCTGGGCGCCCACTTCGGCATCCGGGCTGAGCTCAAAGACGATTTCCAAGGAGGCACCTGATGGGCGACACCCTCTCGCGCGACTTCGACGGGCTCGAGGTGGGCGGCCGCTTCCGCTCGCCGGGACGGACGATCACCGAGACCGACCTCGTCACCTTCGCCGCCCTGACCGGCGACTTCCACCCGCTTCACACCGACGTCGAGTGGGCGGCCGAAAGCGAGTTCAACGGCCGCATCGCCCACGGCATGCTGCTGCTCTCCTACTGCGTCGGCCTGGTCCCGCTCGACCCCGAGCAGGTGCTGGCCTTGCGCGGCTTCGAGCGGGTCGCCTTCAAGCGCCCGGTGCGGATCGGCGACACGATCCACGTCGAGGGCGACCTCGTGTCGAAGCAGGAGCTCGACGAGGCAACCGGCTTGGTCGTCTTCAACTGGAGGATCGTCAACCAGCGCTCGGAGGTCGTCACCATCGCCAAGGTCCGGGTCGTCTGGCGCCGCGCGGCGCAGCCGGCCCCGGCCGCCGTCGCGGCTGAGCCGGTCTACCTGTGATCCTCGCCGGCAAGCGGATCCTCGTCACCGGTGTCGTCAACCGTCAGAGCATCGCCTTCGCGATCGCCGAGCGCGCCCAGCAGCAGGGGGCGGAGGTGCTGCTGACCAGCTTCGGCCGGATCAAGCGGATGACCGAGCGCTCGGCGGCGCGGCTGGACCCAGCGCCCGATGTGCTTGAGCTCGACGTCAACAGCGACGCCGATCTGGCGGCGCTGCGCGAGGAGCTGGGCAGCCGCTGGGGCAGGGTCGACGGCGCCGTCCACGCCGTCGCCTTCGCCCCCGCCGATGCCCTCGGCGGCGAGTTCATGGCGGCGCCGCGGGCCAGCGCCGCCACCGCCTTCGAGACCAGCGCCTACTCGTTCAAGGCCCTGGCGGCGGCGCTGGAGCCGCTGATGGAGGCGGGGGGAGGCAGCCTCGTCGGGCTCGACTTCGACGCCACCGTCGCCTGGCCGTCATACGACTGGATGGGGGTCGCGAAGGCGGCGCTGGAGTCGGTCAATCGCTACCTGGCCCGTGACCTCGGCCCGAAGGGGATCCGCGCCAACCTCGTCTCCGCCGGCCCGATCCGCACCGCCGCCGCCTCCGGCATCCCCGGCTTCGGCAAGCTCGAAGCGGCCTGGTCCGAGCAGGCGCCGCTGGGCTGGGAGGTCGACGACCCGGCCCCGGTTGCCGACGCGGCGCTCTTCCTCCTCTCCGACCTGGCGCGGGGGACGACCGGCGAGATCATCCACGTCGACGGCGGCTTCCACGCCGTCGGCGCGCCGACGCCCGCCTAGAAGGGACCAAGGCGAGAGTCGGCAGCGGCCTAGCTGGTCACCGGGTGATTGGCCCGGAAGAGGTTCTCCGGGTCGTAGCGCTCCTTGATCTCGCAGAGCCGTTTGACCGTCTCCTCCGGGAAGGCCTGGGACATCTCGAACGGCTCCTCGCAGAAGTTGAGGTAGCGGCCCGAGTCGTAGGGAGCCAGAGCCTCGGTGAAGGCGCCGAGCCAGGCCCGGGACGGGGCCATCGCCTCGGGCACCGGCACGATGCCGACGCCGAAGGCGAGGAAGGAGCCCGGCAACTGGGCGAGGGCGCCGCCGCCCTCCGCCGGACGCCCGAGGGCGCCGCCGCAGTGCCGCAGCTCGATTGAGACCAGCTGCGAGCCGGAGCCGGGCCCGACCGCGGCGAGGACCGCGTCGATCGCCTCCGCCGGCAGGTCGCCGGTCATCAGGCCGTCGGCCGTGTAGGGGGCGGGCTCGGGCGGGTCCATGTGGAGATCGGCGATGCCCGCCGGCGGCACGGCGGCGATCGTGTCCATCACCGGCCCCAGCTCGCGCAGCGGCGCCAGCACGTCGCCGGCCTCGGCCTCGTTGCCGCAGTAGATCGCCTCGAGCACCGCGAAGGACTGACCGCGGAGTGGCTCGGGGATCTCGGGGATCGGCGGGAAGTTCATCAGCCGGCCGACCGAGGTGACCTCCTCGGGGACCGTCGCCGTCCACTCGTGCCAGGCATGGAGCACCTCGCTCGCCCGCTCGAACGGGAAGAAGAGAGCGCCGGCGAAGACCTCGGGCAGCTCCAGCAGGTCGAACTCCAGCGCGGTGACGACGCCGAAGCTGCCGCCACCGCCGCGCAGCGCCCAGAAGAGGTCCGGGTCGTTGTCGGCATCCACCCGCCGCAGCTCGCCGTCGGCGGTGACCAGCTCGACCGCGGTCACCCGGTTGCAGGCGATCCCGTGCTTGCGGGCGTACCAGCCGACGCCGCCGCCGAGGCTGTAGCCGCCGACCCCGATATTGGGCGCCGAGCCGTGCAGTGCCGCCAGCCCCAGCTCAGACGCCTGCGGCACGACTTCGGCCCAGAGGGCGCCTGCGCCGACCCGGGCGGACAGCGCCTCGCGGTCGATCTCGACCGCGTTGAGGCCGGCGGTGCGCAGCAGCACGGTGTCGGCCAGCGGGCCCAGCGGGCTCGCCGCGTGGCCGGTTCGCTGGGCCGCGACCCGCTTGCCGTCCGCCGCTGCGGCGCGGACGAGAGCGGCGACGTCCGCCGCGTTCTCGGGCAACGCGACCGCCGCCGGCTGTTGGTCCAGGAGGACGTTGAAGGCGCCGCGCGAGCCGTCCCACTCAGGGGTGCCCGGCATGACGACGCTGCCGTCGATCGTGACTGCGCTGAGGTCGTTCATGCCGGGCACCTTTTCATCTTCCGCCGCTCGCCGCTAGCGCTTTCCCCCCAGCCGGGTGAAGGAGACCTCCCAGTGGACGTCGGTCTTCGACCACCAGTCGGCGCCGCTGTTGGTCGCCGAGCCGTTGGCGATCGAGATCCACTTCTGGAACTGGGGATCGAACAGCTCGTCCTGGGAGAGCTCGGCGTAGATGTACTTGCCCTTGTAGCCGGACCCTTCGACCAGCAGCCAGGGGAAGCTGGCGGTGCCAGAGCTGGGGCAGTTCAGGTACGGGTCCTGGTCGCCGTTGCCGCTCAGCAGCAGCCCGTCCTTTTTCTCCCTGCCGAACTGCAGGTTGAGGCGCCACGGCTTGATGATCTTCGTGCCGCAGTCGGGCTTGGTCGCTTCGGCGCCGCCGCCGTTTTCTTCGCAGGGCACGGCCGGCGAGGAGATCGCCGGGGTGTAGCTGCGCTGAACCTTGGCGCGGGCGGGGATGCCGAGCTGCGGGCCGCCGAACAGCTGCGGGTTGAATTCGCCCTTCATATGGGTGGCGGTGACGTAGATCGGCTTGGTGGTCTGGAAGGTCACCCGCTCGCGGCCGAAGGAGTGGTCGCTGACGTCGCACTCGTTCTCGGCTTCGTGGCTGCGGTGCTGGACCGTGTTCTGCCAGCCCTTGATCTCGACCTTGAACTTGGCCAGCTGGAAGCCGTTGCCGTAGTTCGCGGCCCGGGCCGAGCCGGCGAGGGCCAGCGCCACCATCAGCGCCGCCCCTGCCGCGATCGCCAGGGCGATCAGCTTGTCGGTCTTGCTCATTTCCATCTCAAAGCTCCTCTCGGTTGCGGCGGCGGCTTTAATGGCCGGCGCCGATCTCGTGGTTGGCCTGGAACAGGCGGCCCGGGTCGTAGGCCTCCTTGACGGCGAGGAGGCGGGCGGCGGTCTCGGGGTCGAAGAACGACTCGCCGCGGCTGGGGTGCTCGGTGAAGTTGAGGTACTGGCCGGCCCGGTAGGGCGCCAGCGCCTCGCCGACGCGGGCCAGGTCGGCCGCGGTCTTCGCCGCGCTGCCCTCGTCGACCGCCATCCCGACCGCGAACGAGGCGAAGCTGCCGGGCAGGGTCGAGACCGCTCCGTGCTCGGGGGCGGGCCGCGCGAGGGCGCCGCCGGTGTGGCGCAGCTCGACCGAGACCAGGGCCGAGCCCGAGCCCGGGCCGGCGGCGGCGACCAGGCCCTCGATCGCCTCCGCGGGCAGCTCGCCGAGCAGGGTGTGGTCGGTCGCGTAGGGCGCCGGGTCGCGGGGGTCCATGTGCAGCTCGGAGATCCCCACCGGCGGCACCATCGCGAAGCTGTCCATCAGCGGGCCGAGCTCGCGCAGCGGCGCCAGCAGCTCGGCGCCGTCGGCCTCGTCGCCGAGGAAGACGGCCTCGATCAGGGCAAACGATTTGCCCCGGACCGGCTCCGGCACCTCCTCGAACGGCGGGAACTGCAGCAGCCGGCCGACCGAGGTCACCACGTCGGGGGCGCCGGCCGTCCACTCGTGCCAGGCGTGCAGCACCTCGCCGGCGCGCTCGAAGGGGAAGAAGAGAACCCCGGCGTAGACCTCGGCGAGCGGGAAGAGGTCGAACTCCAGCGCCGTGACGACGCCGAAGTTGCCGCCGCCGCCGCGCAGCGCCCAGAACAGCTCGGGCTCGCTGGCAGCGCTGGCGCGGTGGACCTCGCCGTCGGCGCTGACGACCTCGATCGCGGTGACGCTGTTGGCGGCGAGGCCGTGCTTGCGGGCGTACCAGCCCATGCCGCCGCCGAGGCTGTAGCCGGCGACGCTGACGTCGGGCGTCGAGCCGTGCAGGGCCGCCAGGCCGAGCTCGGAGGCGGCCGGGACGACGTCCTCCCAGCGAGCGCCGGCGCCTACTCGCGCGCAGCGCGACTGGGGGTCGATGTGGACGCGGTCCAGGCGCGTGGTCTTGAGCAGGATCGTCTCCGCCAGCGGCCCCAGCGGCTCGGCGTGGTGACCGGTCCGCTGCGGCGCGACCCGCAGGCCGGAGTCGCCGGCGTAGCGGACCACGGCGCCGACTTCCTCGGCGCTGGCCGGTTCGGCGATCATCGCCGGCCGCTGGTCGACGTTGAGGTTGAAGGCGCCGCGGGCGGCGTCCCAGCCGTCGTCCTCGGGGCCGATCACGTTGCCGCCGATCAGCCGCCGCAGGGCGGCCGCGTTGGGCATGCTGATCAAAGTCTCGTTCGGGTTCATGTTCTCCTCCTGGTTGGTGCTCGCCGCGGCGAGCAGCTCGTCGATCGTGTGCATCAGCCCGAGCCGGCCGCTGAACTCACGGCAGCCACCGGCGCCGTCGAGGGCGCGGCCGCTGAGACCGTCTCCGTCCTGCAGCAGCTCGAGCGTGATGGTCTTGGCGCGGTTCATGGCCCCAGATTCCGCCCTGGAGAGCCGTTGCACATCGAGGAGATCCCGAAACCGACCCCCCAAGGTTTTGGGCGTGGGGGGTCCTTAGGGGAGAGAGTCCTAAGCCCGCCGCTGCGTCATCCGGACTTCGGCAGGTAGGTCCGGATGACGCAGCGCCGGGCGGGCTGCCAGGTGTGCGGCGGTGGCGGTGAGGACCGAGCGGACGTGGGTGGGGTCGTATTTGACCTGCCAGTGGGAGAAGCGGAGGGTGGTCAGGCCGGAGGCGGTGTGGGTCTGATCGCGCAGGGCGTCGCGGCTCTGGGCCGAGGGGGTGCGGTGGTAGCGGAGGCCGTCGGTCTCGACCACGAGGCCGAGGTCGGGCCAGTAGAAGTCGACCTCGAAGCCGTTGAGGCGGTGTTTGGTCAGCGGCTGGGGGAGGCCGGCGGATTCGGCGATCGGCCGGAAGAGACGTTCGAGCTCATCGTCGGAGAGCAGGAAGGTGTCGCGGTCGAGCAGGGCGCGGAGGGCGCGGACGCCAGGCTCGCCGCCGCGCTCGACGAGCGCGCCGCGCAGCGAATCGGCAGCGATGACATCGCGCTTGTCAGCCTCGTTCACGGCCCGCTCCAAGGTCCGCGGTCCCAGCTCAGTCGCGAGATCGAGCATCGTCTGGACCGGCGAAGTGACCGGGATCCCATCGACGGTGCCGCACTCGTTAGCTCGCAAGGAGGCGCGGCTGTGGACCTTGATCCCCCCGCGTGTGCGTTTCCCGTAACGGGGGACGGAGACCTCGATCAAGCCTCGACGCTCCTCGGCGATCCCGTACAAAGCGCCGGCGCTGCGATGGCTTAGCACCGCGCCCTCCCCGCAGGCGAGGATCGCCGCCATCCACCGCCCCTCGCGGGAGAGTTCGCGGCGGCCGACGGCGTAGACGCCATAACCGACCGGAAGGAGCTTCCCCTTCGCGATGCGGTGCTCGATCGCGCTTCGAGTGAACCCCAGCGCCATCAGCTGTCGGCGCGCAATCGTCCCCCGTTGCCTCCGCGCCAGCGCCCAGGCTTGGGCACTCAACGACGATCCGTCGGAATTACACGCCATGGCGTGTAAAAGCGACAGAACGGCGACGTTCTCCCCCTTCGCGGTGCGTTAGCCGCTGGAGAGGGCGCTGGCGAGCTCGCGGCGGGAGCGGATCTCGAGCTTGCGGTAGGCGTTGGAGAGGTGGACCTCGACGGTCTTGGGGGTGACGAAGAGCGCTTGGGCGATCTCGCGGTTGGTCAGCTCCTCGGCGGCCATGCCGGCGACGCGGCGCTCGCTCGGGGTCAGGGACTCGACGCCGCCGAGCGCCTCTCGGCGTGGCCGCACCCCGGCCGCGCGCAGCTCGGCCCGCGCCCGCTCGACCAGCACGTCGGCGCTGCAGGCGCTGCCGATCTCCAGCGCCCGGCGCAGCGGCTCGCGCGCCTCACTCGGCCGGCGGGCGAGGCGCAGCGCGGTCCCATAGGCGAGCAGCGCCTTGGCCAGTTCGAGCCGCGCGGTCGAGCGCTCGAGAATCTCGACCGCCTCGCGCAGGTGCTCGATCCCGTCCCCGCGCTCGAGCGCCCCCAGTACCCGCAGGGCGCGGCCGATCGCCTGGTTCCCGCTCCACTCTCGCGCCACCTCGACCTCCTCGGACGCGAGGGCAATCGCCTCCTCGCCGCGGTCAAGTCGATCGAGCACGGTGGCGCGTACGGTTCGCCAGGGCGCTGCAGCCGGGTTGCGCATGATCCCGAGCCGAGCCTCATAGAGATCGCAGAGCGCCAGCGCCTCCTCGGCCCGACCGCGGGCCAGCAGCAGCTCGATCTTCGCCCGGCGCCAGAAGTTCGGGCCGTCGCCCCAGCGGTCGCTGGGATCGGTGCGGCCAAGGACCTCTTCGGCGGCGTCGGGGTTGCCGCGCTCAAGGTGGATTTCCGCGAGGAACCCGAGTGGCCACTCGATCACCGTCGCCGCCTCCGACCCCGCCCAGAGGATCATCTCCTCGAGCCCGTCTTCAACCGATTCCTGGGCCTGCTCGAGGTCACCGCGGCGCAGCAGGTCGAAGCCGCGCCAGAGGTCGACGGTCAGCACAGTGAAGAGGGAGCCGCGCCGGTGCGCCACGGCCCGAGCCTCCTCCCAGATGACGCCGGTGTCCTCGATGTCGGCGTAAATCAAGACGACCAGCGCCGTGATCCAGAAGAGGCCGTTGTCGACCCCGAAGAGAACGTTGTCGGCCAGCGCCACCTTGGCGAGGGCAGAGCAACGGTCGGCGGGGCCGTTGGCATTCAGCCAGGTGTAGGCGGTGACCGAGGCGAGCATCTTCGAGCCGGGCCCGTCGCCGGGAATATGGTCGCGGTAGGGGATCGTTCGCTCCAGCTCGTCGGTCGCTGGGCGGCCGAAGTAGACGGTTTGCAGCTCGATCGCCTCCAGCGCTCGGCCCAGGTCAGAAAGCTCGGCCGGCAGCTCGGCGGCGGCCCCCTGTGCCAGCTCGGCGGCCTCGACCTCGCGCCGGGTGAACATCATCGTGCGGGCCAGCGCGTAGCCGGCCCAGGCCTTCTCCTCGGGGTCGGTCAGCCCTTCGTAGGCGGCGCGCAGGTGCGGCACCGCTTCGTCGCCGCGGACGTCCATCTCGCGCTGGCCCAGCTCGTAGAGGGCGGCGGTTCGGCCTGGCGCCGGCATCGGCTCCTCCAGCGCTCGCTGCAGGTAGGCGACGGCGTTCTCGGCGCCGCCCCGCTCAGCGGCGGCGCGACCGGCCTCGACGAGCAGCTCGGAGACCCACTCCTCGCCGATCGGCGGCACCCGCAGGAGGTGGGCCGCGATCCGCTCCGGCGTGGCGCCGACGTCGCGCAGCAGCCGCGCCGCGCGGCCGTGCTCGAGCTCGCGCTGGGCCGGCGGCAGGTCGTCGTAGACGGCGTCGCGGACCAGCGGGTGGACGAAGCCCAGCGGCGGCTCGCGGCGCAGGATCTCGACCCGGGCCAGCTCCGCCGTGGCCCGCGCGACCGCGGGCTCGTCGATCCCGGCTAGCGCCGCCAGTTCGGCCAGCTCTGCCCCTTCGCCCAGCACCGCCGTCGCCCGGGCGACGGCGACGTCGGAGTCCGAGAGCCGCGCCAGCCGCAGCAGCACCGCTCGCGAGACCGCCCGCGGCCCGAGGTCACGGACGACCGCGACCTGGTCGGCGCGCGGCTCGACGCCCTCGGCCGCCAGGCCCTTGAGCAGCTCGTCGAGCAGCAGCGGGTTACCGCCGGTCGCCTCGTGGCAGGCGGCGGCGAAGGCCTCGTCGGGGGCGGCGCCGAGGCGGCGCTCGACCAGCGCCGGCATCGCCGCCGGGCTGAGCGGCACCGGCTGGATCCGCTCGGTCATCGGGTCCTGAGCGATCTCGGCCAGCAGGGCGGGGTCGGTGCCCGGCTCGGTCGTCCGCTGGGTGGTGAGGATCAGCAGCGGCACTCCCTCCAGGCGGCGGATCACGTAGGCCAGCATCCGCAGCGAGGGCCGGTCGCACCAGTGCAGGTCGTCGATCGTCAGCAGCAGCGGTACGTCCCCGACCAAATCGAGAGTCAGCCAGTAGAGCCCGTGGAGGACCGCGAAGGAGGCGTCGCCGCCGAGCGATTCGGTCCCCGGCGGGGCGAAGACGGTGCTGGCCATCTCCGCCGCGCCCTCGAACAGGTCCGTGCGGTTGGGCCGTGCCATCAGCGCCGGCTCGATCAGCTGGCGCACGACCCCGAAGGGGAACTCGCGCTCGAGCTCGCTGCCACGGGCGCCCAGCGAGGGGATCCCGCGCTCGGCCGCCGCCTGTCTCACCGCGGCCAGCAGCCGCGACTTGCCGATTCCGGCCGGGCCCTCGATCAGGGCCGCCCGCGAGCGCCCCGCCGCGAGGCCGTCGAGCAGCGCGGTCAGGGAGTCCAGCTCGCGCTCGCGCTCGACCAGGTCCATCAGCTGACGATGCTCGGCCTCTCCACCTCTTCGCCCCGGCCGATGAACAGCTCGCTGACCATCGCCGGCGGGAAGAGGCCGTGGGCGGCGACGCCGGGGTCGGCCTCCAAGCGCGCGGCGAGCGCCGCCGGGTCGCCGATCGGGCCGCGGTAGTCGGCGATGACGCCGCCGTCGGGGCTGGCCGGGACGTCGCGCAGCTCGACCTCGGCGCCGAGCCGGGCCAGGGTCGAGGCGATCCCGAAGGCGAAGAGCTCCAGCGGCACCGGCCCGCGCAGGGCCGCGACAGGCTTGCTCGAGTCGGCGATGACGACGAAGCGCTCGGCCGCCGCGGCGACGATCTTCTCGCGCAGGTGGGCGGCGCCGCCGCCCTTGATCAGCCAGCCGTCCGGGGTCACCTCGTCGGTGCCGTCGATCGCGATGTCGAGCCGCCGCAGGGAGCTGAACTCCTCAATCGGGATACCCAGTTCGCGCGCCTGTTCCTCGGTCGCCACCGAGGTCGCGACGCAGCGGATCCCACTGACCCCGCGGCGGGCGAGCGCCGGCAGCAGGTGGGCGACCGTCGAGCCGGTGCCGAGGCCGACCGTCATCCCCGATTCGACCAGCTCGGCGGCGGCTTCGGCCGCGACTCGCTTCTCCGTATCAGCCCCAGTCACGCCGGGAACTTTATTCGCCGCCGCCCCGTCTGGCGCGGTTCCCCCATACTTAGGCCCAATCTTCGGTAATTGACGAAAACCACGATCAGGAGACACACACTTCGATGGACGCCAGCACCGCAACCCAGGACTACAAGGTCGCCGACATCGGGCTCGCCGATTTCGGGCGCAAGGAGATCGCCCTCGCCGAGGTCGAGATGCCGGGCCTGATGCAGACCCGCGAGGAGTTCGGGGCGTCGCAGCCGCTGAAAGGCGCGCGGATCACCGGCTCGCTGCACATGACGATCCAGACCGCGGTGCTGATCGAGACCCTGACCGCGCTCGGCGCCGAGGTGCGCTGGGCGAGCTGCAACATCTTCTCGACCCAGGATCACGCCGCCGCCGCGATCGCCGCCGCCGGGATTCCCGTCTACGCCTGGAAAGGCGAGACCCTGGAGGAGTACTGGTGGTGCACCGAGCAGGCGCTGCTGTGGCCTGACGGCGAGGGCCCGAACATGATCCTCGACGACGGCGGCGACGCGACGTTGCTCGTCCACAAAGGCGTCGAGTTCGAGAAGGCGGGAACAGTTCCCGACCCCGAGTCGGCCGAATCGGAGGAGTTCAAGATCGTCCTCGCGACGCTGCAGCGCTCGCTGGCCGCGGACCCGCAGCGCTGGACCAACCTCGCTGCCTCGATCCAGGGCGTCACCGAGGAGACGACGACCGGCGTCCACCGGCTCTACCAACTGGCCGAGAACGGCGAGCTGCTGTTCCCGGCGATCAACGTCAACGACTCGGTCACCAAGTCGAAGTTCGACAACCTCTACGGCTGCCGTCACTCGCTGGTCGACGGGATCAACCGCGGCACCGACGTGATGATCGGCGGCAAGGTCGCCGTGATCTGCGGCTACGGCGACGTCGGCAAGGGTTGCGCCTCTTCGCTGCGTGGCCAGGGCGCCCGGGTGATCGTCACCGAGATCGACCCGATCTGCGCCCTGCAGGCGGCGATGGAGGGCTACGAGGTGCGCAAGCTCGACGAAGTCGTCGCCAGCGCCGACATCTTCGTTACCGCCACCGGCAACAAGGACATCATCACCGCCGCCGACATGGGGCGGATGAAGCACAACGCGATCGTCGGCAACATCGGCCACTTCGACAACGAGATCGACGTCGCCGGCCTCGAGGGCTCCGACGCCGAGCGGGTCAACATCAAGCCGCAGGTCGACGAGTGGCGCTTCCCCGACGGCCACTCGATCATCCTCCTCTCCGAGGGCCGGCTGCTCAACCTCGGCAACGCGACCGGGCACCCGAGCTTCGTGATGTCGAACTCGTTCACCAACCAGGTGATCGCCCAGATCGAGCTCTTCGGCAAGAGCGTCCAGTACGAAGCCAAAGAGGTCTACGTGCTGCCCAAGCACCTCGACGAGAAAGTCGCCCGCCTGCACCTGGCGGCGCTCGGCGTCGAGCTGACCGAGCTGACGCCGGACCAGGCTTCGTACCTGGGCATCCCGGTCGACGGTCCCTACAAGGCCGACCACTACCGCTACTAGCCTGGGGCAATGGATCCACGGCTCTGGCTGACGGGGCCCGGTGAGGCGCCGCGGTCGGTGCCGCTGAGCGGCGAGCGCACCGTGGTCGGGCGCTCGCCCGAGGCCGACGTCCAGCTCTCCGACGAGGCGGTCTCCTGGAACCACCTGGAGATCGAGCGCCGCGGCGAGGTGCTGATGGCGACCGACCTCGACAGCAGCAACGGCACCGCCCTCAACGGCGAGCCGCTCGACCGGCCGCGGCGGCTGCGCGCCGGCGACACGTTGATCGTCGGCGCCCACCGGCTCGAAGTCTCGGTCGGCTCGCCGACCCCGGTGGGGGCGACGGTGCCGAGCTCCGAGCCCTCGGTGGCGCTGAACGAGGAGGAGCGGGCGACCGCCACCGCCCTGGTCGCCCCCTATCGCAGCGAGGGCGCCTTCGCCGGCCGTCCCGCCACCCGGGCCGAGATCGCCGCCGAGCTGCACGTCAGCGAGCGCACCGCCCAGCGCCGCCTCGACTCGCTCGCCGCCAAGCTGGGGATCGCGGGCGACGCCGGCCGCGACCGCCCACGCCAGATCGCCGCCCGCGTCATCGAGCTGGGCCTCGACCGCCCGCGCTGAGGTTGGGCTGAGGGACGGAGCGCCTCGCTGGGCCCTTGTCCGGGATAGGGGTTTGAGGGACCTCCAACCGAAGCCGGGCCCTGATGCCGAAACGCTTGCGTGGTTCGAAACGCACGCATTAGGTGCAAAAGGAACCACGGGTTGGGAAGCCGGCAGCGCTCCACGGATCTGCGGTTCCCAAGGCACGCATTAGGTGCAAAAGGAACCGCAGTTGAAGAAGTAGGAGAGCCCACCTCCACGCCGACCCCGTCCCGCGCTGGCCCGCTCCGGGCCAGAGCTGGCTCGGTCGGGGGCGGGGGTGTCGTTTGTCAGTGCAGGGACAGGGCGCAGGATCGGTGGGCATCGTCAAACCCACCGAAAGGAAGCAGCCATGAGCTTTCGACACACCCTGATCTCAGCCGTCGTCGCGATCGCCGCGCTGGCCCTGCCGGCCGCCGCCGCGGCGAATCCGGCGCTCGTCTTCTCCCACGTCACGACCGTGCAGCACGGCACCGAAACCGTCACCACCGGCGGCCTCTTCGCCGCCCGCGGCGAACACGTCACGCCGCTCACCGCCAACCCCGCCGACGCCGAACCGGCCTTCTCCCCGGACGGCGACACGGTCGCCTTCGTCCGCGACGGCGACCTCTTCACGATCCGGCCCGACGGCACCGGCGAGCAGGCGCTGACCAGCGGGCCCGAGGTCGACTCGCGGCCGATCTTCTCGCTCGACGGGCGCACGATCGTCTTCCAGCGCAGCGCCGGGCCGGGCGCCCCGCGGGACCTCTACACGGTCGGCGCCCACGGCGGCAGCGCCCACGCGATCGTCGTCTCGCCGCAGGACGAGCACGAAGCGACGCTCTCGCGCAACGGCAAGGCCGTGGCGTTCACCCGCAGCGAAGCGCTGCCCGGCGGCGGCACTCGCGACGCGATCTTCTCCGCTCGCCTCAACGGCAGCGGCCTGGCGCGGCTCAGCCGCGGCAGTGAAGACTCCTTCGCGCCGCACTACTTCGCCGGCGGCATCGTCTTCGACCGCGGCGAGAGCAGCGAGGGCGCGAGCGGCTACTCCGACATCTACGCGATGGCGGCAAACGGGGCCAAGCCCCGCAAGCTCGTCGGCGGGGCCAGCTCCGTCTACCTCAAAGACGTCTCCGCGGACGGTCGCACGATGCTGTTCGGCCGCTACCAGAGCCTCTGCGAGAAGGTGATCGCGGGCGGTAAGCCGCACAAGATCAGCTCGCTGCCGACCGGCATCGAGGTCCAGGCGCAGTACTCGCCGGACGGGCGCGCCGTCGCGGTCCGCACCGAGACCTACGACACCTCGGTCGACGTCCCACAGCGCTTCTACACGCTCAACGTCCGCGGCGGCTTCGAACTGGCGCACATCGCCTCGGCCGAAGGCGGCGAAGCGCTGAGCGGCGATGTCGGCGACGTCTTCGCCTGGCAGCCCGGTTCCCGCGCCGGCTACTGAGGCCCCTGGCTCGCTGAGGGACGCGTTCCGCCCCCACACGGCGATATAACCGCCGTGTGGGGGAACCGTCCATCGGATCGACGCTCGCCGGGTACCGCATCGACGCCTTGATCGCCCGCGGTGGGATGGGGGTCGTCTATAGGGCGACCCACCTCGGGCTCGAACGGCCCGTGGCGCTGAAGGTGATCGCCCGCGAGTTGGCCGACCGCGAGGGATTCCGCGAGCGCTTCCTGCGCGAGTCCCGCCTCGCCGCCCGCCTCGACCACCCCTCGGTGGTGCCGATCTACGACTCGCGCGAGGTCGACGGCGAGCTGATCGTGGCGATGCGGCTGGTCGCCGGTGGAGACCTGCGCAAGCTGATCGAGCGCGAGGGGCCGCTGGCGCCCGAGCGCGCGGTGGCGCTGCTCGGCCAGGTCGGCGAAGCGCTCGACGCCGCCCACGCCGCCGGGATCGTCCACCGCGACGTCAAGCCGCACAACGTCCTGATCGAAGGCGACCGCGCCTTCCTCTCCGACTTCGGCCTCGCCAAAGCGCTCGACGAGGGCGGCAGCAGCAGCGCCTCGGTCGTCGGCACCGCCGAGTACATGTCGCCGGAGCAGTGGGGCGGCGCCTCGGTCGGTCCCGCCGCCGACGTCTACTCGCTCGGCTGCGTCCTCTACGAGGCGCTGACCGGGATCGCGCCCTTCGCCCGCAAGGAAGCGGATACCGAGCCGGAGATGCCGCGGGGGCTGGACGAGGTGATCGAGCACGCCGTCGCCAAGAACCCCCGCGACCGCTACGCCAGCGCCGGGGCGCTGATCGCCGCCGCCCGCGAGCGCGAGGGCGACACCCCGGCGGCGACCCGCGTCCTCTCCGCCTCGGCCGAGCGCCCGACCGCGCCGCTGGGCCGCCGCGGCGGCGGTTGGCGCCCGAGCCGCCACCAGGTCCAGTGGGCTGGAGCGGCCGTCGCGGTGATCGCCGGGACCCTCGTGCTCTTGCTCACCCTGCTCGGCGGAGGCGGGGTCGACGTCTCCGCCCCGATCGCGGTCGGCAGCCCGCCGCTGCGGATCGCGGCGGCGCCGCAGGCGATCTGGGTGACGAGCGAACCCGACGGCACCCTGACCCGCCTCGACCCGGCCAGCGGCGAGGCGGTCGGCAGGCCCTTCACGCTCGGCGCCGGCATCTCCGGGGTCGCGGTCGGCGCCGGCTCGGTCTGGGTTGCCGACCCGCCGACCGGCGCGGTGCTGCGGGTCGACCCCGACAGCGGCGCGGTCAAGGAGCGGATCGACGTCGGCGGCCGGCCGGGGCCGATCGCCTTTGGCGCCGGCCGGGTCTGGGTTGCCGACCTCGACGGCGCCGGCCTCAGCGTGATCGAGGCCGATGGCAACCGGGTTATCCGCCGCGGCATCGGCACTCACGCGGCGCCGCTGCGGCTGGCGGTCGGTGGCGGCGGGCTCTGGGAGAGCAGCGCCTCGAACGGCTCGCTGCGGCGCATCGACCTCAGCACGCTGCGGGTCGGCGGCGGCATCCTCGTCGGCCGTGGCCCGGCCGGGGTCACCGTCGCCGGTGGCCTCGTCTGGGTCGCCAACAGCCGCGCCGGCACCGTCTCGACTGTCGACACGACGACCCAGGTCGTGGTCGGCGAACAGATCGCGGTCGGCAGCCGGCCGGGCGGGATCGACGCCGGTACCAGCACCGTCTGGGTCGCCCTCACCGGCGAGGGCGCGGTCGCCCGGATCGACCTCGGGAGCGGCGAAAAGGAGGGCTCGGTGATCGCTGTCGGCCCCGAACCGGGCGCCGTCGCCGTCGGTGAGAGCGCCGTCTGGGTGGGTAATAACGGAGACGGAACCGTCACCCGGATCGAACCCTGACTAGGATCGGAACCCGCGCATGAACCAGGACATCGACCAGCTCGCAATCAACACGATCCGGACCCTCTCGATCGACGCGGTCCAGAAGGCCAACTCGGGGCACCCGGGAACGCCGATGGCGCTGGCCCCGGTCGCCTACGAGCTCTGGCAGAACCACCTGCGCTACGACCCGGCCGACCCGATCTGGCCCAACCGCGACCGCTTCGTGCTCTCGGCCGGCCACGCCTCGATGCTGCTCTACTCGATGCTGTTCCTTGCCGGCGTGAAGAAGGTCGACGCCGACTACAAGATCACCGACGAGCCCGCCTGCTCGCTGCACGAGATCGAAGAATTCCGCCAGCTGCACTCGCGCACCCCTGGCCACCCCGAGTACCGCTGGACCTCCGGCGTCGAGACGACCACCGGCCCGCTCGGCCAGGGGATCGCGACCTCGGTCGGGATGGCGATCGCCTCCAAGTGGCAGGGCGAGCGCTTCGGCGCCGAGCTCTTCGACTTCGACGTCTACGCCCTCGCCGGCGACGGCTGCCTGATGGAGGGCGTCTCGCACGAGTCCGCCTCGCTGGCCGGCCACCTCAAGCTCGACAACCTCTGCTGGATGTACGACAACAACCACATCACGATCGACGGCGACACCTCGCTCGCCTACGGCGACGACGTGCTCAGCCGCTTCGAGGGCTACGGCTGGAACGTCCTGCGGGTCGGCGACGCCAACGACGCCGGGCTGCTGTCGCGCGCCTTCGAGGCGTTCAAGGCCGAGACCGGCCGGCCGACCCTGATCGTGATCGACAGCCACATCGGCTGGGGCTCACCGAACAAGCAGGACACCGAGTCCGCCCACGGCGAACCGCTCGGCCCCGATGAGGTCAAGCTCACCAAGCAGGCTTACGGCTGGCCCGAGGACGCCCAGTTCCTCGTCCCCGACGGCGTCCAGGAGCGCTTCCAGGAGCTGATCGGGGCCCGCGGCGCCGAGCTCAACGCCGCCTGGCAGGCGAAGCTGGCCGCCTCCGGCAAGGCCGCCGAGGTCGAGATGATCCAGCACCGCCGGCTGCCCGACGACTGGGACGCCGCGATCCCCGCCTTCGAGGCCGACGAAGAGAAGGGCCTCGCCACCCGCAAGGCGTCCAACAAGGTCGAGAACGCGATCGCCGAAAAAGTCCCCTGGCTGATCGCCGGCTCCGCCGACCTGACCGACTCGACCTCGGTCCGGCTCACCTTCGACGGGGCCGAGAACTTCGAGCCCGGCAGCTTCGGCGGCCGCCAGATCCACTTCGGGATCCGCGAACACGCCGCCGTCACCGCCTGCAACGGGATGGCGCTCTCGAAGCTGCGGCCGCTGTGGTCGACCTACCTCACCTTCTCCGACTACGCCCGGCCCGGGATCCGGCTCTCGGCGCTGATGGAGGTGCCGGTGATCCATCTCTTCACCCACGACTCGATCGGGCTCGGCGAGGACGGCCCGACCCACCAGCCGATCGAGCAGCTCGCCTCGCTGCGGGCGATCCCCAACCTCGACGTGATCCGCCCCGCCGACGCCAACGAGGTCGCCGAGGCCTGGCGCCTGGCGATCGAGCGGACCAAAGACCCGGTGGCGATGGTCCTCACCCGCCAGAACGTGCCGGTCCTCAACCGCTCCAAGTACGCCTCGGCCGCGGGGGTCCAGAAAGGCGGCTACGTGCTCGCCGACTGCGAGGGCGAGCCCGAGCTCATCCTCATCGCCACCGGCAGCGAGGTCTCGCTCGCCGTCGGCGCCCACGAGACGCTGGCCGCCGAGGGCGTCCGCTCGCGCGTCGTCAGCCTCCCCTGCTGGGAGATCTTCGACCGCCAGGACCAGGCCTACCGCGACGAGGTGCTGCCCCCCGGCGATGCCGTCCGCGTCGCGATCGAGGAGGCCTCGACGATGGGCTGGGAGCGCTACGTCGGCCTCGACGGGACGATCATCGGCATGCACACCTTCGGACAGTCGGCGCCCTTCAAGGACGTCGAGCAGGAGTTTGGCTTCACCCCCGACCAGATCGCCGCCAAGGCGAGGGAGGCACTGCGATGAAGGCGACGCAGAAGCTGCACGACATCGGCCAGAGCCTGTGGCTCGACAACATCACGCGGACGATGCTGGGCGACGGCACGCTCGCCGGCTACATCGACGAGCTCTCGGTCACCGGCCTGACCTCCAACCCCTCGATCTTCGACAAGGCGATCTCCGGCGGCGACACCTACGACGCCCAGATCGCCGAGGTTGCCGCCGCGGCCCAGGCAGGCGAGGGCGTCGGCGCCAACGTCGACGAGCGGGTCTTCTTCGAGCTCGCCGTCGCCGACCTGCAGGACGCGACCAAGCTCTTCGCCAAGGTCCACGAGCGGACCGACGGCGTCGACGGCTGGTGCTCGCTGGAGGTCTCGCCGCTGCTGGCCGACGACGCCGAGGCGACGATCGAGCAGGCGGCCCAGCTGCACGCCAAGGCCGAGCGCGAGAACCTCTACATCAAGATCCCCGGCACCACGGCGGGCCTGACCGCGATCGAGGAGTCGATCTTCGCCGGCATCCCGATCAACGTCACCCTGCTCTTCGACGACGCCCAGTACCTGGCCGCCGCCGACGCCTACATGAAGGGCATCGAGCGCCGGATCGAGGCCGGCCTCAACCCCGCCGTCGAGTCGGTCGCCTCGATCTTCATGAGCCGCTGGGACGTCGCCGTCGCCTCCGACGCACCGGCCGAGCTGGTCAACCGGCTCGGGATCGCGATCGGCGGCCGCGCTTACCGCGCCTACAGCGAGCTGCTTGCCTCCGACCGCTTCCGCCGCCTGCAGAACGAGGGCGCCCGTGCCCAGCGCCTGCTCTGGGCCAGCACCGGGACCAAGGACCCGAACGCCTCGGACACGCTCTACATCGAGGCCTTCGCCTCGCCCTTCACGGTCAACACGATGCCGGAGCCGACCCTGCACGCCTTCGCCGACCACGGCGAGGTCGGCGACCTGGTCCCGGCCGACGGCGGCAACGCCGAGCTGGTCCTGAAGGAGTTCGCCGACGCAGGCATCGACGCCACCGCCCTCGCCGCGCGGCTGCAGGAGGAGGGCAAGCAGAGCTTCAACAAGTCCTGGGAAGAGCTCCTGTCCTCGATCGCCTCCCAGCTGGGGTGAGCGGGACCGTGTCGGCGCTCAAGGAGCAGCCGGCCTGGGGCCGGCTGCAGGCCCACTACGAGCGGATCAGCGGCACCCACCTGCGCGACCTCTTCGCCGCCGACCCCGGGCGCGGTGAGCGCCTGGTCGCCGACGGCGCCGGCCTCTTCCTTGACTTCTCGAAGAACCGGATCGACGACGAGACGCTGCTGCTGCTCGGCGAGCTGGCCCGCCAGCGCGGTGTCGTCGAGCGGCGGGAAGCGATGTTCGCGGGCGAGCACATCAACGTCAGCGAGGACCGGGCCGTGCTGCACGTGGCGCTGCGGATGCCGCGCAACCGCTCGCTGATCGTCGACGGCGTCGACGTCGTCAAGGAGGTCCACGAGACGCTCGACCGGATGGCGGGCTTCGCCGAGCGGGTCCGCTCCGGCGAGTGGCGCGGCCACAGCGGCAAGCCGATCCGCAACGTCGTCAACGTCGGCATCGGCGGCTCGGACCTCGGCCCGACGATGGCCTACGAGGCGCTGCGCCACTACAGCCGCCGCGAGATGACCTTCCGCTTCGTCTCCAACGTCGACGGCACCGACTTCGCCGAGTCGACTCGCGACCTCGACCCCGAGGAGACGCTCTTCATCATCTCCTCGAAGACCTTCACGACGCTGGAGACGATGACCAACGCGAAATCCGCCCGCGACTGGCTGCTGGCCGGGCTCAACGCCGGCGAAGAGGCGGTCGCCAAGCACTTCGTCGCCGTCTCGACCAACGCCGAAGGCGTCGCCGGGTTCGGCATCGACACCGACAACATGTTCGGCTTCTGGGACTGGGTCGGCGGCCGCTACTCGATGGACTCGGCGATCGGGCTCTCGACGATGCTGGCGATCGGCCCGGCCCGCTTCGCCGAGCTGCTGGCCGGCTTCCACGCGATGGACGAGCACTTCCGCACCGCCGAGCCGGGCGCCAACCTGCCGATGCTGATGGGGCTGCTCTCGGTCTGGTACTCGGACTTCTTCGGCGCCCAGACCAGCGGCGTCTTCCCCTACGACCAGTACATGCACCGCTTCCCCGCCTACCTGCAGCAGCTGACGATGGAGTCCAACGGCAAGCACGTCACCCTCGACGGCAGCCACGTCGACTACGACACCGGGGCGATCTTCTGGGGCGAGCCGGGGACCAACGGCCAGCACTCCTTCTACCAGCTGATCCACCAGGGCACGCGGCTGATCCCCTGCGACTTCATCGGCTTCTTCCAGTCCAACAACCCGCTTGGCAACCACCACGACCTGCTGATGTCGAACGTCTTCGCCCAGGGCGAGGCGCTGGCCTTCGGCAAAACGGCGGAGCAGGTGCGGGCCGAGGGGACCGCCGAGTACGTCGTCGCGCACCGGGTGATGGAGGGCAACCGGCCCTCGAACACGATCCTCGCCGAGCGCCTCGACCCGGAGACGCTGGGTGCCCTGGTCGCCCTGTATGAGCACAGCGTCTTCACCCAGGGGGCGATCTGGGGAATCGACTCCTTCGACCAGTGGGGGGTGGAGCTCGGCAAGGTCCTGGCCGTCGCGATCATCCCCGAGCTCGAGGCCGAGGCCGAGCCGAAGCTGCGCCACGACAGCTCGACCAACGCGCTGATCCGCCGCTACCGAAACGCCCGGCGCGGGGAATAGGGTCCCCTCCATGTTCTCGCCCGACGCGCTCCCACTGGCCGCGTCGGCATCCAACCTGCTCGCCGCCCGCGAGCAGATGGCCTTCACCCTCGGCTTCCACATCGTCCTCTCCTGCCTTGGGGTGGCGCTGCCGGCGACGATCCTCGTCGCCAACTACATCGGCCTCAAACGCGGCGACAAGGACGCGTTCGAGCTCGCCAAACGCTGGTCGAAAGCGATGGCGGTCACGTTTGCCGTCGGCGCCGTAACCGGCACCGTGCTCAGCTTCGAGTTCGGGCTGCTGTGGCCGAACTTCATGGACCGCTTCGGCGCCGCCTTCGGGATCGCCTTCGGGATCGAGGGCATCTTCTTCTTCCTCGAGGCGATCTTCCTCGCGATCTACATCTACGGCTGGAAGCGGCTCAGCGGCTGGGCCCACTTCTGGTCCGGGATCCCGATGTTCATCACCGGCATCGGCGGCGCCTTCGCCGTCGTCGCCGCCAACTCCTGGATGAACCAGCCCCAGGGCTTCACCCTCGACGCCGCCGGCAAGGTGATCGACACCGACCCGGTCAAGGTCCTGCTCAACCCCGCGACCGGCTACGAGGTGCCGCACATGATCCTCGCCGCCTACATGGTCACCGGCTTCCTCGTCGCCTCGATCTACGCGACCGGGATGCTGAAAGGGCGCCGCGACCGCCTCCACAAGCTGGGCCTGCTGATCCCGCTGACGATCGCCTGTATCGCCACCCCGATCCAGCTCTTCGTCGGCGACACCGCGGCGCGCGAAGTCGCCGACCACCAGCCGGCCAAGTTCGCCGGCATGGAGTGCATCCAGGAAACCGGCGGCCATCAGACCGAGTACATCGGCGGCGTCTGCACCGCCAACGGGGTCAAGTTCGCGATCCCGATCCCCGACCTCGACTCCTTCCTCGTCGGCTTCAGCGCCGACACCAAGGTCATCGGGCTGAACGACATTCCCAAGGACGAACGGCCGCCGGCCAACACGCTGCTGCACCTCGCCTTCGACGCGATGGTCGGGATCGGCTCGGCGCTGCTCCTCCTCGGCCTCTGGCTCGCCTTCGCCTGGTGGAGAAAGCGTGAGATCCCGCAGACGCGCTGGTTCCTGCGCGCGGTGGCGATCTCCGGCGCCGGCGCCGTGCTGGCGCTGTGGAGCGGCTGGATCGTGACCGAGGTCGGCCGCCAGCCGTGGATCGTCCAGGGCTACATGCGGACCTCCGAAGCGGTCACCGACGCCGGCGGGATCTGGTTCAGCTTCGCGCTTGTCCTCCTGCTCTACATCGCGATCGGAACGATCGCCGTCAAGGTCCTGCGCGGCATGTCGCGCCGCTGGCGCGAAGGCAAGCCCGAACCGGAGGGCACCCCGTACTCACCGCCGGCGAAGGAGGCGGCGCCGTGAGCAAGGGCGACGCGGCGGCGGCGATTCTCTGGGTCGGGGCGACGTTCTACGCGCTCTTCGGCGGCGCCGACTTCGGCGGCGGCTTCTGGGACCTGATCGCCGGCGGCGCCGAGAAGGGGGCGCGGCCCCGCGCCCTGATCCAGCGCTCGCTGACCCCGGTCTGGGAGGCCAACCACGTCTGGCTGATCTTCATCCTCGTCGTCCTCTGGACCGCCTTCCCGCCCGCCTTCAGCGCCGTGATGAGCACCCTCTACGTGCCGATCGCCCTGGCCGCCGTGGGGATCGTCCTGCGCGGCTCGGGCTTCGCCTTCCGCAAGGCGATCGAGGGGCTCGACGCGCAGCGGGCGGCGGGGGCGACCTTCGCCCTCTCCTCGGTCCTGACCCCGTTCTTCATGGGTGCCGTGGTCGGCGCGATCGCTTCCGGCAACGTCCCCGCCGCAGGCAACGGCGACGCCTTCTCCAGCTGGCTGGAGCCGTTGCCGCTGCTGACCGGGGTGCTGTTCGTCGCCAGCGGCGCCTACCTCTCGGCCGTCTTCCTCGTCGGCGACGCGCGCCGCGCCGGCGAAGCCGACCTCGAGCGCTACTTCGTCCGCCGCGCCCTCGCCGCCGCCGCGCTCGCCGGCCTCGCCGCCGCGCTCGGGCTGATCGAGCTGCACGCCGAAGCGCGCTATATCTTCGACCGCCTCGTCGATCAGGGCCTGCCGCTGGTGATCCTCTCGGTGCTCTGCGGGCTCGGCCTGCTGGCGGTCCTGCTGCGCGGCGGCCGCCGCCCGCTGCGGCCCCTGGCCGCCGGCGCCGTCGTCGCCGTGATCTGGGGCTGGGGCGTGGCCCAGTTCCCCTACCTGCTGCCGACCAGCCTGCGGATCGACCAGGCGGCAGCGCCCGACCCGACCATGACCGTGATCTTCATCGTCTTCGCGATCGCCGCCGTCCTCGTCCTCCCCTCGCTGGGGCTGCTCTACACGCTGAGCCAGCGCGACCTGCTCGAACACGAGCACTGAGCGCCGCTGGGCTCTCGGGCTCATATGCAATTCAGGCGGGACTCAAATGCGGTTTGGCTGGGGATTCCCAACCAAACCGCGAGCCATCGGCCGCCGGCCCCGATGAAGTCACATGCCCAAACTCTCCGCCCTGCCGAGGCCGATCGGCGCCACCGTCCTAGCCCTCGCCGCGCTGATCCTGTTCGCCGCGGCCCTCCCGGCCACGGGCCAGGCTGCCCCGCCGAGCAGCGGCTACCCGCTGGCGGCGACGAGCTCGGTCTTCCCGAAGACGACGGTCGGCAACGGGTCGGAAAAGCTGTCGGTCGGACTCACCAACCTGAGCGAAGTAACGGACCTCGTCACCGTCTTCAGCGTCGAAGGGCCCGACGCGAGCGACTTCATCGTCAACGAATTCCAGTGCGGGATCCTGGCGCCGGGGGACAGCTGCACGGCGGGGCTCTACTTCTATCCCCACAGCGTCGGCGAAGAGCACGCGACGCTGCGGCTCGACCTCTACAACCATCCCACCGAGTACATCGAGCTATCGGGCACCGGCGTTCCGGCCGAACTCACCTTCTCGCCGCCGAGCCACGATTTCGGCGTCCAGTCGACGCACGAAAACGGCCGCACCAGCTTCACCCTGACCAACAGCGGCGAAGCCCCGGCGGTCTTCGGCAACTTCGAAATCCCGAGCCCCGACGGCAACGTCCCTTTCTGGATCAACAACAACAGCAACAACTGCCCGACGATGAGTCAGGTGCAGCCGGGGCAGTCCTGCTCCCTGGAAGTCGAATTCGGCCCCCGCGAAGCCACCTCCTACAGCGGCGAGCTGCGCGTCCGGCTCCAGAACACGGTCTTCAGCGCCGCTCTCAGCGGCGAAGGCGGGCGCCCCAACGTCGTCGCCACCGAAAACCCCGCTGATCTCGGGACCGCCCCGGTTGGCGGTGCCGGACCGGTGCGGACGATCACGCTGGTCAACTCCGGCAACCTCCCGGCCGGGTTCTTCATCGGCATCGTCGCCGGCGGCGACGCCGGCAGCTTCCACCTGCTCGACGAGAACTGCAGCGCCGCCGAACTGATGCCCGCGGCGACCTGCACCGTCCATGTCCGTCTGACGCCGGAGAGCGCCGGCCCCAAGGTCGCGCGCCTCGCCTTCTTCGGCGACGGCGACAGCGGGACGATGGTGATGCTCCACGGCGAAGGAATCGTGCCGGCCGCGACGCTGTCACCCGCCAACTTCGACTTCGGCTCGCAGGCAAAGGGGACCAAGAGCTCGGCGCGCACCTTCGTGGTCCACAACAGCGGCAGCACGCCGGTCTCGCTCGGCTCGGCCGCGATCGTCGGCGCCAACCTCGACCAGTTCCTGCTCGCCGGCGACGAATGCACCGGGGTGACGCTCGCGCCCGGCCAGGAGTGCCTGGTCCGGATCCGCTTCGCGCCGGCCACGGTCGGGGCGAAGACCGCGACGCTGCGGGTCCGCGGCGACGCCGGTGCCCTCACCGCCGCGCTCAGCGGCCTCGGGGTCGCACCTGAAGCTGTCGCCGGGGCGGCGGACTCGCGCTCGGGCAAGACCTCGGCTCGCTTCCGCCACGGCTCCACCCTCAACGCCGCCCAGGCCCACTGCCGTTCCGGGGCCTCCTGTCGCAAGGCCCGCATCGCCAAGCGCGGCGGGTCCCACGGCCGGGCGGCACGCCGATGACGCCGCCTCGCCCCGGCGGCCGGCACCGCTATAGGCTCATCGCGCTTTGATCGAGGCCGTTCTCTTCGACATCGACGGGACCCTGCTCGTCACCGGCGGCGCCGGTGCCGTCGCCTGGCAGCGCGCCTTCCTCGAGCTGCACGGGGTCGAAGCGAACATCGAGGAGCACACCCACGCTGGGATGACCGATCCCGAAATCGCCGAGATCGTCTTCCGCGAGGTGATCGGCCGCGACGGCAACGAGGGTGAGCGGGCGGAGGCGATCGCCGGCTACCTCGGCCACCTTGCCGAGGCCGTCGCCGAGTCCGAGGGCTACCGGGTGATGCCGGGCATCGAGGAGATCCTGCCGCGCCTGGCCGGCGAGGGGATCCGGCTCGGCCTGGTCACCGGCAACATCGAACCGGCCGCCAGGATCAAGCTCGCCCGCGCCGATCTCAACCGCTACTTCCCCTTCGGCGGCTTCGGCTCCGACTCCCGCGACCGCACCGAGCTGACCAAGACCGCGGTCGAGCGCGGGGGGGAGGCGGCGGGGCACCCGCTGGACCCCGCCAAGACGATCGCCGTCGGCGACACCCCCCGCGACGTGATCGCCGGCCACGGGGCTGGGATCAAGGTCGTCGGCGTCGCGACGGGCGCCTACAGCGTCGAGCAACAGCGCGACGCCGGCGCCGACTGGCCGATAGCCGACGTCACCAGCGGCTTCCCGGTTTAGCTGTTCGTTTCCTGAATTTGGGTCCCTATGGGGTCCAAGATTCAGGAAACGCCGATCAGCCCAGCGTGCATTTCGCTTGGTAGATGTTCGTGAAGCCGTTGAGGAAGCCGTTGCGGGCCGCGCGTAGGTAGAGGCGCCAGACGCGGATCCGTTCCGGGCCGGCGAGGCGGGTCGCCTCCTCGAGGTTGTCGTCGAGGTTGGTGTACCAGTAGCGCAGGGTCTCGGCGTAGTCGGGGGCGTAGTCCTCGACGTGGTGGGTGATGAAGCCGGCCCGTTCCAGCGCCAGCAAGTTGCGCGAGAGGTGCAGCGGCGCGGCGTCGGGGAAGACGTAGCGCTCGGAGAAGGCGCCGGCCTCGGCGTCGGTGTGCCGCAGGCGGGTGATGCCGTGGTTTAGCAGCCGCCCGCCCGGTTCCAGCACCTGGGCCAGGGTCTGGGCATAGACCTCGATGTTGGCCGAGCCGACGTGCTCGACCATGCCGATGCTGGCGATCGCATCGAACTTCTCTCCGGTCGAGGCGATGTCGCGGTAGTCCATGACGCGGATGTCGACCCGGTCGCCGACCCCGGCCGCCTCCGCCCGCTGGCGGGCCTTTTCGGCCTGAGGAGGGGAGAGGGTGATGCCGACGACGTTGGCGCCGTGCACGGTCGCCGCGTGAAGTGGAAAGCCGCCCCAGCCGCAGCCGACGTCGAGGACCCGGTCGCCCTCCTTCAGCTCGAGCTTGCGGGCGACGGTCTCGAGCTTCTCCTCCTGGGCCTCCTCGAGGGTTTTGGCGCCGTGCTTGAAGTTGGCGCAGCTGTAGACCATCGTCGGGCCGAGGAAGAGCTCGAAGAACTCGTTCGAGACGTCGTAGTGGTGGCGCACGGCGCGGGCGTCGCGCTCTTTGCTGTGGCGGCGGCCGCTGGGGCGCAGCTCGGCGTCGGGGCGCGGCGGCGGCTTGGTGACGCCGGCGGCGCGCACGGCGCCGAGCAGCAGCGCCCGCTTGTCGGCCCCTTCCAGCGAGGGCGGCTGCCAGCTGTCGAGCAGGGCGATGACGGCGTCGATGTCGTCGACCTCGAGCTCGCCGCTGACGTAGGCGCGGCCGAGGCCGAGCTGCCCTGGCGCCCGCAGGACGTGGGCGGCGGCGCGCGGCGAGCGGACGCTGAAGGTCGGTCCCCCGCCGGTCGTCGAGGCGAGCTTGGTCCCGTCCCAGAACTCGACCGTGAACGGGCGCTCGGGTAGACGGGCCTCGATCTCCCGGCGCAGCGGAGCGGTGTTCGCGAACGGCATCGGCGCAAACCCTATCGACGCGGCACCCTCGCCGGGCGCCGGCAGAGGCTGCGCCGCGCTTTGGAAACCTCCCGCCATACCCGAACGGTTTCTTCAGGTGCGACCCGTATCATCGCGCCCATGTCGGCAACCGCAGGACCCCTGCCCTCGGACATCCAACCGGTCGAAAACGAGACCCGCGACCGGATCATCACCGGCCTGGTGACGGTGGTCCCGTTCGTCGCCCTGGCGTTCGCCGGCTGGCAGGTCTGGGGCAAGGCGCTGCACTGGAGCGACGTCTTCCTCTTCCTCGGCATGTACTTCTTCACCGGGCTGGGAATCACGGTCGGCTTCCACCGCCTCTTCACCCACCGCGCCTTCAAGACCTCGAGCTGGATGCGCGGCGTTTTCGCCGTCCTCGGCTCGGCGGCGATCGAGGGACCGGTCATCTCCTGGGTCGCCGACCACCGCAAGCACCACGCCTTCTCCGACCAGGAGGGGGATCCGCACAGCCCCCACGTCGACCACGGCCACGGCTGGAGCGGCGCCATGCAGGGCCTCTTCCACGCCCACATGGGCTGGCTCTTCATCCACACCCAGCGCGGAAACAAGGAGCGCTTCGCGCCGGACCTGATCAAGGACCCGGTGGTCAGCTGGGTCGACGGGACCTTCATCTTCTGGGCGATCGGCGGGCTGCTGCTCCCCTTCGCGCTCGGCTGGATCATCGGCGGCACCGTCTTCGCCGGCGTCACCGGCCTGCTCTGGGGCGGCCTCGTCCGCGTCCTCGTCCTGCACCACTTCACCTACAGCATCAACTCGCTCTGCCACGTCTTCGGCAACCGCGACTTCGAGACCACCGACCAGTCCCGCAACCTGGCGCTGATCGCGATCCCGACCCTCGGCGAGGCCTGGCACAACAACCACCACGCCTTCCCGACCTCCGCCACCCACGGCCTCGGCCGCTACCAGATCGACATCTCCGCTCTCGTGATCGACGGCCTCGAGAAGGTCAACCTCGTCTGGGATGTAGTCCGCGTGAGCCCCGAGCGGATGGAAGCGAAAGCGACCGCCTAAGGGTTCTGGGCGTGGGGGAGGGACGGGCACCCGTCCCTAGGAAGCTTTTCCGCTTAACGAAAGCCGCAGACTTGGGAGCTGGATGAGCGATTCGTGGGAGGGGTTGGGGACCCTCAACCGAACCTCCCGCTGTTCGTGAGGGCGAGGGTCCCCAACCCCTCAACGCCAAACCCCCTAACCGGAGCTCCCTCGGCTACGGCGCTTCGTCCGCTTCGTACCAGTCGATCCAGCTGTCGCAGGCCTGGCTCAGCGGCACCGTTTTGTGCGGCTTGGCCGGGACCGCGACGAGCTCGCCGACGTAGGCCTTGCCGTCATAGCCGCTGAGGCTCTGCAGGGTGCTGGCGTCGGCGCCGGCGATCGTGAACTTGGTCTCGCCGCCGCTGCTCTGGAAGCGGCCGGCCGGCCAGTACTGGCCGTTGTTGCCGAGGCTGATCGTGTTCGGGCGCTGGCCGTCGAGGGCGGCTGCCAGCGGCTGGTTGAAGCCGGGCGCGCTGAGGGTCAGGCCGAAGGGCGAGAAGTACTGGATCGAGAGGTTCCAGGCGCCGGCCGGCAGGTTCAGCGCCTGCGAGGTCGAGGCGCCGGTGCCGAGCACGCTGCCCTCGTCCCAGGCTCCTTTGGAGCCGATTACCGCGTCGGGGAAGAGCCCGGCGCGGCCGGGGTTGGCGAGCAGGATGCGGATCTCCGGCGAGGCGCAGCCGGCGAAGGCACCGGCCTCGGTCCCCTCGAGCAGGACGTGGCGGTTCTCCGGGGTCTCGCCGGTCCGTTCCCAGAGGACGTAGGAGGCCGTCGCCGCGACCCGCTTGAAGTTGGGGGGCGCCTGGCTGTTCCAGGCGGCCCGGCTGGTGACGACGTAGGGGAAGTTGTCCAGGGTCCCGCGGGAGAAGGAGTCGAAGTCGATCGGGCTGTAGGCGTCGCCGGTGTCGAACGGCTTCTCCGGGTTCTGGGCGACCTCGGTGTCGGGGAACTCGACCAGCGGCACGTGGGTGTCGGCGCCGAGCAGGTCGTAGGCGGCGTAGCGGTCCTGCCCCGCGTAGAGCACCGGTTCGCCGTGGACGATCGGCAGGAACGCGCGCAGCTGCGCCCCGTGCCCCGCCGGTCCCACCGGAGCGTCCCGCAGCACGAGGAAGCTCGAGTAGAGCGCCCCGCCGACGAAGGCGATCGCGAGGAGTGCCCAGCCGAGCCGCAGCACCGGATGGCCGCTTGCTGGGGAAGGGGGGGTGGGACTTGCCTGCGCAACAGCTGGGGAGGCTTGGCGAGTCCCACCCCTGCTTCCGAGCGAAGGGAACTCCCAGAGCAGCGGGCGGATGATCAGCAGCATCGCCAGCGGGGCGGCGATCATCAGCGCCTTGGCCTGGGAGTAGTCGCCGCTGAAGGGGAGGGAGACGAGGTAGAGGGCGGCGCAGGCGCCGAGCGCGATCGGGATCGTCAGCTCGCGCCGCTGCACCCACCAGGCGACCCCGGCCAGCAGCGCCAGGATCGCGATCGCGCCGGCCAGCCCGGGCAGGTCGGCGCCGCCGACGGCGTCGAGGCGGTAATTCGCGGCGGGCCAGATCCCCAGCGCCTCCAGCGGCGAGACCGGGCCGTAGGTGTTGCTGCCGGCGACTTTGTTGAAGCCGTGGGCGAAGCCGAAGGGGCCGACCAGGGTCAGCACCACCGCCAGGCCGGCGAGGACCGCGATCGTCAGCAGCGTCGCCGGTCGCAGCAGGAAGCGCAGCAGCGAGCGCGGCCGCAGCGCCTGGCGCACCGCCGGCACGGTCAGGCTCCAGAGGATCAGGATCGCCGCGGGCCAGGCGATCCCGGCGAAGCTGTAGGAGAAGAAGATCCCGCCCATCAGGGCCAGCGCCGGCAGGGCGAACCGCAGCCGCGCCCAGGTGCCCGCCGGCAGCGCCCCCGGCGCCAGCAGGAAGATCGCGAAGGCGAGGACGAAGAGCGCCTCGGCGGTCTCCTTGAAGGCGGCCTGGGCGAAGTAGGAGGCGGCCAGGTAGGGGACCGCGACCATCGCCGCGGCGATCGTCCGCCGGGCCGGGCGCATCTCCCCGAGGGCGCCGATCGCGGTCAGCCCGGTGAGGACGCCGATCGCGACGATCTCGCCGACGAAGGCCTGGCCGAGGCCGATCCCGGGCACCGCGGCGGTCGCCACCGCCAGGCCGTGCGGCCCCAGCGGGTAGCCGGCGTCGGGCGCCGGGCCGAAGCCGCTGCGCAGCCACTCGGCCCAGGCCAGGTGCAGGCCGAGGTCGTTGTTGAAGCCGACGCCGAGCAGCCCCCAGCGGCCGCTGACCGCGAACGGGATCGCCAGCACGATGACGATCAGCAGCGCCACCGGCAGGCCGATCCGCAGCGCCGCGGCCGAGTCGTAGCGGTGGCGCGTCACCACCGCGATCGCGGCGACGATCAGGATGAGGACGCCGAGCGTGGCGCTGCCGCCGTGGCCGGGCGCCCGCGCCAGCGCCCCGGTGACGGTCAGCACCGCGCCGAAGCCGACCGCCGGCTCCAGCCAGGACCAGGAGTCCCGCCCCGCGAGCGAGAGCACCGCCCGACCCACCAGCAGCGAGACGGCGCAGATCAACGCCGCCGAGGCGTAGGTCGCGATCATCAGCCTGGCAACTTAGCGACTATTTGGAAACCCCCGCGCACGCCTGGCGGCGGCGGACACACTTCGCGGGGCGGCGTCCTCAGTCGGCCAAATGGCGCTGCCATTAGGCCTCCCTGCGTCCTGGCCCCGCTCGGTCCGGCGCTCGCCAGCCGCACACGCGGATTTCCAAACAGCCGCTCCGGGATCAGCAGCGCTCGGCGGCGCTTTCCAAGGTGGCGCGCAGGTTCTCGCCACGCAGCGGCCGGTCGTGGCCGGTGCAGACGATCCGCGGTTCCAGCGCGGCCAGTCGCCGCACCGACTCCTTCGCCTTGGTGTGGTCCCAGCCCCAGGCGGGGTGGGGGACGCTGGCCTCGCCCTCGGGCAGCGGTTTGAGCCGGGCCGAGTCGACCAGGTAGACGACGTCGCTGACGATCGCGACCCGGTCGCTCTCGCGCCAGAGCCCGATCAGGCCGGGCGCGTGCCCGGGGAAGTGGATGACCTTGAAGCCGGCGACCTCGTCGCCCTCGATCACGGTGCCGGCGACCTTCACGGCGCCACCGTCCCAGCGAGGCAGCAACACAAACCGGTAGAGCCAGCGCACCGGCGCCACCGGCAGCTGGGAGAGATCGAGGTAGCGCCAGAGCACGGCGTCGCTCTCGGCGTCGGCGACCTCGTCGGGATGGCAGTAGACCGGGGCGTCGAGATATGGCGCGCTGCCGCGATGGTCGCCGTGGGCATGCCCGAGGACGACTTTCTTCAGTCCGCCGAGCTGCGCGGCCTCGGCCTTCGCCGCCTTGCGCATCGACTTGGTCCCGGCGTCGAAGGCGACGACCCCGTCCCCGTCCTCGAGGAAGTAGATGTTCATCGCGCCACGGAAGTCGCCGCGCAGCAGCCAAACCCCGTCGGTCACCTTCTCCAGCCCCATCGCCGTAGCGTAACCCGTGTCTGAGCTTCGACCCCTGCGAGGGGGGTGGAAACTCAGACACCCACCGTGAGCCCTCTAGGGTTCCTCCGTGCCCTGGATCTGGAAAGCGGGGATGATCGTCCTGATCGTCTGCCTGCTCGCCTCGATCGCGATCGCGATCGTGCGGCTGAGCACGACGCCGACGGAAATCCTCGGTGACCGATTTCACGGACTGCCGGCCCAGGAAGCTGTGAGGGTAAGCGCGGAAGCCAGGCGGGCTTCCGAGTAGTCACTTAGTATCACTCGCGTTCAGCGACTGAATTGAGGAGGCGGGCGTGTTCACTCGTATCGTGGTTGGGACCGACGGTTCGGATTCGGCCGGTGAGGCAGTCCGCCAGGCGATGGACCTGGCCAAGCTCTTGTCGGCGCAGTTGATCGTCGTCAGCGCCTACGCGCCGGTTTCCAAACGCCGGGTGCAGGGGGAGCAGGCCGATGCGCCGGCCGACGTCCAGCACGAGTTCGGCCCCCGCGAGGACGTCAACTTCGTCCTCGACGCGGTCGCCGCGGAAGCGCGCAAAGAGGGAATCGAAGTCCAGACCCACCCGGTCGAGGGCGATCCCGCCGAGGGGATCCTCAGCGTCGCCGAAACGACCAAAGCCGACCTGATCGTGGTCGGCAACAAGGGCATGACCGGCGCCCGCCGCTACCTGTTGGGCAGCGTTCCCAACAACGTCTCTCATCACGCCCCGTGCAGCGTCCTGATCGTCCGCACCACCTGAGGGCGGCCGTGGCACGTCGCATCTCGGCGTCCTCGGGCGCTCATGTGCGGAGCACAATCGCTTCCTCGTCCTTGATCTGCTCGGCCACGCCCACCCTCAGGCGGTGCGGGGTCGCTTAGAGGCTCGGGTCCGTCGCTGCCGCCGCGTTGACCAGGCCGGCGCCCTGTTGGGTGCTTGGCAGGCCGAGGCTGCGGGCGGTGGTGCGCAGGCGGCGGACGACGGCGGTGACGCGGGCTTTCGGCGTCGGCTGGTGGCCGAGGACGCCGCTGGCGAGGACCAGGGCGGCGGTTCCGGAGACGTGGGCCGCGGCCATCGAGGTGCCGACGTAGTTGCTGGGAATCGCGAATTCGCTGGTGCTGCCGGGCTTCAGCGTCACCTGGTAGATCGGCCGGGCCGAGATCGAGGGGCAGCCCGCCGCCGGCGAGCCGCCGCCGGGGGCGAGGAGGTCGACCGCGGTGCCGGCCAGCGAGTAGTCGCCGAGGCAGCCGCCCTCGGTGCTGCCGCCGACGGCGATCACCCGCGGCCCGGTCGCCGGCTCCGAGACGCAGGTCTCCGAGCCGATGTTGCCCGCCGAGGCGACCGCGACGACACCGCGCGCGTAGGCTTCGCGCAGCGCTTCGTCGACCACCGGCACCTTTTTGCCGCAGCCGAAGTTGAAGCTCATGTTGATCACCCGGGCGTGGTGGGCGACCGCGAAGCGGATCCCCTTGGCGATCGTCGTCGCGTCGCCGCGGCCGTATTTGTCGAGCACCCGGACCGGCATCAGCCGGGCCCGGTAGGCGAGGCCGGTGAGCGCGACCCCGTTGCCGGTCTTCTCGGCGATCGTCCCGGCGACGTGGGTGCCGTGGCCGTTTTCGTCGAGCGGCACGCGGTCCCTGCCGACGAAGTCATAGCCGTTGACGAACTGCCCGGCGCCGAAGTCGGGGCTGCGCAGGAAGGTGCTCCCCAGCGCGCGGTAGGCGATCCCGGTATCGAGCACGGCGACGGTGATGCCTTCAGCGCCGGGCCGCCCGACTTCTTCCAGATGGCGCCAGGCGTCGACCGCGTCGATGCCGCCGGGCGAGATCGGCAGGCGGCCGCTGGTCAGGCCTTCGGGGGCGAGGAAGTTCCACTGCTTGAAGGCCCAGCCGCCGATCGCGGCCGCCGCTTCCGCCGCGCCTCCGAGGGTGCCGGAGTCATCGGGGACGACGAAGGTCGAGCTGCCCGCCGAGGCGGTGGCGACGTAGTTGGGCTCCGCGTATTCGACGCTCGGGTTGCGGCGCAGGGCGGTGGCGCTCTCGCGCACGCTGACGCCGGCGGGGAGCCGCAGCTTCTGTCCGTCGCGGTCGCCGTCGAACTTGACGACCAGCTGGTGGGGGGCGAAGCCGTGCGCCTGGGACAGGCCGGTCCGGGCAGCCGCCGGGGCGGCGGCAAGCGCGACGGCGGTGGCCGCGAGGGCGAAAGTCGGAAGGAGTCGTCTCATGGTCGTGGAGCCCGCCGGTACCGCTGCATTCGTGCGAGCTCTAACAGCTAACACCGCGGTACTGGAGAAGTTGTCGGACATACTCCCGGATCGATGAATCCTGACGCCGAGAATTCACCCCACCGCGAGGGAATGGCCCTCGCCCTCGAGCAAGCGCGCCGGGCCGAGGCCCACGGCGACGTCCCGATCGGCGCCGCGATCCTCCGCGACGGGGAGCCGCTCGCCCTCGCCGGCAACGAGCGCGAGCTGCGCCGCGACCCGACCGCCCACGCCGAGATCCTCGCGATCCGCGCCGCCGCCGAGGCCCTGGGCGGCTGGCGGCTGCCGGGGACGACCCTCTACGTCACCCTCGAGCCCTGCGCGATGTGCGCCGGTGCGATCGTCCTCGCCCGCATCCCGACCGTCGTCATCGGTGCCCCCGACCCCAAGGCCGGCGCCGCCGGCAGCGTCCTCGACGTGCTCGCCGAGCCGGCCCTGAACCACCGCCCCGAGGTCATCGCCGGGGTCCGCGAGGACGAGTGCGCGGCGCTGCTGCGCGAGTTCTTCGCCGCTCGCCGCTAGCCCGCTTACTGCCTCTGGGTGTCCATTCCCCGCCCGCCCCGGAGGACGTCCTTCCCGGGCCCGCCGCGGAGGACGTCGTCGCCGCGCTGTCCGAGCAGCTTGTCGTCGCCGCGGCCGCCGAGCAGCAGGTCGCCGCCGCCATTGCCACAGACGAGGTCCTTGCCCCCCAGCGCTCGAACCACGTCGTCGCCGCCGCGGGGGACGATCACGTCGGGCCCGGCGGTGCCGCGGATCTTGTCGTCTTTGTCGGTCCCGACGATCGTCGCCGGCTGACCGGCGCAGCGCGGCGCGCGCTGGGCCATGTAGTCGACGCCGCTGACCGCGTTGAGGTCGTCAGCGCCGGTGTTGCGGGTGGCCATGAGGATGCCGCTGACCCAGGGAGACCGTGGGATGTTCTTGCTCGGCGTTCCCCGGGCCAGGCCGGCAAAATAGTTGTCGCAGTAGGTGTGGCCAATCGAGTCGTTCTGCAGCCCATACTCGGGGACCTTCTCCGGCAGCGGCGGGAAGGCGCCCTGGGAGGCGCCGGTCGCCAGGGTGCGGAAGCCGGTGTAGGTCGAGTACAAGCGTGAGGACTGGCCCGGAAGAAAGATCGTGTAGCCGCACTTGAGCTTCTGCTGGACCACTTCGCTGGTCCAGATGAAGGCATGCGGAGGCGCGCCACCGGCAGCCGGCCCGGCATCGGGAGCACAGGTCAGCAGCGCGCTGCTCTGGCAGAAGAGCTGCTGCCAGGTCCTGTCGTCGGGCTTCAGCCGCAGCAGATAGCCGGCGACGTTGGTGCCCGTTTTCGGCCCGACCGCGTTCTTGCAGGCGCCGACGAACTTGTTCGGGTTGCCGGGTTCGGCGACGCAGCCGTCCGAGAGCAGCGCCGTGAGCTGCGTCTTGGTCGGAACCGCCCAGCCGGTGCCGCGGATCCCGTCGTCCTGCTTGGAATCGTTGAGGCCTTTGATCGCGCTGCCGACCTCGTTGAGGGCGTCGGTGCCGTATTGGGTATTGCTGGGCAGCCACCCGAGGTCGCCGTCCTTGGGTGGGAACCAGACTGGTTTACCGCTCGCGGTCAGCGAGTTGATCTGGCCGAGGTCGATGACGACGCCTGGAGAGATCATCAGCGGCAGGTTTTCCCGCTCTTCGGCGGTGTCGCGGACGTAGGCCCTCAAGACGTTTTCCAGCGCTTCCGGATTCTGGGGCGAGCCGGCCCGGTACTCGGCCGCCATCCAGGACGCAAGCGCCCGGGTGTCGGCGAGGTCGGTGTAGAGCCCGCGCAGCAGTTCCGAATCGTCCCTGGTGAGGAACCGCTTCGTCATCAGCACCTGCCCGTAGGCGGCCAGCACCGAGGTCTGCAGGGAGCCTGGGACGAGGGCGGCGTGGATGTCCTTGATCCCGCCTTCGAGCGCGAGGTCGTTGTTTTCGTAGGTGCGGACGAAGTCTTTGCGCAGTTTTTCGACTCTTTCCCGTGGCGAAAGCCCGCTGGGGCCTTTCTCGTCCGCTTTCTCCGGGTTGGGGCCGGCGAGGATCTGGCCGAGTTCGGCCCCGGCACGGATCAGCGGCACGTACTGCTGTTCGTAGAGGACCTGATGCTTGTTCGCGACCGAGCAGAGCTTCGCCAGGGCGGAGTCGAGGTGGAACTGGCGCTCTTCGGAGATCAGCTGGCCGACGCTTTCACTCAGCTTTTCCAGCCGTTCGGAGAAGCCACTCAGCTGCTGCTTGATTTCGTCGAGCTGCCTGAGGATCTTCGCCTCGCCTGATTCGGGGAGGATCTTGTCCAGGCCGATGAGCTTGCCCAGGTAGCTGAAGGCCATGCCGGCGGCGTCGCCGGCGAGGTGCCCCGCGGCCTTGTCCCCGAACCACTTGGCGATCGTGATGCCGTCGGGGAGGCCGGCGAGATTGACGGTTCGCGCCGAGCGCGCGGCCGCCTGGCCACCGCAGGCCGGCCCAGTCGCCGCCTGCGCCCGAGCCGCCGAGCCGCCGAAGGCGAAGACCGCCCCAAGCCCGAGCAGGAAGAGAACAGCCCAGCGACGGGCACTCACAAGCGGGACGGAAGAGACCAAGCCAGGAACCTACCGGGAAGGCAAACGTGGACGCAGCGGCCTTCCCGTCGATAGGGGAAGTCTGGCGAGGAGGCAGCGCAGCGGTCCTCCAGGTCGTATGGCAAGCAGTGCAAGGAAGAGGGAGTCCGGCAGTGCTCGGCACGACGGACTCCCGATGACGCCGCAATGCGCCGTCATACGACCTGGAGCGGAGAGGGTGGGATTCGAACCCACGAGGCGGGTTAACCCCGCCCACGCGATTTCCAGTCGCGCTCCTTAAGCCACTCGGACACCTCTCCAGGGTGCCCGGAAAGCCTAGCTAGGCGCCGTCCGCCACCACGATCAGGCCTGTTTCAGCGCCGGCAGGCTGGGGCGGAGGCGGAGGGGCTCCTGATCGCGGTAATCGTCGAGGGAGACGACGATCGCTTCTGTCTCGGCGATCGGGGCCGCCGGGCGGTGGCCGCGCAGGCGCTCGTGACTGCAGACTACGTAGCACCACTCCATCAGCTGCAGGCGGGCGTCGGGGTCGATTTCGAGGATCGTGGCGCCGACCAGGAAGCTGCCCTCGACCTCACGGCAGCTGCGGATCTCGACCTGCGCTGTGACCTCGTGGCGGGCGCCGGTCGCGTCGGCGAGCTCCAGCAGCACCGCCGGCCGGGCGCCGATCTCCAGCGCCGCCTCGGCGACGAGGCCGACGCCGGCGGCGCTGGCGTCGACGAGGCGCGCCTGGGTGTGGCCGTCGGGCGAGAAGAGGTGCGCCTCGGCATCGCCCTCGAAGCGGTAGACGAGCCGGCGCTGGCGCCGGCGCCCGACCGCGAGCGTCGTCTTCAGCAGGCGGCGCAGCTCGATCAGGCCGAGCAGCGGCACGATCACCGCGGCGAGCCCCGGCATGTCCGGCAGCGGCCCGACCCCGGCCAGGTCGAGCAGGCGCAGCAGCGTCCCGGCCCCGACCAGGACGGCGCAGAAGAGGACGAGGTGGAGCTTGCGGACGGCCTCCCAGCCGCCACCGTGCGACCGAGGGAAGGCGAGGAAGCCGAGGTGCCGAGCTGGATGCTCACCGTCGACAGTGCCCCGCCGGCACGGGCGGCCCTGCTCGGCGTTGGGCTCTCGGCGGCCAACCCGAAGAACCTGGCCCTCACCCTTGCGGCCGCTGCTTCGATTGCCGAGGCCGGACTCGATTCGGCTGACACGGCGATCGCAACCACGGTGTTGGTCGCGGTCGGCTCAGCCTCTGTCGTGGGCGCGGTGCTCTTCTATTTCGTTGCCGGCGAGCGGGCTGCTCGCCCGCTCGAAACGGTCAAACGGTTCATGGCGCAGAACAACGCAGTGATCATGATGGTTGTCCTGCTTCTACTCGGCGCCAAGCTTCTCGGCGACGGCCTCGCGGTTCTCTGAGCCCCCGGCCATAGGCACTAAGGTCGCAAGGTGTCGAGGTGATCTGGACGGAACGACGGCGGAGTGGAGGCAGCCTGGGGCGTCTCCGCTCGCCCTGCCCAGCGCAGGGTTAGGAGCAACGCGGCGGGTATGACCAGGGTCCCGCTGAGGGCGAGGAACCAGACCTGGCTGATATCGCTTCCGGCCCCGATCGTGTGCACGATTGCGAGCAGCCAGAAGACCGCCGTGAACCGGTGGACGCGGCGCCAGCGGGCGGCGCCGATGCGGTCGCGCAGGTAGTAGGAGATGCCAAGCACTGCCAGGCCGTAGCCGGCGATGATCCCGAGCCCGGTCCAGAGGGGACGGTAGGCGCCGGCGAAGGGCACGACGATCCCGCTCAGGCCGGGGTTGAGGAAGGCGTCGCCCAGCAAAGCGAGCCCGTGCAGCGCGACCATCGCCAGGGTGCTCAGCGAGAGGGCCTCGTGCAGCGCGCGCAGATCGCGCTTGTTCGCGCCCTTGCGTTTTGAGCTCATCATCAGGCCGAGGGCGACGCTGGCGCTGGCCAGGAGCAGGGCCGCGCCTCCGGCGGCTCGGCTGGTGATCCAGAACAGGTGCGGGGCGGTGTTCATGCGGCCACCGCGCTCTCCGCAAGCGGGCGATCGCCTTCGAGGAAGTCGACCTTGCCGTCGTCTCGAACGACGATCCCCCCGTGGGGGAGCCACTGCGCGGCGCGCCCGGGACCAGAAAGCAAAGCGGCCTTGGCGTAGGCCTCGGCGAGCAGGGCCGAGGGCGCGAGCGCGGTCGCCTGCACGATCCCGGTGAAGGCGGGCTCGCCGGTGCTCGGATCGAGGATGTGGTGGGCGGCTCGGCCGTCGCGCCCGACCCAACAGCGGCGACCGATGCCGCTCGTCGCCACCGCCCCGTCCCGCAGCCTCAGCTCGTGGATCGGCGCGCCGCCGAAGGGTTCCTCGACCAGCACCCGGCGCGCCTGGCGGGCGCGACCACCGATTCGGATGTCGCCGCAGCAGTCGATCGCGAAGGCCGGCTGCTTGCCGAGTTCGGCCGCGAGGAGGTCGGCGAGAAGCCCCTTGGCGATGCCGCCGCTGTCGATCCTTAGTCCCGGTGGCCGCACGATCGTTCCGGCCTCCTCGTTTACCCCGACCAGGCGCCAGCGAGCGGCAGGGTGTGGCTTTCCGGGCTTGCGCTCGACCCGGTCTGGGAGGGCGTCTGCCGGCACGACCGGGCGGTGGTCCCCGAGCGAGTCGCGGTAGCCGGCCTGCTCGATGGCGTCGAGGAGGGTCGCGTCGACGAGGCCTCCGCTGGCCAGGCCGGCGCTCACCACGGCGCTCGCCAGCGCTCGCATCAGAGCTGAGGCGGGAACCTCTTCGCGGCGGTCGCGGTTGAAACGAGCGAGCTCACTCTCCTCGCTGAACCGGGAGAGCCGCCGGTGCGCGTCGAGGAGCCGCTCCCGCGCCCGATCGACTGCCTGCTCGCCACGGGCGGTGCTCGTGCCACGGACGTGGACCGTGACGGTGGCGCCGAAGCAGGCGAAGCTGCGGTGGGCTTCGGCGCTCATGACTGGCTCGTGGTGACCGGCGCCGGTTCGGGTTCGGGTTCGACTTCGACCGCTTCTTCTTCTTCTTCGAGCGGTTCGGGTTTGACGACTTCCGCTTCGACCTCCTCGGGGGCGCTCGTTTCGATCGCTTCCGTGGCGATCCTCGTGGCGGTCGTCTTCGGGCCGGCGCCGAGGACGGGGTCGTTGCCGGCGACCATCTGCCCGAAGACGACTCCCCAGAGCAGGACGAAGGCGATCAGCGAGATCGCCACCACACGACTGCGCAGTTGCCCCACCCTCTGGCGTTGCGCGCGCAGTCGCCGCTGTGCCTCTTGCTTTCGCTCCATCTTTTCGATCGGGTCCATCGGCCACACCTTCCTCGCGAGTGGGAAACGGTGTCTAAGCGGACGCTGAGAGTTCTCTTAGAACCACGGACTGGCGGCAGGGAGGGTGAGCAGGGCCAGGGCGAGGCCGCCGAGGAGCGCGATCCCGAGGGCCATCGTGCGGGCGCCCGCCCCGGCCAGCCGGGCCTCGCGCGGTCCGCTTCGCCTCCAGTCGGCGCGCGCGAGCGCCGGCACCTCCAGCAGATGGCCGAGCACATGCAGCGCCATCAGCGAGAACCAGGCGATGAAGCTCAGCTTGTGGGCGAAGGCGAGGGTGTCGCTCGGCGGCCCGCCGATCAGCAGCGCCACGCCGGTGCCGAACAGGGCAAGGGTCGTGAGGAGGACGCCTGGAGCGAGCACTCGCAGGACGATGTGAGGCGGCCCCTTCTTCACATAGGCGGGGCTGCCGGAGTAGTAGCGGGCGAAGCGGTAGCCGGTGCTGGCGAGCTTCAGCAGGACGGGTGGGATCAACAGCATGCCGATGAAGATGTGGGGGCCCACGAGCGGGCCGATGAAGGGGATCGTCGCCCCCTCGGCCGCGAGCAGCACCAGCAGCGCCGCCGCAACCCCGCCGGTCAGGCGGGCGTTGGCGGCGACACCATCGCGAGTCACGTCGATCGACCGGTACATCCACGCCGGATGCTCGGTTCGCCGCGTTGGCCCTGCCTAAGCGTTCGCTGAGAGAGTTCTTATCCGGGCCTGAAGCCGGGGATCGCAAAGCAAACCCGGGCTCCGCCCAGCGGGGAGTCCTCGACCCAGATCCGGCCGCCGTGGCGCTCGACTATCGAGTGGGCGATCCCGAGGCCGAGGCCGCTTCCGCCCGAGGAGCGATCGCGCGAGGTCTCGCTGCGGTGGAAGCGGTCGAAGACGCGCTCGCGTTCAGCCGCTGGAATCCCGGGGCCATCGTCGTCGACCCTGACCGTCAGCTCGCCCCCCACAGCGCTCGAGGAGAGGATGACCCGGCCGGCATGGCGTTGGGCGTTGGAGAGCAGGTTGCGGACAACCTGGGCAAGCTGATCTGGGTCCGCGGTGAGTGCTCCCTCAGCCAGCTCCCCGAGCTCGGTTTGCCGACCGGGCGCGGCCGCGGCGATCTCGCGCAGCAGCGCCGCCGCCTGCACCTCGCGCAGGTCGGGGCCGACGCCCTCATCGAGGCGAGCGAGGAGGAGGAGATCGTCGAGCAGGCGCTCCACGCGCCGCATCTCGGCCATCGCCATCGCCTCCATATGGCGAACCTCCTCCGTGCTCGGGTTCTCTTTGCGGGCCAGCACCTCGATCTGACCACGCATCGCGGTGAGCGGGCTGCGCAACTCGTGGGAGGCGTCGGAGACGAACTGGCGCTGCTTCGCAAAGGCGCCGTCGAGGCGGTCGAGCATGCCGTTGAACGACTCGGCGAGGGTGCGCAGCTCCACTGCCGCGCCCGGGCTTGCCTGAAGCCTCGGGGTGAGGTCGCCGGCGTCGACCTCGGCGGCGGTGGCGGCGAAGCGGCGCAGGGGGGAGGCGGCCCTGGAGGCGAGCAGGTAGCCGGCGAGGAGCGCGGCGAGCAGGGTCGCGCCCCCGACGAGGAGGAAGGTCTTCTCGACATCGGACTGGGCGTCGGCGATCGGCGAGATCGAGGAGCCCTCGCCGGGCTCCGATACCTGTGCGCCCTGGTCACCCGGCTCCCGTGCCTCCTCGCGCGCGATCACGCCCGACTCGTGGGACATCTCCACCCGCACCGCGGTGAACACGACCGCGAAGGCGAGCACGATGAGCACGCCGATCGAGAGCGCCAGCCTGCCGCGCAGCCCGAGCTTCAGCCAGGCGGATTTCATGCGTGGGGACTCAGTCGGTAGCCAACGGATCGCACGGTTTCGATCGGCGCCGGTGCGCCCGGGGTGCTCAGCTTTCGGCGCAGGTAGCCGACGTAGACCTGCACGACGTTGGTGCCGGGATCGTGGTCATAACCCCAGACCGCCGCGAGGATCTCCTCGCGGGTGCAGACCCGGTCGGTGTGTCGCATCAGATAGGCGAGCAGCTCCGACTCGCGGTCGGGGAGCCGGACGGCATGGCCGCCCCGAGTTGCCTCACGGGTGAGCAGGTCGAGCCGTATTCCCGCCGCCTGCAGGGTCGTTTCAGAGGCATCGGCGGACTCGCGGAGGCGGGCACGAATGCGAGCCAGGAGCTCCTCGAAGGCAAACGGCTTGGTCACGTAGTCGGTGGCGCCGAGGTCGAGCCCCTCAACCCGGTCGGCGACGTCGGCCTTCGCGGTCAAGAGGATCACCGGCAGCGCCGGCTTGGCGTGGCGGATCGATGCGAGCACCTCGATCCCGTCGCGACCGGGAAGCATCCGGTCGAGGATGACGAGGTCGGTCCCGGAGGACAGCGCGAGCCGTTCGCCGGCGAGGCCGTCGGCCGCGACCGCCACGCCGTAGCCCTCCGCCTCAAGGCCTCTCGCGAGGAAGTCGGCGATCCCCGCCTCGTCCTCGACGATGAGGATCTCCATACAGCGATGCTACGTCCTGGATAGGTTGCCGCCGTGTCGAGCGCTCCCCAGCCAAACCACGGTGAGATCGCCAGAGAGTGGGGGCGGATCGGTTGCATCGGGTTCGGTGGCCCGCCCGCCCACATCGCCCTGCTGCGCGAGCTCTGCGTCGAGCGGCGGGCCTGGCTCTCGCCGCACGAGTTCGAGGACGCGATCGCCGCCTGCAACCTGCTCCCCGGCCCGGCGTCGACCCAGCTGGCGATCTTCTGCGCCTGGAGGGTGGGTGGCCGCTCGGGCGCGTTGCTCGGGGGCCTCGGCTTCATCCTGCCCGGCCTGCTGGTGATCCTGGGACTCTCGGTGCTCTTCCTGGCGGGCTCGCCGCCGGTCTGGGTGCGCGGTGCCGGGGCTGGAGCCGGCGCGGCAGTCGCCGCCGTCGCTGTGCGGGCCGGCATCGGCCTGATCCCCTCGAGCTGGGATCGGGCGAAGGTCCATGCTCGCTGGATCGCCTACGCGTTGCTCGGCGGGGTGGCCGGGGCGCTGGTCGGCGCCTGGCTGGTCTTGGTCTTGATCGCCTGCGGCCTGGCGGAGATTCTGTTGCGGCGCGCCGCAGCGCCGGGCCAGGGCCTCAGCTTCCATGCCTGGCCGCTTCTGGCTGTTGTCGGCGGAGCCGGCGGCGGCCTGCTTGCCCTGGCCTGGACGTCGTTGAAGGTCGGCGCCCTCTCTTACGGCGGCGGCTTCGTGATCGTCCCGCTGATGCAGGGTGACGCCGTAGATCGCTACCACTGGATGACCAGCCCGCAGTTCTTGAACGCGGTCGCGCTCGGGCAGGTGACCCCCGGGCCGGTGACCCATACCGTCGCTTCGGTCGGCTACGCCGCCGCGGGAATGGGCGGCGCCCTTCTGGCCGCATTCATCGCCTTCCTGCCCTCCTTCTCCTTCGTCCTTATCGGCGCCCGCCACTTCGATCGGCTCCGGCGCAACCCCCGGGTCCTTGCCTTCCTCGACGGCGCCGGCCCGGCGGCGATCGGTGCGATCATCGGCTCGGCGGTCCCGCTCGGCATGGCATTGACCGAGCCGTGGCAGGGCGCTGTGCTGGCGGCCGCGGCCCTTGCGCTGCTCCTCGCCCGCCGCAGCGTCGTTCTGGTGCTGGTCGGCGCAGGCGCGATCGGTGCCCTGGCCGGCGTGCTCGGCGCCGGGGTGCCGTGAGGCTGATCGCGAGGGTTTCTCGGCGGATAGGTTTTTCAAACCGCCGGGCAGGGAATGATGCCGGCATGACCTCCGCTCAGGGGAATCCGGAGAACGAGCAAAAGCGCCGGCGACAGGCGGCCGCGGAGGTCAACGGGCGTCAGGTGAACGAGGCGATTGAGCGCGGCCACGGGCAAACCGATACCGCCGTGTTCGTCTGCGAGTGCGGCTACTTCGGCTGCACTACGACCGTCAGGCTGTCGATCACCGCTTACGAGGCGGTGAGAACGAGCTTTGATCGGTTCCTGGTTGCCCCTGGTCACGAGATCGAGGAAATCGAGGAAGTCGTCGAGCGGCATGTCGACTACTTCATCGTCGTCAAGGACGAGGGCACGCCGAAGCTCGTTGCGGGCGCCACCGACGAGAGGGCTCCCTGAGATGACGCAGGAGTCGCTGGGCGCCGCAAAAGACGACGCGCGCACCGCTCCGGCCCGACCTCTCGCTCTCACCCTGGTGGCGGCGCCCGACGCGGTGGGCGTCATGCGCCGGGCGGCGGCCGATGTCGCCAAAGAGCACGGCGCCGATGATGACCTCACCTTCGACGTCGCGCTCGCCGTCTCCGAGGCGGTGACGAACGCGGTCAAGTACGCCTATGGCCGCAAGAGGGAGGGGAAGGTCGAGATGTCGGCCCGCGTGCGCGATCGCTTTCTCGAGATCTCGATACGTGATTGGGGCAAAGGCTTCGGGACCGGGTCCAGCGACGGCCTCGGCATCGGCCTAGCGCTGATCGCCCGTGTGAGCACGGAGATGACGGTCGTGCAGGAGGGGCGCGGGACGCAGGTACGGATGCGATTCCTCTTGGCACCGTCGCAGTAGTCACCTACGCTGACGAAAGGCAGGCCCCTCCACCTCGAAGACGGCCCAAGCCGGTTGGATTTGGAGAAGCGCACGCCCCGCCTCCCAGTAGGAAGCGAGGCCGTCCAACTCCGCATCTGTCAACTCGGGCACCGACAGCGAGGCTAGCTTCACCCCATGTCCGAAGTGCTGATTCTCTTCCTCGCCGCCTGCGGCACGGCGCTGGCGACCGGGCTCGGGGCGGTGCCGGTGTTCCTGCTCGGCCCCCGCGCGGCGGCGCTGGCACCCGCGCTACTCGGCTTCTCCGCCGGTGTGATGGGCGTCGCCGCGGTGGCGGGGCTGCTGATCCCGGCGACCCAGGAAGGCTCGGCAATCGAGGTCGCCGGCGGGCTCGCAATCGGGGTCGGCTTCCTCGCCCTGGTTCGCTGGCGCTTTCACCCTGACGCTTCGTTCATGGGTCGCAGCGGCCCCGGCACCCGCACCTCGGCACTGGTCTTCCTCGTCCTCTTCGTCCACAGCCTGCCCGAGGGCTTTGCGGTCGGCACCGCCTTCGCCTCTGACCGCGCCGGCCTCAGCCTGTTCGTGATTCTCGCGATCGCGATCCAGAACGTCCCCGAGGGGACCAGCGTCGCGATCCCGATGGAGGAGGCGGGCTTCGGTCGTGGCCGCCAGTTCTGGGCGGCGGTGGCGACCAGTGCCCCGCAGCCGGTCGGCGCCCTGATTGCCTACTTCGCGGTGGAAGAGGTGAGCGGCCTGCTGCCGGTTTCCTTCGCCTTTGCGGCCGGAGCGATGCTGGCCCTGATCGTGGTCGAGATGCTGCCCAAGGCCTTTGCTGCAGGCAGTCGTGCGGGGCCGAGCGCGGGGATCGCGGCGGGCGCCGCCTTGATGCTGGCGCTCAGCCTCTTGCTCGGCGTCTAGCTCATGCAATCGCCAGCGTGCCCAATGCCAGCACCGAGGCGGCGATCACGGCCAGGGCGACTCCAGTCGCGATACGGCCTCCGCGGCCGAGGGCGTGGGCGCCCATCAGGTCGTGGTCGCGCCCGAGCGAGCGCATGAAGGGGAGCAGGACCAAGAGCAGGACGGCGTTCAGGGCCTGGGTGAGGAAGAGGATCTGGATCAGCGGCGCGCCCGGGATGAGGACGATCACCGCCGCTACGAGGACCACGGCGCCGAAGCTGAGGTAGAAGGAGCGCGCCTCGGCGAAGCTGTCGTTGAGATCGGCTTTGCGGCCGAGGGTCTCGGAGATCGAGTAGGCGGTGGAGAGGGGGACGATCGCCGCCGCCAAGAGGGCGGCGCCGAGGAAGCCGAGGCCGAAGAGGGTCGCGGCGGCGCTGCCGGCCAGCGGCTCCAGGGCGTTGGCGGCGTCGCGGGCGTCGTTGACCTCGATCCCCTGTGCGTGCAGGGTCGCGGCGCAGGCGACGACCACGAAGAGGCCGATGACCCCGGTGAGGACGGCGCCGGTAACGACATCGACCCGCTCGAAGCGCAGGTCCTTGACGCTGAGCCCCTTGTCGACGGCGTAGGACTGGATGAAGGCGAGCCCCCACGGCGCCAGCGTCGTCCCGATCGTCGCGACCGCGACCAGTACCGCGTCGCGGGTGAGCGGGATGGAGGGGACCACGGCGCCCTTGGCGGCGGCGCCCCAGTCGGGGTGAGCGAGGAAGCCGGAGACGATGTAGGCGACGAAGACCGCGCTCAGCGCCAGCAGGATGTGCTCGACGTGGCGGAAGTTCCCCCGCAAGACGAGGGCCGAGACCCCGGCCGCGGCTAGCGGCACGCTGAGGTACCGGCTCATCCCGCCCAGCAGGTCCATCGCCGCGGCGACCCCGGCGAACTCGGCGCAGAGGGTGCCGGTGTTGGCGATCACCAGGGCACCGAGCACCAGGCCCGCCGCGCCCTGCCCGTAGCGCTCGCGGACCAGGGTCAGCAGCCCTTTGCCGGTGACGATCCCCAGTCGCACCCCGAGCTCGTGGAAGACGATCAGCGCCGCGGTCGAGAGCAGCAGGACCCAGATCAGCTCGTAGCCGTACTTGGCGCCGAGGATCGAGTAGGTCGTGATCCCGGCCGGGTCGTCGTCGGAGAGGCCGGCGAGCAGACCGGGGCCGACGACGGCGAGAAGGGCGGCCAGGCCGCCGCCGCGCAGCAACTGCCGGCGCCGTCGGGTGAGATGCCAGTGGAGGTGGCGGCCGGGGGTGCGGTGGGCGCTGGTCGCTGGCACGGGTCCATCCTCGCGCCTGGCGCTTGACGGGGTTCGGATCGGCTCAGGCCGGCCCTGGGTCTAGTCCGCCATGAGGTTCGCTGCCACGAGCAGTGCGGCCTGGGCGATCGCGCCAACTCGCTGCCGATACTCGGACGTGAGGCATAAAGATGACCAGGCCAATGCTCTGTCCTCCTGAAGAAAGCTTGTCGACGCCGGAAAGATCAAGTCCAGCACCGTCGAGATCTGCGGCTGAGCATCCGCTCGGTGTCCCTCAAACCTTGGCTCTCGGCTCGCTAGAGTCATCGGCAGCCAAGGCGCAGACGCTGGATTTCAGATTCGGTTTCGTTCCCTAGAGCGTTCCCTACGGATTCAGCGTCGATAGGATTTGGCTTTGTAGTGCCCTGGAGGGGTGCCGGAGCGGTTGAACGGGGCAGTCTCGAAAACTGTTGGCGTCGCAAGGCGCTCGTGGGTTCGAATCCCACCCCCTCCGTAGCGGGGCTGTGGCTGCGCATTACGGCGTCCTCGGGCGCTCGTGTGCAGAGCCACTTCGCTTCCTGCGTCCTTGATCTGCTTTGCCACAGCCCCGCTATGAGGGGGCTTCGGGCTTCAGTGAGGTTGAGCTTTTACCCCGTATAGGGTCGAAAAGCTCAACCGCGTTCTGTTGGGGCTAGTTGGTGGCGGGAGTCGCGCGCTCGTTGCGCAGCAGCCACCAGTCGACGGCGTAGCCGCCGAAGGGGACGACGGCGCCGACGAGGATCCAGAAGGTGACCTTGGGCGACCAGCCCTGCTCGGGGCGCAGGCGCAGGGCGAGCACGACGTAGGCGATGAAGAGGACGCCGTGGATCGGGCCGAGGATCTGGACGCCCAGTTCGCCCTTGTCCTGGTGTTTCAGGAAGGAGGCGACGAGCAGGGCGAGGAAGCTGGTCGCCTCGGCGAGGGCGACGTAGCGCATGGCCTTCATCGCGGCGAAGCCTACTTCTCGGCCGTCGCCCAGATCGCGACGGGGGGTGCGACCAGCAGCAGCGCCAGGCTGGCGAGCTCGGCGATCGCGTCGCCGGTGTCGAAGCCACTGAGGTGGCCGGCGTGGAAGATCAGGTGGATCGCCGCGCTCAGCAGCCAGGCGACGCAGAGCGGCAGGACGAGGGCGCGGTCGGGCTTCCAGGCCGCCCAGGCGAAGAGCACCGCGAAGCCGAGGTAGAGGCCGCCGACGTCGGTGACGAGGTGCTCGTTGTAGGGCGGCAGCAGCTCGACCCAGTGGGCGAGGAAGGGGAAGTCGTCATAGAAGGTGCGCGGCGCCAGCGTCGCGGTCAGGCCGATCGAGACCGCGGCCAGGAAGAGAAAGCCGAGGGCAAGGCGAGCGCTCCGCGGCGACCTCATCGGCCGACTGTAGCGTCGGCTCAGGCCGCCAGCTCTTCACTGGCTGCCTCGTGGCCCTCATAGGGGAGAACGACGAAGTACATCAATGAGGGCAGCAGCGATTCCAGGCTCTCGTGCTCGCCCTTGCAGAGGCGCGCGTAGAGCAGCGATTCGACCCCGCCGATGATGCCCGTGGCTGTGGTCATCGAGAAGGCCGGCGCCTCGGGAAGGAGCTCCCGCACCTGGGTGTCGAGACAGCCGGCGAAGTAGTCGAGCAGCTCGACCCGGCGCATCACCGCGGCGACGCTGCCGGCCCGCGCCTCGACGATCAGGGCCCGGGCGGTGTCCGGTTCGGTGCTGGCGAAGCGCAGCAGCTCCGCGAGGCCGAACCGCATCCGGTCGCGCCAGACGTCGCCGCCCTTCAGCGCCGCCATGTCGACCTTGTCGCGCAGCCGTTCGGCGCTGGTGTCGAAGGCGGCGAGGAAGCAGTCTTCTTTGTTGGCGAAGTGCTCGTAGAAGGTCGGCCGCGAGACTCCGGCGCGGTCGATCACGTCCTGGACGTTGGTTTCCCGGTAGCCGAGGTCCGACGCCGCCTTCAGCATCGCGGCGATCAAACGCTCGCGCTGAACCGCTCTGACCAGATCAGACGGTAGTTTGCGGGCACCAGATGGAAACCGGCCTTCACTGCTCGCAAGCAATTCGATCACTGCGTCGATCTGGTCGGCGGTCCAACCGTCTCCGATCGCAGCGACCAGGCTCTCTTGGCTCAGTTGGATTCGATCGAAGGGCATCGAGAAACTCGCCAGTATCTATTAAAAACGAGTCAAGTTTCCTCAAGGTACCAGAAGGGCGAATGGTGCGGGTTTGTTTTTGATTACTGCGGGTATCCTTCGTCCCATGCTCCCACCGGACCAATGGGAGCTTTTTTGACCCTTTCTCGACCCGAGCTACCACGCGAGTTCATCGCCGGGCACAAGCGGCGCCGGATGATGGATGCGATGGCAGAACTCTGCGCCGAGCAGGGCTACGAGGCGACCAAGATCGCCGACATCGTCCGCCGCGCCGGCGTCGCCCGCAAGACGCTCTACGACAACTTCGACGGCAAGGAAGACCTCTTCCTCGCCGCCTTCACGACCGCCCAGCGCGAACTGAAGATGGAGGTCGAGGCGGCCTGTGCGAAGAGCGAGGGGATCTGGCAGAAGCGCGTCGAGGCCGGGCTCGCGACGATCCTCGGGTTCTTCGCCGACCGCCCCGCAGTGGCGAAGATGTGCATGGTCGAGGCCCTCTCCGCGACACCGGCGGCGTCGGCGCGCTACGACGCCGCGGTCGAGGAGTTCGTCGCCATGCTGAGGCTGAGCACCCCGGCGGAATCGGGTCTCCCGGGGACGATCGAGGAGACGCTGGTCGGCGGTGTCGCCTGGATTCTCAACCAGCATATTCGTCGCGGTGAAGCCTCACGGGTGATGGACCTGTTGCCGGAACTGTCGGAGTTTGTGCTTTCTCCGTACCACGGTGTAGCCCAACTTGGGTCACAACCGGGAGGCGAAAGTGACAGTACGGTGACAGACTCCAATACCTGAATGGACCGACTGCCCCGTGGAAGACATGGACTTTCTCCCGAGTTCGTCGCCAGAAATCAGCGCGAGAGACTGATCGCTGGGCTGACCGAAGTCCTCTACGAGGTTGGCTATCAGAAAACCACTGTGTCCTTGATAGGCCAGCGGGCGGCCGTTTCGAAGAGTGACTTCTACAAACACTTCGAAAGCAAGGACGACTGTTTCTTCGCCGCCTACGAAGCGGCGATCGAACGGATCCGCGAGGAGGTCTTCGCCGCCGGCTCGAAGTACGAGCAGGAGCAGTGGCCGCCGCGGGTGCGGGACAGCATCGCCGCGCTGCTGAGCACGTTCGCCGCCGACCCGGCCCTGGCCAGCATCGCCCTGGTCGAGGGGTTGCGCGCCGGCCGTGGCGTCTACGACCGATACCAGGTCGCCGTCGACAGCTTCGTCGTCTGCCTGCGCGAGGGCGCGCCCAAGGGCCCGGACGGGGGGGAGGTCCCGGAGGCGACCGACGAAGCGGTGGTCGGGGGGATCGCCTCACTGTTGGGCAGGCGCGTGCTCGCCGGCGAGGCCGAGCAGATCGACCAGCTGCTGCCGGAGGTTCTCGAGTTCGCCTTGACGCCCTACCTCGGCACGGCCGAGGCGCGGCGAATAATCTCTGCGGGATGACCGAGCCGCAAAGCGCGGGGACGCCGGTGCTGGGAGCGCCGCAGCCGGGCGCGACCGTGGGCGTCTTCCCCTCCCAGGCCCTGAGCCAGGCGATCGAGCGCGAGTGGGTGAGCTCGGGGGATTACCGGATCCGGCCCGAGGCGATCCAGCCGGCCAGCATCGACCTGCGGCTCGGCGACTTCGCCTGGGCGCTGCGCTGCTCCTTCCTGCCGGACGTCGACTCGACCGTGGAGGAGAAGGTCGACGGCCTCGCCTTCCAGAAAGTCGACCTGCGCGACGGCGCCGTGCTGGAGCGCGACCGGCCGTACCTGGTGCCGTTGATCGAGGAGCTGGCGCTGCCCGACGACGTCCGCGCCAAGGCGAACCCGAAGAGCTCGACCGGCCGCCTCGATGTCTTCACCCGGGTGATCACCGACCGCCACCATCGCTTCGACGACGTCCGCGCCGGTTACCGGGGCAAGCTCTACCTGGAGATCGTGCCGCGCTCCTTCGCGATCCAGGTCAAGACCGGGCTCTCGCTCAACCAGCTGCGCCTGGCGCGCGGCGAGGTGCGGCTCGGCGACGAGCAGATCCGCGGCCTGCAGGACGAGTCGCCGCTGCTCTATCTCGGCGATCAGGCGCTTGGCCACGGCGAGCTGGCGCTGTCCGACGGCCTCTTCCTCAGCCTCGACCTCTCCGGTCCGGCCGACCGCACCGTCGGCTACCGGGCGAAGAAGAACAGCCTGCCGGTCGACCTCTCCCGGATCCGCGCCTATCGCTGGTCGGACTTCTGGGATCCGGTATTCCCCGAGGCCGGCGGCCGGGTGGTGCTGGAGCCGGAAATCTTCTACCTGCTGCTATCCGCCGAGGGGGTCTGCATCCCGCCCAAGATCGCCGCCGAGATGATGGCCTACGACCCGACCGCCGGCGAGCTGCGCACCCACTACGCCGGCTTCTTCGACCCCGGCTTCGGCTACGACCCCAGCGGCGCCAGCCACGGCAGCCGCGCCGCGCTCGAGGTGCGGGCCCGCGACGTGCCGTTCATGGTCGAGCACCGCCAGCCGGTCTGCAAGCTCGGGCTGGAGTGGATGGAGGCTCCGGCCGACCGCCTCTACGGCGCCAGCCTCGGCTCCAACTACCAGGGCCAGGTGACGATGCTGAGCAAGCATTTCGAGGAGCAGACCGCGGGGTCCGCACCCTCCGACGCCGACTGATCGGCTCACCCGAGAAATGCGAACGGCCGGTCGCGCTCTGGCGGCCGCAGCCGCCGGCTGCGTGCCGGCCGATCTTCGAGGAGCTAAAGGCATTGCCAACAACTCCTCGCTCCGCGCAGGATAGCGACTTACGTACCTGGCGGCAACATTAGAAGCTCTTTTCTATATCTACTAATTTACTAACAGGATCTTCTACTAAGGTAGCCAGATACGTAAGTGCCTTGCAGGTGCTAAGGTAATCCGCCTGATGGAGGCCCAGGCATCAACGAAGAGCAGTACGGATCTGCCCGTCGAACTGCTGGTTGGGGATGTTCTGCCGGTCGAGCACCCCACGGCGACTGTTTACCTGGACGAGTCCGGCGTAATCAAGACCGATCGCTTCTTCGGCATCGGCTGCCTAAAAGTGGTCGACGATGCACGTCTGACCAAGGCACTGCACCGGCTCCGGCAGGTGCACGCGTACCCCGAGGAGATCCACTGGGCAAGCCTCGGCAAGGCGCTCACCCGTGATGGGGGCGCCTTCCCCCTGGCCACGGCAGCTGTCGACGCCTTCTTTGCTCTCGAGGGCGCCTCTTTCTGTTGCGTGGTCGCTGATCGCCAAAACGGCGACATCATCGGTCGCCACCGCACTCCCTGGGATGCCTTCCAGGCGCTCTCGGTTCAGGCGCTGGACTCCGTGGTGGATCGGACCGAGCTCGTCTCGGTCATAGCTGATCATGTTGATACCCCGGCTCACGTCCACTTCGAGGAGGCAGTCAAGGCCGGGCTGAACGAGGGGCGGGGGCGCCTTGCAATCGCGACTGTCAGCCGGGCCCACTCCCACGCGATGGACGGACTGCAGTTGGCGGACCTCCTCCTTGGCGCCTCTATGTTCGACTTCCGTCGGGGAGCGGAGCGAGGCGGTCGGGACGCGGTCAGTCAGAAGGCCGAATTGTCCGAGCATTTCCTCCATCGCTGCGGAGTGGCGAGTTTCCGCCCCGCAGGTCGCGTGGTCCCCGGCAAGGTGACCGTCAAGATGCGCCGTCACCAATCAACTCGCCGCGGTCGCCGTGGCGGCGATCGGGGAGCGTGAGGAGATGGGGGTCGCCGCCTCCTCGTCGGAGACTCTCCAGGCGCTGCTGCGACGTCGAGGCTCACGCCGCAACTTCGTCCCGATTTCTCGCGCGTTTCTGCAGGAGCCGAGACCAGGCGGTGGGGCCGGGCCGCTGTCCAGCTTCGTCGGAGCCCGGCGGAAGCGCGCGCTTGATCTGTACCTGTTGGTTCACGCAATCGCCAGTTCGCCCCCGTTCGACATTTCGATTCCTGCTCGCGTTTGGGCGCGGGCGCTGGAGATGCCTGACTCCCCCGGCTCGGCCGGGCAGATCTCGACGAACTTGAGCTGGCTCGAGTCCGAGGGCCTGATCGAATCCTCGCGGGTCGGAAACGCCCGACGCTTGGTCCTGTTGGCGGACGACGGGAGCGGCCGCCCTTACCGTCATCCGGCACTTGAGCCGTCGCCGACGAGGGTTGGCTACCTCAAGCTTCCCTTTGATTTCTGGCTCGATCGATGGCACGTCAGCCTTGACCTTCCGGAAACCGCGGTCCTTCTCATTGCGCTGTCTTTGCCGGCGGAGTTTCGGCTTCCCCAACACCACGGCGCCAAGTGGTACGGCATTTCTCGTGACACTGTTAGGCGTGGGCTCACGGGCTTGCAGCAGCTGAGCTTGATTCGCTATCGGACCGTCGCCAAGCCTGCTCCGTTGGCGCCGTCTGGGATGACGAGTGATCGCTTGTACTCCCTGACCGGTCCACTCAAGCCCGACTAGGCAACGGCGGCGCTTTGCCTCGGGGCTAGGATTCCGGCAATGAGCGAGCGAGCTTGGAACGTCTACCTCTCGGGGGAGATCCACTCCGACTGGCGCGAGCGGATCGAGGCGGGCGTACGCGAGGCCGGGCTGCCGGTCGCCTTCTCGGCCCCGGTCACCGACCACGCCGCCTCCGACGACGCCGGCACCTGCACTCTGGGGGAGGTGGCCGAGGCGTTCTGGCGCGACCACAAGGGCGCCGGGGTCAACGCGATCCGGACGCAGACGTTGATTCGCGACGCCGACATCGTCGTCGTCCGCTTCGGCGACAAGTACCGCCAGTGGAACGCGGCCTTCGACGCCGGCTACGCCGCCGCGCTTGGCAAGCCGACGATCACTCTCCACGACTCCGAGCTCGACCACGCGCTGAAGGAGGTCGACCGTGCCGCTCAGGCGACGGCGCGAACCGCCGAGCAGGTCGTCGACGTCCTGCGCTACGTCATCGCTGGCCAACTGCCGGGCTGAACGCTTAGGGTTGGCGGATGCCCACTGACGCGAACAAAGCCACGATCGAGCGCCTCTATGCCGCCTTCGCCGAGTGCAACGGCTCGGCGATGACTGCCTGCTACGCCCCCGGCGCCCACTTCCGCGACCCCGCTTTCGGCGACCTCGAGGGCGACGACATCGGTGCGATGTGGCGGATGCTGACCGGCCGCGCCAAGGATCTGAAGATCGAGCTGCACGAGCACGACGCCGGTGAGGACAGCGGCTCGGCCCACTGGATCGCCCGCTACACCTTCTCCACGGGGCGCCCGGTGGTCAACGACATCCAGGCCGCCTTCCGCTTCGACGCCAACGGCCTGATCGTCGACCACGTCGACGATTTCGACTTCCGCAACTGGGCCAAGCAGGCGCTCGGCTTCAGCGGCAACCTGATCGCCCTGCTTTCCCCGCTGCGGGCCAAGGCCCGCGCCAAAGCACTCGGCCAGCTCGAGTCCTACAAGCGCGAAGAGACCGGCTCCAGCCTCTAGAGGGAACCACCGAGTCCGCACTTACCCGCGCTATGCACGGGTTTCTGCGGTCTCGTCGACCTGCGTCCTGGCGGTATGCGAACGTATGTTCGTATGCGCTGGGATGAACAACGAGTCGAGAACGACCTGCGCCTGCCCGGTGTCGGCGACGGCACCGTGGTCCGGACCTTCGACGCCCCGGAGGCGATGGGGATCAACTTCCACGAGATCCGCGCCAAGTCGGCCCTCAACCACGTGGCCGGTGGGCGCTACGGCTTCGACTGGACGATCAACCCGTATCGGGGCTGCAGCCACGCTTGCGTTTATTGCTTCGCCCGTCGCACCCACACCTTCCTCGACTTCAACGCCGGCCGGGACTTCGAGCGCGAGATCGTCGTCAAGGTCAACGTGCCGGAGCTGTTGCGGGGGGAGCTGGCGCGGCCGGGCTGGAAGCGGGAGCTGGTAGCGCTGGGGACGAACACCGACCCCTACCAGTGGGTCGAGAGTCGCTACCGGATGATGCCCGAGATCCTCGCGGCGCTGGCGGCGGCTGAGACGCCGGTCTCGGTGCTGACCAAGTCGCCGCTGGTGATGCGCGACGTCGAGATCTACGCGGCGATGGCGAAGCGGGGGCTGAGGGTCTCGGTCAACCTCTCGGTGCCGACCCTCGACGAGGACGCCTGGCGGGCGACCGAGCCGCACACGCCGAGCCCCGCCGCGCGCCTCGACGCGGTCGCCGAGCTGCGCCGCCGCGGCATCGACTCCGGCGTCCTCATCGCCCCACTGATGCCCGGCATCAACGACAGCCCCGAGCAGGTCCGCCCGATTGTCGACCGCGCCCGGGCCGCCGGCGCCACCTTCCTCGGCGGCGTTGCCCTCCACCTCCGCGACGAGGTCAAAGACGTCTTCTTCGCCTGGCTAGAGCAAAAACGCCCCGACCTCCTCCCCCGCTACGAGGCCCTCTACCGCGGCCGCGCCTACATGCGCCCCGAGCAACGCAAACAAACCACCCGAGCCCTCCACACCTGGGGCCACAGCAAAATGCGCAGCTCCCGAGCAGATCAGCCCGAAGCGGACCAGTCAGCCGGCGATCGCGCCCGGCCTTGGGCACCCTCTCCAGCCATTCGTCCCAGCGAAGCTCCCCAACAACCGCTCTTCTGAGGCGCCAGCCGGAACGTCGTCAAGAAGATCCGCTGAGCCGGGGGGTGACTCGGGGGGAGGCGCCGAGAACGGAGGCGAAGCCCCCGCCCGCAGGCACCTCCCCCCGAGGCAGGACCCGCCGGCCCTGGGCTCTCTCTAGCCCCCTTCGTCTAACTGCTCAAACTTGCACTCTGTTGGCTCTTTGTCGTCCCGAAACGCATGAAACCGCGCCCCATGCCGAATCCGCCCCGCCGCCGCATGGTCGTAGCCCACCTCGATCACCAGCTCCGGCCGCAGCGCGACCCACTCGAGGTCCCGCCCGCCGGTCCAGCGGCTCGGCTCGGCGCTGCCGGCTTCGCCCGTCTCCAGCGGCGCCAGCAGGGTCCGCATGCCGCGTTTGGCCTCCATGCTGAACCCGGAGATGTGGCCCACGTTCCGCAGCTCCTCGCCGTCGTAGAGGCCGAGGATCAGTGAGCCGACGGTGCCCTCCTCTTTGCCCGGCCGCCAGCCCATCACGACGCAGTCGATCGTCCGCTCGCGCTTGACCTTGGCGAAGCCCTTGCGTTTGCCGGGGATGTACGGGGCGTCGAGCTGCTTTGCCATCACACCCTCGATGCTGCCCAGCCACCGTTCCGCCTGCGCGGTGTCCGGCGTCAGCGGAGTCAGCTCCAGATCGGCCCGCGCGGCGATCGCCTCGAGCCGAGCCCGGCGCTCGGCCAGCGGCGCCTCCAGCAGCGACTCGTCGCCCTCGGCCAGCAGGTCGAAGACGATGAGCTCGGCCGGGATCTCCTTGGCGAGCAGGTTGATCCGCGACTCGGCCGGGTGGATGCGCTGCTGCAGGGCGTCGAACTCGAGGTTGCCCTCGGCGTCGCGGATCACCAGCTCGCCGTCCAGCACCCAGCGCCCGGGCGCGAAGCTCAGCTCCGGGAAGTAGCGGGCCAGAGCTTTGCCGCCGCGCGACTGGATGTAGGCCTCCTCGCCGTCGACGAAGACGATCGCCCGGAAGCCGTCGAGCTTGGGCTCATAGGCCCACTCCTCGCCGACCGGCAGCTGTTTTCGAGTCAGCGCCAGCTGCGGCTTGACCGGTGGTGAGAGGGGGAGGCTCACCCGGCGCTGGCGGCGCCTTGGCGCCGGGCCCGGCTCTCGCGCGGATCCGGGATCGGGACCGCCGAGAGCAGTTTTTTCGTGTACGGATCGACCGGCTGCTCGCAGACCTGGTCGGCGCTGCCCTGCTCGACGATCTTGCCGTGATTCATCACCGCGATCCGGTCGGAGATGTGGCGGACGACGCCGATGTCGTGGGCGACGAACAGGTAGGTGAGGCCGAACTCGTCCTGCAGGTCGTCGAGCAGGTTGACGATCTGCGCCTGGATCGAGACGTCGAGGGCGGAGACCGGCTCGTCGGCGATCACCAGCTTCGGTTTCGGCGCCAGGGCGCGGGCGATCCCGATCCGCTGGCGCTGGCCGCCGGAGAACTCGTGCGGGAAGCGGTTGTAGTGCTCGCTGGAGAGCCCGACCCGCTCCAGCAGCTCCATCACCCTTTTGCGCAGCTCGGCGCCGGAGGCGGCGCCCTGGCGGCGCAGCGGGTCGCCGACGATCTGGCCGACCCGTTTGCGCGGGTTGAGCGAGGCGTAGGGGTCCTGGAAGATCATCTGCATCTCCTGGCGCAGCGGCCGCATCTGCCGGCGCGAGAACCCGGCGATCTCCTCTCCCTCGAAGCGCACCGAGCCCGAGGTCGGCGCGATCAGCTGCAGGACCACCCGGCAGGCGGTCGACTTGCCGCTGCCGGACTCGCCCACCAGCCCGAGGGTCTTGCCGCGCTCGACGCTGAAGCTGATGCCGTCGACCGCCCGCACCTGGTCGACCTCGCGGTCGAAGAGGATCCCCCGCTTGATCGGGAAGTGCTTGACGAGGTCGGTGACCTCCAGCAGCGGCTCGCCGCTCATGCCGGTGCCTCCAGCCCGATCTGCCCCGCCACCTGGCGCTTCTCCCGCTTGCGCTCGGGGCTCAGCCAGCAGCGATCGCAGTGGCTGCCGGCCTCCGGGAAGCGGGCTTCGAGGGCCGGCACCTGCGAGCAGCGATCGAACTCGTGCGGGCAGCGCGGCCGGAACGAGCACCCCTCCGGCAGCGCCAGCAGCGAGGGCGGCGCGCCGCTGATCTGCGGCAGCCGCTTGGGCCGCGGCCGGTCGAGCCTGGTCAGCGAGCCGAGCAGGCCCCAGGTGTAGGGGTGCTGGGGGTCGTAGAAGATCTCGTCGAGGGTCCCTTCCTCGACGACCTTGCCGCCGTACATGACCAGTACCCGGTCGGCGACTTCGGCGACGACGCCGAGGTCGTGGGTGATCAGGATCGTCGCCAGCTGCCGGCCCTTGTTGAGGCTCTCCAGCAGGGCCAGGATCTGGGCCTGGATCGTGACGTCGAGCGCCGTCGTCGGCTCGTCGGCGATCAGCACCTGCGGCTCCATCGCCAGCGCCATCGCGATCATCGCCCGCTGCCGCATGCCGCCGGAGAATTCGTGCGGGTAGTCGTCGACCCGGCCCTCGGCGTTGGGGATCCCGACCGAGTCGAGCAGCTCGACCGCGCGAGCGCGAGCCCCCTTCTTGTCTAGCGTCGAGTCGTGGGCCCGGATGGCCTCGACGATCTGACTGCCGACCCGGTAGACGGGGTTGAGCGAGGTCATCGGGTCCTGGAAGACCATCCCGATCTGATTGCCGCGGATCGCGCGCAGCTCCGTTTCGGTGGCGTCGAGCAGCTCCTGGTCGCGCAGCCGCACCGAGCCCTCGATCACCGCGTTGGGTGAGCGGGTGAGGCCGAGCAGCGTCTGCGCGGTGACGCTCTTGCCCGAGCCCGACTCGCCGACGATCGCCAGCACTTCTCCCGGGGTGAGGTCGAAGGAGACTCCGTCGACCGCCTGCAGCCGGCCGGCTTCGGTCGTGAAGCCGACCCGCAGGTCCTTGACGGAGAGCAGCGCCTGGGGGCTCATTGCGAGGAGCTCCCGAGCCTGATCCGTGGGTCGAGGTAGGCGTAGAGGACGTCGGCCACGGCGTTGAAGAGGACGACGAAGAAGGCACCGAACAGGGTCACGCCCATGATCGGCGGCAGGTCGAGGTTGGAGATCGCTTCGGCCGCGTAGGCGCCGACGCCGTTGAGGCTGAAGAGAACTTCGGTGATGATCGCGCCGCCGCCGATCGTCGCCCCGAAGTCGAGTCCGAAGAGGGTGACGATCGGGATCAGCGAGTTGCGCAACACGTGCTTGATCATCACCCGCCGCTCGCTCAGGCCCTTGGCCCGCGCGGTCCGCACGTAGTCCTCGCGCAGCGAGTCCAGCATGTTCGAGCGCAGCACCCGGCTGTAGAAGCCGATGTTGAGGATCGCCAGCGTGAACCAGGGCAGGATCAGGTGGTACGCCCACTGGATCGGGTCTTCCTCGAGCGGGACGTAGCCGCTGGAGGGGAACAGTTCGAGCTTGTAGGTGAAGAAGTAGAGGAAGATCGTCGCCAGCAGGAAGACCGGCAGCGAGATGCCGGCGACGGCGACCACGGTCAGGCTGCGATCGAGCCAGCCGCCGGCGCGGATCGCCGAGAAGTAACCGAGCAGGATGCCGAAGAACATCCAGATGATCGCGGCGCCGATGCAGAGCGAGAAGCTGGTTGGGATCCCTTCGACGATCCGGTCGACGACGTTCGCTTTTTCGTCGTAGGAGATCAGTTCGGCGGTGAAGATCTTCTTCATCATCTCGCCGTACTGGACCGGCAGCGATTCGTCGAAGCCCCATTCCTGTTCGATGCTCTTGACCAGAACCGGAGTCGCGTTCTTTCCCGCCAGGCGCTGGGCCGGGTCGGAGTTCGGGATCACGTTGAAGATCAGGAAGACGACGATCGAGACCGCGAAGAGGACGAAGGCCATCCCAACCAGGCGCCTGGCGACGAAGCGACCCATCAGACCGCGGTTCCCTGTGGCTCTACCGCTGCGGCGCGGGCCTCGAGCCGGACCTTGGATTTCGGGTCGAGAGCGTCGCGCAGGCCGTCGCCGAAGACGTTGAGCGAGAGCACCGTGAGCAGGATCATCACCCCGGGCGCGAAGGCGAGCAGGGGTGAGGTGTAGATCGATTCGGAGCCGAGCGAGACCATCTTGCCCCAGGAGGAGTTCGGTGCCCTGACGCCGGCGCCGAGGAAGGAGAGCGAGGACTCCAACAGCATGTTGTTGGCGATGTTGAGGGTGAAGAAGACGATCACCGTCGACCAGAGGTTGGGCAGCAACTCGCCGAACATGATTCGCAGCGAGCCGGCGCCCTGGGCGACGGCGGACTCGACGAACTCTTTCTCGCGCAACGCCAGGACCTCACCGCGGATCGGCCGGAACATGTAGGGCACCATCACGAAGCCGATGATCAGGATCGGGATCCATAACGAGTTGCCCGAGATTTCGAGCGGCCCGATCTTCAGCCCGCCGACCGCCAGGGCCGTTCCCAGCGCGATCCCGAGCAGGACGACGGGGAAGGCCCAGACGACGTCGTTGGTGCGGGAGACCACCGCGTCGGTCGGCCCGCGGAAGTAGCCCGCCATCAGGCCGAGGATCGTCGCCAGGATCGTGGTGATGAAGGCCGAGACGAAGGCGATCATCATCGAGGTGCGGCCGCCGTACATCAGCCGCACCATCTCGTCGCGGCCGAGGCCGCCGTCGGCGCCGAGGAAGAACTTGCCGCCGGCTTCGAACCACTGCGGCGCGATCGGTTTGCCTTCGATCGTCACGACTTCGCGAACTTCGCCGTCGACGTGGAGTTTCTCCAGCGTGTGGGTCGTGTTCGGCCCGGTGTGGGCGACGTTGTGCGACCACAGTGGCGCCGCCAGGACGAAGAGGACGATCAGGAAGAAGAGGCCGAGGAACGCCAGTGCGACGCGGTTGCGCAGCAGCCTCTTGTAGGCCAGGTACCAGGGGCTTCGCCCCTCGACCGCGAACCCCGCCGGCGCTTCCGGGAAACCTTCATCCGGCTCTCCGCTGGGGAGAGCCGGATCGGGCTGGGGCTCGAGGGCCAAGCGCAGGCGCCCCCTACTTGAATTCGAAGCTGGTCAGGTCTTGCCCGAGGGTCAGGTTGAAGATCACGTTTTCGAGATTGATCGCGCTGGAGACGAAGGTCGAGACCGTCCGGTTCCCGTAGGGAGCCCAGGGCGCTTCTTCCATGAATTCCTGGTCGAGCTGCCCGTAGGCGGCTTCCTGCTCGGGACCGAACGGTTCTTCGCCGAGTTTGGAGATCTTCTGGTTGAGCTCCGGCACGTCGATCTGGGCGAAGTTGTTGTTGTTCGTCGGCTGGATGCTTTCCCCGGCCAGCATCGGCTGGAAGAAGTCGTTCGGGTGCGGGTAGTCCTCGAACCAGTCCGACCAGCCGGTGTCGAGATCGGGCGTCGAGGTGTTGCCGATCACGGTGAAGTAGTTGTCGGGGTTGACGATTTTCAGCGTCGTGTTGAAGCCGATTTTCTGCAGCACGTCCTGGTAGTAGGTGACCGCGGCTTCGTTTTCGGCTTCGCTGTCGCCCCAGACCGTGATGTCGCGATCGGAGGGGTTGGCTTCTTCGATCATTTCCTTCGCTTTGGCCAGATTCGGCGGATACAGTTCGATTTTCTTGTAGCCGGGCATTCCGGGCGGCAGGATCTGCTGGGTGCCGGTCAGCTGGCCGACGTAGATCCGTTCCAGCGCCGCCGGGTCGACCGCGTAGTTGACCGCCTGACGGACCTTGACGTCGTTGAACGGCGGCTTCGTCGTGTTCATCCAGAAGTAGTAGGTGCTGATCGTTTTCTCGACCCGGAACTGGCTGCCTTCGTATTTGCTTTTCACTTCCGGGTAGCGGTCCGGCGGGATCTGGGTCTGCATCCACTCGAGCTTGTTCTGCTCGACTTCGTTGACCTGGGTCGAGGGGTTGCGGATGATCTTCACGTTGATCTTGTCCATGTGGCCGCTGGGCAGGTCCGGCATCGCCTTCGAGTTGTCGCTGGCCCAGTAGGGGTTGCGTTCGTAGGACCAGCCCTGGCTCGGGTTGGCTTTGGTGATCATGTACGGGCCGGTGGCCGGGATCGGGTGGGTCGACTGGTTCGAGTTCGGCGTGCCCGGTGGGACCGGGGCGACGAACATCAGCGCCAGCTCGTTGGTGAAGGTTCCGCGCGGATTGGTCAGGTTGATGACGATTTCGCCGGTCTTGTCGTTGGTCTTGATGCCGGGGATGCCGCCCGTCTTCGTTTCGGCGAATTTTTCGGCGCCGACGATCGCGGTGTAGAAGGGTGAGCCGCCGGAGTTGACCTTGAAGGCGCGTTCGACCGCGTAGGTGAAGTCAGAGGCCTTGACCGGTTCCCCGTTGGAGTATTTGAGGCCGGGGCGGAGGAAGAGGGTGTAGGTCTTGCCGCCGTTGGTGATCTTCGGCATTTCTTTCGCCAGGCCGGGGATCACCTGGCCGCCGGCGGCGCCGTTGGCGTGGGCGAAGGTGAGCAGCGGCAGGTAGGTCTCGCCCATCGCGGTCCATCCTTCGGCCGTGAAGGAGAGCGCCGGGTCGAGGTAGTCGGGGAAGCCGGCGAAAGTGGCGTTGAGGGTGCCGCCCTCCTTGCCCGAGGAACCGCTGTCGCTGCTGCTGCCGCAAGCGACCAGTCCAATTGATGCGACCGCTCCAATTCCGAAAACAGCCATGACCACCAAAAATTTCCTCAAAGCTCTCAGCCCCCCAGGTCAGACTTGGTTAACGGAATTCCTGGAATCAACTCCAGCACAACGCCGTTACCCCCGTCAAGGTCAGGGGAATCTGGCGTTGCGATGCGTTCAGACCAGTTGCTGCCAAGTATGGGGGCGACGACGGCGACAATCACGAACACGCCCAGTCCGGCGACCAGAAAGGTCGTGCGTGGGCTCAGCACCGTGGCGATCACGCCGCCGAGAAGGAAGCCGACCCCCGGCATCGCCGCCCCGATCGACTCGAGCACGCTCATCACCCGCGCCTGCATCTCCGATGCGGTCAGCTCCTGGACGGCGCTGATCGCCGAGACCCACTGGACCCCGTTGCCGGCGCCGCCGACGACTGAGGCCAGGCAGGCCAGCGCCAGGGTGGGGGCGACGGCGAGGCCGAGGTAGCCGGCGCCGACCCCAAGGGTGCTGAAGAGCAACAGGTATGGGAGCGGCGCTTTGCGGACCCGGGCGAAGATCAGGCTGCCGAGGACCATGCCGACGCCCCAGCTGGCGAGCATCAGGCCGAAGCCCGAGTCGCTGGCGCCGAGCGTTTCCTTGGCGTAGATGACCTCGACCGGGACGACCGCGGCGAAGAAGACGAAGGCGGCGCCCTGGGCGATCAGCAGGCGCCGCAGCTCGGCTTTTTCCCGCAGGTAGGCGACGCCGGCGCGGACCCGGTCGCGCATCCGGCCCGGTTCGGGCTCGGCCTGGGGGAGCGGGCCGGCGGTAAGCAGGATCCAGGCGATCGCATAGAAGGAGACCGCGTCGAGCAGCAGTGCGGTCTGGACGCCGAAGCCGGCGACGACGAGGCCGGCGAGGCCGGGCCCGATCGCGGCGCCGGCGGTGAAGGCGACGTTGAGCAGGGCGTTGCCGGCGCGCAGCTCGCCGGCCGGCTCGAGCAGCGCCGCGACCACCGCCCGGGTCAGCGAACGCCCGGTCAGGGCGAGGGCGCCGTCGATCGTCGCGACCACGATCACGGCCAGCAGGGAGAAGTGGCCGGCGAGCAGGGCGAGCGCGCCGAAGGCCGCCGCCTCGCCGCAATAGATCACCGGCAGGGCGAATTGCGGCGGCGGCCGTTCGCCGTGGGTGACCAGGATCGGCGCCAGGAGAGCGGGGATGAAGCGGGTTCCGAGGAACAGGCCGGCGGTTGCCAGGGCGCTGTCGGTGCGGTCGAAGACCAGTACCGAGAGGGCGATGATCCCCATCCAGTCGCCCATCTCGTTGACCGTGTACGTCGTCGCGAGCCGGCGAAAGGCGGGGCGCCGCAGGGGGTCTTTCAGGCCTGGGCTACGCATAGCTAGACGAAGGTCTTACTGCATTTCTGCACAAGTTTTCCTGCAGATGCACAAGTTTCGGCAAAGTTGTGCTACAAAGTTCCCAGCTGTTCATCAGTTTCAGATCGCGGTCCGTATCTGAGGGCTTCATCTCGAGGAAGGGAAAGAACACATGGCTTACCGTCACTAGAACTTCTTCGCGAGCGGATTTAAATACGTTCGCATCAGCTTTAGAAGAGCGCCCTTGGGGGCGCTCTTCTCTTTTCTGGGGCCGGCACCTTCGCGATCCCGCTCCAAATCCGGCGATTTCGAGCACTTTGCACGCCAGCAGCCATATGGCTGAGTCCTCTTGTAAGAGGCGCCACATGGGCGTAGCGTGATAGGCGATTTCCTTGAAATCCAGCACCCAGAATCTCTGACGCAGGGAAGGGAAGTCTGGCGGGGAACTTCCCGTAGACACCTCCCTGGTCGTCCGGCCAGTCAGCCATGGATCGCAGAAGCCCATCCAAGTCCATCGTCGCCGTTCAACTCGTCGGCCTGATTGCCGGTGTCGTCGTCGCGGTCCTGACCGCCGGCACGGCCGACTGGGACCTCGCCCTCTTCGGGATCCTCGCCGCCTTCTCGATCTTCAGCGACCTGACCGCGATCACGACGACCTCCAAGGTCAAGCTCTCGGGCAGCTTCCTGCCGATGGTGCTGGCGATGGTCCTGCTCGGCGGCCCGCCTGCCGCGGTGATCGGGGTGCTGACGATCTTCGCCGGCTGGCTGCGCTGGCGCGAAGCCCCGCACTACCTGCTCAACAACCTGGTCACCTTCGTCACCTTCCCGCTCGTCTCGGGCCTGGCCTTCCACTGGATCACGACCGGCGCCGGGATCAGCAACTCCAAGCCCGCCTACTACGTGCTGATCCTTGGGGTCTTCATGCTGGCGCTGGCGATCAACTTCACGATGATCGCCTCCTACTCCTGTTATCTGGACCACAGCTCCTTCTTCAAAAAGGTTCGCACGGCGCTGATCCCGCTGCTGCCGTCCGAGCTCGCGGCGGCGCTGATGGCCGTCGGCATCGCCTACTTGTATGTGCACGTCGGGCTGACCAGCATCGCCCTGTTCGGCGTCGTCCTCGTCACCTTCCAGTATCTGCTCGGCGCCCTGCTGGTCTCCCAGCAGCGGGCCGAGGAGCTGGAGCTGCGCAGCAAGCAGCTGGCCAGCTTCCAGGTCGGGATGTTGAGCGCGATGCTGCGCACCCTCGACCTGCGGGACCAGATGACCGCCCGGCATTCCGCGGCCGTCGCCCGCTACTCACGCGCGATCGCCCAGCGGGCCGGCTACTCGCGCCGCGAGGAGGAGCTGGTCCACATCGCCGCGCTGCTGCACGACATCGGCAAGTTCATCCTTCCCGACCGGATCCTCAAGGCCAACGTGCCGCTCACCGACGAGGACTGGATGCTGATCAAGCGCCACCCGCAGCAGGGCGCCCG
>OUNO010000292.1_pt2 | contig 64026 bp, 58 predicted proteins | sample 1779811 | NCBI WGS metagenome assembly OUNO01 (sample SAMEA3914804, study PRJEB12502) | metagenome | biome: forest; material: soil | place: Canada | collected 2010-06-25 | depth 0.3 m
ACACCGAGGGGGTCACAGGTTCAATCCCTGTCGCGTCCACCATCCGGCTCGCCGCCAACGGTCAACTCTCGCGCGGCGGCAAATCGCTGTGGCGGGCGCCGCGACTAACGCCGCCTTCCGGAGACCTCTAGCCGGTAGTAGCGCTGGCGCTGGAACAGCCCGCGCCGGCCCTCGTCAGCCGCCGCCCGCACCTCGATAGCTCCGAGACCCGCGCGCTTGAGGAGCTTGTCGATCATCCCAGGCGCGAGCCATGCGGGTAGCGGGTCCCCCTCGGCGGCGAGGAATAGCCGGCCGCCGCGCCTCAAAAGCCTCACCAGCTTGGCCAGTGTGGCCTGGGGTTGGGCGAAGTAAGGCAGCTGCTCGCCCATGAACAGGATATCGAAGGATCCCTCTGGATAAGGCAGCTCAAGGGCCTCGACGTCACCGGCAAGCGCGTCTGTGAGAACCTCGCGCGCCCTGGCCGCCGCGTCAGCATCCGACTCGATGCCGACCCACTTCGCGCACTTGCCGTCGCGCAGGGCAACGGCGCCGGTGGCGCCGTTGCCGCAGTTGAGTTCGAGCACCGCCGCGGTGCGGCCTTCGCCCAGGAGGTAGATCCGATCGTGCCGAACCGCGGCAAAGAAAGACGGAGACTTCTGTTCTAGAATACTGGCCGGGGCAGAAGGTGCGGGGTCTCTCATGGGTCGCAGCTCTACAACGCTAGCTTCGGTCACCGACATCCTCCTTCCCCCCCGGGGAAGCAGATCGGAACCTATCAAGACCCCGTTAGTCCAGGAACCAGCACTGCCACACAACACTAGCTTTCAGTCTTAACGCGACTCAGATCATTGCCGTCGTGAATTTATCGTCCAAAAAACGCGATTTATCTTGACTGTGACTCCGTCGAGTAGCCCGAAACTGGGCGCCCAAACGACCCACCGGCGGAGTCGTGCCCGCTAAGATGTCCCTCCACTGGGCTCTTGTCACCGAGGCGTGAAGGGATCACATCCCCTCCGTCCCGGATGGGGCGGGAGGCGCATCGCCAGTCATTCCAGACCATGGGCGACGCCCAGGCACAGCGAACCCTGCTCGGCAGCAGACAGAGAAAGTCTCTATGTCCCCCAGCAAGCATGAGCCGGTCGCGCTCATCACCGGAGTCACGGGCCAGGATGGGGCCTACCTGGCCGAACTCTTGCTGGGCAAGGGCTATCTCGTGCACGGCGTCAAACGCCGCTCGTCCTCATTCAACACCGAGCGCGTCGAGCATCTTTACCAGGACCCGCACGAGACCGATGTCCGGTTCGTCCTCCACTACGGCGACATGACCGACGCGACCAACCTGATCCGCATCGTGCAGCAGTGCCAGCCGGACGAGATCTACAATCTGGCGGCCCAGTCGCATGTGCAGGTGAGCTTCGAGACGGCCGAGTATACGGCCAACGCCGATGCGTTGGGGCCTCTGCGCCTGCTGGAGGCGATCCGGCTGCTGGGCCTGAAGGACAAGGCTCGCTTCTACCAGGCCTCCACGTCGGAGCTGTACGGCGCGGTGGCGGAGAGCCCGCAGACCGAGACCACGCCCTTCAACCCGCGCAGTCCCTATGCGGCCGCCAAGGCCTACGCCTACTGGATCGTCGTCAATTACCGCGAAGCCTACGGCATCCATGCGTCCAACGGCATCCTGTTCAACCACGAGAGTCCGCTGCGCGGCGAAACCTTCGTGACCCGAAAGGTCACCCGGGGGGTGGCCGCGATCCATCTGGGACTGAAGGACCGGATGTATCTCGGCAATCTCGACGCCATGCGCGACTGGGGCCACGCCCGCGAATACGCCCGCGGCATGTGGCTGATGCTGCAGCAGGACCACCCCGACGACTACGTCCTGGCCACTGGACGGAGCACCTCGGTCCGCTCCTTCATCGAAATGGCGTTCGGAGAAGTCGGCGTGACCATCGAATGGTCCGGCGCGGGACTCGACGAGCGTGGCCTCTGCGCCAAGACAGGCCGTGTGCTGGTCGAGGTCGATCCGCGCTACTTCCGCCCGACAGAAGTGGATCGGCTGCTCGGCGATCCCTCCAAGGCCGAGCGCAAACTCGGCTGGAAGCATGAGACCACCGTCGAGGCTCTGTGCGCCGAAATGGTCCGCCACGACCTCGTCACTGTCGCCCAGGAGCGCCTTCGCCGTGGCGAATGAGCCGGTGTTCTCCCTACGGGGCAAGCGGGTCTGGATCGCCGGTCACCGCGGCATGGTCGGATCGGCGCTGGTGCGTCGGCTCCAGACCGAGGACTGCGATATTCTCACTGTCGATCGGACCGAGGTCGATCTGACCCGACAGGCCGAGGCTGAGGCCTGGATCGCCGGCAATCGACCTGAGGTCGTGTTCCTCGCCGCGTCCCGGGTCGGCGGCATCCTGGCCAACGACAGCTTTCCGGCGGATTTTCTGTACGAAAATCTCATGATCGAAGCCAACGTCATGCGGGCCTCGCTGACCTGCGGCGTCTCCAAGCTGCTGTTCCTGGGTTCCAGCTGCATCTACCCCAAACTCGCCCCCCAGCCGATGGCCGAGGAGGCCCTTCTGACCGGTCCGCTGGAGCCGACCAACGAGGCCTATGCGATCGCCAAGATCGCTGGCGTGAAGTTCGCCCAGGCGCTGCGCAGGCAACACGGCGTCGACTTCATCTGCGCCATGCCGACCAACCTCTATGGTCCGGGCGACAATTTCGATCTTCAATCCAGTCATGTCCTGGCCGCGCTCCTGCGCAAGGCGCATGAGGCCAAGCGCGCTGGGGCGCGGGATCTGGTGGTCTGGGGAACAGGCGCTCCGCGTCGGGAGTTCCTGCACGTCGACGATTGCGCCGACGCTCTTGTGCACATGATGCTCGACTATTCCGAGGAACGACACCTGAACCTGGGTTGCGGCGAAGACACAACTATTGGTGATCTGGCCAGGTTGGTATGCGATGTGGTCGGCTTCGGGGGCGATCTGGCTATGGATACGAGCAAGCCAGACGGCATGCCCCGCAAGTTGTTGGACGTTTCACGGCTTCATGCAACGGGCTGGCGACATCGAATCGGGCTTCGCGAGGGAGTCTCTTCGACCTATGAGTGGTACCTCCGCCAACCTGCTATGAACCAATGACTTCGCGGCAGGCCTTCGCATTGCTACCACCAACGGTGACTGCAATCCTTGTATCGACTTCCCTGCGAGCTCCCTGAACATGTGCGGAATCAACGGCGTGTTCGCCTATCACGGGGCCGCCAACGCACCGTCCGAGCAGGAACTGATGCTCACCCGCGACCATATGGCTGCGCGCGGACCCGATGCGTCTGGAGCCTGGTGGAGCGGGGACCGCCGGATCGGCCTCGGCAACCGCAGGCTGGCGATCATCGACCTCGATGAGCGCGCCAATCAGCCGATGACCAGCGACGATGGTCTCAGCGTCGTCAGCTACAACGGCGAGATCTACAACTTCCCGGCCCTCCGGACCGAGCTCGAGGCGCGCGGACGCCGATTCCGAACCAACTCGGATACCGAGGTTCTCCTGCATCTCTACGCCCTGGATGGGCCGGCGATGGTCGAGAAACTGCGCGGAATGTACGCCTTCGCCATCTGGGACGCATCGCGCCGGGGGCTGTTTCTGGCCCGCGACCCCTATGGCATCAAACCGCTCTACATCTCTGACGATGGCTGGACGTTCCGGTTCGCCAGCCAGGTGAAAGCCTTGCTCGCCGGCGGCAAGGTGTCGCGCGATCCGGAACCGGCGGGGATCGTCGGCTTCCACCTGTTCGGCAGCGTGCCTAGCCCCTTCACCCTGTATCGCGACATCCGCGCCCTGCCCGCCGGCCATACCCAGTGGATCGACGAGGCCGGACCCCACGAGCCGGTCCGGCGCGCGAATCTCGCCGAGGTGCTCGCCGCGGGCGGGCGAACTCCGGTTTCGGCGGACGAGTTCGGCGACCTGGTCCGCACCTCGACGCTGGACAGCGTCCGCGCCCACTGCCTCTCCGATGTCGAGGTGGGGTTGTTTCTTTCCGCCGGCGTCGACTCCGGCGCGATGCTCGGCCTCATGCGCGACGCCGGCCAGCAGAAGATCCGCGCCATCACCCTGGGTTTCGACGAGTTCCTCGGCACCCGGGACGACGAAGTCCCGCTCGCGGCGGACATAGCCAGGCAATACGGCGCCGAGCACATCGTTCGGCGAGTCAACGAGCGGGAATTTCGCGACGACCTGCCGGCCATACTCGAAGCCATGGATCAGCCGTCCATCGACGGCGTGAACACCTGGTTCGTCGCCAAGGCGGCGCGCGAAGCCGGCCTCAAGGTCGCCCTTTCGGGCCTGGGCGGAGACGAACTCCTGGGCGGCTATCCGAGCTTTCGCGACATACCCCAATGGACTCGCTGGCTTGGCGTGCCCGGGGCTGTTCCCGGCCTGGGCGCCAGCCTACGCCGGCTGGGCGATGCGCTTGGCTTGGCCCGCGACAGGCCCAAGGCCCTGGGCTTGGTGGAACTGGGGGGCACCTATCGCGGCGCTTATTTGCTCCGCCGCGGTCTGTTCCTGCCGTTCGAGCTGCCGGCCAGACTCGGCAAGGACCTGGTGAGCGAAGGTCTGCGGCGACTCAGACCGCTGGCGCGTCTCCAAGCCACCATCACTCCGGATCCGCGCTCGCCGGCCGCGCGGGTGTGCGCCCTTGAATCCGCCAACTACCTGCGCAACCAACTGCTGCGCGACACCGACTGGGCCGGGATGGCCCATTCGGTCGAAGTGCGGTGTCCGTTGGTCGACTACGACCTGTTGCGGACGCTCGCTCCTGCCATAGATCGGATGACCGGAGATGGAGGCAAGCGCGCCCTGGCCGCTGCGCCGTCCAACCCCCTGCCCATCCGCCATGTCGAGCGGGCCAAGACGGGCTTTTGGGTTCCCACGGACCAATGGCTGGCGGAGACCTCCCATGCCCCGGCCGTCAGACCGCTCACCAAGGGACTCGTCTCTCGGGCCTGGGGGCTGGAGTTGTTCGCGGCGCATTGGGCGCAGGCCGCATAGTGACGCGCCGGCACGTATGCCTGGCCCTGGTGACGGACGCTTACGGCGGCCGGGGTGGAATTGCGCAGTATAATCGCGATCTGACAGCGGCCCTCGCCCGGGTTCCGTCACTGGCGGCGATCGAGATCTTGCCGCGAGTGGCGCCTGCCCCCACGGGCGATCTTCCCGCAAAGGTTACGCAACACCCGCCTCGGTTCGGCCGCATCGCCTACATCCTGGCCGCCTCGCGCCTGGCCGCACGCCTCAAACCGGACGTCATATTCTGCGGCCACCTGTTCATGGCCCCGCTCGGTCTGTTGCTGGCCAGACTGTTCAGGGCTCGCCTGATCCTGCAGGCCCACGGCGTCGAAGCGTGGGCGCGACCGTTCCGGCTTCAGCGTCTGGCGGCGGAGCGGGCGGATCTCATCCTTGTGGTCAGCCGGGACACCCGGGCGCGTGTCCTCGACTGGGCGAATATCGAGCCGGAACGAATTCGGGTGGCGTCGAACACGGTCGCTGAGGAATTCACACCTGGCGACGGTGACGCCGCCCGTGAAGAGTTGGGACTGGCCGAGGAGTTCGTGATCCTGACGGTCGGACGCCTGGCGGCGGCTGAGCGCTACAAGGGCCACGACCGCGTGATACCGCTGTTGAAGACCCTGAATGGATCGGCGGCCGCGCCGATCTATCTGATCGCCGGAGCCGGCGATGACCGGTTGCGGCTTGAAACCCTGGCGGTGCATCACGGCGTTAGCGCTCGGGTCCGTTTCATGGGCCATGTCCCGCAGGATATGCTTCCGAATCTTTATCGTGCGGCGCACCTTTTTATCCTGCCTTCGTCGGGAGAGGGATTTGGTATCGTGCTCCTGGAAGCCATGGCGTGCGGCACTCCGGCCATGGGATTGGCTCACAGCGGCGCCCTGGATCCGCTTTGCGACGGTGAGTTGGGTGCAGTCGTCGAGGAGGCGGACCTTCTTGCGGGCCTTCAGCAGGTCTGCCGCGATCGCCGCGCCGGCTGCCTCGAGTCCGGCGACGCGCTTGCCGGCCGGGTCACCGAGCGGTTTGGGCGCGCCGCGTTCGAGCATCGCATCGGCGGCTTGATCGCCGGTGTGCTGGACTGATGCGCGTCCTGGCCCTCGTGACCGAAGCCTTCGGCGGCTACGGCGGCATCGCCCAATACAATCGTGATCTGCTCGAGGCGATGTCGGCCTTTGCCTCCGCACCGCACACTTATGTCCTGCCCCGCTATGCGCGCGATCGGGTCGGCGCTCTGCCGGACAGGGTCCGCCAATACCCCGCCCAATCGGAGCGCTCTGTACTGGCCCTTGAGGCCGCCGTTTTCGCTGAGCGACTGAAGCCCGACGTGGTCTTCTGCGGCCACATGCACCTGTCTCCGGTGGCGGCGTGGATCGCCCGACGGCATCGCTCGGCGCTGGTCTGCCAGGCCCACGGCCTCGAGGTGTGGTCCAGGCCAAGCCGACTGCGCCGGCGCAGCATGGAAGCCGCCGACGCCATCCTGTGCGTCAGTCGCGACACCCGGGCGCGGGTGCTCACCTGGATGGAACTGCCCCATGAGCGGGTTCGGGTCGTGCCGAACACGGTTGGCGCGGAATTCACACCGGGCGATGTTGCGCGGGCCAGGCGGAAATTCGGGCTCGGAAATCAAAAAATTATCCTCAGCGTCAGCCGCTTGGACGCCGGCCAGCGCCACAAGGGTCAGGATCGGATCATTGAAGTCCTGCCCCGGCTGAAGGCGGACGGGCTGGACGTGGTCTATCTGATCGCTGGCGAGGGGGGCGACACACTGCGCCTTCGGTCGTTGGCCGGCGCGGCGGGAGTGGGAGACAGCGTGCGGTTTCTTGGTCGCGTCTCCCAGGCCGAGCTTCCCGATCTCTATCGCGCCGCCGATCTGTTCGCCCTGCCATCCACCGGGGACGGCTTCGGCATCGTCTTTCTGGAAGCCATGGCGTGCGGCGTTCCCGCTCTGGGCTTCGCCGCCGGCGGGGCGTCCGATGCGTTCGCGGATGGCGATCTAGGGATGCTGGTCAGCGGAGCCGGTCTCGCGGAGGCGCTGTTTTACGGTCTTTCCCACGACGGGCGGGACGACACCCTGCCGGCGCGGGTTCGCGCGCGTTTTGGGCGGGGCGCATTTCGCTCTCGCGTCGAAGCGATTTTCGCCGCTGTGGTCGCCCACGGGGCTTCACCTCATGTTATGGGCGCGGCATGACCTCGGCTTCCGTTTCCGATCCGCAGCCAGCCGAGCCCTCAGCGCCACCGCACGAGCGCGTTCTGGTCCTGGAGGCCGGGCGGGCCGAGCGCCATTACTGGCTCGACCTCTGGGCCTATCGCGAGCTGTTCGCCATCCTGGCCTGGCGCGACCTGGCGGTGCGCTACAAACAGACGGTGATCGGGGCCGCCTGGGCGCTCATCCGTCCGTTCCTGACCATGCTGATCTTCACCTTCATTTTCGGTCGCCTGGCCAAGATGCCGACAGAGGGTCACACTCCCTACCCGGTGCTGGTGTTCGCCGGCATGCTGCCTTGGTTCCTGTTCTCCACCATCCTCAGCGACGCCTCCGCCAGCTTGGTGGGCAACGCCAATCTCATTGGCAAAGTGTATTTCCCGCGCCTGATCGTGCCGGCCGCGACCATCGCCGTGGCCCTGGTCGATTTCGCCATCACTTTCGTCCTGATGTTGGCGATGATGGCCTGGTTCCACTTCACGCCCGACTGGCGAATCCTGTTCCTGCCCTTCTTCATCGTGCTGGCCGTTCTGGCCAGCCTGGGCCCGGCTCTCCTGATGACGGCCATGAACGTAAAATACCGCGACTTCCGCTATGTGATTCCGTTCGTGCTCCAATTCGGGCTCTATGTTTCTCCGGTGGGCTTCGCCAGCAAGGCGGTGCCAGCGCAATGGCGCCTGCTCTACAACCTCAACCCGGCCGTGGGCGTGATCGACGGTTTCCGCTGGTGCCTGCTGGGCGGCCAGGCGCACCTCTACCTGCCCGGCTTCCTGGCCAGCCTGGGAGTCGTCGCCGTCATGCTGTGGATCGGCGTCGCCTACTTCCGCAAGACCGAGCGCACCTTCGCGGATTTGCTGTGACTGACCGGATCTGTCGGCCGACTATGGGGTGACAGACGCTGCCTGACGGAGGGACGGGAAACCGAATGGATCTGATCCAAATGCTGTGGGTGTCGGGCGAGTTGCCTTGGCACGTGACATCATCAATAAATTCGTTCCTAAATCACGGCCATCCGGTGGTTCTGTATGGATATGATCGACCCGGAAACCTTCCAGCAGACTGCCGTTATGCGGATGCCGCGTCCATACTCCCTCAAGAACTCATCTTCGTCTATAATAAGGGGCCCACTAAAGGCTATCTCAGCGGTTTTTCTAACTGGTTTAGATTTGCGTTGCTTTATCGTTGCGGAGGTTGGTGGAGTGATTCAGATGTAATATGCGTAAAACCATTTGAAAGCGGCCACTCTGAATTTATCTTCGCATCAGAATACCAACCGCATGATCCCAACTACGTCAACACGAACGTCATATATGTCAGAGCCCCCGGCGCGCCGCTGATGAAGGCATGCGTTGAATTTTGCGCCGAGCGCGGGTCGGATGTCGTGCACGGGCAGTCCGGTCCAGATCTTTTGAACAGAGTTGTCCGTGAATACGGGTATTCACGACATATTGTTGCTAACGATGTCTATAATCCGGTAAATTTTGCTGATTGTGCGTTGTTTTTGGAAAGCCCTATGCTACTTAGCGCAATTAGTGTTTCTCGAACACTGCGCGGATTGAGACCAATTTCTCTGTCGAGTCGCACTCGGGGGGTACACTTATATTGCTCTCAGCTTACGGCGCTGGGCGCCCGGATGCGTGAGCCGTCGGATATCCCGCGCGGATCGTATTTGGACAAACTGGTTCGAACCACCGCTCGCGGGTCGTCCGCCGGCCGTCGCGCTCCCGATGCGAGAATCGCCGCCCTGGAGCTCAGTTGATGGCCGCCGATGAAGTCATTCGCGCCGAGGGGCTCGGAAAGAAATATGTCATCGGCCACCAGGCCGAGCGCGAGCGTTACGTCGCCCTGCGCGACGTGATCGCCCGCAACACCCGCAATCTCCTGCGGACGGCGGCCGACGTGGTCCGCGGCCGGCCAAGTATCGTGGGCGACGAGCTGGAAGAATTCTGGGCGCTGCGGGACATCAACTTCGAGATCGAGCGCGGCGAGGTGGTGGGCGTGATCGGGCGCAACGGGGCCGGCAAATCCACGCTGCTTAAAATTCTTTCGCGCATCACCGAACCCACCGAGGGACGGGTCGAGATCCGCGGCCGGGTCGCCAGCCTGCTGGAGGTCGGCACCGGCTTCCACCCCGAGCTCACCGGCCGCGAGAACATCTATCTCAACGGCGCAGTCCTCGGCATGACCCATGCCGAAATCCGACGCAAGTTCGACGAGATCGTCGCCTTCGCCGAGGTGGAGCGGTTCCTCGATACGCCGGTGAAGCGCTACTCCAGCGGCATGTATGTGCGCCTGGCCTTCGCCGTGGCTGCGCACCTGGAGCCCGAGATCCTGATCATCGACGAGGTGCTCGCCGTCGGCGACGCCGAGTTCCAGAAGAAGTGCCTGGGCAAGATGGGCGAAGTCGCCGGTGAGGGCCGCACGGTGCTGTTCGTCAGTCACAACATGGCGGCTGTTCAGGCTCTATGCCGGCGCGGCGTGATGCTGAGCAATGGCCGCCTGGTTCGCCAGGGCGAGATGCGCGAAGTCATTTCCGCCTACATCGATGAGCCGGCCAGGACGGCGCGAGTCGCCGGACCCATAAAAATTCAGGCCGGACTTGTGCTCGATCGCATCGTCATCGACGCACCGAAAATCGAATCCGGAAACGCCGCGCGCATCGACCTGCTGTTCTCAGCCGCGGAGCGGGGCTCATTGTTCGAATGCGCCATACTCCTATGCACTCGCCGCGGTGACAGGGTGGCCGTGATCGACACCCGCGACAGCGAGCAACTGCCCTTCAGTTTCCATCCCGGCGGCTTTCGGATCACCGTCGATATTTCGCGCGTGCCGCTGGTTGAGGGGGACTACACCCTGGGGTTGGTCGTGCGCGCGGACATCGGCTGGCACGAACTCGTCGAACTCGCCGACCTGACGGTCATCAGCGGCGGATCCAACCGCCTTGGCCGTATAGCGCCAGAGTGGCGGGGTGTGGTGGAACTGGACTCCTCGATGCGTGTGGAGCTGGAGTCGTGCGTGTCCTGATACTTACGCCCGAGTTCGAAGTTGGCGGCGGCATCCGGACCTTCTACCGAAACCTCATCCCGGCTCTTCGGGAATGCGGGGTCGAGGTTCGCGTGCTGGAGGGCAGCGCCGTGTTCGCGGGTTCCGGCGAAACCCGGACCATAGGCGGCGTCGCCGTCGAGAGCCTGGATCTCGCCCGCCTCCAGTGCTGGTGGGACCGATTCCCCGCCTATGCGGCCACGCCGGGGCTGCGCCGCCATCTGGCCGCCGCCTGGGCGATGTGGGAACAGGCCGGCAACCGCGATGGGGCCGACATCGTCGAAGCGAGCGACTGGGGCTTGCTGTTCCTCCCACCTGTCGTTGAATCGCAGACGCCGGTCATCGTTCAAGGGCACGGCAGCGTCGGCCAGATCGCGACGCATGATCCCCTGGAGGGCGAAGAAACCGAGAATGCCCTTGAACGGCTGATCGAGCGCGCCGCCTTGGCATGCTGGGCCCCGGTCCAGACCTATAGCCGGGCCAATGCCGACTTCTGGGGCGGCGAGACCGGTCGATCGGTCGAGATGATCCGTCCGGCTGTGCCGCCGCCCAGAGGTGGGACGATGCCAAGGGTTTCCGACCGCGGACTTGTGGTCGGCAGGATCCAGCGCTGGAAAGGCCCGCACATCCTCTGCCAGGCCGTGGAGCGCCTCGGCGCACGGGCGCCAGGAATCGACTGGTTCGGACGCGACACGGACTTTGGCCGCCATGGCGCCTCGACCGCGGCAAATCTGGCCGAGCTTCATCCAGGTGTATGGGGCACTCGGGTCCGACCGCACGCTTCGATCCCGGTGGCGGAGGTGGCCGCGCACCAAGCCGGCGCCCTGTTCAATCTCGTGCCCTCGTCCTGGGATGTGTTCAACTTCACCGCCGCCGAGGCCATGGCCTCCGGCCGACCATCCGTCGTCTCCACCGGAGCCGGGGCCAGCGAGCTCATCGTCGATGGCGAGAATGGTTTTCTGTTCGATGCCGAGGATGCGACCGGCCTGGCTGCTGCGATTGATCGTGTGCTGACCGCATCTCCGGCACACCTGGCCGAAGTCGGGGCCGCCGGGCGCGAGACGGTGTGCCGCCAACTCGATCCGGCGACGATCGCCGCCGCACGCATCGCCGCCTGGCGATCCGCAATCGATTCCTTTCACGCCGCGCCCCCCGTTCCCGTCACCGGCTGGCTGGGCGAAATCTGCCGGCCTGGTCCGACCGCGTCGGTCGAGGGAGCATTCCTCAGCCATCACCCCATGCGCACCCTGGCAGGCCACCTGGCCCGGCGAGTGCGGGAAAAGGTCGGCGCGGCGGTCGGCCGGAGGCGGGGCTGATGGCGGCCCTGGCGCTGCTCATCCCAGCCTACAATGCGGCGGCGCATCTTCCGCGCCTACTGGCCTCGGCCGCGGCCCAGACCGAGCCGTTCGATGAGATCTGGGTCTATGACGACGCCTCCAGCGACGACACCGCCGCCGTAGCCGAGCGTCACGGCGCGCGGGTCATTCGCGGCGCGGTCAATAAGGGCTGCAGCGCCGGCAAGAATATCCTCGCCGCCGAGTCCGGCGCCGCGTGGCTGCATTTCCATGACGCCGACGACGAGCTTTTGCCCAATTTCGCAGCCCTCGCCCGTCAGTGGATGGCCGACGGCCGTCGTGACGTGGTGCTGTTTCCGTACGAGGAGCGTGACGAGGCCAGTGGACGCGTTATCGCCACGCGGCGATTCGATCCGGCGGACGTGGCCAGGGACGCGCGCGCCTATGCGATCCGTGAACAGATCAACCCATTCTGCGGTCTCTATCGCCGCGAAGCCTTCCTGGCCGCCGGCGGCTATGACGAGGATCCGAAGGTGCTGTTCAACGAGGATGTGGCCATGCACATCCGATTGGCCTTCGCCGGGCTATCCTTCGCCGCCGAGTCCGAAGTCTCGATCGTCAACTATCGACGCCTGAACTCCATGTCCGGGGCCAACCAGCTGCGCTGTATCCAGTCGCACTACGAGGTGCTGCGCAAGACCGCCGAACGACCGGGAGCGGCCCCTTACGCTCGTGAGCTGGCGTCCAAGCTGTGGGAGGCCGCGGGCGTGCTGGGGGCGTGGCTCGACTGGGAGCGTGCAGACGGCGCCGCCGCCCTGGCCCGCCAGCTAGTCCCACCCCTGGTGGAAGGATCGCCCGTCTTTCGCGCCCTGGCGCGCGTCTCGCCGGCGGTGGCGTTGCGGACGCGTGAACGTCTGATCCGCATATTGCGGCCCGGGTTGCGCCGCGGATATCCGCCACGGCGGCTGATGAGCGGCGCCTCGTGACGCCGAAAGTCTCGGTCGTCATCCCCTGCTACAACGCCGGTTCCCACATCGGCGAGACGCTCGACAGCGTCTTCGCCCAGACCTGGCCCAATATCGAGGTGATCGTGGTCGACGACGGCTCGACGGACGACTCCGCGGCGGTGGTCAAAGGCCACGGCTCGGCGACGCTGATTTGTCAGGACAATAGAGGCGCGGCGGCGGCGCGTAATCGCGGGTTGGCCGAGTCGAGCGGCGACTTCCTCCAGTTCCTGGATGCCGACGACATTATCGACCCGGATAAGATCAGCCTGCAGATGGCGCGCCTGCACGATCGCCCCGACAGCGTGGCGTCGGCCGAGTGGGGGCGCTTCTCGGAGTCCCCTGCGCGCACAGCATTCGTCCGCGAGGGAAATTGGGAAGACCTGTCGCCGCTGGAATGGCTGGTTCGTTCCCGGGCTGACGGTTTGGGTATGCTGTTTCCAGCTCTCTGGCTGGTTCCGCGCGCCGTGGCTGAGGCCGCCGGCCCGTGGAACGAAGCGCTCTCCCTCAATGACGACGGCGAATATTTCACCCGCGTGGTGCTTGCGTCGGACGCCGTACTGTTCTGCGAGGGCGCGAGGTGCCGCTATCGCTCCGGCGTCGCCGGCAGTCTGTCCTCGTCCAAGAACTGGGCGTCGGGCTTCGCCGCGATCGACTTGTGCGAAACCCATGTGCGCGCCCGGGAGGACAGTGAGCGAGTGCGGCGCGGGTTCGCCCTCTCCTGGCAACATCTGGCCCACGGCGCCTATCCTTACGCGCCCGCCGTCGCGGAGGAAGCTCTGACCCGCGGCCGTGCCTTGCATCCCGCTGTGATCCGCCCGGGCGGCGGGCGGGCGTTCAAGGCCTTGAGCCGCCTCCTCGGCTGGCGAACCGCCCGCCGGCTCCAGGTGGCCGCCGGCCAGCCCTGAACCCCTTGCGCATCGCCCTCACCGCCGACCCGGAGTTGCCGGTGCCGCCCAGGTTGTATGGCGGCATCGAACGCATCGTCGACATGCTGGCCCGCGGCCTGGAGACGCGCGGTCATCAGGTCACCCTGTTCGCGCACCGGGAGTCGGACACCGCGGGCGGGTTCGTCCCCTGGCCGGGCCGCGCCAGCCGCGATGGGCTCGATACGGCGCGCAACGCCGCCGTTCTGGCCCGGGAGGTCGTACGCGGCCGTTTCGACCTGGTGCATAGCTTCTCCCGCATCGCCTATCTGACCCCAATCCTGCCCCTGACGCTTCCCAAGCTGATGACCTATCAACGTGACATCAGTCCACGCACGGTTCGCCTCGGCCACGCATTGTCACGCGGCACTCTCTCGTTCTCGGCTATCAGTCGCTCGATGATGCGGCCAGTCGAGCATATCGGCCGCTGGTCGATGATCCCCAACGGCGTGCCCCTGGGCGCCTACGCCTTCAATCCCCACGTCCCGGCCGACGCTCCGCTGGTATTTCTCGGCCGCATCGAGGAGATCAAGGGCCCGCATCTCGCGATTGAGATCGCCCGACGGGCCGGCGCCCCGCTGGTCCTGGCCGGCAATGTTCCCGACGCCCACCGCGCCTGGTTCGAGGCCAAGGTCGCGCCGCATATCGACGGGCGTCGCGTCCGCTATGTCGGCGCGGTTGATGACGTGCAGAAGAACGCCTTGCTCGGCGCGGCGCGGGCCATGCTCATGCCCATCCTGTGGGAGGAACCGTTTGGCATCGTCATGGCCGAGGCCATGGCCTGCGGCACGCCGGTGCTAGGCCTGGATCGCGGGGCCGTCGCCGAGGTGGTGGACGATGGCGTCACCGGCTTCGTGCGAGGCGACGTCGATGAGCTTGTCGAGGCCGTACGCCGGCTGGACGAGATTGACCGCGCCGCCTGCAGAGGGCGGGTGGAGGCGGTCTATTCCGATACCGCCGTGGTCGAGGCCTATCTCGCCCTTTATTACCAACTCACCCGGCGTGCAGGCGCAATATCCCTCTCATCGCGTCGGTGAAGGCCTTCATGTCGACATCCTCGTTGCCGACCGCCAACGCATAGGCGCGCGCCTTGCCCGAGAGGGTCGATAGCAACCCCCTGTCCGCATGCAGCCGGCGTATGGCCGCCGCGAGGCTATCTGGTGATCCCGGTGTGTAAAGCAGGCCGCCGCCTGACCGCTCGACAATCCTCCGCAACCCTGGAAGGTCGGACGCGATCACCACCAATCCGGCCATGAGGTAGTCGAACATCTTGTTCGAAACCGTGAGTTCGTGATTGAGCGGTCCGCTGCGTTCAAGGCATAGGCCGATGCTATGCGCCGCAGCCTCCCGCACCGCGCCGCCGGTGGCGAATGGTGGCTTGATAATCACCCGCTCGGCGACGCCCAACTCGGACAGTCGCGCCGCCAACACCGACCCGCCGTCATGCGGCCGCCGCCCTTGCAAGTAGAGCTTGATGTCGCTGGGGACTTGCGACAACGCCACCAGGGCGTCATCCAGGCCCCGCTGGCCAAAACCGATCTGGTAGTTTCGCCAATACAGACTGAATTCCGCGCTCCTGGCTGGAAGGTCGGCCTCGGTAGCGGGCGTGTTGTAGAGTGGGATCGGGCGTTCGATCGGGTATTCCTGGCTCAGTCGGTCGGCGATCTCGTCACTGGCCGCCAGGACCAGATCACACATCGGGAACAGGCTGGACTGAAGGGCGTCGGCCGCGCGCCGGTCAAGGGGCGACTGCCGGTCGCCCATGTCTGCGTAGTATTCCATGGAGTCGAACACCAGCCTGGCGCCGAGCGCCCGAGCGGCCTCGCTTGAGGGCAGCAGCGCGTCGATGCCATGCGCCACATAGACGTCGGCCGCTTCGGCGCGCAGGCGCGCCGCCAGACCGAAAGCGCGCACACCAAACAGGCCCTGGCTGAGCGCTCCAGAGCGTTTGAACCTCGCCCTCGCCAGGGCCACGGCGGCTTTGCGCACGGCAAGTTCAGGGGTGCCGCGCCTGCGGGTGGGAATTTCCAGCCGCCGCCGCACGATGGAGGCCGGCGCCAGCCCGGCCGGGTCTGGCGCTGGCTCGCCACGCGGCACCGCGTCCCACAGGCTGACCGACAGATGCGGCCATCGGGCCTTGAGCGCCAGTGCCTGCTTCACCGCGCGGGGCTCCGCCGCCGCCGCGCCGGTGGTCACGATGCAGACCTTCATGATCGGTCGCGAACCGCCATTGGCGGCGAAACGATGCTCCTGACGATGCGCTCTGCCGCCCTTCCGTCGCCGAACGGGTTGTCGACCTCGGCCATCTGGCGATACGCCACAGGGTCATCGAGCAGCAATTCGACCGCACTGACTATCGTCTCTGGGTTTGTGCCGACAAGCTTCGCCGCGCCCACCGCCACCACTTCCGGCCGCTCGGTCTCGTCCCGCGTGATCAGGACCGGCTTGGATAGGGTCGGCGCTTCCTCCTGTATCCCCCCCGAGTCTGTAATGATCAGGTATGATCGCCGCATGAGTTCTACAAAGCTCAGGTAATCCGTGGGCTCTATCAGCTGTATGTTCGCCGCCGGCCGCAATATTTGCGCCACGGTTTCGAGCACGACCGGATTCTTGTGAACCGGCCAGATCAACTCGACGTCGTCGCGGCGAGCGATGACGTTCAAGGCTCGACAGACGTTGGCCAGGCCACCGCCGAAGCTTTCGCGCCTGTGGCCGGTGACCAGCACCATCTTGCGGGAGGTCGAGGAAGCCGGAAGCGCGTTTGCGATCCTTCGCGCGCGATCCGGGTCGGCATCAAGGGCCTCGCACGCCAGATTGAGGGCGTCGATCACCGTGTTGCCGGTCACCAGGATGTTGCGCGGATCGACGCCTTCCTGAAGCAGGGAGTCGGCGGCGCCTTGGGTGGGCGCCCATAGCCGATCGGCGATCATATCCACGGCCCGGCGATTGAACTCCTCCGGCCATGGTGCGCGCAGGTCATGGGTGCGGAGCCCAGCTTCCACATGACCAACGCGGATCTGTTGGTAGAAACAGGCCAGGGCGGTGGCGAAGGCGCTCGTCGTGTCGCCATGGACCAGCGTCAGGTCCGGTCGAGCCGTTTCGAGCACGCCGGTGATCTCCTTCAGCACCGTGCCAGTCACTTCTGCGACGGTCTGGCGGTTCCGCATCAAGTCGAGATCGAAGTCGGGGGTGATAGCGAACAGATCCAGGACCTGATCCAGCATCGACCGGTGCTGCGCGGTCACACAGACGAGGGTCTCCAGAGACGGACTGTCCTTCAGGGCCCGCACGACCGGCGCCATCTTGATGGCTTCCGGCCTGGTGCCGAATACCACCAGCACTCGCTGTCGCCCTCTAGCGCTCATCGGCAATTGGACATTCGCGCTAGCATAGGGTTCCACATTTCGTCCGGGGTGAGTTGACGAGCAAGGCCGCTGTCGTCCAGGGATCCGCCCTGGGCTATAGCATCCCCGCATTCGAAACCCAGGCTGGCGCGGACTCCCATCGCGCCCGCGGCCAGACCGAAATGCCGGTCGCCTACGCCGCCGACGTGCCCATCCTGCCGTCCACCGTCCGCGACACCTGGGGGCTGGTCGCCAACGAAACCCTGGCGTGCGGCGGGCCGGCCGTCGTTCCGACCCCCCGGTTGCGCGCGGTGGCGACCGGACGGACGATTCCGCTTGCTGACACTGCGGCCTTGGCCCAGACGATCCAGCGATTGCTTGAATATCCGCCCTCGGCAGACGCCATTGCTGCCGAGTCCGAAGACTACGGTTTCACGGCCGCCATGCAGGGGATGGAATAGCCTTTGGGGCCGTTACCGACGCCATACAAGACGAGCGAAGGATCCTGTGTCAAACCTTGCCGCCACTGCAAAAGATGTGGTCAAGAGGCGGACCCCGTCGTGGATGCGATCTTGGTTCCGTAACGCCCAGAGGTTCGTCAACTACGTATCTCTCAGAACAGAAGGTCAGCTATTTTTCCCTATTTTGGGACCGGTCGCTCCACTTCGGGGATTCGAATCAAATACTAAAGAATACGCGCGTCGAGCACACGTTAGATACATTCAGTTGGAAGGCGAGCAACTCATTAGCCTTAAATCCGACCAGGCAAACGACTTTGTCACTCCAGCCACATTCGTTGCCGTAATTCCCCATGGACGGGTGGTATTTGACTATGGGGTCGTGCTGACGCCGCAACACACGCTCCTGGCCGAAATATCTCCGGAACTTGGCGGTCATCCAGAACGACATCCTGCACTCCTTGCGAGGCGGCTGCCCGCATTGGTGAAGGTCTCAGGATCGGTCGCGGTTCTGTCATCGACAGCCCACCAACGATATTACCATTGGATGTTCGATGTGCTCCCGCGCCTTGATTTACTTCGACGTTCTGGCGTCGGCGTTGACCGGCTCATGCTGAACAACGAGTTGCAATACCAAAAGGATTCGATTTCGCTTTTGGGTATTGAGCCGTCGATGATCGTCAGTCCGGGTGACAACACCCACATCGAGGCTCAACAACTTGTGGTCCCTTCGCTCCCGGGACGGCTCAACTATCCCACACCGGCCAGTTGCCGCTTCCTCAGAGAGAGTTTTCTCGACCTTTCGGTGCCCAATGACTCTCGCGTGAGGATCTATATTACGCGTTCGGACGCTTTAACCCGACGTGTCGTCAATGAGGATCAGCTATATGGTAGGTTGAAACACTATGATTTTATTATGCTTGCGCTGGAGGGTTTATCTTTGTCTGCTCAAATTTCGATATTTTCTGACGCTGAATTTATCATTGGACCACACGGAGCCGCGTTCACCAACATCTTATTTTCTAATCCGGGTACATCAGTTATCGAATTATGCCCAGAGAGGTATAGTACCGATTCTTTTAAGATAATATCTGCGATTCTTGGTCTCAATTACATGGCCATGAGCGCAAGCACATCCGACGACCAAACGCACGATATGGTGGTGGACGTGGAAAGGGTGGAGCGGACCGTCGCTAAACGCATCAGGCAGGCCCAGGGCGAATCATCCGCCTCGCTCGCACCTTCAACGCGTGCATAGCGCTCGTACGCGGGATCGTTCCGCACCTTGACCCAAAGCGTCCTCATAGGTCTCGCCCTACTTTCGCCCTCGACCCTGGCGGGGTGCACCGGGCACAGCACCTTGCCAGGCACTATGTCGGCCCACGGCTGGCGCCCCACGGCCGAAGAAATGGGGGATCTGGGCGCCCCAGTTAGAGCTTGCAGGCTGTAGGCTGTTCAGGAAGGGTCGCTGATGCGCAGAATTCCTGAACTAGATGGATTGCGGGGCGTCAGCGCGCTTACCGTCGCCTTCTCCCACGCAACAATTTGGACCCTTGAACGCACCGGCCATCCGATGCCCCCGCTGACGGCGTTCTTTCGAGCGGCGGCTGATCTCGCGGTGATTGTTTTTTTCGTCCTGTCGGGGCTTGTCATCGGGATCAATGAACAAGCCCTCCACTCCAGGGGCGCAGTCGCCGGCTATGCCTTGCGCAGAATCACGCGAATTTATCCAATCTATGTGCTCGGCCTCGTCGCAGGGTTCAGCGTCGTGGCCGCCCCTCTCCTGAGCAAGGAATTCCTGGCTGACGGGGGGTTTCTTCAGATGTGGTTGACCCCGTTCCCGCCCGGAAATGCCGCGCTTTGGTCGCTCCACTACGAAGCTGTGTTTTACGCTCTGTTCCCAATAGTGGTGTTTCTGAATTTTAAACCCCTACCGCTTGCAATTACCCTAGCGCTTGTGTCGATGCTCATGCTGTTCAGCAGCGCTCATCTATTGGTGATCTGCGGATATTTCTCTCTGTGGCTTCTAGGCCTTTGGCTTGCTCAGTTTTCGCAATCGAATTCATCTGACCGTCCCGTCATAGGCCCTATGGCGTTGCTCTTGCTCGCTTACTTCGCAGCCAATCCGGTTGGCGCCATGCTCTCGAAATCGGCGCCCCCGATGACAAACGCAGTAGGTCTGCCGCATCCGCTCTCGGCCGTCGCTATAGGGTTTCCAGTGGCTGCTCTGGTGGCTGCTAGCTTCGGTCTGGGCCGTCGCTATCTTTGGATCGCGACCCTGATGATGTTCGCTGTAGTTGGAGCGACCCTCGTGGGTGTCGTTCTGCGTCATCTGCTCTGGATGCCGAGCTACCAAGCTGCGTGCGCAGCCGTGTTGGCGGCCACCTTAATTGCGGTCACTCGCTGGCGCATTGATCTTTCGGCCAGGACCATGGTGTGGTTTGGAGACGTCTCCTACGCACTCTATGTCTTCCACACTCCCGTTATCCTGTGCGCGCTCCTGCTGGTCCCAAGAAAAAGCCCGTGGCCATTTTACGTGATCGCAGTCGTCGTCGCCCTCCCGATTTCTATCCTGCTCGCCTGGATCGCCGAAAAGCTTCTGCAGCCGCGCATAAGCAGGTGGGTTAGGCGCACGTGGCCGATCGCTCGCCACGCCCGTCCGGTTCAGCCCGCAACGGCGGAATTGGCTTAGAGGCGCACTGATCACGCCTCATCCGATCGCTCAACCTCGCCAGAACGCTGGCGAAAGTCAGGACAGGCGCAACCACCACCAGCACGCGCCGGTGCGGCGATCATCCATCGCCCGGTCGTCAGGACAATGGCCCCTCGTGGGCCACATCTATGGTACGCTGTTTCACTGCTTCCATGTAGAGAGAGTATTGACGGTGTTGTTCGCGATCGATGCAGCCACCCGGAAATCGTCCCTGGCGGAAAGACTCTGCGCGAACATCGAAAAAACCTGTAGAAATCAATTCGTGCGCTAAGCTCTGGCGGTCGTAGCCGCCATAGTGCTCGAAACCCTGGAGAAAAACGTGGTTGAGCGCGTCCATCTTTGTGATGAAACTCTGTTCTGGGCGCTCTTCTGGCGGAGCAATGTTCTGAAACGCCTCCCACCCTTCGGCTAGGTAGGCTCGGACAAACAGCTCGGCGTCAGGGACAATGATGCGCAGGACACCCCCATCTTCCAGACACCTACGGCATTCTGAGAGGAACTCGTGTCGTTCGTCCTCATGATTGAGATGTTCGAAGAAGTGTTCGACGTGGATGGCGGCGCAGGAACCGTCAGCCAGAGGAATTCGCCAACGACAATCACAGCGAAGTGTCACATTTTCGTGTGGGAAAAGATCAAGATTCACCCAGCCAGCCAACCCAAATGGACCACACCCCAGGTTCGCCAAGATTTTTCTTCGGACCCGCAGTTTGGACACCGCCCAGCGGTATCGAGGATGAACGAGAAGCATAAGTCGAACCCAGATCGCATTCAACTCAAGCCGAATGTGTCCGAATACATGTTTATTAACCGGGAGTCGCGGCACTAGCCACTTGCCGACGCATTGCTTGAGGCTAAGTGAATTGGCAGTGTTCTTAGCGGTGCTGGGCTGATTCAAGGTGGCTCCTCCGATCATTGCCCACCTTACCCGGAAACCAAGACCGGTGGTCGCGATCTCGCCACTGATGTCGGAACCGCGGAGGCCAACCGTCTACTGGAGACTGCGGGTCGGTTCGTCCTAGTGCGACACCCCTAAGCACTATGGTCCATCGACCACCTGTTACAAAGGGTTCGTCCGATAGCGTCGGATTGGGGTCTGAGACCGGCTCTCCGATGAGGCCTCGGCCGCCTACGACCCGTCGTACAGGCGTTTGAACTGAGATATGGCTCATTGAATCGAACACCCTCGCGGCTACAGCCACTTTAAACGCCATCAGACGCCTAGCTAAATTGCGCACCGCCCTCGTCCTCTCGCCCTACTTTCCCCCGTCCACGCTTGCCGGCGTTCACCGCGCGCGGCATCTGGCCAAGTATCTGCCGGGCCACGGCTGGCGCCCCATCGTGCTGCGGGTCGATGAGCGGCTCTACGTCGAGCCGGGCGATTCGGCTCTGGCCTCCTTGGTTCCTGTAGGGTTGGAGCAGGTGCGCACCGGGACCATTCCGGCGCGGCTGGCGCGGCTGGTCGGCGTCGGCGACATCGGCCTGCGCGCGTGGCCCCATCTGGCCCGGGCCCTGGACCGAGTGATCGCCGCCGAGCATCCAGACGTCGTGTTCATCACCGGCTCTCCCTTTTATCCCCTGTTGCTGGCGCCGCGCGCCCGGCGCCAGGGCGTGCCGGTGGTGCTGGATTTCCAGGATCCGTGGGTCTCGGCCCACGGCGCCACGATGAAGCCCGGCTCCAAGGCCTGGCTGGCCCATCGCCTGGCCGTGGGCCTGGAGCCCACGGCTGTCCGGGCGGCCGCGTTCATCACCTCGGTGTCCGACATCCAGAACGACGAGATGGCGGCGCGCTATCCGTGGCTCGATCGGCAACGCATGGCCGCCATCCCCATCGGTGGCGATCCGGAGGACTTCACCGCCCTGCGCCAGCACCCCACCGCTTCGCCGCTTCTCGATCCGGCCCGGATCAATTTCAGCTATGTCGGAACGTTCCTGCCGCGAGCCGCGCCCCTGGTCGAGCGCCTGTTCGCCGGCCTAGCCGCCCTGCGCCGCGATGCGCCGGATCTGGCGAGCCGCTTGCGCCTGAACTTCGTCGGCACGAGCAACCAGCCCGACGGGGCCGGCGGCCATCGAGTCCTCCGCCTGGCGGAGACGGCGGGCGTGGAGGACTTGGTGCGCGAACACCCGGCCCGTATTCCTTATCTCCAGGCTTTGAGCATGCTCGCCAATTCGAACGCCTTGCTGCTCATCGGATCGGACGAACCCCACTATACGGCATCCAAGATCTACCCCGCCCTGATGTCAGGCCGTCCGTGGCTGTCGCTGTTTCACTCTGCGTCGACCGCCCACGCCATTCTTAGCGGGGCCGGCGGGGGGGCTGCCATCGCCTTCTCCGATCACGCGGAATTGCAAACGACATCGCCAACCTTGGCAGAGGCATTGCGCGCGCTTGCTATTGCCCCAGGGGCTTTCGGCGCGGCAAAGGCTGAATCGATCGCTCACTATACGGCTGATGCAATTGCCAAGCGGTTCGCTGGGATTTTCGACAAGGTGTCCGGGCAATGAGAAAGCCACGCTTCGCCGCCGTGGCATCCCATCCGATCCAGTACTACGCGCCGTTCTTCCGAACCCTGGCATCGCGGGTCGATCTGCACGTCTTCTTCGGACAGAGGCTGACCCCAGCACAGCAGGCCAACGCCGGCTTTGACACACCCTTCGACTGGGATGTCGATCTGCTCTCGGGCTACGCGTCGACATTCCTCACCAACGTCGCCGCCAGGCCTGGGCCAGACCACTTCTTCGGTAGTGACACGCCTGAGATTGGCGCCCTCCTCAGGAGCGGCGACTTCGACGCCCTTCTGGTCTTCGGCTGGTATCTCAAGACTTTCGTCCAGACGACTTGGGCGGCCAAGCGCCTCGGGCTCCCGGTCCTGGTGCGCGGCGACAGCCAGCTGGCGACGCCGCGCGGGCCGGCGATCCGTGCGGCCAAGGCGATCGCCTATCCGCCGCTGTTGCGCGCCTTCGACGCCGCCCTCTATGTCGGCCAGCGCTCGCGCGCCTACTATGAACACTATCACTACCCGGCTAACCGCCTGTTCTTCTCGCCGCACTGCGTCGATACGGCCTGGTTCGCCGCGCGCGCCACCGCTGAAGCGGGCTGCGCCCTACGAACGAGGCTGAGGATCGCGCCGGAGGACAAGGTCGTGCTGTTCGCCGGCAAGCTGTTGCCCTTCAAGCGCCCCCTCGACGTGGTCGAGGCCTGCGCCGAGACGCCGAGCGTGCATGTGGTCGTGGCCGGCTCCGGCGAGCTCGACGCCCCGCTGCGCGCGCGCGCGGGCGCCCTTGGGGTCAGGCTGCACTCCCTCGGTTTTCTCAATCAGACTCAGATGCCGGCCGCCTACGCTGCCGCGGACGTCCTCGTCCTGCCGTCCACCGGACGCGAGAGCTGGGGGTTGGTGGCCAACGAAGCGCTGGCTTGCGGAACGCCGATCATCGTCTCCGACGCCGTGGGCTGCGCCCCGGATCTGGCCGCGGATGGCGCTACCGGGGGCGTGTTTCCGCTAGGCGATATCGCAAGCTTGCGGCAAACGATCCAGGTGATGCTCAGCGCTCCGCCGTCACGAGAGGCTATCGCGGCCCGGTCCGACGCCTATGGTCTCGCCGCGGCCGCGGACGGAGTCGAAGCAGCCGTGGCGGCCGTCCGCCGCAGATCCGGGGCACGGGCGATCCGTGGCTGATCGCCTGCGTATCCTCGCTCTGTTCGGGGCCCGGGTGGTGTTTGGCCAGGAGCGCGCCAATATCGAAGTGCTCGCGGCCTTGCAGGACGAAGGCGCCGACGTGTTGTGCGTCATCCGTCCGGAAGGATGGCCGGAGCTGTTGGCCCTGCGCGGAGCGCTTGAGGCCCGCGGCCTGGCCTGGACTCCGGCGCCCTATATCGACCTTCCTGTCCGCGGCTGGAGGGTGCATGTGGCGCTGCGCAATCCGCCGGCCTACGTCAAGGGGAACGCCGCCCTGAAGCGCATCGCGCGCGACTTCGCGCCGACCCATATCTACGCCTTCAACGCGCTTTACGTGGCGTCCTTCCATAGCGCCTTGCGGGGCCTGGACGCGCCGATGGTCTACCGGGCCGGCGATGCGCCCGTCCGCCACAACCCTGTCTGGCGCGCGCTGTGGCGGTTCGTGGTCGCTCGGACGGCGGCCTTCGTCACCAACAGCGCGTACATCAAGGCGCAGTTGGTCCTGTCTGGCGTGGGGCCGGAGCGCGTGACTGTGATCTACACGCCGCCGCCCGGTCGCACGGCCGCTCCACCCGTGGACATTCCGCAGGCCGCCAGCGCGCCGGGGGCGTTCCGTTTCGTCTATGTCGGTCAGCTGATCGCTAGAAAGGGGGTCGATCTCCTGGTCGACGGCTTCCGGTCGGTCGCCGGCGCTCACCCGAATGTGCATCTGCTCATCGCCGGACGGATTTCGGACTGGTCGGGGGACGACTGGGCGCGAAACCTGCGCGACCACACCAGGGCCGACGCCCTGATCGGCGAGCGGGTGCACTTTTTGGGGCTGGTCGAGGACGCGCCGGAGCTGATCAGGCTCTGCCACGTGCATCTGGCCCCGTCGGTCAAGGAAGAGCCTTACGGCCTTGTCGTCGTCGAAGCCAAGAGCGTGGGGCGTCCGTCGATCATCTTTCGCAGCGGCGGCATGAGCGAACTGCTCGAGGATGGCGTCGACGGTGCGGTGGTTGACGACAAGTCCGCCGCCGGCCTCGCCAAGGCCATGCTGGCCTACGCCGCGGAACCGGACCTGGCCGCGGCGCACGGGCTGGCCGCCTCCCGATCGATCGCCAAGCTTGGCTTCGAGTCCTTCGCCCGCAGATGGCGGGAGGTCTATGAGGGGGCAGCCGCCCTGTCTCGCGCCGGCGCCCGTGGCTGACGATCCTCGCATTCTGGCCCTGTTTGGGGCCCGTGTGCTGTTCGGCCAGGAGCGGGCCAATATCGAAGCCCTTGCCGCCCTGCGGGACGAGGGCTGCGAAGTTCTGTGCGTCATCCGCCCTGAGGATTGGCCGGAACTGCTGGCCCTGAGCGCGGCGCTGGGGGCCCGTGGCCTCGCCTGGATCACCGCGCCCTATGTCGACTATCCCGTCCGCGGCTGGCTGCTTCACGTGGCCCGCCACAATCCGTCGGCGTACCTAAAGGGAAACGCCGCCCTGAAGCGGATCGCGCAGGACTTCGCCGCGACCCACATCCACGCCTTCAATTCGCTCCACGTGGCCGCCTTCTTTGGCGCGCTGCGCACGGTGCGGATCCCGCTGGTCTATCGTGCCGGCGACGAGCCCACCCGACACAATCTCTTCTATCGGGCGGTGTGGCGGTTCATCCTCGCGCGGGCGAGCCATTTCGTCGCCGATAGCCAGTTCATCGCCGCCGCCCTGACAGCGTCAGGCGCGGACGCGGCGCGCGTCACCGTGCTCTATGCGCCCCCACCGCGGCGCGCGGGTGCGCCGCTTGTCGAAATTCCGCAGGCCGCGAGCGCTCCGGGGGCGTTCCGTTTCGCCTATGTCGGCCAGCTTATCCCCGAAAAGGGAATCGATCTGCTGGTACACGCCTTCAGTTCGATCGCCTCGGCTCACCCGAACGCGCAGCTGCTTATCGCCGGGCGGATCTCGGATTGGTCGGGAGACGACTGGGCGCGTGCCCTGCGCGACCGCACCAACAGCGACCCCCAGATTGGCGGCCGTGTCCATTTTCTCGGGCTCGTGGAAGACGCGCCGGAACTCGTCAGGCTCTGCCACGTGCACGTCGCGCCCTCGGTCCAGGAGGAGCCCTACGGGCTTGTCGTCGTCGAGGCCAAGAGCGTGGGTCGCCCGTCGATCATCTTTCGCAGCGGCGGCATGACCGAACTGGTGGAGGATGGCATCGACGGCGCGGTGGTTGACGACAAGTCCGCCGCCGGCCTTGCCAAGGCCATGCTGGCCTACGTCGCGGATCCGAACCTGGCCGCGGCGCAGGGCGAGGCCGCCTACGGATCGATGGCCAAGCTTGGGTTCGAGTCCTTCGCCCGCAGATGGCGGGAGATCTACGAGCAAGCCCGCGCCCCCGCCGTCTGACGCCAGCCTGGCTCAGGCCGCCACGCCGTCGGCCGCGCATTTTGGCGCGGCGCAGCCGATACGGGGCGCCTTACATCGTGAGACCTTGCCATCCACCACGTGGATATTGGGGTTGTAGACGTTGGCGGTGACACCCGACGCCGTGAAGTTTGAGACCATAGTATTGCGGCTCTTGTGGTCGTTGGCGACCACGGCCTGGGGGCCGTTGAGCGTGCTCGGCGCGGCGTAGTCCGGCGCGGCGTAAGAGCCGCCGGCGATCACCGTGTCGAAGCTGGCGCCACTGACCGTAATCCCCCGCAACGTGTCGTTGTCAGCGTTGATGTAACCCTTCTGGATCAGCACCGCGTTCAGTATGGCGTTGCCCGAGACTCCCTTGTTCTGGGGAATGTTGGTGTTGATGTTGATCATCGAGTCCATCTTGCTGAACGACAGCGCCGACATTTGCGAGCGGGCCGTGACGGTCACTCTTGGATTGTCCAGGACGCACGACCCCGCCGAGTTCAGTGCAAAGACCGCGTTCACGCCGGTGGGACGGATATGTCCGCAACGGTTGGAAGCGAAGCACTCGAAGCCGGCGGTCAGATATCTGCTTCTGACCTCACAGTCGTAAGACCAGCAGTCCGTGGAATTGACCCAGTTGATCATCCACGAGACGTATCGGTGGAGGCCATCGGTCGTGACGAGAAGCCTCCTGAACTCGCAGTGCTCGGAATTGTGCGCCCCGACGCCCAGCCATGGGTGGGTGATCGTCAGGTCGCGCGCGATGCAGGATTTCGACGAGGTGAAATCGAGGGTGTAGTTCGATTGCGGCTGCGAGCTCTGGGCCGCGAATCGCAGGTCGAGTCCCCAGCCGCGGTCGAGGTAGGCGTTGCCGGCCAGGGTGAGGTCGCAAACCTCGGTCCGCGTGCACGAGCTGACGGCCATACCCAGGCTGATCACGCCCCTGGGGCTGAACAAGGTCGTGCGTTTCCGACCGGCGCCCGCGACCGTCACGCCGGTGCGATTCGAGAGCTTCAGCACCTCACCGCAGGCGAACTCCCCCGCCGCCCAGACCAGGGCCGTATCGTTGGCGAGATCCCGCGCCGCGGCGTTGAACACCAGCGCATTGTCGAAATGGACCTTGGCGTTGGCGGAAGTGACGGCCGCGGCAGCGCTGAGGGTGAGGACATTGCCGGCGATGCCCGTGATCTGGGCTCTCAGGGCCAGGGGGACGGCCTTGTTCCAGTAATAGAGGGTGGGATCGTTGAACCATCGCGCGCCCACGCCCGGCGCGTTCCAGCGGTACACGGTCCCGGTGTCCGCCAGATAGCCATAGGTCCCGGTCGGCTGGCCGGTGTCGGCCGCCATGGCGGCTTCGTCGGGATAGGCGAGCTGTGGCCAGACGCCGCCCACGCCGGGGGATCCCGGCAGGCCGCCGCTCGTTTCGCCGCCGAGCTCGACGATGAGGCTGTCGCCGACGGAAAACCCTCGTGCGCTCGCGACGCTGAGGCGATTGGCCCCGGCGGCGATCGAGCCGGTAGTCCAGAGCGCTTTCACCCCGACGAGCACCACCCGGCGCGACGACGCGGTCCCGTCGGAGGTCAGCAAGACGCTGGTCGCGGCTCCCGCCAGGAAGGACCGGCGCGAAGCGCTTGAGGGAACGCCGCGTTCGAACACTTGCACCCCTCAACCCTGGCGGCGGCCGTGGCGCCGGTCAAGACGCCGCATCAGATCGAATGGCTGACGATACCGCGGCTCGGAGCGGGACCGCGCCGCCCCCACTTTATTCGGCACAGCGCGCCCTGCGTAGCCGAGACATCGCCGAGGCGCATCTATAGCCGGCACGGCCCTCGCCGCCTCTGTTTCGGCCGACGGAAAATGGTTAAGGGTCGTGGCGATCGGAAGGACTCAATCTAAGTGCACGTCGCCAAAGCCGTCGCCGCCGGGGTGTTGTTGCTCACCTTCGTCGGCTGCCTCGTCAGCCCAGAGCATCTTCTGGTGGCCTGCGTCGGCTGCACCTTCGCGGCTAGCCTCCTGCTTCTGTGGCCGGAGACCGACTCGCCCCTGCTGCTGATGCCGTTCGCCTTGCAATGGCTGCAAGTCTCTCTGAAGCCCATCGAGACCGCCCTCACCGGCCAGCCTCTGCAGGACTTTTCCGAATTCAATGAGGCTCTCCTCCCGGGCGCCTGGCTGGGAATCGCCGGCATCGCCGCCCTCGGATTCGGCATGTTCATTGGCCGGGGCCGCTCGCGCTTCGATTGGGGCCTGTCCCTGGCCCGTGACGCCGCCGAAGTATGGCCCCAGGGCATGGTCGCCCAGATCGCCCTGTTTCTGATCGTCGCCGGCCATTTCATGGCCGTGGTCGCAAACTATGCGGGCCCGGCGCGCCAGATCCTGCTGGCCTTTGCCGACGCGCGCCACGCCGGCCTCTTCCTCCTGGCCTATTGGTGCCTCCTTCAAGGCCGGTCCCTTGGCCTGCTGGCGGTGGTTTCCGTAGTGGAGATCGCGGTCGGCTTCACCAGCTTCTTCGCCGACTTCCGCGAATCGGTCCTCACCCTGCTGTTCGCCGCCGCCACCGCCAGGTCCAAGCTGCACTTCCGCGGCTTTCTCATGATGGGCCTGGCCGCGGCCCTGACCTTCGGGCTCGCCGTCTTCTGGTCGGGGATCAAGCACGAGTATCGCGATTTCCTGAACCAGGGCACCGATACCCAGACCGTCGATCGGTCGATGGGCGAACGACTAGGATACGTCAGCCAGGCCGCCGACCAGTTCGACCAGAACCAGCTTCAGTCCGGTCTGCGCGCCCTGGCCAGCCGCGAGAGCTACATCGACATCCTGGCCACCACCCTGGAGCACGTGCCGGACTATGTCCCGCACGAGAAAGGCCATCTCCTCGGCAACTCCCTGCTCAATATCGCCAAGCCGCGGATATTCTTCCCGGACAAGCCGGAGACCCCGGACGATTCGCTCGTGTCGGCCAAATATACCGGCATCCGCTTCGATATGGCCTACAACACCTCGATCAGTATCGGCTATCTGGGCGAGCTCTATATCGACTTCGGCAAGATCGGGGCTGTTATCGGCGCCTTCTGTATGGGCCTCGTGGCCGGTTGGATGTACAAAACCATGCGCGGCTATGGCGGTATCCCACTGCTGTTCACCTACGGACTCATCAATGCGCTCATGCTCCAGTTCGCGCTGTTTGAGACCGACCTGGTCAGGTTGCTGGGCTCGGTCCTGACCGTGTTCGCCGCCTGTCTGGTCCTTCAGCGAATGGTGGCCCCGCAGGTCCTGCTCGCTTTGATCGCCCGCGTGCCCAAGGTTTACTCGACGTGACTGCCGGCCGGGACTCGCACGTCCCCGCCAGCGCTCACATCCTCGCCACCATCGCCGACCCCGGAGCCGGCCCGTCCCATAGCGTAGGGGCGCTGGCCGCCGCCCTGGCCGCGCGCGGCTCCCGGACCGAACTTCACACCGTGCGCGGATGGCGGGACAGAGGCGTCGTGGCCGACCCGGTCGGCGTTACCCTCACCGCCCACCGCCAGGATTTCCCCCGAGCCCCCCTCCTGGGCGCGATGTGCCTGTCCGGCGAGCTCGAAGAGGCGCTGCGACGGCGAACTGCCGACATCCTGCATGGCCACGGCTTGTGGCTGATGCCCAACGTCTATCCCTCCTGGGCCGCGCGCCATGGCCGCGCGCGGGTGGTGATCTCGCCGCGGGGCATGCTGAGCGCCGAGGCCCTGGCGTTCTCGCGCCTCAGGAAGCGCGTTTTCTGGCGGGTGTTCCAGGCCCGGGCCCTGGTCGAAGCCGCCTGCCTGCACGCCACCAGCGCGGCCGAGCGCGACGACATCCGCGCCGCGGGCCTGGCCAACCCGGTGGCCGTCATCCCCAATGGCGTCGAGCTGCCGCCGGCGACGGAGGGCGCCCATCCGGAGTCCCCGCGCAAGATCCTCTCCCTCGGCCGGGTCCACCCGAAGAAAGGGCTCGACGTCCTCCTGCGCGCCTGGGCCGGCGTGGAAGCCGACCATCCGGACTGGCGCCTCAGGATCGTCGGTCCGGCGGAACTCGGCCACGACAAGGAACTGAAAGCCCTCGGCGACGCACTCGGCCTGCGGCGGGTGTCGATCGAAGGCCCGGCCTATGGCCCCGCCCGCCTGGCGGCCTATCGCGACGCCGACCTCTTCGTTCTGCCGACCCGGAGCGAAAACTTCGCCATGACCGTCGCCGAGGCCCTGGCCGCCGGCGTACCGGTCATTTCCTCCAAGGGCGCGCCCTGGGCGGGGCTGGAGGTCGAAGGCTGCGGCTGGTGGATCGATCACGGCCCAGAGCCTCTGGCCGCCACCCTCCGGGCCGCGCTGGACCGGCCGCGTGAGTCTTTGCGAACGATGGGCGGCCGCGGGCGCGCCTGGATGGCCCGGGACTTCTCCTGGGACCGCATCGCCGGCGACATGCTGGCAGTCTACGCCTGGCTCGCGGGGGGTGCGGAGCGGCCGGCCACCATCAGCCTGGACTGATTGCTGCGGCGCCGCGTTCGCTTGCAATGGCAGGCCGTCTGGGCAATGAAACGACCGCCCGCGCCGGGCGCGAGGCGTCGCCGGTGCGGCGGCGCGCGACCCTTTCCACCACCCGTTGCGGCGGGGCCGCGAGACAGGTGATTCCATGGCCGCTCTGGCCCCGACGGCGCGATCTGCTGGAGACTTCAAGCTCGACGCGGCGCGCGGTCTGGCCATCGCCGGCTTGGCCAAGACCGTCCAGCTGGTCGAGCGCGAGGACGTTCACGCCCTGGCTCTCCAGGCCGCCCGCATCCGCGCCGTGGAAAGCGAATTGTTGTCCCTGTTCGGACGCGGCCGCCTGCACGGCACCATTCACACCTGCATCGGCCAGGAGTTCGTCGGCGCGGTGATCGGCGCCCAGCTGCGCCCGGGCGATTTCGTCACCTCGAACCACCGCTGCCATGGTCACTTCATCGCCGCGACCGGCGACTGGCGCGGGCTGGTGGACGAGATCGTCGGCGCCGGGCGCGGTGTCTCGGCCGGTGTCGGCAGCAGCCAGCACCTCTACGCGGAGAATTTCATCTCCAACGGCGTCCAGGGCGGACTGCTGCCGGTGGCCGCGGGCATGGCCCTGGACCGCAAGCGACGCGGCCAGCACAACCTGGTCGTCTCGTTCATCGGCGAGGGGACCCTGGGCGAAGGCGTGCTCTACGAGACCTTCAATCTCGGCGCCCTGCTGGGCCTGCCCCACCTCATCGTCTGCGAAAACAACTATTACAGCCAATCGACGTCCGAAGCGGCGGCGGTCGCCGGCGACATCGGCGCCCGGGCGGCGGCCTTCGGATGGCGCGTAGCCGAAGCCGACACCTGGAATCTCGACAACCTCATCCGCGTGACCGAGACCCTGATGGCCGAGGTCCAGGCCTCCGGCGGTCCGGCGTTTCTCGTGGTCCGCACCTATCGCCTGAAGGCCCATTCCAAGGGCGACGATACCCGCGCGCCCGAGGAGATCGACTGGTTCGACCGGCACGATCCGCTCACCGGCCTCATCGGCGTCTCGCCAACCCTGGCCAGCGCCTTCGACCAGGCTGTCGCCGAGGTCCGCGACCATATCGACGACGCCCTGGTCCAGCCTTGCCTCGACGCCTACATCTATTTCCGCGACCAGTTGCCTCGCCCGCGCCCGCTGCGCTGGACCCCCCACGCGCCCGAGGTCGCCGAGGCGCGGTTTCACCAGAGGCTGACCGACGTCTACCTCCAGTTCATGAAGACGCATCCAGAGGCGTGGTTCATCGGCGAGGACATCGCCGACCCCTATGGCGGGGCCTTCAAAATCTCCCGGGGCATGACCACCGCCTTCCCAGACCGCACCCTGACGACGCCGATCAGCGAAGCCGGCATCGTCGGCCTGGGCGCCGGCCTGGCCCTGATGGGCAACCGGCCGCTGGTGGAGGTCATGTTTGGCGACTTCATGACCCTTGCCGCCGATCAGGTGGTCAACAACGCGTCCAAATTCTTCAATATGTACAACCAGAAGGTGTCCTGCCCTGTGATCGTCCGCACGCCCATGGGCGGGCGTCGGGGCTATGGGCCGACCCACTCCCAGTCCCTGGAGCGGATGTTCGTCGGTATCGACAATTGCCTGGCCCTGGCGCTCAATTCCCTGACCGACCCGGCGGTGCAGCTAGCCGCGCTCGGCGCTCAGCGCTCGCCCACGGTCCTGTTCGAGAACAAGGTCGACTACACCCTGCGCCCGTTCGAGGTCCCGGATGGATTCCAACTCGACCTCGACGACGCGGAGTTTCCCACTCTGCGCGTGCGCCCGGTGGGGGCGCAGCCGACCGCGACCCTGTTCTGCTACGGCGGCATGGCCAGGCTCGTCGCCGACGGCCTCATGCGCCTGTTCACCGACGCCGACGTGCTGGCCGAGCTGATCGTTCCCACCGCCCTGCATCCCCTTGACCTGGCCCCCCTGCTGGCCTCGGTCGCCGAGACAGGAACCCTGGTCGTGGTGGAGGAGGGAACCGCGTTCGCCAGTGTCGGGGCCGAGGCGGTCGCCGCCGTCGCCGAGCACGCTTCGCGGCCGGTGCGCGTGCTCCGGCTCGGCCGGCGCATGTCGCCGATCCCCTCGGCGCCGGCCCTGGAAGCGCTGGCGCTGCCCGGCCTGGAACGGCTGTGCGCCGAGCTCGTGGGCCTGTTGGGTCTCGAGGCCGATGCGTCCGGTTGAGGTCACCCTCGAACAGGAGAGCGCCAACGACGAGGATGCGGTCGTGGTCGCCATCCACCAGCGATCGGGCGCGCTGATCGCCGAGGGAACGCCAATCATCGACGTCGAGACCTCCAAGGCCGTGCAGGAACTCACCGCCCCGGCTTGCGGGGTGGTCACCCATGCGCTGGAAGTCGGCGACCGGGTCGAGTTCGGAGCCACTCTGTTCAAGATCGCCGCCGCGGCCAACGAGGACGAACAGGCCCCGTCGCGCAAGCGCAAGCCGGCGGCCGCCCCGGAGGCCACTCCGTCCCCGGCGGTGGCGATAACCCCGCGAGCGGCCGCGCTCATGCGCCGGGAAGGCCTCGATGCGTCCGATATCGGCGGGCGTTTCATCACCGTGGAGCATGTCCAGCGCCGACTGACCCGCGCCCGGCCGCCGATCCCGGTGGCCGCGCCAGAGCTTGCGCCCGCCGGGTCCGAACCGCTTTCCGCCCGCAAGCGGCGTGAAATCCACACCCTCTCGCGGGGCGCCGGCGCCACCATGCTGTCGGTCATCGGCGCTGCGGTTGGCCCAGTGCGCCGCGCCACGGTCGCCAATGCCTTCTTTGCCGACCGCATTGTCGACATCGTCGCCTACGAGGCCGCACGCCTGATGCGCGCCTATCCGCGGCTGAACGCCGCGTGGGCCGCCGGCGACAACGTCAGGGCCCACGCCACCATCAATGCCGGCATCGCCTTTGACGACGGGGAAAGCGGCCTCGTCCTCTATGGGATCACGGACGCCGACACCCTGGAATTGACCGCGATCCAGGATCGGATCGCCCTTGGCCTGGAACGCTATGTCCTGGGCGAGCTAACCTCCGGCGAGATGGCCGGGGCGACGTTTTCCATCACCGACCTGTCGCCCTTTGACGTCGACTACCTGCTGCCCCTTCTGCCGGCGAACCAGAGCGCAATCATCGGCGTCACCGGCGACGGCGCCGGGGGCTATCGGCTCTATGTCGGTTTCGACCACCGCTTGACCGAGGGCCGTGAGGCGGCGCGTTTCCTCGGCGACCTGGTGGCGCGGGTGAGGTCATTCGATGTCGCGCCTACCGACGGCGGCCAGGCCCTGGGCTGCGCCTTCTGCGGCAAGGTCATGGAGGAGGAGACCGGCCTGTTCCGGTCCAAGGGCCTGCTGAGGATGGTCGACCGGGCCGGGCGCGAAGCCCTGTGCTGCCATGCGTGCTACAGTGGATACTAGGTCTCACGGCGCCATGGTCGCCGACTATTTCGCCCGCCTGGCGGGTTCGGAGGTGACGGCGGAGACCGCCCTACAGCTCAGTTCGGCCAAGATCGGAGCCGCCGAATCCTGGCTGCGGCGCCAGGCCATCGTTTACAACCGCAAGGCGCTGGTCTCGGGCCGCTTCACCCTGGCGCAACTGCTGGAGTCCACCGGGGCTGAGGACTCGCCGCCGGCGGAGGGCGAGCCGGCGCCGCGCCTCGCCGGGGCAGCGGGCCCGGAAATCGGCATCGACATCGAGGCCCGGTCGAGCCTGCCGGACACCGACGATTTCCGCACCCACCCGTTCTACGTCGATAATTTTACCGCCCGTGAAATAGCCCACTGCCTGGAGCGTCGCGATCCCAAGGAGTCCTTGTGCGGGCTGTGGGCGGCCAAGGAGGCCATCCGCAAGCTGGGCGGCGCGCCCGGGATCGTCACCAGCCTGAAGGCGCTCGAGATCGTACATGACCAGGCTGGCTGTCCCGGCTTTCTGGGCCTCGCCCTTTCCATCAGCCACGCAGGCGAGTTCGCGGTCGCGGTCGCGTGTCGGTCTCCGGCCGCGCCGGCGGTCCAGGTGTCGCCGCCTGGCGCCCCTTCCCTTGGCCTGGGCCTGGCCGCCCTGGTCTTTTCCCTCCTGGCGCTGGCCGGGGCCATTTTGGCAATCTTCAGATAAATCTGTCACCCGAGTCGCCCCTGTCTACGTTGGTCGTATGGATGGACATCGTGCGCGCAATCGCTGAAGCGATTGTTCGACTCCTGGAGCACGTCGTCGGCCAGGATCGGGATCGACGCCGTAAAGGGAGGGGATATTGCGGGTTCTCGTGACTGGCGGCGCCGGGTACATCGGCAGTCATGCCTGCAAAGCGCTCGCATTGGCGGGACATGTGCCGATCGTCTACGATAACCTCCGCACAGGCCATCGATGGGCCGTCAAATGGGGCCCCTTCGAATATGGAGACATCACGGACGGCCAGCGGCTCAGTGAGGTTCTGAACCGTACCCGGCCGGACGCGGTGATTCATTTCGCGGCGCTGGCCTATGTCGGTGAATCGATCGAACGACCCGACCTCTACTATCGCACCAACGTTGGCGGGACGATCACCCTGTTGGAGGCCATGCGTTCTCATCAGATCAACAAACTTGTCTTTTCAAGTACATGCACGATCTATGGAAACGCAGGGTCCGAGCCCATCGCCGAGACGTCGGATCGGCGGCCGGTCAGTCCCTATGGGCGCTCCAAACTCATGGCCGAGCAGGTCATCCGCGACCACGTCGGCGCCTTCCCGCCCCTATCGGCGATCGCCCTGAGGTATTTCAACGCCGCGGGGGCCGACGCTGAAGGCGAAATTGGTGAGGAACACGATCCCGAACCCCACCTCTTGCCCCTCGTCCTGCACACAGCCATCGGCCTGCGGCCAAGCATCGAAATCTACGGCGATGACTATGATACGCCCGACGGAACCTGTGTTCGCGACTATGTGCACGTAGTCGACCTGGCTCGCGCGCATGTCGCGGCGCTGGATCGAAACGAAATGAGGGGATTTGCGGCGTACAACCTGGGCGCCGGCCGCGGTGTCAGTGTGAGGGCAGTGATCGATGCCGCCAGGCGCGTCACCGGGCGCTCGATCAAGTCCAAAATCGGCCCTCGCCGCGCCGGAGATCCTGCCATCCTGGTGGCGGACACCCGCGTTGCCCAGGCCGAACTCGGGTGGTCGCCACAGCAGAGTTCGCTCGAGGCCCTGATAGAGTCCGCCTGGCTGTGGCTGAGTGAACACAGGGCGCGCATTGCCCAGCCATTACCCCCCGCGAAACCTTGACTATGAAGGACGGCTCGAACCGAGAGGCTGTCAGAATCAAGCCCCCTCCGGGTGCGCTCGACATCGCCGCCAACCGGCGTGCGCGCAAGTGGTCATCTCGAGCGCTGGCCGGACGCGCCCTCTGGGAAATGGCTGGTCCGGCATTTGCGTGGAGTCCACGCCCGTTGTGGGGATGGCGCAACTTCCTGCTACGGCTGTTTGGAGCACGCATTGGCCGACAGGTACACATCTACCCTAGCGTCCGCATCGCCGTTCCGTGGAACCTCGTTGTCGGTGACAACACCGCCGTCGGCGACGGTGCAATTGTCTACAGCGTCGGCGCCATCACGCTCGGCGCCAACGTCACGGTGTCGCAGAACGCCCACCTTTGCGCTGGTGGACACGACTACCGGCGAAGGGATCTCCCGCTCCTTGCGCCGCCAATCACAGTCGCCGATGGGGCATGGGTGTGCGCGGACGCCTTTGTGGGTCCGGGTGTGTGCGTCGGGGCTTATGCGATCGTGGGCGCGCGCGCTGTGGCGCTCAGCCATGTCGACCCCTGGACGATCATCATAGGCAACCCGGCGCGCGTGCAGGGCGCGCGCGAGGGCTTTCTCAGCGAATGAACGCCTCAGTCCTGGTCCTGACCTTCAACGAGGAGGCCAATCTTCCCGCTTGTCTCGAAGCCCTGACCTGGTGTGACGACATAGTGGTGGTCGATTCAGGCAGTACGGATGAGACGGTGAACATCGCCCGCGCCTTCGGTGCGCGGATTCTGACTCGACCCTTCGACACATTCGCGGAGCAGCGGAATTTCGGGCTCGATAACGGCCAGTTCGGCCACGACTGGGTCCTCCACATCGACGCCGACGAGATCGTCACCCCGGCTTTCGTCAGAGCGCTTTCGAGTCTCCAACCGGTGGAGGGGATCGATGCTTGGCGCGTGCCATCGAAGACCATGATGTTTGGCCGCTGGCTGCGGCACGCCGGAATGTGGCCCACCTACCAGGTTCGTCTCGGACACGCGCAGCGGCTTCGCTTCGTCCAGGCCGGCCATGGCCAACGAGAAAACCTGCCGGTGGAACATGTCGCTACATTTCCCGAACCTTACCTCCACTTCGCCTTCTCCCATGGCATGACCAGATGGCTGAACAAGCATGTCGAGTATGCCCGCGCGGAGGCGCACGCGCTTGGCGCATCCTGTCCTGGTCTGAAGGGCGAACGGCGCGCGCTCTTGTCTCGGGATCGAACCCAACGCCGGCGCGCGGCTAAGGCCATGGCGGCCCATATCCCGCTGGCGTTGAGGCCCATGGCCAGGTTTCTCTATGTCTATGTGTTCAGGAAGGGTTTTCTGGATGGTCGCGCGGGGCTCGCCTATTCCGTGATGCTTTCGGTCTACGAAGGCATGATCGCCACGATCGCTTACGAACAATCGGCCGCGACGCGGGAAGGCGCAACGGCCAGCCGCGTTGTAAGTGAAAGTGGCGGCGCGTCACCCCGGCCATGAACAGCGGCACGGCCGCATTCGGTCAGCGGCGCGCGCTAGAGCCGCCCACGGTGATCTTCGTAAACCGCTTCTTCCATCCGGACCTTTCGGCCACCAGCCAGCTGTTGTCGGACCTGGCCTTCGACCTCGCCGCCGACCGCCTTGTGGTCGTGATCGCCAGCCGGCTGCGCTACGATGCGCCGGCCACCCGTCTCCCGGCCCGCGAGACCGTGCGCGGCGTCGTAGTCCGGCGAATTTTCACCACCGGATTTGGCCGAGCCGGCCTTGTCGGCAAATCGATCGACCTGGCGTCTTTCCACCTGATGGCCGGGATCGCCCTGCTCCTGACGGCCAGACGCGGCGATGTCATTGTCGCCAAGACCGATCCGCCGCTGCTGTCGGTGGTGGCCGCGCTAGCCGCGCGCCTCAAGGGCGCCAGGCTCGTCAACTGGCTGCAGGACGTCTATCCCGAGGTCGCCACCGCCCTTGGTGCGCTTCGCGGACTCCCGGCCCGCATCCTCCGGATCCTGCGAGACGCCTCGCTCAGGGGAGCGCGCGCCAATGTGGCCCTGGGCGAAACCATGGCCGCGCGCCTCGAGGCCGCTGGCGCGCCGCGGGTCCGCGTCGCGCCCAACTGGACCGACGAGACCGCGATCACGCCCCTTTCCGCCGAGCATAGTCCCCTGAGACGAGCCTGGGGGCTCGAGGGGCGGTTCGTGGTGGCCTATTCAGGCAATCTCGGACGCGCCCACGAATACGAGACCATGCTGGGGGCGGCGCGCCTGTTGGCGGACGAGCTGGCGATCCGGTTCCTGGTTATCGGCGAGGGCCACCACACCCGGTCCCTGCGCGCCGCGGCCCAGGCGGCGGGCCTGGCCAACATCGACTTTCAACCCTACCAACCGTCGGAACGGCTTTCCGAGGCCCTGTGCGCCGGCGACGTCCATTGGATCTCCCTGCGGCCGGAACTCGAGGGCCTGATCGTGCCCAGCAAGATCTACGGGGTTCTGGCCGCCGGCCGGCCGATCATCGCCGTCACCGCCGCCGAGGGCGAGACTGCGCGCCTGGTGGAAGCTAACGGCTGCGGCCTGCGCGTCGAACCCGGCGATAGCCAGGGGTTCGCCAGCGCGGTGCGCCGGCTCGCCCACGAGCCGGGCCTCGCCGTCCGCATGGGCGCCGCCTCCCGGGCCGCCGCGGCCGGGCCGTTCTCGCGCGCCTCCGCCCTGGCGCGGTGGCGGGAGATCATCGAGGAGGCGGAGTCAGCCTGATTTCGGGGTGCCCACGGAAAAGCTCAGGCTCTCGCGCGCCTCGCCGTCAGTCTGCGGAACACCGCTTGGCGCACGGCGCCGGTATGGCGTTCGAAGACCAGAAAGAACCCGATTGAAAACAGGATACAAATTGCGATCCGGGTCATGAACGCCAAGAAAGAGTTCAAATCCATCGTATGTGATTTAAACAACACCAGATTCAACGCCGCGTTTATCGGTACGTGGGTCAAATACAGGCTGTATGAGATTGCGCTGAAGAAACGCGCCGGCCTTTGAAGCCATGACAGGGCTCTATTCGTTTCGTACAGGCACAAATAGGGCAGGATCATGCTGAAACCCATCGCAACCATGCCTTGCGCTACTGTTTCCGGTACGATCTCAACCGTAGAGAATACCTTGCTCCCACTATAGAATTGATAACACAGTACACCCGCGGCCATGATGCCTAGGCCAATTGCAGACAGCCACCTGGCCTTGGGTGGATTTAACGGCGAGGAAGCCAGAGCCCCGAACGACCAGAATAAAAGAAACGCTGGACCCAGTTTGGTCAGAATCAAGGCGGCGACAGCCGTGATCAATACTATGGAAATACTGCCACCTCGGGTGATCCATACGGCGAGCGTCCCGGCGATAACATAAAACCAGATCTCGAACGCCAGACTCCACAGCGGCCCGTCATAGATTAAATTCGGCACGAGCACCCCGTTGAGGCCGACCATATTCCCCACAACGGCCACGCCGCTGAGCGGATGATGTATGATCAACGCGACCGCCGCCGTCAGCAGGCAGGCGGGAACCAAGGGGATCAGGATCCGCGTGGTGCGGTACATGGCGTAGTGCGCGGGGTCGAAGCTTCCCGCTCGCACGCGCTCGATGAGCTTGCCGCCGACGAGGAAGCCGCTCAGGGCGAAGAACACCATGACCGCTTCGTTGCCAAGCCGGTTCAGCCCGAAGAACACCTCTGTCGCCAGATTTCTCTGTTGAGCGGGCAGGAAGCTCAGCTCGACCCAGTTGCTGCCCCGCACGTGGTAAAACAGCACCGTCAGGGCCGCGAGCGCCCGGGCGAGGTCCAGGGCGATCACGGGCGATGATCCGGGCGCAGCGGGCGGCCTATCGTCCTGAAGCTGGGGCCGGATCGCCGTCACCTCATTCGGCACGCGGCTTCGGGACGGCCGACGACGACGCGGCCAGCGCCTGCAGCTTCAGCCCTCGGTACCAGGCTTCGGCCGGCTGGAAGCCGCTGTGCGCCAGTCCCTCGAGCCGCAGCCATTGCGCTACGCAGCCCTGGCCCACCTGAAAGTCGACTAAAAAGAGTCGCCAGCCCATAGAGCCTGACGATTGGTGCGCCTCGGCGATCGGGGTGTCAGGCTGGGCGACACACGACACGCGCCAGGAGAACAGATCGCCGGCCAGACCCGGCTCGACGAGCGCCATGCCCGTCAGGCGATACGTCCCGGGCGGCAGGCTGACCAGCTCCTCCGCCGCCGCCGTGTTCTTCGCGGCCGGGGCCAGGACGTGCAGGGCCGGAGCGCCGTCGGTCGCCGGCACGGTCTCCGTGGTCACGCCGTCGGACTGGATCAGGCGCCAGTTGAATGGCGCCGCGCCGGGCGCCAGGTGGAAATCGCCGTTGTAGACGAGGTCGGCCGCTCCGGCCGATCCGCGTGGAAGCAGGCGCATCCACAAGGCGCGCGCGCCGGCGTAGTCGCCCTGGCTCACATAGCGACCGATCAGGTTGGCGTCGTCCTCGTCGTTCGGCGGGATAGGGCCCGCGGCCAGGGCGAGGAACAGGCGGGCGGCGACCCCCGGGTCCGGCGCCTTCCAGGCCAGGGCGCCGAGGAACGAACGCCGCCAGTCGGGAACCTCGTCCAGGCGCTCAGCGAACGGGGCCACCGCCGCCGGGTCTCGCAAGGCGCTGGCCATGGCCGGGAAGAGAACCGTTTCCAGCCGCCAGCGCCGGCGCAGCAGGGCGTCGGCGTGCAGGCTGGCGTTCGGCCAGTCGCCCGCCATCATCGCCTGCCCGAACAGCCACAGCTGGGCGGGCGAGTCCCGCCGTGACCAGCGGTCGGCGATCACCATCAGCATCCGGGCGCGCGTCGCGCCGCCGGCCTTGTCCGCCTCGAGGCCCAAGACCCGCAACGCCCGGACGTCGAGCGGGGCCGCGCGCAGGGCTTCCTGGGCGTAGCGCGTCGCCTCGGCGTCGTGGCCCGGCCGGCCCGCGTCGGCTCCGAGAATCTCGGCCATGGCGCTCATGGCCTCGGCGTCGGCCAGGCCCAGGGTCACGGCCGCTTCGGGGTTTTCCTGGCCCAGCCATTCCCGGGCCGCCTGCAGGCCGCAGGCCGTGATCAGCGCCACCGCTCCGATCGCCAAGCCCACGGCGAGTAGGCGCGTGCGGGCTGCGCTCAAGTCACCCCCATCCCACCCTGGCGAAAGCAGTATACCCACATCCTCCCTCCCCTTCTCATGGGAGGGTCGAGACGCGAAACGCGTCCGGGGTGGGGTTCGCGCGATGAGGCGTCAGCCGAAGAGCCAGGAAGAATTCAACCCCTCCGTCGCGGAGCCTGTCCTCGGGCCGTCCTTCAGCCGGACCCGGGGGCGACATCTCCCCCATCGAGGGGAAGGAGGGTCGCGTGCGCCGCCCTTTCACCCCCGACGGCGTTCGCCGACCGACTGGGCGATCCTCAGCAGCCCGGCCAGGCGGCCGACAGGCTGCGCGGTCGCGCCGTAGTCGAAGCCATAGCCACGGCCATAGCCGTAGCTATAGGCGTAGCCATAGGCGTAGCCGGCCTTCTTGATGTCGAATTTGGTGAACAGCGCGCCCAGCATGTGGGCATGGGTAGCCTTGAGACGTCGCACCGTGGACTTGGCGATATCGCGCTTGGTGGCGTTGGCCTCGACGACCAGCAATACGCCGGCCACGATCGTGGCCAGTTGCGGGGCGTCGGCCAAGCCCATCACCGGGGGGGCGTCGACAACCACCAGGTCGAAGTGTTCTTTGGCCAAGGTCAGGAGTTGCAGCATCTTGCCGCCGGCCAGCAGCTCCGAGGGATTGGGCGGGGGGCGGCCCGCGGCCAGGAACGTCAAATTGGCATAACCTGTGGGCTGGAACGCCGGGCTGACGTCGCTTCCGCCGGCCAGCAGGCTGGAAAGGCCGACGCTGTTGTCTCGGGCGAGCAGCCGGTGCTGCGAGGGATTGCGCATGTCGGCGTCGATCAGCAGCACCCGCATGCCCAGCCGCCCAAAACCGGCCGCCAGGGCCAGGGCGCTGGTGGACTTGCCCTCGCCCTTCATTGAACTGGTCACCAGCAGGTTCGGCGGAACCCCGTCCTCCGTGGACAGCTCCAGCGCCGCCCGGGCTGAGTAGTAGCCCTCGGAAAGCTGCGACTTGGGATTTTCCAGCGCCCGCACCGCCGAGACGTTCGAAGTCAGGATCGGGATGGTCGCCAGCACCGGCAGCCCCAGTTCCCGCTCCACGTCCTCCGGCACTTTGAGCGACAGGTCGAACTGCTCGAGCAGGAACGCCAGCGCGATGCCGAGCGCCAGGCCGACCGAAGCGAACACGAACAGGTTTTGCATCGGCTGCGGCTTGATCGGCCAATGCGGGACCGTGGCCTTGTCGACGAACGAGATGTTGTTGTCTTCAATCGCGCCAGCGACGCCGATCTGCTTATACGACGACAGCATGCTGTCGTAGAGACTCTGGCTAGTGCTGATGTCGGTGTCGATGAAGCCTTCCTCGACGCGCTTGGACTGCGCCACGAGGAGATGGCCCTTGCGCTGCTCGACCTCCCCTCTCAGCTGGCCCTCGTTCCTGGCCGCCGTTTCATATTGCGTCTTCAGGCTCCCACGGATCGAGGCGGCAATGGCGGCGATCTGCTGGTTCAGCGCATCGATCTTCGCCTTGGCGTCGACCATGGTCGGGTAGTTGGGCCGATAGAGCCGCAAATTCTGCTGATAGTCGGCGTTGGCCGCGTCGCGCTGGGCGCGCAGAGACTGATACGCGGCATCGGTGATGACCTCGGGCAGTTGCGTATCAGGCGTCGTCTGCGCCTGGGTCCAGTGCTGCTGCGCCTGGATGCGCGCGGCGGTTGCCGCCGACAGGCTGGCGTCAAGGGCCGAAAGGTCGGCGGCGTCGATCGATTCTCCGGTCTGAGACGTGGTCGCGGTCGGGGTCGGCGAACCGGGCGCCCCGGTCGCCGGCGGGGCGGTGACCGTGATCAGGCGATTCTGCTGGGCGAAGCTGTTGCCCCGGCGTTGCGAATCCTCCAGCGCCTGACGTGTCTGGGCCAGGCGATCCTCCAGGAATTTCCGGGCCTGGGCGCTGGCGTCGTACCGTCGCTCGAGGTTCCACGAGATGTAGTTCGCCGCTACGGCGTTGGCGATCCGGGCCGCCACCGCCGGATCGGGGCTTTCGTAGCTGATCTTGACCAGCCGCGAGGCGCGCACCGGGTCGACGGTCAGCCCGCCGGCTACCAGGCTTGCCGCCCTCGCCGCCCGGGCGGCGTGCCCGGCGCGCGAGGGTGGCGGCGCCTTTCTGGGAAACACTCTCGACAGGAAAGACCTGGTTTCGGGCGGATGCTGGAGGGCGTCGTCGTCGGCCAGATCTTCATTCTGCGCGACCCGCTCGGCCAGCGTGCGGCTCTTCAAGAGTTCGTATTGGGTGAGATAGTATTTCTCGGGATCGTAGTAGCCACCACCTTGTTGGTTGGTCACCGCCTGGACCTTGGCCGGTTCGTTGTCGATCTGGATCGTGGTCGTCGCCCGGTAGATCGGGGTCGTCATCAAGGTCGCGACCACCCCGGCGATCACGCCGATGGTCGCCACCGCTGCGATGGGCCAGCGCCACTTGACGACAATGTTCCAGATGTGAAGCAGGCTGGCCGACATGGCGCGCTCGCGCGGGTCGGTGGGCGCCCCCGCCGCCTCGATCGGCGTCGTGGCCAGATTGCGCGGCACAGACAGCGCCGGCGAACGGCTGCTGATGCTCAAGGCTGGGGGGCCGGGATGCTCGTCGCCGCCCTGACCGTCCCGTGGCTCCAGACTCATCTGAACTCCCTCAGTCCTATCCCTGCCGCTTCTGACCTAGGGGTGCAGGAACAGCAACAGCGGCGTCGCGCCGATGATGTCCTTGAGCGCCTTGCGCCCCGCCGATTGCGGCACGACGATCACGTCTCCGGCGTATACCTGTGGATCGTCGACTTTGCCCTTGCGCACGTCGCCCAGATTGACCAGGCCGGCCATCCGTTTCTGGTTCACCATCCTGAAGATGACCACGTTACCCAGCTTGGCGTCGTCGCCGACGCCCTGAGCCGTGGCGATCGCCTTCAGTAAGGTCATGTGGCCCTGGAGGGGGAATATCCCGGCGGTCTTCACATCCCCTTCGACGGTATATTTCTGGCTGGCCGAGTCCTTCACATAGACGGTCACCTGAGGCGAACGCAGATAGCTCTTGTCGAGAGTGGCGGCGATTTCGCCGGCGAGTTGCTTGGCGGTCTTCCCGCTGGCCCTCACATCGCCGATCATCGGATATTGGATGTGCCCGCTGGCGTCGACCTGGACCGTGCGGGTGAGCAGGTCCACCTGGAACACCGACACGTCCAGAACGTCGAACGGGCCGATGAGATAATCCTCGTCCTGGTCCACGACCATCGGCATCGCGTCCGGCCGCGGCAGTTGCGAGACCGGGACCGACGTCCCTTGGCTCGCGGCCTGAAGGTCGCCGGCCAGGACTGCGGCAGCAGCCAACGCCGCCAGACCCGTCGCTATGCGCCGCATCCGGACCTCATCAAACTAACGCTTATCAAAACAATCCCCTCTGGCCGCCCCAAGGCTTCGAGGGCGGCGAAGTGGTGGTCATTAGCGCATTTCAGCGACGCGAACCAAGGCGCATTCTGCCGCGCCCCTCATCCGGTTCGGCCGGCGGCGGAACAATCAGGCCGCTGGCGAAGGCGAACAGGGTGATCAGCGCCGGCGTTCGCAGCGGATAGTCCACCAGCGAGTGGATCAACGACATGCCCACCATCAGCGAGCCGGCCAGGGACAGGGCCGCGCCGCTGACCCGCCGATCCTGGACCACATGCCAAGTTGCGGCCAACCACCAGGCCACAAAGGCGAGAACAAGGGCTGTCCCGGCGACGCCGGCCTCCAGCCATACTTCGACGAAGTCGTCGTGAGCGTGATTGACGAAAGCTGGGCCCATAGACTGCAGGGGCTCGAACATCTGGTAGACACTGGCGAAGGACCCGGCGCCGGAACCCAGGGGCGCGAACGCCAGGCCGGCCCTGGCTACCTCCGGATTGAGCTCCAGGCGCAGTTCCGGTCCGGACCTGGCCAGAACCGCCTGCTCGAGGCGGGGGTCAACGGCTAGGGTGATCAGCCCGGCGGCCATCAGCGTCAACGCCGCCGGCGCGGCCAAGGCCGCGAGGCGCCAACTTGGTCTGGGCGACTTGGCGTGCGCCCGCAGGACCACGAGCGCGCCGCCGGCGGTCCCCAGGGCGACAAGCAGCAGCCCGGCCCGAGAGCCGGTGGTTGCAACGCAGCTGGCCATGACGAGGGCGAAGCCAACGCCGACGGTAGCCCAGAAGAGGGCTCTGGCGCGCCCGCGTCCCGCCCAGCGGGCGGCGAGATAGGCGGCCAGCGGCAAGGTCGCGGCGAGAAAGTCGGCCTGATGGTTGCGGTTGGCGAAGAAGCCGACCGCCGACTCCGGATTGGTGATGGCGTAGAGGCGCAATGGGCTGTCCAAGCCACCGGCCCTTTGCAACATGCCGAGCGCCGCCGACACAAGAGCGACCGCCAATACCGCGGCGGCCAGCAAGCGCCGCTCGTTCACCGCCAGGGTCAATGTAGCGATCAGCATGGCCGCCGGTGGGATGAGGCCCAGCAAGCTGTCCCAAGTGGCGTCGGGCGTCAGGCTGATCGGCAACCAGGGAGCGGCCATTTCCGCCACCCGGTAACCGTCGGCCACTGTCCGGTGTCCCGGAAGCGCCCGCCACAAATCTGGAGGCATCGGAATGAGCTGGGCCGCGATGACCGCTGCTCCGGCCGCCAGAAGGATGAGCGGCCATTGAGCGCCGGGCGCGGGCGGACGTTGGGACAGCCGCCACAGGCCAAGGGCCAGCACCGGAACCGCGCCGATACGCACGATGGCGGCCGAAAGCGTGCTCGACGAGGAGCCGCCGCAGGTAAGGGCGACGACCAGGAAGGCCAGAGCGATGAGCGGAAACCAGTCGTGTCCGCCGGCCGTGGCGTCAGGGTTGGATTGGGTCAAACCGTTGTCGCCCCGCAATAGTGTTCGATTCGCACCCCGGCGCCGCCGGATAGGTCGCCAGCACGGCGAACCCGTCAGCCTCGTCACATCCGACCACCTCGGTCGGACCGGCTTTGACCCACACATGCGCCGCCAGGGCCGATTCCGCGCCCATCGCCGCGCCGAAATAGAGCGTAGAGTCCACGCCGCGACGCCGAAGCATGATCTGAGAGGCCAAGCCCTGCTGGAAACACACAGCGCGCCAAGGCGCGCGCCGCGCACAAGCCCGAACCGCCCAGGCTACCTTGGCCGCCAGTTCGTCGACCTGCCGCGGGCGCCGCCGGCCCAGCGGCCCGGACGCCAGTTTTCCGACCCTGGCGAAGGGCAAGAGCCGGATCGCGGCCGAGCCGAAGGCCAGAACGAGCATGGCTTCGGCCAGCAACGTGGCTTCGGCCCCGGTCAGGCGGCTCAGCCGAGTCAGGAAGTCACGGGATCGCGGGGAGGCGTCGGCCATGGCCATCACTAGCCTTCGAGCCAGATGCGCAGGTGTTCGCGATCATGCGACGCGTTGAGGACGAAAGCGGCGCCCTGCGCAGCCTCGAACGGCGCCGCGACCGAGCGAAACTCCAAGCCGAAAGCCCAGGCCTGGGCGCCCGGCTCCGGCCGGTATTCCTCGCTGTCGTCGATGCCAAAGCGCAGCCACTGGACCACGCCGTTCGCGTGGCCGCCCGAGCCGACAACCGTGGCCGAAGCGCGGCCGGCTGGAAACGGGCCGCCGGTGCGGAAATCGAAATCGAACAGCGTGGCGGCGCTGCTCCTTATCGCCAGCACCTCGGACGAAGTGCGGTGGGTGTAGACCGGCTGGCCGACGGCATTGAACGGCGACAGATCGAATCCTTCCACATCGCCCAGCACCCGACTGTCGAGTTCACGGTCTTCGGCCAGCGCGGCCATGATGGCGCAGCGCGCCGGTATCACCTGGCCCCCGGGCTTGACCAGTCGGCGCATGGCGTCTTCCAGCGCCGGCAGTGCGCCGGCCCCCATCATGTCGTTGGCGAGATTGTCCCAGAGCAACACATCGGCCTGACCGGTCAAATCGACTCCGATCTCGAGCTCGGTGGACGCCTTGCCGACCACTCTGACCGTCTCTGCGAGGTCATTGCGCGCGATCACCGCCTGGGCTGCGCGGGCCACGGCCGGACGCCGCTCGCAGGTGATCACTTCGTCCGCCCCGGCCCTGGCCGCCATCATGGCGAACAGTCCCGTGCCGGCCCCGATCTCCAGCACCCGTCCCCCAGCTGCGAGCGCGCGTCTCAGGACCCGGTCGTAGATGGCGTGACGCGCCTCGTCGCGCAGGGTCGAGAAATACCAATGTCCCACACCCTTGCTGAACACTTCGGCGCGGATCGCCCGGATCTCGCCGTCCCCCGGAGCCAAGGCCACGGCCTTGTCGCACAGGGCCATGGCGCTTTCCGCCTGGCCTTTCGGCAGCAGCAGGGTCCTCGCGACGTTGGCCATCTCCAACGGAGAACCCCTGACCCGCTCGACGATCGCCTCGAATTCTTTCAATTTGTCCCCGCGCGCGGCCGACCCATCGCTGGCCGCCTCAAATCCCCTTCGAGCCAATACGGTTCAATCCTGCGATGCAAGCTTTGGTCACGACGAGGCGTCCCCAAGCATTCAACAGCGGCGATGGACAGGCGACCGCCCGATGTGATCGTCGTGACCAGTGACTAGCTGGCCGGCTTGTCCGGCGGCGATCCTATGTCTCTGTCTCTGTGGCTTGCTTTGAACGCATTGCCTGCGAATAGGCTCTCAGAAGCAAGTCGCGGACGGGCTCGGAGAACCCAAGGAACGTTTCCAGCGACATGTCCAACGACAGGCGATTCTTGTGGTTCACCTCGTCGAAGAACCACCCGCGGCTATAGGCCATATAAATGACGGGACGTACTTGGCAACTTTGGTTGGGCAGGCCGGCATGGAACGTGCGGTAATCGAGCAGCAGGCAATCGCCGCGCTGAAGCGAAACGCTCGTCATTGATTCCTGTACGGGCTCGCGAGATCCGGTCCACAGATGCGACCCCAGCCAAAGGCCCGTCGGACCCGTTGCAAGATCAACGTCAACGAGTGGGAGCGCAACGTTGATCGCGTAGGCAGGAAGCACCGTTCCTAAATTTCCCTCGGGAAACAAGTGAGGGTGGTCGCGATGAAAGTGCTGAATAGAAGCGCCAGGAAAGGAGACAACGACTGTAAATACCCCCAACCTTATGTCTTGCCCCAACAATCGGGAGACAACAGTCTGCAGAAGTGGATTGGCGAACACCACAGAGTCGGCGAACGCGCCGTCCATTCGAAGCGTGATTTCGTATCTCTTGCTCCCGACTCGCAAGAACCGGGTCGGCGGAGGTGCTGACGCGCGCTCCGCCATCTCACGCGCATCAAGGGCACCGTACTGCGCAAGGTATTCCTGGTGTAAACCATCGATAACGTGTTCGGGAAACACACCGCGCATGAGCGCGACGCCTTGAGCGCGCAGCGCACGGCAGGCCCTGTCAACTGTTTCGGGCGCCAACAAGCCACCGGCCGCTTCAGTTCGCGAGACCGGGACTATCCAATCCATCCCTGGACAGCTCAACTGAGCATCGGGCGCTCACTGGCGCGTTCCGAACCCTCAGGATTTGTCGAGGAGACAATTTCATTGGCGAGCGCGCTATACCGGCGCATCGCTGGTTCGAATTTCTCGTAAGCGAGAATCGCTTGACCAATTGCGCGAAGCCGCGTCGCAAAGTTCGGGAGGCCTGTATCGATAACTGGAGTTTCGCGGCGCTTTGGCGTGACTCCTTCCTTGATGAATTCAACCGAAATACTGATTCGGGGTGCTGACCTTGGGTCCCGTGCCGGGCCGCCCCAGTGAATCAGCGAGTGATTCCAGCCCAAAACTGCGCCCGGAGACGCGGGCAACGGAGTTACGTTCTGAAGAAGGACTCGCAATTCGCCACGAGAGACCGAACTCCAGTCAAGAAACCTGTCAGGAAGTGAATCGGGGACTTTGTCCCGCGGAATGACGTAGATGCAGCCACTGCCAATGGTTGCGGCGGTTAGCGGAATCCACAATGTCAGCCGCTCTGCTAAACGGCTGTCGACATGCGGACGCCAGCCACTGGCGGCCTTCCGAGGGTCCACGTAATAGGTCCAAATGGGCGAGGTTTGCACATAACCGGCGCCCAATTGGCGATTAAGGAATTGAGCCAGGGGCGGTGTGCGAAATATCGACCAAAATTCGTCGTAGACAAATGTGAAAACCGCTGGCCACCCTGCGGCGCGAACCGCCTCGACGGATCCATGCATGCGCGTGATGACTTCGATCGGGGTTAGTTCTGGCATCTGAAAGTAGCCATGTCTGGCAAGGTGTTTGCCGGCCGCGGCTTCCTGATCTGAAGTCAACGGAGCGCAATTTGGCCGGCGCGGCGAATATGAATCGAGAATGCTCATATCCGGGCACAGGGCGCGCCAATATTCTTGATCGACCGCCTTTCGGAGGAGGGCGTTCACCTCTGCCTCCGGTAGTTCAATACTGGAGAGCAGGTTCTCAACCGCGCGGCTGATTTGTTCTTTACTCGGCATGGAGGCGTTGGAGAACCCACATTGGAATTCGCCCCTTACCGATAATCGCCAATGAATCATCCTGCAAGCCAGGCAAGCGCCCTCGGCGTTTGAACCCGGGTTCTCGCGACGTTGGCCATGGCCAGCGGCGAGCCGCTAACTTGCTCGACGATCGCGTCCAGTTCGTTCAATCCGGGGACTCGCGAGAGCTTGGCGTCGAGCCTGCAATCTCTGCCGCCAGCAGCGCTCTCATCGCCTGGGTGTAGGCCCGCAAAAGCAGCGGCCGCAGGGACTCCGGCAGCGCCAGGTAGGTGTCCAGGGGCATGTCCAAGGTTGGGCGGCCCTTGTGGTTCTCATCGTCATAAAACCATCCGCGGGCATAGGGCATGTAAAGTATCGGACGTCTGCGCCGGCTTTGGTTGGGCATGCCCGAGTGGATCGTGCGATAGTCGAGCAACAGGCAGTCGCCGCGTCGAAACGGAACGCGGGTGACGGTCTCTGGCGCGGCCTTACGGGATGCCGGCCAGCGATGTGAGCCCAGCCAGACGCCGGTTGGACCCGTCTCCATGTCCACGTCCACCAGTGGAACGTTTACGTTGATTGCATAGCTTGGGAGCACAGTACCCAAATCCCCTTCCGGGAAGAGTGGCGAGTGGTCGCTATGAATATGTTGCACCGACGCCCCTGGGAACGAAACGACGATCGTGAATCCCCCCAGACGCATTTTTGGACCCAGCACCGTGGAAAGAACCTGCAGCAAGATCGGATGGGCATAGACAGTGGGATCGGCGAAGACGCCCGCCATCCGGGGGACGATATCGAAGCGCTTGCCGCCTGTTTTCAGAAATGGATGTGGGGGCGGTGACTTTGCGCGCACGTTCATCGCTGCGGCGTCCATGGCGCCGAATTGCGTAATGAATTCCTTGTACAGACCTGCGATGAAGACCTTGGAAAACGCGCCGCGCAGTACGGCGGCGCCTTGAGTCCGCAAGGCCCGACAAGCCGCTTCGGCAGATTGCGGCGACAGGACGGAGCGGCCCCGCTCGGTCTTCGAAACGTCGATTACCCAGTCCATCAATCGCAAGCCAATACGGTTCAAGCCCGCGATGCAAGCTGGCCACCATGATTCGTGCTCATCGTTGCCCCTGACTGACCCCGCGCCTAACATCGTCGCGATCCACGGGGTCATTGAATACGCTCGGCGAGATGAAACGTTGGATCATTCTTCGCGCGGCCCGAGTCTTCCATCGGTTCGCCACCGACGAGAACTACCGCAACGCCGCCCTCGTGCGACTGGCTCGGCCGTATAACCTCTTCCAGCCCGATAACTTCACCCTGCCCGATCGGTACCCGGATCTGTTCCGGCTAGCCGCACGCGAAATTGGCGATGGGCCGGGCAAACAGATCCTCTCGTTCGGCTGCTCCACCGGCGAAGAGGTGTTTGCGCTGCGTGGGTACTTTCCGACCGCCCGCATCACTGGTCTCGACATCAACCGGCACAACATCACCGTCTGCAAGCGGACCCTCAGCCAGCGCCCCGATTCGGCGATCTCGTTTCGGATCGCCGGCTCCGCAGTCGATGAGGGCGAAGGCGCCTACGACGCCATCTTCTGCATGGCCGTCTTCCGCCATGGCTCCCTGACCGGCGACGTGGCCAAGGAGCGGTGCGACGACCTGATTCGTTTTGCCGATTTCGACAATGCGACAGCCAATCTGGCCAAGTCTCTCAAGGACGGAGGCCTGTTGTTCATCGAGAACAGCAATTTTCGCTTTTGCGATACGCATGCCTATCGCCATTTCGACGTAGTCGACGCCCCGGCGGGCGAGCCGCGCGATGCCGCGCGCCGCCCCTACGATCGCCAAAACCGCTTGATCCCCGGCCCAGCCTATCGCGACGTGGCGTTCCGGAAGGCCAGGTAGCCTCCCTATCTAGCAACTAGCGATTGCTGCCCGAAGCCCGGTGCAGGAAGTGACCTACCGAGAGGCCCCGTAGCAGAGCGTAGCGATAGGGGTAGCGCACTGCATCGCTCTCCCAGCCGCCTTGCGGCCATTCGGCGACCATGCGGTGCAACCGGCTGAGATCGAGGGCGGCCGCCGCCGGGGCGCAATCCTCGAGACGCCCGATCCAATCGCTCAGTTCGCCGCGGTTGGCGCTCAGGGTTTCGTGCCAGTCCGCCGCCTGGTAGCCGCGCCGCGGCTCATTGAGCACCGCCGCCGGGACACGGTCAGCCAGGGCCCGCCGCGCCAGGGAACGCGGTCGCCCGTCGGAGATGAACTGCTCGGTGGGAATGTTCAGGCAAAATTCCACCAGCCTGCGGTCGGCTGTCGGGTCGCGATGATCGATGCCCCAGCCGCCCAGGAAGCCCTTGGCGTAGTTGCCTTGGTCAACGCGTTGAAGGCCCGCCACCCGGCTGGCGAACGTATCGCGGCTCGGCCGGAACCAGGGGTCCATGCCCAGGGCCTTGGCGCGTCTGACATAATCGAGATCGCCAAACCGGTTCGGATTGAGCGCCGTATAATGATCGAGGCTGCCGCCGTACTGGCCGAGCATCACGTCCAGGCGACTGACCAGGGGCCCAGGCAGCCACGGGGAGAGGCTATGGTAAATGACGCCGCGCCAGCGGCGCGTGCCGGCTTTCACGACGCCCGCGCCCACACGCAGCCAGGACCGCAGGCGTCCGCGCGCCAAGTGTTCGCACAGCAGGTCGAGGCCGTCATAGGTGAGAGCGTAATTTCCGAGCAGACCCGTCAATAGAACCGACACGCCGCGCTCGCGCGCCTGGCGATTGATCTCATGGGTCCAGGCCAGATTGCACAGGTTGAAAATCGGCCGGTCGAACAGGAAATGATCGCGATCGAGAGCGTCGGTCGGCGGCCGGCCGGTGGGGCGCACCAGCACATGATCCACGTTGGGATGCATCGCCGCTGTGGCCGCGGCCAGCGGTCCCTCGTCGAAGAGGCCTTTCCAGGGCGTCGCATAGCCCTCCCGCGGCACCGCGCTGAACGCCGTGACCCGGCCACCGGATGGGGCCAGCAGCCGCGCCGCCGTGGCCGCGACCGCAGAACTGTCCAAGCCAGCGCTGAGCTGGGCGCCTACCCGATCCCGCGCCCCCCGGAGTTGGGCGCGCACGGCCCGGTCCAGCTGTTCACGCAGCGCTTCGACATATTCGCCATCGCCGCCGAGCCGGATCGGCCGATGCGCCGGCCGCCAATGGCGGGCGCTGGCCACGCCGGCCCGGGTCACCCTGACCAGACAGCCCGGTTCCACGCGCTCGACGCCGACGAAAAACGTGCGCGAACCGTGTTCGTGCAAAAGGGCAAGGAAATCACGCGCGCAATCTTCATCCGGCGCGCGGGGCACTTCTTCCAGCGCGTGCAGGCCTTTTGGCATGGAGGCAAAGGCCAAGAAACCGGGGCCCCGATAGTAGTGCAGCGGCCTCTGCCCAAAGGGATCGCGGGCCAGCGTCAGTGCAGCCCCTTCGCTGTCCCAGAGCGCAAAGGCGTAGCAGCCGACCAGCCGGTCGAGGCAATCGCCCTGCCACGCCACCCATGCGGCAAGCAGCACTTCGGCGTCGCACAACCCGGAGGCGCGCTCCGGCGCCAGGCCGAGGCTGGCCTCGAGATCCTCGCGGTTGTCGAGGCGCACGTCGGCGACCAACGCATAGCGCCCGCCAGCGCCTGTCAGCGGTTGGCGGTCATGGATGTCCTCGGGAACGGTGCGGAACAGACGGCGGCTCAGCGAGACTTCGCCCAGGTCCAATTGGTCGCTGGCGTGAGGTCCGTAGATCGCCTGAGCGTTCAGGATTTGTGCGCAGGCCACCCGCGGGTCCGGCCCTGCGCGCTGCGTCCACACACCGGCAATAGCCGACATTCAGCGAATCGGGCTTTCCCGTTCAACCACCACCATGCCCTCGGTCTCGAGATCTTCGAGAAGGAAGATGATGTCTTCTTCGCATGTCCGTTCATCGACCTCGTATTCAGAGGTCAGTTGGCGGCAGATATCGGCCACTGTAGCCGGCGGATCGATGAGCTGCAGGACGCGCAGGCCGATGCCGTCGAGGCCGTAACAGATGCCCTGGGTCACGCTCAGCGCCACCGCCTCGCCATCGACCTCGGCGAACATCAAATCGGCCCCCCGTTTCACGAGGTCGGCGCGTTTCATGGAAACCATCAGGCGAACTTCCGCTTCAAGCCACCACCACCAGCGCGGCGAACTTTGCGCCTACATCCTGTCGCAGTCTACCGCATCCGGGGCGGATCACCAGCTCTTCAGCTGCACCGTTTGGGATCCGAGTCCGAGCCGGGATTGGGGCAGGCGTCACCTGCCGCGCCGGGACCGCCCTCGGCGCAATGGGCGCTCAGGCGCTGGATAGACGGGCGATACCACGTCCTGCGGCCGTCGTTCCCCCCGACGGACGCGTTGTCGCGCCTGTCTGTCGTTTGGTTCATGGTATCTCCTCGCGCCCCCGCGCCCTTGTCTGTTCCTGAATGCACGCTCGGATTGTACGCATACTGCAAACAAAGGTTGCGCTACTCAAGGCAGCGCACCGACACAACACGCGGAAGTCCCACCTCCTCGCGGCGATCGGTCGCGTCCGATCCACGACCTCACCCCGAATTTGAAAGCGATACTAGCAGGAGGCGGGAGCGTCGGCAATCACTGCTGTAACCGCGCCCTTGCAGCCTGCCCGTTCTCGGCGTGCCCGGCCGCCTCCGCCGGCGCAAACAGACTGACAAGCGTCTTTACGAACAGGGGGGCGGCGATAGGGGTAAGTATGGATAACACCCTGCCAATGCTGTTGCTCTGTTCCAAGGCTCCGACGCCGACGAGCAACAGCGCCACGGTGGTCAGATACAATGCGGCGACTGTCGGATCCGCTCGTTGACCGGCCGTTCGCCCCGAGGTTGCAAAGGCGGCGACGGCGGCAGCGACGCCAAGGCCGATAAGCAGATTCTGCGTGAGGAAGACCTGGAACAGGCCGTCGCGGGTCAGCAGTCGCGGCCAATCGCCGATGAGATAAACGAATGAGGCGGGACTGAGCTGCCGCAGGTTGCTTGGCGCCGGCCAGCCAAGGCGCATGCCAAGGTACAGCAAGATGGCGATGACGCTGATTGCCAGCACCTTCAAGTGGAACCGCCAGGCATCCCGCTGCAACAGCATGCCGAAGACGCTGAGCGCGCCAAACACGACCGGAATAGTTTCTCTCTGCACGATCGACAGGACGATTACAGTGGCCAGAATCGGCAGTGAGCGTCGCACCCATCCGAGGAAGCCGATCGCGACCAGTAGCCAGGAAACGCCTTCCGACAGGCCCGCGAGTACGCCTTGTTGCGCGAAGAAGTCGAAGAAGCACAGGGCCCCGGCCAATAACGACCAGCCATCCCCAGCGTTGGAGACCAGGATGCGGCTGGTGGCCGCGACCACCGTGGCGCAGGCGACCAACGCCAGCCAGTTCGCGAAGATGGCGGCGAAGAATACCCTTGGATCGGCGCTGGCAAACGCAATCTTGGTGTCGCGATAGATGCCCAAGCGCCAGACGACATTGGTAAGAATGGCGCTCAACTGCCGGTATGCGAACGGCGCATCGCCCGCTTTGAAGTTCAGCGGATGTTTGTATATGGCGACATAGTGATAGTAATCCCGGCCGCCGTAGTCCGGTGTGTAATATTTATACACGAAATAAAATAATCCATAAGAAATCATTGCGTAAAACAAGGCGTATAGCAAATACCGTGCGGAACTATTTTTCCGGAATACTTTCCGTCGCACTAGCGATTGCTGCCTGACGCTCGCCGCAGGAACTGACCGACCGACAGGCCGCGCAAGAGCGCGTGACGGTACGGCTCGGCGACGCGATCCAGTTCCCAGCCTTCGGCGGGCCAGTTGTCGACCAGCTTGCGCAACCGCGGGAGGTCGAGCATCCGCGCCGCGGGCGCGAATTGTTCCAGACGGGCGACCTGTTCGGCCAGTTCGCTCCGGCCGGAGGTCGCGGTCAAATACCAGTCAGCCGCCTGAGATCCGCGACGTGTCTCCGCCAGCACGGCGGCGGGCAGGCGGTCCGTCAGCATGTGGCGGGCCAGGGCGCGCGGTATGCCACCGGCCATGAACTGCTCAGTCGGAATATTGAGACAGAACTCAAACAACCGACGGTCGGAGGTTGGATCGCGCAGGTCGATTCCCCAGCAACCAAGATCGCCTTTGTTGTAGTTGCCCTTGTCCGAATAGCTCAGATCGGTGCTACGCCAATGAAACGGGTCGGCGCTGGGCCTCGCGAAATGGTCGTAGCCAGCAGAGCGCATGCGTCGGGCGCGTTCCAATCCGGGGATCAGAGCCGGGTTCAGGGCGCTCCAGTGAGGGACATCCACGACGTAGCCCCCCCTGATCCGGTTGAGCCAGTTCCACAACGGACCCGGCATCCAGGGCCCAAGACTGTAAAACAGGGCGCCCCGCCACCTCATCGTGCCGGCGCCGACCACCGCGCGCGCCAGGCGCCACCAATCACCCAATCGTCCCCGGCCCATCAACTCCGGCAGGGCGTCCAGACCACTGTAGGTCATGGACAGATTTCCATTCGCGCCCGTAAGCATGATCCTTAGTCCCCGCTCGCCAGCGCTGCGGTTGATCTCGTGCCACCAATCATTGTTGATCACGTTGGTCAGCGGCCGATCGCACAAAAAGTGGTCACGATCGAAGGTTTCGGTCTGAAGCCGGCCTGTGGATCGCACCAGGACATGTTCGATATTCGAGTACCGGGCCGCCACCGTGGCGGCCAGGGGTCCTTCGTCGGCTATCTTCCAGATCAGCGCCGGACCGGCAAAGCCCTCGCGCGGTACAGACGTGAAGGCCACGACCCGGCCGCCGGTGGGCGCCAGCAGGCGCGCCGCCGTTGCGGCGACGGCGGAGCTGTCGAGACCCCCACTGAGATGGGACCCGACCTTGCCATCGGCGCCCCGAAGCTGCGCCCTAACGGCGACGTCGAGGTGCTCCCTCAGCGCCTCCACATAGTCGTCTTGGCGGGGAAACTTGATCGGTCGGCGCCTGGGGCGCCAATGGCGCGTGCTCTCCAAACCGCCGGCCGTCACCGTCACCAGGCAGCCTGGCTCGACCCTCTCGACCCCGGCGAAAAAACTCGCAGTTCCGTACTCGGGCATGCTCGCCAGAAATTCCCGCGCCCGTTTTTGGTCCGGCGCTCGCGGGATCTGTTCAAGGGCGTGCAGGCCTTTGGGCATGGAGGCGAAGGCGAAAAAACCCGCGGCCCGATGATAGTGAAGTGGTCGCTCGCTCGACTCGTCCCGGACCAATAAGAGCGCGCCACGTTGCCGGTCCCAGATGGCGAAGGCGTAGACGCCTACCAATCGATCGAGCGCGGCCTCGCCCCACCGTTCCCAGGCGGCCAGCAGGATCGCCGCGTCGCAGAGCTGGCGCGCCTTCGCGTGCGGGATATTCAGCGACGTTTCGAGGTCCTCGCGGTTGTCGAGGCGCAGATCGGCCACCAGCGCCAAGCGCCCCCCGGCGCCTACGAGAGGCTGCCGGTCATGTTTATCCTCTGGCAGAGTCCGGAACAGGCGCCGGCCAAGCGAAACCTCGCCGTCATCCCATTGGTCGCAGGCGTGAGGCCCGTAGATGCTCTGCGCGGTCATCATGCGGGCGCAGCAAGACGACGGCTCCAGCTCAGACTTCCGCGTCCAAATTCCGGCGATGGCCGACATTCACAATTTCTAGCTGAAGCGCCGTGCCGTCATCAAATTCTTCGGGGCCAGTGCACGCCGCTCAAATTTTGCGCGGCCGAGCGACGCCCAAAGGCTCATGCGCCACGCATCGAAATCTTTGCAAGCGGATGCGTCGTTGTTGCCGCGTCAATCATGAAATACCGAAACCTTGAGCGCCGAGTCGGCGGCTCAGGACATCGCGTCGTTTCCCTTGGTGTCGCCGCCGCCGGATTGGCCCTTTTCTGCATCGCTGGCATACAGCCGCTGAAGCCTGGGACGCGTCCACGGCAAGCGCCCGTTCCCAGTCTCAGTCGCCAAGTCGGGCGATTCGTTTGCCTTACGCATCACTAGTCTCCAGCTATCGCGCCGATCCTGGCCTCGCCCCCCAGGCCGCGATCACGCCAGGAATCCCAAAATCCACCATCGCCTGTCAAGCATTCAATGTGCGGCGGCGCCAAAGGTTCGGGATTTCTGAACCCTTGCGCGCAAATGTCACACCTTGACGTTGGTCGTTTGCCTGCGATTGCGCACTGGCCGCCATGGTTCCAAGGGCAGGCCTAACTGTCTCTCCAACGTCGCCGCCTCGGCCTCGAACACATCGAATCCCCACGCTCGCTCGGCGGCATACACCTGGGTGCGGGCCAACAGGGATACCACATTGGTGAACAGGGTTTTCGCCTGTCCGAGCGCGGCGGCGTACTCCAGCCGGTAGACATTGCCGAGGATGGCGTCGAAAGCCTGTGCACCCGATAGCGGCCGGATGCCGGGAGACTCGCCGGCGCGCACCAGGATGAAGATGCGCGACAGCGGCAGAGCGGAATGCAGCGGGTGGTGCGGGAACGGCAGGCTGAACTTGTCCTCGCGGTCGAACACCCGCTCGAGGTCGCCGGCATCGCGGCCGAAAGCGGCCAGGGCGTCGCCCCACAATTTGATTCTCGGAATGCCGGGCCACGCCAAAGGCCGGCCGGCCGCATCGAAACTGACGGCGCAGACATCGTCACACAGAACCTTCAGGCCCCGGCGATGAAAGTGCGCGGCCAAGGTGGACTTGCCCGCGCCCGACGGCCCGGCGAATGCAACCGCCTCACCCCTCGCCTCCACGGCGTTGGCGTGCAGCGGCAAAAGGCCGCGCTGGTGACAGACGGCGCCGATGGCAGAACCGAGCAGATAGGCCCGGATGTCGCGCTCGGACCGTCCCGGCTTGGGCGAGATGGTGATCTCGCTTCCGTTGCGGACCAGGTACCTGGCGGACTCGCAATCGATCAACAGTGCGCCCGGCTTGGCCGTGACGCCGGCGTCGATTTCGGTTGCGCCTTCGAGCGTCGGCGCCACCTGCCCCAGCCGAATCTCCACATCAGCACGACTGGACGGTCCGCCGCTCGCCAATTCCGGAAGCTCGATTTCGGAGGCGATGCTCAGGCCGAAGGCCGTATAACGGGCGTCGCGGTGGGGCGGCGTCTCGCGGTCGGTCACTGGCCGGCGATCTCCTTGACCTCGATCCCGAAAGCGCTGGGATCGGCGCGCCCATTGCGTGCAAACTGTTGTCGACGGCGCGCGAGTCCGTCCGCAGGATCCTCACGCCTTGCCCGCAGGTCTATCGCGCGAATTCGAGCTTGTCGCCGCCTGTTGCATCTGGCCGGCCTCGCCGGAACGTGACTCAGCGGTCGTGGCCGCCGCGTCCGGAGCCATTGATTGGCCGCTGGCGGCGCGCATCGCCGGCCGCCAGAGAGTGGAGGGTCTGGTCCAGGCAAGCCTGGCTCACGCCAAGGTCAAGCTCCCACCCGGCATCGCCGAGGCCTTGGCCGGACGGGCGCGCGACATCGCCCGGCGCGCTCTGGCGCAGGGCGCCGAATCGCTTCGGCTGCAGGGTCTCCTTGCCGACTCCCAGATAGCCAGCCTGGTGCTCAAGGGCGCCGCGGTGGAGATGCTGGCCTATGGAGAATTGGGCCGCAAAGACGCCTGGGACATCGACTTGTTGGTTTCGCCGGCCGACGTCGCCCGCGCCACGCAGGTGCTGCACGCGGCCGGCTATGAGATCGTTCAGCCGCGCAATCTGAACGCTAAGCAGTTCACCCTCTACGTCGACCTGGCCCGGGAATGCGAGTTCCTTGATCCGCGAAGCGGGCTGACGGTCGAGCTGCATTGGGGACTGGCGGACGGCCCGGTGCTGCTGCCTGAAATGTCGGTCGGCTCGCCCAGCCAAACCGTGAGCCTTGGCCACGACAGGCTGCTGCTGACGCTCGCGCCGCCCGAGTTGTTCGCCTACCTCTGCGTGCACGGAGCCATGCACGGCTGGTCGCGGCTGAAGTGGCTGGCGGATCTGGCGGCGTTGCTGCGGAAGGAAAGTCCGCAATCCATCGAGCCGCTTTACCGCCGCTCGCTCGAACTTGGGGTGGGCCTCTGTTCCGCCCAGGCGCTGCTCTTGTGTCGGCGACTGCTCGATACGCCGATCGCGCCGGACTTTGCGGCCGAGTTGGAGCGCGCGCCGAGCGGGTCATGGCTGGTGCGCGCAGCGCTGAACACCATGGCGGGCTGCGGCGCTCGCGAAGTGGATTCCAGGCCATTCGTCGCCGCGCGCATCCTGCTGATGCAGCTTGTTCTGTGCGGAGGCTGGCGCGGCGCCGCCGCCCAGATGCGCTATCGCGCTATCAGCGTGCACGACCGCGTGCTGACGCCCCTGCCCAAGGGCCTGGAGTTCCTCTATCCATGGGTGCGCGCGCCCTTGTGGCTGTGGCGCCGACTCACGGGGGCGCGGTTGTGACGATGGACACTTCCGATCCTGATCTGACTTCCGCCGGCAGGGTCGAGATCTTCGAAGATGTGTTCGACCCGGTGTTCTGCACCTTCCTGCTCAACGACTCGCGCGCAAAACTCGCCGAAGGCCACGAGTTCACGAGGTCGAGCTATCAATGGGCGGACAACGTTGTCAGAGCCAGTCAGCCGGTTCTGATCCGGCACTACGACCTGGGCCTGGCGGCGATCATCCTGGACCAGCTGGTCAAGCGCGGCGTCATTTCGACCCCAGACTTCACGGTCATGAACTACGCCTGGAGCCGGCTCAGCTACATACCCTGGCACAACGACAAGATGCACGATGTCGGGATATCGGTCTATCTCAACGACGTCTGGGACCCGGACTGGGGCGGGCTGTTTCTGTACAGGGATGAGAACGGAAATATCCGTGGCCACGCGCCGAAGTTCAACACTGGGGTCAAGAACGCCGGCCACGTCGAGCACGCCACGACCATGGTCGCGCCGGATGCTACATCGCCCCGACTGACGCTGCAGATGTTTCCGAGGGCGCCATGACGGGAAATGACGAGATCTTCGATGTCGCGGAGGAGAAAGACGGACTCGGGCATGGCCCGCTACCACCTCATCGACTGGTCCGCGATTTCTTGCCGCAGGAAATGGCGGAGGCTCTGCTCAACTGGGCCATCGAGAACGAGGCGCGGTTCGAACCAACCAAGGTAGGCAACGGCGAGGCGGAGCGCCAAGATTCCCAGCTGCGCGTGTCCGTGTCCATCCGCCGATTCGGCGACCTGAAGCAGGAGCTGCGCCGTCGATTTCTGGAGATTGCGCCATCTCTAATCTCCAACCTGCGCTTGAACCCGCTTGAGATCGTCAATTCTGAACTAGAACTGGTCGCCCACCGCGACGGTGCGTTCTACGGCCGGCACATCGACACCAGGACGGGCGCGTGCAAGGGAGACACGGATTTCCGGTTCTTGAGCGCCGTCTATTACATCCATCAGCGACCCAAACCGTTCTCCGGAGGGGCGCTTCGCCTGCATCGATTCGGCGCCGCGGGCGGAGATGGCGACTTCCTCGATATCGAGCCGGAGCACAATCTGCTCGCCGCGTTCCCATCCTGGGCCGCGCATGAGGTGCGGCCGATCAGCTGCCCGTCGGGCGAATTCGCGCACTCGCGCTTCGCTGTGAATATCTGGTTGCGAGCCCCCCTCCCGAAGACTGCGACCAACGATCCGGACTAGTCTCGGCTCTCCGGGAAGTCCGTCCATAGTCGCATGTCGTATCGATCGTGCGAACCATGGATGCGAACCTGATCGCCCGGGCCGGGAACGGCCGGACGGCGCAGAGGATAGGCCAGGACCGCCCAGTTTGAGGTGGCCCCCAGGGCCGGCCGGTTTTCATAGGTCCCCTGTTCGTCCATCTCCAGCTTCACCCACTGGACTAGACAGTTCGCCCGCCGGCCGTTCGCCGTAAGCGCGACATTTGCAATGCTCGCCCGGTGCCGGTCGTCAGTGCGAAAACCAAACAGGAATAGGTCTTCCGGCTCACTCGCAAGTTCGAGTCCCCGGTCGCCGACTTTCAATCGCCAACGCGGCGGGGCTAGATGATTGAGCGCGCTCAGGTCAAATCCATCCACCGTCCCGATATGATAGTGAGCGACGGTCTCACTCCAGGCCAAAGCAACGCGAGCGATGGCGCGCGCCGGAATGACCGTGCCGCCAGGGCGCAACAAGGCTCGAGTAGCGTGTTCAATGACAGGCAAGACATCCTCACTCAGGATGCTGTTGCTGACGATTTCGGATACCAGCAAATCCGCGGGCCGGCCCAAATCAGCTTCAATGTTCAATTCGGATGAGTGCTTGATCACCACTTTGATGCGGTCGGCGTAGTCGTTTCTAGCGATATTGTTCGAGGCCATTGCGGCGATCGTGGGATTGACCTCGCAGGTGATTACCTGCGACGCGCCGGCCCTGGCCGCCATCATGGCCAAAATGCCGCTGCCGGTTCCGATCTCAAGCACTATCATTCCAGGCTGGATCGCGCGGACCAGCGCGGCGTCATAGGCGGCATTTCGGGCGTGGTCGCGAACCACATCAAATTGCCATTTTGGAACACCGTGATTGAGGATCTCAGCCGCAATAACCGCAACTTGCGTATCTGTAGAGGCGGCGGCCAGGGCTCGCTCAGCGAGTTGTCTCGCCTTGGCCTCCTGGCCCAGAGCGAGAAGAGCCCGCGCCAGATTGACCTGGGCCAACGGCTGACCGGCCGCCGGCGGCGCCATCGCCATCAGCCTCGCCAAGCTCTCGCCTTCAACTTTCATGCCCGCTTAAGCCCCATCGCCGCGCCTTTCCCATTATTCGCTCAATGGCGCCGAGCCTCGCGGAAAAACTAGCCAAGGGGGCTGGCCGCTGACCGTGACATTGTGACGCTCTCCGGGCGTTGAAGCGGCGGCCAATAGCTGATAGTCCGCCTAGCGTAGAGTCATACGGAACACCGTTCGAGGCACAGTGTTGTAGCTTCGGTCTATAGCTGGTAGTCTATCAACAGGCTGACACGGGGAATTTTGACATGCGCAAGCTGGTGCTTACAGTAACGCTTGGGGCTCTTGTGGCCGGGTTCCAGACCGGGGCGATGGCGCAGCCGGGACCGGGCAGTCGCGCCTACTGCGAAGCCAGGTGGAACGCCGCCGCGGGCGCGCACACCCAGAGTTACGACGCGTTCATGGACAGGTGCATGTCCTGCGAAGCCAAGTGGGATGACATGGTGGCGACCAACACCACCGAAGGTCAGGACCGCGACGCCTATCTCAGGAAATGCTCCAGGGGTGGTTATGTCTGGGGCGGCAACAATCTCGCCGGTCCCATCCTACTGCTGGGCCTCGCCGGCGGTCTGACCGCCATCGCGCTCAGCAATGACCACGATCGGCCGAAGAGCCCCTGACCGATTGAGCCGCTCGGACGGACCGGGCGGTAGATTCTAGCGGGGTCAGTCATCTAATTTGCGCGTCCGTTCAGCAGTGAATGAGACGGGAGCGCTCCGATCAGGGTCCTCAGACGTGAAACGGAGCCGTTCGATTTCATCTTCGCAGGCAGCCAGCCTGCCCCCGCAGACGGTTGTCTATGCGGTTGGCGATATCCATGGCCGCCTGGATCTGCTCCAGGGCGTCATCAGGGAAATCGAGCGCGAGGCCGCGGCAGCCAAGTCAGGGTCCCAGGTTACCGCGGTATTCCTGGGCGACTATATCGACCGGGGACCGGAGGCGCGGGGGGTCATTGACCGCCTGATTGCGTTGCGCGACGCCAAGCCATGCGAGATCGTGTTCCTGCGCGGGAACCACGAGCAGTTCCTGCTCGACATGATCGATGGGCGCGCGGAGGGGACCGCCTGGCTTGACTACGGGGGCGTGGAGACCCTGGCCTCTTATGGAGTCGCCTGGCCGCCGCCAGTGGGCCCGCGAGACGTCAATAGGCTGGGAGAGAAGCTGCGCGAAGCCATTCCGCCCGCGCACCTCCATTTCCTTCGTGAGACCCAACTGCACGTCGAGCGCGGGGACTATGTGTTTGTCCACGCCGGTTTGCGACCGGAGCGGCTGTTGAGCGAGCAGTCGGACGCCGACATGCTCTGGTTCCGCTACTACAACGACGACGAGCCGATGCACGGCAAGACCGTGGTTCACGGCCACACACCGCGCGCGCGACCGGTCGCGGGCCGGTGGCGCATAGGCATCGACACCGAAGCCTATGACAGTGGGGTGCTGACAACGGCGCGGTTCGAAGGCGACTACGCCACCTTCCTGAAGGTTCAGGCCGATTCCGGCCACGAGGGGACGCGCATCTCCGAGTGGGACACGATCGACAGGCCTCACGATCGCCAGGAACATACCGGTCCGGCGCCGCGATCGAAGCGTCCGCAGACCGTGAGCCGGGGCGGTCTGATGGCTGCTGGCGCGGTGGCGGTGGCGACGATCATGGTCGTGGGCATCCTCGTGGGACTGGTGGTGTGGTTCAAAGACCGCAACGGATCCGATTCGACGCCCATGCGCCCCGCCGCCGCATCGACGCCGCCCGCGGCCACGATCGCGGCCGCCCCTGCGCCCCCTGGAACGGTGACTCAACCTGCGGGGGCATCCGTCCCGGGCGCACCGCAATCGGCGGTTCCGGCC
>OUNO011323185.1_pt1 | contig 63490 bp, 58 predicted proteins | sample 1779811 | NCBI WGS metagenome assembly OUNO01 (sample SAMEA3914804, study PRJEB12502) | metagenome | biome: forest; material: soil | place: Canada | collected 2010-06-25 | depth 0.3 m
CTCCTCGAAGCAGGAAAAGCAGACGGCTGCCTTCCTTGCGGACTCGGAGCTCGCGACACTCTTCGTCTCGAAATGAAGTACGCCCTCTACGGACACGAGTTGAATGACGAGACGAATCCACTTGAAGTGGGTCTCGGCTGGATCACCAAGCTTAACAAAGCTGGCACCTTCATTGGTAAAGAAGCAATTCAGGCATTGAAAGCTTCCGGACCAAAAAAGGCATTGGTCGGCGTTCAGTCTTCGGATCGCGGAATTCCAAGACAAGGTTATGAAGTTTACTCCATGGACAAAGAGAAGATCGGTGCAATCACCAGCGGCACCCAGTCTCCAAGCCTCAAGCAATCCATCGGTGTTGCCTTCATCGACAAAAAATTTGAAACCATTGGAACCAAGGTACTCGTCAAAGTTCGTGAAAACTTCCATGAGTTCCAAGTGGTAAAAACCCCATTCATTCAGAAAAGCAAATAAGGAGCCCTTCATGAACTACCCGAACAATCTGAAATACACCAAAGACCACGAATGGGCGGACTTGATCGCCGACAACCAGATCCGGATCGGCATCACCGACCACGCTCAAAGCAGCCTCGGTGACATTGTTTATCTCGATCTTCCAAAAGTTGGTCGCGAGCTCAAGGCTCACGAAACTTTCGGTGTCGTCGAAAGCATTAAAGCAGTTTCAGACCTCTTTTCACCGGTGAACGGAAAAGTGGCGCAAGCAAATGAAGCGCTCGTTGGAGACCCTGCAAAAATCAATTCAAACGCCCACGGCGAATGGATGATTGTAATTGAAGCAAGCGATGCAAAAGCCCAGTTCGCAAGCCTCATGGATGCAGCTGCTTATTCCGCATTCGTAAAGTCGCTTTAATTTCATGCGTGATGCATTTTTAATCCAAGAAGGGGTTCTGTTTCGTGCAGATCCCCTTTTTTCTTCTGCTTTCGGTTACACGCCGGTAACCGCACTCATTGAGGGCATCTGGAACACTTGTCCGGATCAGGCCTTCTCCCTTTTACGGGAACGAATTTACTCAAACTACGCTTTTACACCTGCCTGCGAGGGAATGATCAAGGTCGCCGCGAAACGGGCAAGCTCACTGACCGAGATCGAGTTTTTGGAACAGATGAGATCCGGAACTTCGGATAAAGTCGTCCGGCCAAAATCCTTCGAGATCCCTTTTCAACTCGATCTGAAGCTCCCGTCTCCTTCCGATCAAGAGAAGGCCGCTTTCGTTCTTAAAGCGAAATCAAAGTCCCTGCACTCCCTTCATCGTTACGAATCCGACCGGGCTGTGGGTGCCGCCCTTTTCGGAAAAGACAATCAACTGCTTGAGGCATCCTGGAACACCAACGCTGGTAACAAGGTCCTGCACGCCGAACTCAATTTAATTCGCACCTTTCAGACCAAAAACAAAACCCAGATCCCCGATCACTCGGAAATCTGGGTCAGTTTAAAACCTTGTGCCATGTGCGCGGCTCTTATTTATTCGGGAGCAAACAATCCGGAAACCATCCGGATTGTTTATCTTGAAGATGATCCGGGTCCCTTCTCCAAAAACTCCGTCCTTTGTGAAGGTTCGGATCTCTGGGTTAAGGCTGGCCGGCCAAAACTCCATCTTAAACAATATCAGGGTTGATTCTTATTCGTAATCTTCAACCGGCCCGCAGGAACAAACGAGGTTCCGGTCACCGTACACGTTGTCGATCCGTGCAACCGAAGGCCAGAATTTCTTATCCTTCACCCATGCAAGCGGGAATGCCGCTTCTTCGCGAGAGTAAGGATACATCCACTCCGTCATCGTCACCATTTCAGAAGTATGGGGTGCGTTTTTCAGAAGGTTGTTCTTCTTATCGGCCTTGCCGGTTTTCACTGCTTCGATTTCCTTGCGAATGGAGACCATCGCGCTAATGAAGCGGTCAATTTCAGCTTTGGATTCACTTTCAGTCGGTTCGATCATGAGAGTGCCCGGAACCGGGAACGAAATGGTCGGCGCATGGAATCCATAATCCATCAGACGTTTTGCAATGTCTTCCACTTCCACGCCGGTTTCAGCCTTGAGCGGGCGAATGTCGAGGATGCACTCATGTGCTACGAATCCTTTTTCGCCCTTGTAGAGAACCGGATAGTGCGGCTCGAGTTTCTTCGCGATGTAGTTCCCGTTCAAGATCGCAACCTGGGTTGCTTTCTTGAGACCACGGGATCCCATGAGTTTCATGTAAACCCAGGAGATCGGAAGGATGCTGGCACTTCCCCAAGGAGCCGCCGAGATCGCGGAAATTGCTTTCTCACCACCTACCGGAGTTCCAGATATCCTGGAGAAAACGTGACCTGGAAGAAACGGAGCCAGTTGTTTCTTCACGCCGATCGGACCCATGCCTGGACCGCCGCCGCCGTGAGGAATACAGAAGGTTTTGTGCAGGTTCAAGTGACAGACGTCTGGTCCGAATTCACCCGGCTTGCAAAGACCTATCTGCGCGTTCATGTTCGCGCCATCCATGTAAACCTGTCCGCCGTTCTGATGAACGATTTCGCAGATTTCCTTGATGCGTGCTTCGAACACCCCGTGAGTGGACGGATACGTGATCATGAGGCAGGAAAGATTTTTTGCGTGCTCGGTTGCAAGACGCTTCAGATCCTCAACATCGACGTTTCCATCGCTGTCGCATTCAACCACCACCACTTTGAATCCACACATCGCAGCGGAGGCGGGATTGGTTCCGTGAGCTGATTTTGGAATGAGGCACACGTTGCGGTGCTCGTCTCCACGAGACTCGTGGTACGCGCGAATGGTGAGAAGACCTGCATACTCACCCTGTGAACCCGCATTCGGCTGAAGTGAAACGGCATCAAAGCCGGTCACATCGGCAAGCATGGCTTCCAGATCCTTGAACATTTCCTGATACCCTTCGGTCTGCGCATTCGGTGCAGCCGGATGAAGTTTTCCGAATTCAGGCCAGGTCACCGGGATCATTTCAACCGTAGCATTCAATTTCATGGTGCAGGACCCGAGTGGGATCATGGAGAAGTTGAGCGCAAGGTCCTTTCTCTCAAGAGAGGACATGTAACGAAGCATCTCGTGCTCGGAGTGGTAACGATTGAAGACTGGATGGGTTAGAACATTGTCTTCGCGAATGAGTGCGTCGTTGATCTGCACTGAGATCGGGTTTGCCGCGATTGTTTTGAAATCGAGTTTACCTTTGGAAAGAATCCGGATCGCCTGATCGCACTCCGCCTCTGTCGTCACTTCATCAAATGCGACAGTGAGAAGCTTGCCCTGTTGGCGGATGTTGATCTGATTCTTTTCAAAATCCTGAACCAGCGCTTTTGCATCCACTTCAGATCCAGCTTCGAATGAAACCGTATCAAAGAATGAATTTGAAAGTTTTTTGTATCCGAGTTTCTCAACCGCCATTCCGAACAAAACAGTAAATCCATGAACCCGTTTTGCAATCTGAGTCATGCCCTTTGGTCCGTGATAGACAGCGTACATGGAAGACATCACGGCAAGAAGCACCTGGGAAGTGCAGATATTGCTCGTCGCCTTCTCACGGCGGATATGTTGTTCGCGAGTCTGGAGTGCTAGACGGATCGCCGGTTTTCCACGAACGTCTTTGGAGAGACCTACGATTCTTCCCGGCATGCTCCGTTTGAATTCTTCCTTGCAGGCAAGGTACGCAGCACTCGGTCCGCCGAATCCCATTGGAACACCAAAACGCTGAAAGGTTCCTACTGCGATATCAGCACCGAGCGTTCCCGGACTCTTCACGAGGAGGAGTGCCAGCGGGTCTGCTGAAATAGTCACGATCAGGCCCGCCTGTTTTGCGAGTTTGATCTTCCCTTCGATATCAGAATCAATCACACCGTTTGTATCGGGGTACTGGAAGAGTACGCCGAACATGGAAGCATCCGGCTTGAAGTTTGAATCATCAAAATAACTGATCTTGATTCCGAGTGGTCTCGCACGAGTCTCCACCACTTCCTGGTTCTGGGGATGAAGTTTGGATGAAATATAGAAAGTTTTCTTCGCATCGCCCGGATTGAGTGCATGGCTCATCGCCATTGCTTCCGCACACGCAGTCGCCTCATCGAGCAGGGACGCATTGGCGACCGGAAGACCCGTCAGATCGATCGTCATCGTCTGGAAATTGAGAATTGCCTCAAGTCGCCCCTGTGCAATCTCGGCTTGATAAGGCGTGTACTGGGTATACCAGCCTGGATTTTCAAGAATATTTCGAAGAATCACATTTGGAACAATCGTATCGTTGTAGCCAAGCCCGATCAGGGAACGATAGACCTTGTTCTTGCTCGCGATTTTTTTCAAGCGCGCGAGAACTTCTTCTTCAGAACAAATTTCTTCCACTTGAATCGGCTTTTGAATGCGGATGGACTCCGGAACCGTCTTCAAAACAAGGTCGTCAAGAGAATTCAGGTCAAGCGCATTCAACATTTCTTTTTGTTCGTTTTCATCCGGACCTATGTGGCGCATTGAAAAATTGTGCCAAGCTTGAAATGAAATTTTCTCTAAAATTTCGGCCTTTTTTGAAGTGTTTTTCATGAGCTTGATTTTATCGCAGGTTTCTTCAATCAGAAAGCTCTTCCAAAAAAATATTTAATCCTGTACCTTGGCTGCTCGAATGCAACGCAACTTTGACTTACAACCGAGCCTGCAAGAGACCGAAAGAATGTCTCAATCCAAAGATACCAAAACCAACCTCGAAACTGACACTCGTGATTGGATGAGTGCATTTAATACATCACTCCTCACCACACGCGCGAACTTTGCCAAAGACCGTTCCCAGGAACTCGCAAAACTCATGCAGACTCCTGAGTTCGCAAGCCTCCTCGTCGGAGCCCAGCACCTTGCTGACAGCCTTGGCCTTTCCAAAGAAGAAGCAACCGAGCGCTTGATCGAGACCTTCCGTAATATTGATTTCTGCTGGAAACAGATCATCTCCAGCCGCGGTCTCCAGTCGGTAATCGACTAGGTTTTCAGGATAAAATCCCAACGAATTTCAACAGTTCCACTGTGCGAATCAATCAGCCCCTGAGGTGGATTCGGATAAGGTCCCGCTTTGTTAAGAGCGTCTAATGCTGCTTGATCGAGATCATGGGTTCCGGTTTCTTCCAAAAGCTGGATTTTCAGGATTTCCCCTTTAGAGTTAAGCGTCACCTTCGCCTTGGTCACATAATCTTCATTTGAAGCGAGACGGCGGCCACTTTGGAATATTCTAATCACATTGGCGCGGATCATCGGCTGCCAAGCTTGGTTGAGCTGCTTTCTCACCCTCTCAAAATACGAATAAAACACGAATTCCTTGGTATTCAGGGCAGAGGTTTCACCATCCTTCATTCCAAGAATGTACTGCCCGCCTTTTACGGTTTCATTTTCGGTACTCGGGGATCGTTCAGCACTCGCGGTTTTTGCCGCATCTGCTTCCTTATCCGGTGTGATCTCTTTTTTGCTCAACGTCATGCCCAAATCGCTCAGTTTGATAGAGCGCTGCGCCTTCTTCTCCTGTTGTTTTTCAGCGAGAGAGGGCTGTTTTGGATTCGTCTTTGGAACCGGCAGTGGAAGAGCTTCGCCTTCGTTTCTTGCCGAACGTTCCTGTTCGACCACGCGGGTCTTATCGCTCAGGTAGGAATTCTTTTTCGCAGTATCGGTCTCAACACCTTCGGAACGGTGAACGACCATCTTGCTCGGATTCATCTCTTCTTTTGATTTATTGGGTTCGATGAGGGTGACTTCGACCGGAGGCGACGAAAAAATGGGCCCCTTGAGCTGCATCACATAGCAGAACAGGAGCATTGTGATGAACAAATGCAGCGCTGCCGAACGTGTGCCTGGTTTCTCAAAAAAACGAGTCGTTGTCACAAATCCCTTATCGGTGCTCTTCACTACCGACTAGATAATTTTATCCCTCTTTTGGGTTTAAGATATTTTTATTTCCGACCCTGGGATGGACTCAAGGATTTGTAATGTTAGTGCTTTTTTGACGTTATTAAGACACGTGCGGGCAAGAAACCTCGTCAATTTCCTGTCTAGTGATCTTCGCGAAGCACATCGTCATCGGTCTGTTCGATCTTGGTCGGAGGCGCTTTGCGATGCTCGACACCGTCCTCTTTACCTGGTTCTGTCTCCGTCAAAACAGGAGCGGCTTTAGCACCTGGCTCCGTACCCGTAATAAACGCTTCCCGGATTGCTCTTGGGCCACTGGAAAGCTTTCCAGTCTTTGGATCAATGTCTGCAAAACTGACGCCTTCCGGTACCGGGAAATCATCCAGTGGATAATCCCTCAGTGCGTTTTGCATGTAATTCATCCAGATCGGAAGGGCGGTATTCGCACCCGTTTCCCCATGTCCGAGGGTTCTCTGGTCGTCGTATCCAACCCAGACGCCCGTGACGACCTTTGGCGAAAACCCGATAAACCATCCATCCCGGAAATCCTGCGTCGTTCCAGTTTTACCTGCCAGAGGACGTCCCATGGTGTTTGCCTTCTGTGCCGTCCCGAACTGAACCACTTCTCTCATGAGATTGGTCATGACATAAGCCACCCGTGGATCGAGTCTCAAACCCGGAATCAATGGAGCATAAGGAGCGGCTGCCATATCCACTTTTTCTTCGAGATCCGCTCGTTCCGTTGTCAGGTCTGCCTGGGTCTCAAGCGTTCTTCCGTCGCGATCAATGATCTTGTCGAACACGTGCGCGCGGAATCCCTTCCCTTGAAGCGGGAATGCGGTAAATGCATGAACGAGATCCTGAACTGAAGTCGTTCCTGATCCGAGAGAAATCGAAAGGTCCTTGTTGAAGTTACTTGGATCCAGTCCGATTCGTTTCGCTTCATCAATCACGGTTTGAACCTTGATGTCCTGAACAATCTTGATGGTCGGAATATTCAACGAGTGAAGCAGAGCCTGCCTGAATGTGGTGTCCCCGTTGAAACGTTCCTCGTAGTTCTCAGGTTTCCAGGTTCCGTTGTCCTTGTCTTCGAACACGATTGGAGAGTCGACGATGATGGTTGCCGGAGTGTAATTTCTTTCCAGAGCCGCAGAATAAATCACCGGTTTGAAAGTCGAACCCATCTGCCGTTTTGCCTGAACAGCACGATTGAACTGGGAAGTTTCATAATCGTAACCACCCACCATCGCAAGAATCTGTCCGGTAGAAGCGTCGACGGAATAAAGTGATCCTTCAATTTCAGGAATCTGAGTGAGACGTGCTTTCCAGCCGGAACGATCGAGGCCTGCAATTTTCACCCAGATGAGATCACCCGGGTTCAGGATGTCAGACATGCCTTTGGGCTGCTTGCCTGGATTTCCAGTTTTGTACGCCCACTTCGCGTATTCGAATGGAATCTGCACACTGACCAGACCAATGCTCGCTGTTGCGAACTTCTTATCCGGAGAGATTGCGGTAACCACCGCTTTTACTTTCTTTCCATTCAATGCTTTTTCATAAGTTGGATCAGAGTCACGAACTGCCGATTCAAGGTCAAGCGCTCCCTCTGGAGTCAGGTATCGGAATGTGAAGACTTCCTTCGAGAGCTCTTTTTTCAGTTCAACCTTTTGAACATCCCATTCCTTCTCAGGAAGGTTTTTCTCCGGTCCGCGGAAACCTTTTCTCTGGTCCACGTCTTCAAGTCCCGCCTGAAGCGCCTGATGTGCGTATTCGAAGTACTTGGCAGCAGCCGGCACCGTCACCGTGAGCGCGTCTTCATAAAGAGCCTTCTCGCCGTATTTGGAAACGAGATAACGGCGGATGTACTCTACAAAGTGAGGAGCTACGTTCCGCTCAGCATCTTCATTCGGATAAATTTTTACTTTTTCCATCCCGGCTGCCTTCTGCTCGGTCTCGGTGATGTACTTGTTCTCTTTCATTCGCTTGAGAACGTAGAGCTGACGCTCTTTCGCTTTCTTCGGATTGAGAAGTGGAGAGTATTTTCCGGGTGCGGTGGGAAGACCCGCAATGAGTGCCATCTCGGCTACTGTGAGCTTCTTCACATCCTTGTGGAAATAGGTATGGGATGCGGCCTGAACTCCGTAGGCGCCGCTACCGAGATAAATCTGGTTCAGATAGAGATAAAGAATTTCTTCCTTGGTCAGATACTTCTCAAGCTGGAGGGCGAGATAAAGTTCTTTCGCCTTTCTCAGAATGTTCCGTTCCGGACTGAGGTAGAGAGACTTTGCAATCTGCTGGGTGATTGTACTTCCACCTTGAACCACCTGACCGGCGATGAAGTTTGCAACCGCTGCACGCAGGATCGCAGTGATGTTCACACCCTGGTGTTCGAAGAAGGTCGAGTCCTCGGCCGAGAGAAATGCCTGCACGAGTTTTTGGGGAATCTGATCATAAGGAGTGAGGTAACGACGTTCCTTGTAGAACTCCGCCATCACTTTTGTTTTTCCGTCGACGTCAGTCGAGATGATCTGGGTCACGCCGAGCGGACGATAGTCCGAGATGCGTTTGATTTCTGGAACTTCTTTTGAAAGAGAGTGAAATCCGTACCAGACGGTTCCTGCCAGAGCGAGTAAAGCCCCTGCAAATACAAGCGTGAGAAGCTTTGCACTTGCCTTGATTTTTTGAACGAAGGTCATTGGATCATTCTACCGTCTTTGACCAGTGAATCAAGTACTCGTGATTCCCGTCCGTTCCCTGAATCGGAGAATCCATCAGGCCTTTTGCCTGTAGTTTTATTGACTCCGCCCACGTAAGTGTCTCATCAATGACTTTTTTCACGTGCGTCTGATCCCTGACTATCCCGCCCTCTTCAATCCACTCCCGGCCGACCTCAAACTGAGGTTTAAACAGCACAAGATAGTCAGTTCCCGGCTCTACTAAAGACTGCAGCGCAGGAAGGATGAGCCGGATTGAAATAAACGACACGTCCATCACGACAATTTCAATCTTTTCCGGAAAGTCTTCTTTTTTCAGGTATCGCGCGTTGTAATTTTCCTTCGATACGACTCTTGGGTCCGAGCGAATCTTCCAGGCAAGCTGATTGGTGCCGGCGTCAATGGCATAAACCTTTACCGCTCCCTCTTCGAGCAGCACTTCGGTGAAGCCACCGGTCGAAGATCCGACGTCGAGGCCGGTTTTTCCTGAAATTGAAATTCCGAAATTTTCGATTGCCGCTTTAAGCTTCAGCGCTCCACGGGAAACATACTTAAGCTCGGGCTCCCGCAGACGAATGGCGCTTTCGAGGGATATCATTTCTCCCGATTTGGTAACGGGCTGGTCGTCCACAAGAACATGACCCGCAAGAATCATCGCCTGAGCACGCGTGCGCGTACTCACGAGCCCCCGATCAACGAGAACTTTGTCGATTCTTTCTTTTTTGGCTTTTTTTTCGCTCACTCGGATTGGAACGGTTTGGTTTCTGTGGTTTCGCCGCTTGCCTTGATCAGGATTTCAACTTTTTGCTCGGCTTGGGAGAGAAGCTGCTGACTCTGTTTTACGAGACCCACACCCTCTTGAAACGCGTTCAACGCTTCATCGAGTTGAAGATTACCTGACTCGAGACTTTTTACGAGGGATTCGAGACGTTGCAATGATTGTTCGAAACTAACTGAACCTTGATCCATTTTTTACTCCGAAATCATGTGGATCACGCGCGGTGAAATCGGCATGAGCACAGATTGAATCGATTGATGGGATTCATCGAGAAGTTTGATCCGACTTAAGCCTTCCGGAACCTGAACGGCCATGAAGCGTGGAATATCCCCTTCAAGTGGATCGTTTGCAGAAATTTTTCCATCCCAAAGAACAGTGAAACTCACGGGTTCAAGGCCGAATTTCGCACTTAAAGGCTCAACCTGACTGAAGTGATTCTGCTTGAATCCATCGAGTCGGTTTCGATTGTAAATTCCGACGACCATTCCACTCTGATCACTGAGTCCTTGATTCAATTGTTTCAACCAGTGATGAATCGTTTTTTCCGAAATCTGATTCACAACAAACACACCACCATCATGTTGCTTCAACTCGTAACGATAGGTGTATCCGGTTTTTTGATCCTGTTTCGAAGAAACATCGATGAAGACCGGGAATCCGTGAACCAGATTCACTGATTTCAGCGATGCTTGTCCGGTGGACTGGGTGATCGCTTGAATTGAATTCTGAGTCGAGAGGCCGACCGTGAGTCCTGCTACATCCGGATCATTCTCCTGACCGCTCTTCACCACTTTGATATTCAGGTTCTGAGCAGTCGGTTCAACGAGATCAAGATAAGTAACCGTATCTTCGAAAACAGGAGTGAAGATCGTGGCACTTGAGTTCTGATTTGCCTGAGATTCGAGTGCAAGGACGCCGGCGCCTGGCTCTACGTTCAGGATCGCGAAGTATTTGCGTCCGTTTGAATCAAAGTACTGGGTGTCTTCCGAACGTCCGAGGAACTCTACTTTATAGTTTTCAGGGAGAACCCCGACTACCGTTCCGGCACCCTTTGCAATCCTTACTCCGGACCGGATCGCAAGCAGAGCAAGCGAGTTCTGATCGAGAAGCAGAGTGCTTCCATTGTTTGGAGCCGGTTGCAGAGTTACAGTCGGGATATAATCCGTTAATTCACTTCTAATCCAGCCCGTGCAATCCCAATTTTTGGATATCCACGTATTTTGCTCCGGGTTAATTTGGTTACCCTTATCGTCCATGATCGCTGCATTCGGCTTAACGAATAAGTGAGTACTCAAATCACAGTCTGTTGCCTTAGTCGCATTTTGAATTGGCACGGGTGATTTTCGAGTGAAGGATTTCATGGCAAGCATCGGTGCCGAATTATTCGCGGGAAGGATGGGAATGGATTCTTTTGTTGCTGCTTGAGGTGCATCCGTTTTCGCAATCATGGGTGAAGAAGCGTTCCGGGCCGCAATCATCGGTGGGATTGCCTTAGGTTCAGCCGCTTTGCGAGCAACCACTGTCGTACTCAGCTGTTCATTCAAGAGGGCATTTGCGAGCGTTTTCTGTTCAGCTTGGCTCAATCCGGTCGCATTTGACTGATTGATGGTTACAGTCGCTTTTTCTTCAAGCGGCGTACTCAATTCAACTATTGGATCAACAGAAGCAAGAGCTTTAGGAGCCACTTCCGGCTTGGATTCTTCAACCATTGGCGTTTCTTGTGATTCAACCTCACGAGAAGGCTCGATGGATTCGTCTTTTACAGCTTTAGGCTCATTGATCGCGAGACTGATGGATTCATTCTTTAACTCAATTGGTCGAACTTCACTCGGAGATGCCAGTGGAAGCTCGGAGGAGGATTGGACCATCGCAATCGAAACATTCGCTTTCGGGTCGAGATCGAGCGCGCCCGAGAACTGAGAACTTAACTGAGTCGATGCTTTCTGGAAGTCCGCAAACAAAAGCTCGGTCTCTCTTTCATCAAGCACTGTCATGACTTGCTGAAGTTTTGCAAAGTTGGATTCTTTCGGTTTCTTTGGAAAATGAATCGCGAGTTTCTTCGAAGCGGCGAAATCAGAAGGATTCAACTCAAACGGAATGAAAATTACGTCTGAATTTCCGCTATTTTCAGCTGTTTTCTGGAGCTTGAAATCACTCTCTCCGGAATCAGCCACCCAGGCGATTTTTTCGAAACTGATGGTTTGTGTATTGAAGGCTTGAAGGAGTGGAACGCGTTCCGGCTTAACATTGAGTCCGAATGCGAAGCCGCCAAAGAGACAGGCGCCGAGCACGATCGTGTTCGTCAGACTTGGTTTGGTTTGGGTATTGCGTTTGTCAGACTTCGAAATGATTCCGTTCATTCCATTTCCCGAGCAATCGTTGCTCTATAATTCATCTTGATAAATATTAGTATTGGGGAAGTTCTGGATATTCACAATAAAAAAAGGGGTTTCCAGACAGTATCTGGAAGCCCCTTCCCGTTTTAAATTGTATTTCAGCCTGATTAGGCTTGTTCTCTGCCAACGTTCTGGCGAATAACCGCGCGTTGAACTTTCAGCTGATACTTGCGGAAGGATTTTTCGTCGAGAGATGCATCAGTGAGCATTTTTTCGGCGGTTTCCTGAGCAAGCTTCGCACGGCTTACGTTGATTTCGTAATCCAGTTCGACTGTTTCTGCCAGAACTCTGACTTCACCGTTTTCAACGTTCACGAAACCGCTGGAGATGACTCCCGCGACTTCTTTCCCGCTTTGAGGGCGATAAGCAAAGTATCCGGTTTCGAGTTTGGCTACCATGTCCGCGTGGCCTGGGAGAATTTCGATCTCTCCTTCGGCCGTAGTCAGGGTTACGGAAGTCACCTTCTCGTCCTGAACCAAGCGGCGCTCAGGCGCCAGAATGCTGAAGTTGAATGTGTTCATCGTTAAGGCTCCTGTCAGTTCAGAGTCTTCGCTTTTTCCATAGCTTCTTCGATCGTTCCAACCATGTAGAACGCCTGCTCTGGAAGCGCATCGTGTTTACCTTCTGCGATCTCGCGGAAGCCTTTGATGGTGTCTTCGATTTTCACGAACTTGCCTTTCAAGCCGGTGAACTGTTCAGCAACGAACATTGGCTGAGAAAGGAAACGCTGGATCTTACGAGCACGTGCAACGGCTTTTTTATCGTCTTCAGACAACTCGTCCATACCAAGAATCGCGATGATGTCTTGAAGGTCTTTGTAACGTTGAAGAACACCCTGGATCAAACGTGCCACTTTGTAGTGCTCTTCGCCCACGATTTGTGGATCGAGAACGCGTGAAGTGGAAGCGAGTGGATCAACTGAAGGGAAAATTCCCATCTCGGCAATTTGACGAGACAAGTTGGTAGTCGCATCCAAGTGAGCGAAGGTCGTCGCAGGAGCCGGATCGGTGTAATCATCCGCTGGCACGTATACTGCCTGGATCGAAGTGATCGAACCTTTGTTTGTGGAAGTAATCCGCTCTTGAAGATCACCCATCTCGGTACCGAGAGTTGGCTGATAACCTACCGCGGAAGGAATCCGTCCGAGGAGTGCCGACACTTCTGAACCCGCTTGAGTAAAGCGGAAGATGTTGTCAACGAAGAGAAGAACGTCACGATTTTCTTCATCACGGAAATATTCAGCCATGGTGAGAGCGGAGAGAGCAACACGCGCACGTGCTCCTGGTGGTTCGTTCATCTGACCGTATACAAGGCTGGTCTTTTTGATAACGCCGGACTCGCTCATTTCCATGAACAAGTCGTTCCCTTCACGGGTACGCTCGCCCACGCCTGCGAATACGGAGTAACCACCGTGCTGGGTTGCGATGTTGTTGATCAACTCCATGATGAGAACGGTTTTACCCACGCCCGCACCACCGAAGAGACCGATCTTACCGCCCTTTGCGTATGGAGCGATCAAGTCAACGACTTTGATTCCGGTGTAGAATGGTTCAGCAGTTGTGGAGAGATCTTTGAACGCCGGAGCTGGACGGTGAATACCCCATAATTTTTTCGCGTTTACCGGACCGGCTTCGTCCACTGGTTCACCGACCACGTTCAGAATGCGGCCGAGAGTTTCAGGACCAACTGGAACGAGGATCTGGTCGCCAGTGTCGAGCGCTGCTTGACCACGGGTCAGACCGTCGGTCGCGTCCATCGCGATACAGCGTACAGAGTTTTCACCCAAGTGCTGAGCAACTTCGAGAACGAGGTTCCATTCAACATTGCTGTTGGTTTTGTTGGTAACTTTTACGGCATGGCGGATCGCCGGGACTTTTCCGGATGGAAATTCCACGTCGACGACCGGTCCGATCACTTGCTTGATTCTGCCTAAATTCTGGCCTGCGCTTGCTGACATTGTCTTTTCTCCTTATTAAGCTTGTACTTTTTGCGACTCGGACCCAGCGATGATTTCGAGGAGTTCCTTCGTGATCGCTGTCTGTCTTTGTTTGTTATATTGAATGGTGAGCTTCTTGATCATGTCACCCGCGTTTTTGGTCGCGCTTTCCATCGCACTCATGCGGGCACCGTGTTCGGATGCCTGGGATTCGAGAAACGCCTTGAACACCTGGACCACGAAGTACTTGGAAGAAAGGGCTTCATAAAGCTCCTTCTTGTTCGGTACGTAGATCGCGAGCTCGGAACTCAGCTTTCCATTTTCGCTTTCCGCAGACTTTTCGATGTGAAGTGGCAGAACCCGTTCGGTCTGCACTTCCTGGGAAATCGCGTTTTTGAATTCGTTGAATACGAAAACCACTTCGTCGACTTCGCCGGACTCAAAAAGAGGAAGAATCGTTTTGGAGAGTTCGGTTGCGCGCTTGAAGGTCGGCTTCTGACCGAATTCTTCAAAATGAAAAGCTTCAATACCGGTTCTCAGGCGAACCAGCTCGTGTGCTTTTTTGCCCACGAAACAGACTTTCACTTCTTTTCTTTGTGTTTTCTTCTCGTTGATGAAGCTCGTCGCCGCACGAATTGCAGAGGAGTTGTACCCTCCACAAAGACCGCGATCTGAACTGAACACAACAAGAAGACTGACTGGTTTGCGAGTCACTTCCTCGGAAGAAGCGCCCTGCTCGGAAAGGCGACTCATGAGTTTAGCGACCTCTTTTGCATAAGGGCGCTGACTCAGGATCGCATCCGTAGCACGACGAAGTTTCGCAGCGGAAACCATCTTCAATGCTTTCGTGGTTTGCTGCGTATTCTTCGTCGAAGTAATACGTTTTTTGAGATCCTTGATACTTGGCATTACTTGAAGACCTTCAAGAAGGCTTTAATTGCTTCAGTCAATTTTGCCTTGGAACCATCGCTGATGGCTTTTTCAGTCGAGATTGTTTTCGCAAGCTCGGCGTAGTCCTTCGCGAAGAAATCCGCGAACTCCGTTTCGAACGCAGCAATGCGGTTCAGAGGAACGGCATCAAGGAGTCCGTTAACACCCGCGAAAATCGTTACTACCTGATTTTCAACGGAGATCGGAGAGTATTGAGCCTGTTTCAAGAGTTCAACCAGACGCTGACCACGAGCGAGCTGGCGCTGGGTTGCAGGGTCGAGGTCGGATCCGAACTGAGCGAATGCCGCTTTCTCGCGATATTGAGCGAGGTCGATCCGGAGGGTACCGGCAACCTGTTTCATCGCTTTAATCTGAGCGGAACCACCTACCCGGGATACAGAGAGACCCACGTTAACCGCTGGACGAACACCAGAGTAGAACAAGTCAGACTCGAGGAAGATCTGTCCGTCAGTGATCGAGATCACGTTTGTCGGAATGTAACCGGAAACGTCACCCGCCTGGGTTTCAATGATCGGGAGAGCGGTCAAGCTTCCTGCACCCTTTTTGTCGGAGAGCTTTGCAGCGCGCTCGAGCAAGCGGGAATGAATGTAGAATACGTCGCCTGGGTACGCTTCACGTCCTGGAGGACGACGAAGAAGAAGGGAGAGCTGACGGTAAGCTTGCGCTTGTTTTGTAAGATCGTCGTACACGATGAGGGCGTGCATTCCGTTGTCACGGAAGAACTCACCCATGGTCACACCGGTGTAGGGAGCGAGGAACTGGAGTGGAGCAGAGTCAGATGCGCCCGCCGCTACAACGATGGTGTATTCCATCGCGCCGGATTTTTTAAGACGTTCTACAACTTGTGCAACGGTGGATTGTTTCTGACCGATTGCCACGTAGATACAAAATACGTTTTTGCCTTTTTGGTTGATGATGGTGTCGATCGCGATTGCGGTCTTGCCGGTCTGACGGTCACCAATGATCAATTCGCGTTGTCCGCGGCCGATTGGAATCATTGCATCGATCGCCTTGATACCAGTCTGAAGGGGCTCATGAACGGATTTACGATCGATGATGCCGGGAGCTTTCACTTCAACGCGGCTGAAGGTGGTGGCCTTGATGTCGCCGAGACCGTCGATGGGTTGTCCGAGAGCGTTCACTACACGTCCGAGAAGTTCTTTACCCACTGGAACCTGAACGATTTTTCCGGTTCTTTTAACAGTGGAGCCTTCTTTAACGGAGGTCTCGTCACCGAGAATCGCCACACCTACGGAAAGTTCCTCAAGGTTCAATACCATTCCGCTTACGTTGTTACCGAAATCGACAAGCTCTCCGGCCATTACTTTTTCAAGGCCATAGATTTTTGCGACCCCGTCACCCACTGCGAGTACGGTTCCGGTTTCAGAAATATCAAGCTTGCCATCGAGGTTTGCGAGCTGACTTTTCAGTACTTCTGCGATTTCGTTTGCTTTTAAGCTCATTGTGTTTCTCCTAATGTTTAAAGAATGCTGGAAAGTTTGTTAAGTTTGCCTTTTACCGATCCATCATAAGTAACGCCACCGACGGTGACTCTCATGCCCGCGATGAGGCTTGAATCGGTTTTCTGTTTCAGACGGACTGGCTTGTTCAAGCGCTTGGAAAGCGCTTCGGTGATGCCGGAAAGAGTTGCCGCATCGATTGGAGCAGCACTCACCAGTTCACCGGTCATTCCGCCTTTTTTCTCAGTTTCGATATTTTCAATCTCAACTACGACTTGAGGAAGAATGCCAAGACGGTTTCTCTTCACGAGAAGAGAAAGGAATCTTGCCGCGACCGGAGTGAGTTTCACCTTTTGGGCGAACTCGTTCAGAATTTTTTGTTTTTCAACGTCACCGATGGACGGATTGTCGAACACCGCGAGGAACATCGGGCTTTCCACGGTCATTTTGGAAAACTCGGAAAGTTCAGTAAGGATCGCATCGAGCTTGATGCCAGACTGCGGGGAAAGAGCCACGTCAACGAGTACCTGAGCGTATAAACGAACCGCTTTCATTGAGCACCTCCGTGAGAAAGCTCCTGAGCGAAACGGTCATTGAGACTTTTTTGCGCTTCTGGAGTGAGACCTTGTTTGATTTTGGTTTCTGCCTGCGTGAGAACCGTTTTCGAGAAGTTCTTGAGAACCAGTTGTTGCAGACCATTTTCGAATGCTTTTTTGTTCTGTTCCGCTTCCTTGTTCATCTGGGAGATCACACGCTGGGTGTTGTCCTGAATGGAGCGGGTTTGCTCAGACTGGCGCACAGACCATTCGCCGGCGATCTTCTGGCGGGTGGAATCGAGGGAAGCGAGTTTGGTTTCAATTTCTTTTTTCTTCGCATCCACTTCAGCAGCCTGAATTTTAGAGCGGTTCAATCCGTCGTAGACTTCCTGATAACGGTCTTTCATGAATTGAACAAAGGGACTCTTCACCTTGTAAAAGATGAAGCCCAGAAGTGCGACCAAGTGAATGGCAGGGAGAACGAGTTTTTCCATGTGATCTTATTTCCCCGTAAGAATTTTTGAAGCTATCTGATCTGACAGCTGATTGACTTGAAGTTTGAGCTCGGATTCCACTTTCAACTTCTCTTCCTGAAGTGAGTTGGTGGCAGCTGCAAAATTCTTTTTAATTTCTTCTTTTACGTTTTGAATGACGCTTTCTTCTTTAGTGCGAATATCGGAGAGGGCTTTTTCGTACGCGAGAAGAGATTCGTGTCTTGCATGAGCAACCACGCGCTCGTACTCAGCGAGTTTTTCTTCCACAGATTTCAATAGTTCTGTAGCGCTTTGAACGTCGTCTTTGAGTTTGTGGTTTCTTTTTTCAATCAGTCTTTGGAATGGCTTAAGATACAAGCCGGAAAGAACGAGAAAGAAGATTGCGAAAAGAATGAACTGGTAAAAAAACGTCTGATTGATCTCTAGCTGATCGAGAATTTGGGTCATGTCTATCCGCCCTTATTAATTGAGCTTTTTCCAATTTATTTGAGATAAAGTATGACCAACTGGGTATCACGCAGGGCAAATTATGGTCAAGGGCTTATAGCATTTTGTTCGTACCTTCGAAAATGACGCCCTCTTCCACTTTCAAACTTGGGGTGCTCATCTCGCCTCGAAAAATCGCAGGTTTGCGAATTTCGACTCGGTACTTTGCTTCGATTGTTGCCTCTACTTTGCCATAGATAATGACGATTCCGGCTTGGATCTCGCCTTGGACCCGACCGGTTTCACCCACTACGAGCATGTCGGGGGTGACGATTTTTCCTTTTACCAGTCCGTTCACATGAAAACACCCGCTGTACGCAAGAGTTCCGTCGAACTCGACCGAGGCCTCAAGGACTCCGGTCAACTCGGTTGATACCGACTCGGGTGTAAGAAAAGTGTCCAGACGGTAATTCATTATTCTCCCATCAACAGACCGAAGATCCGGTTCATTTCTTCCTTGGAAGAGAACTGGATCTGAATCTGTCCGGACTTCTGGGTTCCCTTGATATCGACTTTCGCCATATAGCGGCGGGTCAACTCCTGGGTGAGCTTCATTAACTCAGGATCGATCTTGCCCTTGCCTGATTGAACCGCTGGAACAGCGGAGTCTTTCGTGGAAGAGATCGCTTTTTTCTCCTGGGCGACTTTTTCCGCCTGACGAACACTCAGGTTCTTTTCGAGAACCTCTTTTGCAAGCTTTTCACGATCGGCCACATCTTCGATAGAGAGGAGGGCTTTTGCGTGACCGCGGGTGAGGGCGCCCTTTTTCAATTCAGTGAGAATGAAATCGGATAGCTTCAAAATGCGGAGGGCGTTTGCAATAGTCGCTCTCTCTTTACCCATGCGCTTTGCCAGCTCTTCCTGGGAAAGTTGAAATTCCTGTATGAGCTGGAAGTATGCGAGACCCTCGTCAACGCAGTTCAGATCTTCGCGCTGGATGTTCTCAACGATCGCGAGTTCGAGAGCTTCGCGATCGGTGCTTTTGCGAATCACAACCGGAACCATCTTGAGGCCAGCAATTTTACTTGCGCGAAGACGGCGTTCACCGGCGATCAATTCAAACTGTTCTCCGTTCTTGCGAACGATGAGAGGTTGAATCAATCCGTTTTCACGGATGGACTGAGCGAGTTCTTCGAGTGCGCCCTGATCAAATTCACGACGTGGCTGAAATTCGTTTGCTTTGATTTCGCTGATGTCGACCACTGCGATACCAGGATGACGATCACGGTTTACGCCCGGCATTTCGCGCGGGTCTACATGAGGTCTTCCCATTGGAGCGGAATTCAAAATAACAGAGGATGCGCCTGCGGCAGATGCGCCGAAAGGTGAAGCCTGTTGTGTTTGCGCAGGAACTGCGGGTTGCATGGCTCCCGGCAAAAGAGACGCGAGACCTTTACCCAATACTGACTTGTTCGGTGTGGTTGTACTCATACTGCTTATACTCCTGCTTCTGGCAAATTCTTAAGGCTTGCGGATGGGTCGATGTTTTCAGAAAGATTCAAACCCGCACGTACGTTTTGTGACTTGGCGAGGATCTCGCGTGCGAGATCAAGATACGCGATGCAACCCTTGGAGTTGACATCATAGAGAACGATCGGCTTCCCGAAAGAAGTACACTCGCTCAGTTTAATATTTCTTGGGATCACGGTTTTGAAAACCTGTTCACCAAAGTGAGTGCGCACTTCTTTTTCAATTTCATGACTGAGCTTCAGTTGGGAACTGAACATGGTCAGCACGATTCCTTCAATCTGAAGACTTGGATTCACGCTCTGACGAATGAGGCCGATGGTGTTCATCAGTTGTCCCAGTCCTTCGAGTGCAAAGTATTCTGCTTGAAGTGGAACCAGTACGGAGTCCGAAGCGGTCAGCGCATTCACGGTCAGGAGACCGAGGGTGGGAGGACAGTCGATAAAGATATAGTCGTAGCGGTGTTTTACTTCCGTGAGAATGGCTTTCAATTTTGCTTCACGGGCAAATGAGTTTACGAGTTCGATTTCCGCGCCGGCAAGGTGAGGATTCGCGCCGGCAAGATCAAGGTGATCAATTCCAGTGGCGCGAATGATTTGACTCAAAGGGACTTCGCCCAGAAGCGCGTTGTAAATGGTTTGGTTATTCTCATCGAGAGACTGTGGCATTCCGACTGCGGAAGATGCGTTGCCTTGTGGATCGAAGTCGATGAGAAGTACTTTTTGATCTGCGAGAGAAAGTGATGCCGCAAGATTGACTGTGGTGGTTGTCTTTCCCACGCCGCCCTTTTGGTTGACTACAGCGATGATTCTTCCCATTTTCAATCCCCTCTTCCCGTTAAAAAAACACCCGGGAAATCAATAACTCAGATTTCGAAAATAAAAAAGGGGGCTACGCATCTAAACACGTTTTATCCCCCTTTTTCTGAGATTGTCCTTTTCGCGTCGCCGGCTCGGACGACTGTGTGTGGTTGCGGTGAGGAACAATACTTTGAAACTTGTTAACAACTGCCTATAGGAAAACTCTACCTAGACTATTCTGGATATCAACAAAAAAGATTAGCCATTATTATTTTTTTGTAAGGGTAACCAAGAGGCGTGTTCGCTGGTCATTAGAGTAGTCTTTAACGTGAGTAACCGTCAATTTTTTGCCAAACTTGTTGAGCTGGGCCTGCTTCCACTCATCTTCCCAGCCTCTACTTTTGAAGAGAACCAAATTGTTCCACGTGGAACAATCCCAAATCCACGCCGCAATTTTCTCCACGCTACCCACCGCTCTCGCCATTACGGTATCTGGATTAATCTCCCGGACAACCTGATCTGCGCGTGCTGGATAGACAAAAACCTGCTTTAAACCGATTTCAGCCGCCGCGCGGACTAGATACTCAGCTTTTGATTGCTCAGACTCTGCCAAATGCCACTCGCGGGAGGATTCATCAATAGCGGCAGCCAGAAGCCCCGGGACTCCGGAGCCAGATCCAATGTCCAACACCTTTTGGCCAAGTGAATCCCCATTAAGAAGTTCCATGACGTCTACGAGATGACCATCCACGAATTCTTTCGTACCTAAAATGCGGGTCAGATTCTGTTCCGCGTTTTCCCGGTGAAGAATATGAGCGAAAAGAGCGGTTCTTTGGAGTTGATTGTCGGTCAATTTGAATTCTTTGTTCCGTAGAACGAGTTCTTTCAGGAAGTCTTCTTTATTTGGAATCATTTATGAGCTCAGAACTGGGCCGCTTTTCCGGCCGTGTTTGTTTTTAAGAAAAATCATCAGGTTTGCAATCGCCGCTGGAGTCACACCTTGAATCCGGGATGCTTGACCTAGGTTTTCGGGTCTGGTCTCTTTTAAGCGACCTCTGATCTCATTAGAAAGGCCTGCAACCGTTGTATAGTCGAAGTTCTGAGGGATCCGAAGCCCTTCAGCTCCCCTCACCCCTTCCAAAAGCTGCAAATCCTTCTCAATATAGCCGCCGTACTTCACTTGGATCTCGACTTGTTCGAATACATCAGCATCTGCAGCGGAGAGAACCAAGCCCAAAGCAGCCAAAACTTCGAAATTCACCTCTGGGCGGCGCAGAAGCACCTCTGCAGAGATGCGGTCCTTGATCTGGCTGATTCCATGAGACGCAAACATTTGGTTAGTCACTGTGTTTGGAAGAAAATAGAATCCAGCGATCTCTTTTTTCAGGGTTTCGATACTCAGAAGCTTCTTTTCAAATACGACCTTCGCTCCGGAGTCCAGAAGTCCAATTTGGATCGCCTTTGGAGAAAGACGAAGGTCTGCATTGTCCTCTCTTTGCAAAAGGCGATACTCTGCACGGGAAGTGAACATGCGATAAGGCTCATCTGAGCCTTTTAAGACGAGATCGTCGATCATCACGCCAATATATCCGTCTAGGCGCGTCAAAATAAATTCTTCTTTAGACTGGGCATTGAGTGCTGCGTTAATTCCGGCAATAATCCCCTGCCCCGCTGCTTCCTCGTATCCAGAAGTCCCATTCACCTGACCGGCGAAGAAAAGGCCGGGAATGTCCTTGCACTCAAGCGTGCGCTTGAGCTGTCTTGCATCCACTGCGTCATATTCAACCGCATAGGCGTAACGAATGAACTTTGCATTTTCGAGTCCCACAATGCTTCGAACGAACTCTTCCTGAATCTCGATCGGAAGAGAGGAGGAAATACCATTTACGTAAATTTCATCTACATCGAGACCTTCGGGCTCCAAAAACAGTTGATGGCGATCCTTATCCTTGAAGCGGCTGATCTTGTCTTCGATCGAAGGACAATAACGAGGACCCACTCCGGTGATCGCACCACTGTACATTGCCGATTGGCCGATGTTTCTTTCGATAATTTCGTGGGTTTTTGCGTTCGTATAAGTGATGTAACAATCCACTTGAGGAAGATGCGGGTACGGATCCGGCTTTGAATAGAAAGAAAACGGGATGACTTGAGCATCACCCGGCTGTGGAGTGGTTACACTCCAGTCGATAGAATCCTTATGCAGTCTCGGAGGAGTTCCTGTTTTCAGGCGTCGAAGATTAAGACCAAGCTTTTTGATGTCTTCACTCAGGGTCTTTGCTGACTTGTCTCCAAGGCGGCCGCCCTCTTCCTGATCTTTTCCCCGGTGCATGATTGCGCGAAGAAAAGTTCCGGAGGTGATGACAACGGAATCAGCACGATAATCTTCGGTTCCGACCTTCACGCCGACGACCCGATTTTCTTCGATGATGAGCCCACTCACCTCACCCTCTAAAATAGAAAGGTTCGGGAGGGTTGAAAGGAGGTCCTGCATGTTTTGCGCATAACGGTTTTTGTCGCATTGAGCGCGGGAAGAACGAACCGCTGGACCTTTACTGGAATTGAGTCTGCGAAATTGAATGCTGGAAAGATCAGTGATCCGGGCCATCACTCCACCGAGTGCATCGACCTCTTTCACCAACTGACCCTTGGCAAGCCCACCGATGGCAGGATTGCAAGACATCGCTCCGATCTTGGTACGATCGAGCGTGATCATGGCTGTTTTGGATCCAAGTTTGGATGAGGCGTGCGCAGCCTCGCAACCCGCGTGACCACCGCCAATGACAATTACTTCAAAATGCTTCATAAAACGAAGCGAATTTTACCGCAGTGGGGCGTGCTTGTCGATGTAATTGATAATTTCCTCAAGGGAAGTCCCTGGAGTGAACACCATCTGTGCGCCGGCATTTTTAAGGCCTTCGAAATCTTCTTCTGGAATGATCCCACCCACGAGAAACAGGATGTCGTTCAAGCCAGCGGCTCTGATTCCACTAGTAACTTCAGGGACTAAGGCATTGTGGGCACCCGAAAGAATGCTCATCCCGACGACGTGAACGTCTTCCTGAACGGCAGCTTTGACGATCATTTCAGGCGTTTGATGAAGGCCTGTATAAATCACTTCGAATCCGGCATCCCGAAGGGCGCGGGCAATCACTTTTGCCCCCCGATCGTGTCCATCTAAACCGGGTTTAGCGATTAAGACACGGATTTTATTGCGATTTGTATTAGACATGCGGCTAATTTAACAGGTTTTTTTTGTCAAGCCACCGAAATCTTTAGGGAAAAGACTAAACGATTTTCGTTGAATGGCTCTTCAAAAAGTAAGTAATTGAAATTTAAGCAAATAAAAAGGGAGTTGGCCTTTTTCGGCCCAACTCCCCTTACTCAGCTCCCCTTTTTCTCAGTCTCCTGCTCCGGCGATGGAGAAGGATCTGAAGAACGGGAAGCAGAAATAACAGCGCAACTGCTGACAGCATGTATTCCTCCCGTTGTTCTAAAAATCAAAAAACCGGGACAGAGCGAACCGCCCTGCCCCGGCAAAGTCAGTTAACGAATTAATCGCGGGTCGGGACCACCTTCGTCAGTGATCCAGTGATCGGACGAAGGTTCAAACGATCCAGCAACTCAGGATTCAGAAGCGTGTTGCGATCGAGCAGGTTCTTCACCCCGAGGGTGAGAGAAAGGTTACTCTTTCTTCCTTTCAAAGCCTTCAGATTGAAGCTTGAAAGACTGATCTCATATGAATCTCCGGAAAGCTTGAGAAGTGTCGGTTCGAAGTCCTCATCCAGAAGCTTCTTCTTGAAGATCAGAAGCTCAACCTGATTCAGGGTGATGTGCGCCTGATTGAAGGATACGAGGTCACCCATGTTGACGCTCAACTTGAATCGAACGCGATCCGTATAAAGAGTGAGATCCGTGATCCGGGCATTCTCGAAGGACACAATCCGATCGATGGAGATCGCCTGAAGAGTGAATGTGGTGGTCACCTGAGTGTCCACATCGCTGATCTTCTGAACGTTCTGCTCTTTTCCGAGACTCTTGAAAATCACACGATTTGAGCTGGAATTCAGGGCTAAACTCACATCGTTTCCATCGAGGTTTGCGACGAAAGATTCGCCGGAAACATCCACTTCACCGAAGTTCGAGATCACAACCTTCACCTGAGCAATCACGTGATTCGTAGTCTTGTCCCCTGTTTTTACCTGAACATTTTTGGTGCAGGCGTAAGGAACTTGAACCATGTTCGGCACGTTTTCACAGACCTGGTGAGGGATATCGACACATTGCTGTTGTGGAACCTGCTGGCACTGCTGGCGATATTCATCGTGACATTGCTGCTGGTTTTCGTTGTGGCAGACACTGTCGCTCACCGTTTCACACTTGTTCTGTGTTTCGTTGTGACAAACACTGTCGTTTACAGTCTCGCATTTGGTCTGGTTTTCATTGTGGCAGACACTATCGTTCACCGTTTCACACTTGTTTTGTGTTTCGTTGTGACACTGATTGCTCATCACGGTTGTACACTTGTTCTGCGTTTCGTTGTGGCACTGATTGTCCATCACAGTTGTACATTTGTTCTGTGTTTCATTGTGGCAAACGCTGTCGTTTACAGTGTGGCACTGGTTATGAGTCTGATTTTCACAAACTTGTTTGTTAACAGTCGTGCACTGTTGAACCGGGTTGCACTCGCGACGAGGAACAGTCTGACAGACCTGATTCGGAGCTTGGCCGTGGCAAACGGTGTCGTTCACCGTGGTACATTGCTGAACAGTAGTACACTGCTGAGTCGGTTCGTTGTGACAAACCGGCGTAGTCACATCTTCGCAAACCTGACGGGGAACGTTCTGACAAACTGGAACGGATACCGGTTGGCAGCTTTGACGGGGAACTTGCTGGCAAACAGGCACTGTTTCAGGATGACAGCTTTGAACAGGAACCTGCTGACAAACAGGCACTGTTTCAGAATGACAACTCTGACGAGGAACGTTTTGGCAGACCGGAACCGGGAATGTCTGACAACTTTGACGAGGAACATTCTGACAGACCGGAACGGTTTCCGGATGGCAGCTTTGGCGAGGAACGTTCTGACAAACTGGAACCGGAACTGTCTTGCAAACCGGATACGCCACGTTCTGGCATTGATTCACCATCACGGTGTTGCATTGATGATCGGTTTCAGTATGACATTCCTTGGTAGTTCCCTGCTGAACGGTCTTATAGCAGGTATCGGGTACGGTTTGGGTCGCATAAACCGGTTCGGTTTCAGTGTGTTCGAGCTGAAAAGCGGTTGTTGGTTGAGTGGTATTAAAGGTCTTCGTTTCATTCGACAAGCTTTGTGCGCGAGTCTGAAGACTTGGCTGAATCACCATTGCAAGAATGGCCAGTGCTGATAAAAACTTTTTCATCGTATCCTCCGGAGATCGTTTGCCCGCTAAAAAGCAAAGGATGTGCCAGAAGACTGACAGGAAAAGTCTTTTAAGATTAGTGACATTGTGCGCAGCGATAATTTGTGTGCGCGCTTTTTAGCTGTTTAAGTCCATTCCGCACCAGGGATGAACTGGGACTAAAACTTACCCTCTTCGCGATATTCGCCGTACACACCCCGGAGGGTATCGCAGACTTCTTGAAGGGTGGCATAAGCTGCCACCGCAGCGATGATCGAAGGCATCAGGTTCTTTTCACTCTGCGCGTCCATCTTCACCTGTTCCAGGTTTTTTGCGACTTCAGCGGAATTTCGGCGGGCTTTCAGGGCGCGGAGTTTATCTGCCTGTTTTTTCTCAACAGAGCGGTCGATGTAAAGGGTTTCCATCGTGCGTTTCTTTTCTTCGCTCTGATAGAGGTTCACGCCCACCATGACTTTTTCTTTTTTCTCGAGCTGCTTCTGGAAGTGATAAGCGCTGTTTGCGATTTCGGCCTGAGGATAGCCGTTTTCAACCGCCTTCACCATTCCGCCCATTTCGTCGATCTTGCGAATGTACTCGAGTGCGTCGTCTTCAACTTTTTTAGTGAGATATTCGACGAGATAAGAACCGCCGAGTGGGTCCGCGTAGTTTGTAATTCCACTTTCTTCCGCGATGATCTGCTGGGTTCTCAGTGCAACCAGCACGGACTCATCGGTTGGAAGCGCAAGGGTTTCGTCCATGGAGTTCGTGTGCAGGGAATTCACTCCACCGAGCACTCCTGCCATCGCCTGAACCGCAACTCGAACCACGTTGTTCATCGGCTGCTGAGCCGTGAGGGAAACGCCCGCAGTTTGAGCATGCGTTCTGAGCATCCAGGATTTCGGAGATTTCGCTCCGTAACGCTCTTTCATCATGCGCGCCCAAATCCGGCGAGCTGCGCGGAATTTTGCGATTTCTTCGAAGAAATCGTTGTGAACGTCAAAGAAGAAGGAAAGACGGGGTGCAAAGGTGTCGACGTCCATTCCGCGTTTTATGGACTCTTCGACGTATGCAAGACCATCCGCAAGAGTGAAGGCAAGCTCCTGAACTGCAGTCGCACCTGCTTCACGGATGTGATAGCCCGAGATGGAAACCGTGTTCCAGTTCGGATACTCCTGCATTCCGTATTCAATCGTGTCGATCACGCATCTGACTGCGGGTCTGATCGGAAAGAGCCATTCCTTCTGGGCGATGTACTCTTTCAAAATGTCATTTTGAAGGGTTCCGCGAACTTTTTCCTTCGGCACTCCCTGTTTTTCAGCCATCGCATAATACATCGCGAGAACCACGATTGCAGGACCATTGATGGTCATGGACGTGGTCACTTCGCCGAGTGGAATTCCGGCGAAGAGCTCTTCCATGTCTTCAATCGAAGAAACGGAAACTCCGCACTTGCCCACTTCTCCCAGAGATTTCGGGGAGTCAGCGTCGTATCCCATCAGTGTCGGCATGTCGAACGCAGTGGAAAGACCCGTCTGACCCTGCGCAAGCAAAAGCTTGAATCGTTTGTTGGTCAGTTCCGGAGAGGAAAATCCCGCGAACTGGCGCATGGTCCAGAGCTTTCCGCGGTACATGTTGTACTGAACACCGCGGGTATAAGGGTATTCGCCCGGGAAACCGAGGTCTCTTTCGAAATCAAAGCCGATCTTTTCAAGATCTTCCGGAGTACAGAGAAGTGGAACTTCCATGTCGCTCAGAGTGGTGAAGCGGACCGCTCTTTCCGGCACCTTTTTCAGCGTTGCCTGAAGACGGGCTTCCCATGCTTTTCTGCTTTCGGAGATCTTGTTCAAATCGTTCGACATTTTAAACCTCTACGGACTTATTTTTTTGCGAGTTCGTTTGCAGCGATGACCAGTTTCTGGATCTCGCTGGTTCCTTCGTAAATTTCGGTGATTTTCGCATCACGGAAGTTTCTCTCGACCACATATTCCTTGGTGTATCCGTAGCCGCCGTGGACCTGGATCGCCTTGGTTGCGATCCACATTGCTGCTTCGGAAGCTGCGAGTTTTGCCATCGCCGCTTCACGGGAGAATGGAAGACCCTGATCTTTTCTCTGAGCTGCAAACCAGGTCAGAAGACGCGCGCCTTGAAGACGAGTGGTCATTTCAGCAATATAGAACTGGATCGCCTGAAGTTTCGCGATCGGAGCACCGAACTGCTCACGTTCCATTGCAAATTTTTTGGAAGCTTCGGTTGCACAAGTTGCAATTCCGAGAGCCTGGGATGCGATCCCGATCCGGCCGCCATCGAGCGTGCTCATTGCTACTTTGAATCCATCGCCTTCTTTTCCGAGCATGCAATCGTCGGAAACGAACATATCATCAAAGAACAAAGAGGCTGTAGAGGATGCCGTGATCCCGAGTTTGTCTTCGAGTTTGTTCACGCTATAGCCCTTGGTCTTGGTATCAACCACGAACGCGCAGATTGCCTTGTGTCTCAGGTCTGGATTAACGGATGCAAACAGAATGCAGAAGTCCGCTTCACGGCCGTTAGTGATCCAGTTTTTAGAACCGTTGATTTTGTAACCACCTGGTACTTTTTCAGCACGGCACTTGAGACCGGCAGGATCAGAACCATGGCCTGGTTCTGAAAGCGCGAAGCAACCGAGTTTCTCTCCGGATGCGAGTGGTTTCAGGAATTTTTCTTTTTGCTGGTCGTTCCCGAATGCTTGAATCGGATAACAAACGAGGGAGTTGTTCACAGACATGATCACGCCGCTTGAAGCACAAGCGGAGGAAACTGCTTCCATCGCCATTGCGTAATCAACCGTGGAGAGGCCTGCGCCATTCCACTTCTCTTCAACCATCATGCCCATGAGGCCCATCTCGCCCATCTGTTTAACGATATCGGTCGGAAACTCACCGGTTTGATCATGGTGAGACGCCTTTGGAGCAATCACTTTTTCCGCGAATTGGTGGATCTGATCCATCAACATTTTTTGAGATTCGTCCAGATTAGGCCAGGATTTTGAGTAGTCCATAAATTTTCCTTTGTGGATCATTTAAGCACAAAAAGGGACTTACTGCGAACAGACTTTTAGATCAGGAGAGCTATAAAAGTGGAATCCGCGAACCTGAAGACAGGGCGCGATTTGCCACGCTGAATCGGGGGTTTCTGTATCGGAGGTGATCAGGATGGAATGGCCTGTAGCCGGGCGATTCAAGGCGAAATCACCGATCGCCTGCCAGTCTGTTTTCCCGAGAATATTCGCCATCCCGTACCAGATATCAGCGCTTTTATTGGTGAAAACGATCTGCTCGATTTCCTTTTTTGATTCCTTTGGCAAATGCTCGAGCTGATTCACCCACTCCCGCACAGGTGTCTCCTTCATTTGATTCACACTCGGGCTGACTGTCGCCAGATAGACTCCCACGACTCCGGCCAGAATCCACATCCGGGTCATCCAGCGTTCTGAAATCACCGGAACCCATTTTGAAAACTGGATTCCAACCACCACCGCTGCAAAAGGGTAAAACGGCGTCAGATAGTGTTCCATATACGTTCCGTTGAAAGTGAATCCCACCGGAAAAGAAAGCGCTGCCAATGCAAACAGAGCCTTTTCGCGATCAAAAGGGATGATCTTGAGAAGAGTAAAAAGGAAAACCGGCCACCAAGGCCACCAGAGCAGAAATATATTTCGCCACGGATGCGGACTTAATCCTGAAGCACCCCCCACCCGGGTGAAAACGCTGTCATGGAAATAACGATCAAGATAGATATCACCACCGGCAAATGCAACCCAGAGAACGAGCGGGATTGCCGCTCCTGTTAGAAAAAGAAGCAATTGCTTCAGATTTTTCAGATCCCGGTACAACACCAACGATCCTGCCACGACACAAAGAGGCCCAAAAATCAGAATCCCCTTTGTCATGAAAGCGAAGGCAAACAGGATACCTGCCGCAATCGAAGCAAAATTGTTTTTCTTCTCCGCATTCAAGTTCTTCATCCAGAGGAGAAAACCGGCAAAACAGAAAAAAACAAAAATGCCATCCAGATAGAAGTTGGTCGCCCACTTCACGTAACGAGTGGAACTGAGAAGAGTGAGCGCGGCAAAAAAAGCGCCTGCTTCACTGTATCTTTTCTTCACGTATGAAAAAACGCAAAGAAGTGTGCCCAAGGCGCAGAACGAAGGAAAATAACGAGAGATCGCCTCACTGAACCCAAAAACCTTGTAAACCAGGGCCTGTATCCACATTGCAAGAGGTGGATGCTGGTAAAAGTTCGCGTACTGTTCCACTCCGTAGTGAAGTGTCTTCCAGTCACCCGTCTTTAAAATGTTTTTGGAAAGGGCCGCGTAAGTCAGACCATCCATCAAAAGTTTGAAGTCTTTGGTCTGGGCGAAAAAAACCAGAAATCCCAGAACGAGAAAGAGGAAAAAAGCGGAATTTTCCTTTCTGAGTCCGTTCACTGAATTCCTTTGAATTTAGCCGTACGTTTTTCAGTGAACGCGAGCATCCCTTCGTGCTGGTCATGGCCACCAAAGAGACCCGCAAACTTGTGAATTTCTGCATCCACTTTCGGATAGGTTCCTGCGGTTTCTTCGAACTCGTTCATCAGGCGTTTCGCCGTCACAATTGCTTCAAGGGAGTTCTTCGCGATTTTGGTCGCGGTCTCTTTCACCGTCTCAAAGAAGGTGTCTTGAGCTGAAACGGTACGAATCAGCCCCATCTCTTTTGCTTCCTGTGCTTTGACCCGAAGACCGGAGAACACCATTTCTTTTGCTTTTGCAGTTCCGATTGCACGAGCAAGGCGGATGGTTCCACCAAAACCCGGAATCACTCCCAGAGTCACTTCCGGGAGGCCAAATTGAGCTTTCTCGCTTGCGAGAATGAAATCACAGGCAAGTGCCATCTCAAGGCCACCGCCCAAAGCGAATCCATGAACAGCCGCAATAGTCACCTTGTTCATGTGTTCGAGAAGAAGGCAGACGGCATGGCCGAGTCTTGAAAGTTCGGTTGCTTCCGGGCGTTGCATGTTCTGCATTTCGACGATGTCGGCACCAGCGATAAAGGATTTCTCTCCTGCTCCGCGAAGAACGATCACGCGAACAGACTCATCATCCTTCAAGGCTTCGAGTTTTTCCCTGAGAGTCATCAAAACCACAGAATTCAGGGCATTCAATGCTTCCGGGCGATTGATCGTGAGGATGATCACACCCGAACCCAGCACTTCACTTGAAATTGAATCACTCATAACGATAAAATCCTCTTCCGGTTTTCTTTCCGAGCCAGCCTGCAGTCACGTACTGCTTGAGGAGAGGGCAAGGTCTGTATTTGGAATCGCCGAGTCCCTGATGGAGAACTTCCATGATTGCAAGACAAGTATCGAGTCCGATGAAATCAGCGAGCGTCAGCGGGCCCATGGGTTGATTGGTTCCAAGCTTCATTGAAATGTCGATATCTTCGACCGACGCGATTCCTTCATAGAGAACAAAAACCGCTTCGTTGATCATCGGCATGAGAATGCGGTTCACGGCGAAACCGGGAATGTCGCGAACTTCGACAAAGGTCTTGCCCATCTTTTCAGCAGCTTTTCTAACCGCTGCAAAAGTCGCATCCGAGGTCTGGATCCCGCGGATCCCTTCGACGAGCTTCATGATCGGTACCGGATTCATGAAGTGCATTCCCGCAAACTGGGAAGATCTTTTGGTCGCAGCCGCAAGCTCGGTGATGCTGATGGAAGAAGTATTGGAACAGAAAATGGCTTCCGGCTTTACCACTTCGTCGAGCTGAATCCAGATCTTTTTCTTGAGATCCACGTTCTCGGAAACGGCTTCAATGAAAAGATCGCAATCCTTGAGCTCTGCGAAGGATCCAACCGCAGTCAGGTTGTCGGTGACTGCTTTAGCCTGAGCTTCAGTGATCTTCTGCTTCTCAACGAGTTTCGCAAGTTGAGCGGAAATTTTTTGAATCCCTTTTTTTGAAACTTCAAGACTCTGGTCGGCTACAAACACCTTGAAGCCTGATTGAGCGGCGACTTGAGCAATCCCCTGCCCCATTTGCCCTGCACCTAAAACTGCAATTTTTTGAATGTCCATGGTCGTTCCTTGTTCAGTCAGTTTAGACTTCTCTACTCATTTACCAATACAAAAATCAGAAAAAATCTTGCCCAAAACATCATCCGGGAGAGTCTCCCCGATCAAAGGTCCGAGTTCATTCATTCCATGACGAACATCCGTGGCAAAAAGAACCAGATCAAATGCATCATTCGCCCGATTGAGGCAGATCAGGGCCTCTTTTACTGCTTGAACATGCTCGAACTGCGTTAAAACCACTTCACCCGGGCGTCTTTTCAGTTTCTTTTCTGCAAGATCAGCCAGCACTCCTGCGACTTCGGAAATTCCATCAAGGCTCTTTGCAGAACTGAAATGAATGGAAGATGCGGGGAGAGAAGAGACATTTGATTTCAGATCGTGAATAGCCTTATCTGAAAGAAGGTCCTTCTTCGTGATTACGCAAAGACATTCCTTTTCTTTCAAATCAACCTGCGCAAGAAAGCGTTCGACTTCTTGAATATTCGGATTTTGTCCATCGACTACGAGAATGATCAGATCGGATTCAGACGCAGCCTTGAGGGAGCGGCCAATTCCGATTTCTTCAATTTGATCAGCACTTTTTCTAAGTCCTGCCGTGTCTGAAAGCTTGAGGGTGATGTAACCATGCGCACTCTTCAGATTGATTTTTTCCCGGATTACATCCCGGGTGGTTCCAGCGATGTCAGAAACAATCGAACGGTCTTCACCTAAAAGTGCATTAAAAAATGAAGATTTTCCAGCGTTTGGAAGTCCGAAAACAGAAACGGGAACACCATCGACGAAACGCTTTCCGCGGTCGAAACTTCCGGAAAGTTCGTTCAAAAGAGTGATGATTGCCTTCAACTTCTTCCTCAGATTTGGAAGGGAGACTTCATCAATGTCCTGATCCGAGAAATCAATGCCTACTTCGGAGAGGGTTACGAGCTGCATGAGATCGGTTCTGACTCTTTCAATCAGTTCATGCTGGGTGCCTGAGAGTTTTTCGAGTGCGAGATCGAGAGCAAAATCGTTTTCCGCTTGAATCAGTTCCTTAACCGCTTCTGCCTGGGAGAGCGAAAACTTGCCATTTTTCACGGCACGGAATGAAAATTCACCCGGGAGCGCAAGTCTTGCTCCGTGATCGAACATTTCATCAAGCACCTTCTGGGCAATGATCGGACTTCCGTGGATGAAAAATTCCACCACATCTTCGCCTGTGAAGGTTTTTGGAGCAAAAAACGGAAGCATGACTGCATCGTCCAGACGTTTGCCGTCTTTGGATTTGAGCCATACCCGTTTTGCGGTCCGACCGTCTTTCGGTTCAATTTTTTCTCCGGACAGCTTTTCAGCGATGGAAATCGCCTCTTCACCCGAGAGTCGTAAAATGCAAATCGCGCCTCCCGTCGGCGAACAAGGAGCCGCGATTGTGCGATTTGAAAGGTATCCCGAAGGATCGAAATGCTTTTCTTTAGAAGCCTGCTGCCATTCCTGCGGCATTCGGATTTACTCCAAGCTTTTTGTTCAGATATTGCTGCTGGGCCACACTCACAATTGAGTTCACGAGCATATAGAGACAGAGTCCGGCAGGAGTGGTGATCATGAACGCTCCGAAAACGAGTGGCATGAACATCATCATTTTTCTCTGCGCAGGATCCATTCCTGGAGCCGGCGGAGTCAGAATCTGCTGGAGGAACATCACGAGGCACATGAGAACAGGAGTGATGTAGTACGGATCTCTGAGAGAGAGATCTGTTAGCCAGAGTGCAAACGGAGCACGGTAAAGTTCAACCGCAGCATAAAGAACACTGTAAAGCGCGAAGAAGATCGGCATCTGGATCAACATCGGAAGACAACCCGCCATCGGGTTGTATCCTGAGGTTTTCATCAGCTGCATCATCTCGATATTCAACTGCGGCTTGTTGTCCTTGTACTTCTCCTGAAGCGCCTTCATTTTAGGCTGAACTTCAGCCATTTTTCTCATCCCTTTCATGCTCTTGTACACGAGTGGGTAAGTGAGAAGTTTGATGAAGATGGTCAGGATGATGATCGCCCATCCGTAGTTTCCTACGAATGAGTAGATGTACTTGAGGGACCACAGAATCGGATACGCGAGGAAGGTGAAGAACCCGAGATTAACAGTAGTGTCGAGAGTGGTGTCGATCGCTCTCAAAACATCGAGTTTTTTCGGAGCAAATACGACCTTGAACTTGAGGTTCAGGTTCGGACCAGTCACTGGATATTGAAGGGAAGCTTGTCCATTATACTGGGTGGTGGTCTGGATCAGCACTTTTTCAGGACTGGTATCTTGTGGAAGCACTGTGAAGATGAAATAGCGGCTGCCTGCACCCACCCATTTTACCGGGGTCAGAACTTCAGTTGCATCAATGCCCTTGTCGACGTTCTTCCGCTCGATCTTGCTGTTGGTGTAATAGAAAATTTCGCGGTCTTTTGCTTCCGGATCATCCTTGCTTCCGCTGCTGACCAGATTCAGGAACGCTTTTTCAGGAGCTTTCTGTTTGAACTGGATTGCCACATTCACAAGAACCGTGTCGCCATCGACAGTATAGGTTCTCTTGTAGTTGACGTTCTGGTCGTTGAGTTCCCACTCCCAGACATTTCCGTTCATCTTGAAAGCAGTCGCTTTCTGCTGGTTCAGATAAGTATAATCTGCACCGGAGAAGGTCATGAGAAGACCGCTGTCAAAATTGGTGACGTTTTTGAGATCGGTTCCGGATGGCTTGTTCAGGGACCACTTGCGGATCCAGAATGAACCGTCATCGAGGGAAACCTCGGAGTTCGGAAGCATTAGTTTGCCTGAGTCCGCAACTGCGTTCAGGGAACCAAAAAGAAAAGTAAGTGCGAGTAAAATGATGAATTTGGTTTTCATGCTGGATCATAGCCTCCTGGAGAAAAAGGATGACAACGGGATATTCGACGAACCGTTTTCAAACTGCCCTTGATTAGTCCGTATTTTTGAATTGCCTGCTCGGAATAGCAAGAACAAGTTGGTTCAAAACGACATCCACTGTAAGGATTTCCTCCGACCACCTTGATAAAGCCATGAAGGATCGGAGAGATGACATTTTTATAGAAGTTAAAAAGGATTTTCATTAGCCCAGAGCGACTCCAGCTGTGACCGGACATGAACGGGGGTCTTGAAATTGATTTTGACCTGACTTGGGATCACCACATTATAGTCGAAGGCCTTGAGATTTCCGCGATTGAGACGGAAACACTCCCGAACCTGCCTTTTGATCATATTGCGATGAATGCTGTTCGTTCTTGATTTAACAGTGATGCCAAGACGAGCCTGGTTTTTTTGATTGGGGATCCTGAACACAAGACAGGACCCCAATCGCTGAACACTGCTTCCCTTGAAAAACTCGAGATATTCGCGTCTAAAGCGGACGCGCGCCTCTTTCGGGAAGTTCATTAAATCTAAATGTTATTTGGATGCAACAGTTGGAACCAAACTTTTGCGACCGCGAGCGCGGCGACGTTTGAGAACCTTCTGGCCATTTGCAGTTGCCATGCGGGCACGGAATCCGTGAGTTCTAGTTCTTTTCTTACGAGAAGGTTGAAAAGTGCGTTTCATGTCTTTCGATATCCTTTTATAAAAGTGTTGATAGAATGACTTATCGGATTATGGGCCTACTTGTCAACCAAGCTATCCACCAAAACTCCCCGGAATGGTTGTCACGGTCAAAAGTTCATGCTAGTCATCTGTCTCGGGAATTGGGACAGCTTTAAATGAATCAACTAAACCTCTGGGCTACGACTTATCACCACATCCTTCAGAACCATCAAAATGCGAACGAAGTGAAGTTCTGGCTTGATGCATTAAAATGGGGAAAAGCTGAACGATTAGGCCAAGGTAAGGTAAAAATCTTCCTCTCCGCTCCCAACCATTACTACGCCAATTTCATCGACTCCACCTTCCGTAATGATATCGAATCCGCCGTTACGCAGGTGCTCGGAGAAGCGTGCGAAGTGTCAATTGAAGTGCTCCAGGGAACCCCGGCGGACGAAGTGGCTGAGGCCAAAAGACAGATCATTCCGACTCATAATCTGCTCGCTCCAGCGTCAGATCAGGACCTCCAGAGAGCTCAAGTCGAGACGGTTTATCCACAAAGTCCACCAAGAAAAGGTTCCTTCCAGTCTTCCCGTGTTTCGGATCCCCTCTTTGATCATGTGGATCCAAACCAGACCTTTGACAACTATATTGTCGGACCTTCAAATCAGTTTGCCTATGCATCGGCTTTCTCCACTGCAGAAAACCCTGCTGTTCAATTCAATCCTCTTTTCATCTACGGACAACCGGCAGTTGGAAAAACCCACCTTCTCCACGCGATCGGAAATCATCTGAAGAAGAAGAACCCGCATATCCGCGTGTACTTCGTCTCAGCCGAGAAGTTCGTAAACGAGTTCATTGAAAGTATTCAGCACAAAAATCCAGGCGATTTTCGCGCAAAATACCGCGAAAATGTAGATCTTCTCCTCATTGACGACGTCCAGTTCATTGTCGGTAAGGATCGTTCTGAAGAGGAATTCATTCACACCTTCAACACCCTTCACGGCATGAGAAAGATGATCGTGCTCACTTCGGACAAGGCGCCGAAAGACATCGAAGGTCTTGAAGAGCGGATCCGCACTCGTTTTGAAATGGGTCTTGTTGCCGACATCCGTCCACCTGAAATTGAAACCCGCATTGCGATCCTGAAAGCAAAAGCGGAATCCGATGACATCTATCTTCCGGACGAAGTCGCGACTTTCTTAGGCACCTATGTAAAGGACACCGTTCGGAATCTTCACGGCGCACTCGTGAAACTTCAGCAATACGCTTCTCTTACCGGTTCCGAAATCACTCTTGATCTCGCAAAACAGGTCCTTCAGAACTCCATTCCGGAGGAAGGACAAGAATATACAGTAGAGATGATCATGAATGCGGTTTCCAAGCACTTCAACATCAAGATGAAAGACATCAAGGGTGTTTCCCGTGCGAAAAACTTCTCACTTCCCCGCCAGATTGCGATGTTTCTGATCCGTCGTTACACCAGTCTCGGATACCGTGAAATCGGAGTGATTTTCGGAAAAGATCACTCCACTGCGGTACACGCGCATCAGAAAATCGAAGCGGAACTCGAAACCGATCTCGAACTGAAGCGCAATATTGAGACGATTCGCGAACAGCTCTGATATTCACCGCTGTTCCTGGATATCATTTTATCCACCTTAATTATCCACCTCGTCCCAAAAGGCTTGGTGGATTTTTTATTCAATCATTTCAAGTGGTTGAGTTTTTTGTCCCCAAAGGTGAATAAACCGGATGAATTGTCCCCCCATTTTTCACAACGTTTTCACCAGCCAGGTGGACAGATTTTGGGGATAAGTCCCGATCCAGGAATACCTAAGACCTTCCAGAAGCGGTTTTGTCCCTGGGCTGGTGAATAGTCCGGTGAATAAACCGGGTAAACGGGGGTTATGGGGTTTTTGGAGTTTCATCCCCCAGATCGTCGATTTTGTTCACCACCACTTTTACACCGCTTTTGAAAGGTCATTTCTTAATAAATTCAAACACTTGAAGGCTTATCCCCCGTATCAACAGCACTATGACTACTATGATCTTTATATATATATATATTTATGAGAGACGTTACCTTCGACAGGTGGTGTACAAAGCATGAAATTCAGTATTTCAAGAGAACAGCTCTTATCAGCATTACAAAAAATTTCTTCAGTTATCGAAAAGAAACACACCATGGAGATCCTTGGGAACATTCTTTTTGAAGCTAAAAATGACAAGCTCACTTTAAGTGGAACAGACCTTGAAGTTGGTATTCAAGTCAGTCTCGATGCTCAGATCGATACTCCAGGCAAACTCACCCTCTCGTCCAAGAACATCAAGGACATCGTTCAGTCGCTTCCCAACCAGCCAGTGCACTTCAATCTGAAACCAAACCACTGGGTGGAGATTCAATGTGCAAAAGCACGCTTCAACATCGTGAGCATTGCAGCTGACGGATATCCGAGCCTTCCTCTCTTTGAAGAGAAGAACTACAACTACGCAAACTCAGATCGTCTCGGTGAGATGATTGATAAAACTGAATTCGCAGTTTCAACCGATGCAACCCGTTACCATCTGAACGGTGTTTACCTCGAGGTTCTCGAAAACAGCATGGTTCGCATGACCGCAACGGATGGTCATCGTCTTTCTTATATTGATTACGAGTTATTCACGAAGCCACTCGAACTGAAACGCGGAGTAGTCATTCCTAAAAAAGGCCTGACTGAACTTCACAAGCTGGTTCAAGGGACGAAGAATATCGGTATCGCTTTTGAAAAAGGTTACCTCTACGCAAAAGCGGATACTTCTTTCCTCTTCATCCGCCTCATTGAAGCGGATTATCCGGACTATCGTCAGGTGATCCCTCAGAACCTTGATAAGGTTGCAAAACTGAAGCGTGAAGACCTTCTCGGTGCATTGAACCGGGTATCCCTCATGGCTCACGAAAAGAGCAAGGGCGTGAAGCTGAATATTCAAGATGGTCTCATGACTGTTGCCTCTTCAAATCCGGATATGGGTGAAGCACGCGACGAAATCAACCTGGACTATCAGGGTGAATCTTTTGAAATCGGCTTTAATGCGAAATACATGCTCGACTGTCTCGAAGTGATGAAGGACAGCGATATCGAATTCAACTTCAAAGACAAAACCAAACCAGGTGTGATTCAGGCATCCGGTCACCGCAATCATTGCTACGTGATCATGCCGATGAGAATCTAGTTTCCGATTGAACCTGGAAAAACTCTTCATCCGAAACATTCGGAATCTGGAGGAAGTGAGTATTCCCTGTGGAAGGGGAATTCATTTCATTCATGGTCTGAATGCTCAGGGCAAGACCTCAATTCTTGAGAGTATTTATCTACTATCTAATCTGAGGTCCTTCCGGGATTCAGATCTTTCCTCATTGGTTACCCGGGGGAAGGATTTCGCCCAAATCCGAGGATCGTTTAAAATCGATGAAAGCACCGAGGCGGAGCTCAAGGTGGAATTGGTCCAAGGGGCCAGACGGTTCGAAAAACGCGCCTATATCAACGGCAAGCTCGCCAGAAGTGCCATGGATTACTTCGGGGTGAAACTCCACCACTCCCCAATCCAGTTCCATGCGATCAATTTGAACCCGACCTCTACCGATTTGATCCGGGGTGAACCCGCTTTGAGAAGGAATTATCTGAATCAGGTGATCTCAAGTGAGCACCCGGACTACATGGCTTCGCTCAAGCACTATCAAAAGTCGCTGGACCAGAAAAACGCCCTTTTGAAGCAGGAAGAAAAATATGACTTCAAACTACTGGAAATCTTGAATGAAAATCTAATCCGCTCGGGTGCAGAGATCATTTTTGCGCGTCTTCAGTACCTGAAAAAACTCTCAAAACCCATCCTGGAATTTTTATCAAATATTGCTCCGCATCAGCTTCCTGTAAATCTGGCTTATAAAACCGGCGAAACCCTCTATTTTACTGGACATTTTGAGCTCCCGTCGATACAAATTTTGATGGAAAATCTACATCAAAAACTTATCGAAACGGGATCTCAGGAAAGAGCCCGGAAGACGAGTCTGGTAGGTCCTCACCGTGATGATCTGATGTTCAAGGTTGGAGCTCAAAATTCCGCCTTAAGCCCGGATCTGGTGAATGTAGGTTCTCAGGGGGAAATCCGTTCCTTGCTTCTAAGCCTCAAGCTCTCCGAGCTCGAGGAATTTAAAAAGCAAAGCGGTGTTCAGCCAGTCATGCTGATTGATGATTTTTCTTCTGAGCTTGATTCGACTCGCAGAGGGTTTTTACTAAATTACCTGAAGGACTCCGATCTTCAGATCTTTGTAACTTCGACGGATGATCTGTCGTTGAACCTGGATCAAACTGGAAGAACGATTCACATGAGTCATGGAAAGGTGATCTAGACCCCCTCTCGCAATTGAGAAAGGGAAGTCCGAGTGTCAACTACAGTCAATACGAATTACGGTGCCGAGCAAATCAAAGTTCTCGAGGGATTGGAAGCAGTCCGCAAACGGCCGGGGATGTACATCGGAGATACCGGCCTTCGCGGTCTCCATCACCTCGTTTACGAGATCATCGACAACTCCGTCGATGAAGCTCTCGCCGGACACGCAACCACCATCAAAGTTTTCATTCACACCGACAACAGCGTCACGGTCGAAGACGACGGACGCGGAATTCCAACCGGGATGCACCCTTCCGGTCTTTCTGCGGTTGAAGTCGTGATGACCAAACTCCACGCCGGCGGAAAATTCAACGAAGAAGGCGGAGCTTACAAGATTTCAGGCGGTCTCCACGGGGTAGGTGCTTCAGTCGTGAACGCCCTTTCCGAATTCCTCAAAGTCGAAGTGAAGCAAAAAGGAAAAATTTTCACCCAGACCTTCAAACGCGGCGTAACCCAGACTCCCCTTCTGGAAATCGGAACCACCGACAAGACCGGAACCAAAACCACTTTCAAACCAGACCATGAAATGTTCCCGATCACGGAATACAATGCCGATACCTTGTCCATCCGTTTCCGCGAACTTGCATTTTTGAACAAAGGTCTGCGCATCCAGCTTCTTGATGAACGGGTTGAAACTCCGACCATTCAGGAATTTTTTGCTGAAGGCGGGATCATCCAGTTCGTCGAGTTCCTGAATTCTTCCCGTCAGCCTTTGCATGAGCAGGTGATCGCGATCAATCAGGAAATTAACAACGTGGTAGTGGATGTTGCACTCCAGTGGAACGACTCCTACGTTGAAACCGTATCTTCCTACGTGAATAACATTCACACGATTGAGGGAGGAACCCACGTTTCCGGTTTCAGAACTGCACTCACCCGTGTGATCAACAAGTTCATCGTTGAAACCGGCCAGAGCAAGAACTTCAAGGAATCCCTTCAAGGGGAAGACATCCGGGAAGGTCTTGCTGCCATCATTTCCGTAAAAGTTCCTGAACCGCAATTCGAAGGTCAGACCAAAGGGAAACTCGGAAACAGCGAAGTCGACGGGATCGTAAGCCAGGTGGTTTCAGAAAAACTCACCAAACTTTTCGAAACAAACCCTTCGATCGCGAAAAAAATCATTCAAAAATCAATTGATTCAGCGGTTGCACGGATCGCTGCCCGCAAGGCACGCGAACTGACTCGTCGTAAGACCGCTCTTGATACCGGCGGTTTGCCAGGTAAAATGGCGGACTGTCAGGAACGGGATCCTGCACTTTGCGAACTTTACCTCGTAGAGGGTGATTCCGCGGGTGGATCGGCGAAACAAGGCCGTTCCCGGAAAAACCAAGCGGTTCTTCCACTGAAAGGGAAGATCCTGAACGTCGAGAAAGCTCGTTTTGACCGCATGCTTTCGAGCGAAGAAATTCGGGTTTTGATTTCCGCGATTGGCGCCGGAATCGGAAAAGACGATTTTGATCCAGATAAAGTCCGTTATCACAAGATCGTCATCATGACCGATGCGGACATCGACGGATCCCACATTCGTACGCTTCTTCTGACTTTCTTCTACCGTCAGATGCCGGCGATCATTGAAAGAGGTTACCTCTACATCGCGCAACCACCGCTCTATCGCGCGAAAAAAGGTTCCAAGGAACAATACCTGAAGAACGAAGCGGAACTTTTCGAGTTCCTCCTCAGTGCCGGAATCGACAACGCGAAAGTGATTGTGCACGGCAAGGAAATTGAAAAGCAGGAACTCATTCAGGTTCTCCGCGCTTCATCGAAATACACCAAAGCGATTGAACGTCACTCAAGACGGTCCAATCCGGATGTTCTGAAGCTTCTCGTGACCAATGAAGTCCGTGTGGACTCGGTTCGTGAAGAATCGAAACTCAATGCACTCAAGGACAAGATGATCCTCGATCTCGGAAAATCCGGTTACACGGTTGAACCGACCATAACGAAGGATCCGGATGGAACTTACAGCCTTAAAATAAGAACCCGTCTCGAAGGGACCAGTAAAGTCACCCTGATCAGCTCCTCCCTTCTTCAGAGTCTTGAATACGAAGAAATGCTCGCTAACCACAAAGCATCTGAAAAAATTCACGACGGAAACATCGAACTCAGACTCGGTGAAACCAAACCGGTTGAATTCAAGACGATGGCGGCGGCTCTCGAGATGATTCAGGATTACGCGAAAAACGGAATGGGTATTCAACGTTACAAGGGTCTCGGAGAGATGAACCCGGAACAGCTTTGGGAAACCACCATGGATCCGGAACGAAGAACCCTTCTCAGAGTGGGCGTGGAAGACGCAGTTCAAGCCGATCAGGTTTTCTCACTCCTCATGGGAGACGAAGTGGAACCGAGACGGAACTTCATTGAAGTGAACGCGCTTAAAGTCAGAAACCTCGACGTTTAGTCAAATTATCTGGAGATTGAAACAATGATTCGTTCAAAAATTTTAGCGTCAGGGATGTATGTTCCACCGAAAATCTGGAAAAACGATGATCTGACCCAGTTCATGGATACTTCCGATGAGTGGATCCGTCAGCGGACCGGAATCGAACAGCGTCACTGGGTGGAAGGCAAGACCTCCACTTCCGATCTCGCTTATGAAGCATCCCTCATTGCACTGAAAAATGCGGGTGTCGACAAAAGCGAAATCGACATGATCATCCTTGCAACTCTTTCTCCGGACCATGAGTTCCCGGGAACTGCGTGCTTCCTTCAGAAAAAGCTCGGCATTCCAGGGATTCCAGCTCTTGATGTCCGCCAGCAATGCAGCGGTTTCATCTACTCCATGTCCATTGCGGATCAGTTCATCCGTACCGGAACTTACAAGAAAATCCTGATTGTGGGAGCGGAAGTTCACTCCAAAGGTCTCGATAAGACAACCGAAGGCCGCGATGTAACCGTTCTTTTCGGAGACGGTGCCGGTGCGGTTGTTGTCGGTGCGGTTGAGGTCACGGATCCTGCAAAAGATTCTCACATCCTTTCCACTCACATCTTTGCTGATGGAACTTACGCGGAAGAACTCTGGACTCCGGTTCCAGGTACTGCGAATGAGGGTGACCGGATCACTCACGGGAACATCGACGGGAAACTCCAATGGCCACAAATGAATGGAAAAACCGTATTCATGCACGCGGTGAAACGCATGCCGGAAGCGCTCCTTGCGGCATTGACGAAGAACAACCTGAAACCGGAAGACATCGATCTTTTCGTGTTCCACCAGGCAAATCTTCGAATCAACGACATGATCGCAAAACAGTTCAACATTCCTGAAGAGAAGGTGTTCAACACCATTCAGAAATTCGCGAACACGACTGCTGCCACCATCCCGATCGGGCTTGATGAAGCGGTTCGTGCCGGAAAACTTAAAAAAGGAATGCTCGTTGCTTCCGCTGCCTTCGGCAGTGGTTTCACCTGGGCGTCCGCGATTTATCGCTGGTAAGCAGAAATTTAGAGAGACGGAACTTTTATGGACACACCAGAAAATCTGCCAGTAAAAAACATCATTAATGTAAACATCGAAGATGAAATGCGGGGTGCTTACCTCGATTACGCGATGTCAGTCATCATCGGGCGTGCTCTTCCAGACGTCCGTGACGGCCTGAAGCCGGTTCACCGCCGCGCGCTTTATGCCATGTACGACCTGGGTAACACCCACAACAAGGCTTACAAAAAATCCGCTCGTATCGTCGGGGATGTCATCGGTAAGTATCACCCTCACGGTGACAGTGCGGTGTACGACACCATCGTCCGCATGGCTCAGGACTTTTCCCTCCGTTATCCATTGATCGACGGACAAGGAAACTTCGGTTCCGTCGACGGGGATTCAGCCGCAGCGATGCGCTATACCGAGATCCGGATGGAAAAAATCACGGATGAAATTCTGGCCGATCTTGAAAAAGACACGGTTGATTTCGGTCCGAACTACGACGGCTCCATGCAGGAACCTCTCGTGTTCCCGACCCGTATTCCAAACCTTCTCATCAACGGATCCACCGGGATTGCAGTCGGGATGGCAACTAACATTCCTCCTCACAACCTGGGCGAAGTGATCGATGCAACGGTTGCCTTGATCAAGGATCCTTCACTCGACGTGCTCGCACTCATGGAATACGTGAAAGGTCCGGACTTCCCGACCGGCGGGATTGTATTCGGCGGAAACGTGTTGAAGCTTGCTTACACCACCGGTCGCGCCGTGATCACCATTCGTTCAAGAACAGAGATCGAAACTTACAAAAACGATCGTGAACGCATCATCGTCACTGAACTTCCTTATCAGGTGAACAAGGCAAAATTGATCGAAAGAATCGCCGACCTCGTGAACGACGACAAACTGGAAGGAATTTCCGATATCCGTGATGAATCGGATCGTACCGGCATGCGGATCGTGATTGAGATCAAAAAGGGAGAAAGTTCGAACATCGTTCTGAACCGTCTCTACAAAATGACTCAGCTTCAGGACAGCTTCGGGATCGCATTGCTCGCAATTGATCACCATCAGCCGAAAATGTTCAACTTGAAGGAAATGATTCAGGCTTTCATTGAACATCGTAAAGACGTCGTGATTCGCCGGACTGTGTTTGATCTTAGAAAGGCCGAAGCACGCCTCCATATTTTGGAAGGGTTGAAACGTGCGGTTGAGCATCTGGACGAAGTCATTGCACTCATTCGCGCGAGTGCGAATGCTCCGGAAGCCTTGAACGGTTTGATGACGAAGTTCAGCTTCTCCCAGCTTCAGGCTCAGGCAATTCTCGACATGCGTCTCCAGCGTTTAACCGGGCTTGAACGGGACAAGATCATTGAAGAGTTCAATGAAGTGCTTCGTTTCATCGGCGAATTGAAAGCCATTCTCGCTAACGAATCCCGTGTTTACGAAATCATTGGAACCGAACTTGCTGAAGTCCGTGAAAATTACGCGGACGAAAGACGGACTGAAATCACCTTTGATGAAAATTCAGAAATCGACATTGAATCCCTGATCACTGATGAACCGACTCTGGTGACGATTACCAACACCGGTTACATTAAACGTCAGGATCCGAGCCAGTTCAAATCCCAGGGCCGCGGCGGTAAAGGCATTATTGGAATGAACACGGATGACGAAGACTTCGTCAGCCAGATCTTCCAGACCACGACTTTAAGTCAGCTCTTCTGTCTCAGCGACAAGGGCCGCTTGCACGTGATCAAGGTTTACAAACTTCCTGAAGGATCCCGTACCGGTAAAGGCAAGGCGATTGTGAATCTCCTGACCCTTCAAGCCGACGAGAAAATCAAAATGATTCTTCCGGTTCTTGAATTTGATGAGAACAAGTTCCTCGTCATGGGAACCCGCAAAGGGATCATCAAGAAAACCGCACTCAGCGAATACAAAAACGTTCGTACGACCGGAATCAACGCAATCTCCATCGAAGATGGCGATGAGTTGATCGGAGCTAAACTTTCTGATGGGAATCAGGAAGTCTTCATGACTTCCGCAAGCGGGATGAGTATCCGCTTCGCCGAAAAAGATGTTCGTGCAATGGGAAGAACCGCCTACGGTGTATTCGGGATGTCGCTTGAAGAAGGCGATACCGTGGTTGGAATGGATTTGATCGACACCAATGCTTCGAACGAGATTCTCGTGGTCTCCGAGCTAGGATACGGAAAACGCACCCCGATCAGTGAATACCGGGTTCAAACCCGTGGCGGTAAAGGGATCATCACTTTGAAGGTGACGGATAAAACTGGAAACCTCGTTTCCGCAAGACTCTGTGATGCCAAAGACGACCTCATGCTCGTCTCCAGTCGCGGCAAGTTGATCCGGATCCGCATCGGCGACATCAGTGAACAAAGCCGGAACACCCAGGGCGTTCGTCTCATGAACGTTGAAGGTGGAGAGAAGGTTGTAGCGGTGGAAAACATCGTGGACGACGGCACCAAGGAAGTTGTTCAATAAGATGAAAGTTCGTTTGCAGGAGGGACTTACCTTCCTCCTGCTTCTCGCAGCTTTCGGGTGTACTGCTCAGTCCTCGATTTCGAATCATTATCTGACTGCGGAAAAGCTCTGGACTGAAAAGCACTATCCCGCTTCTGTCGACGAATTTGACCGGGTGGTGAAGGAAGCACCTGACAGTGCGCTTGGGCTTCAAGCTCTCTGGCGTGCGTCCCTCACCCGGGTTTTGTTTCTGAACAAACCGGAAGAAGGCATGAAGGGATTTCAGAGTTTCCTTGAAAAAGCCGGAAATTCGGAACTCGCACCTGAGGCAAAGCTCCAGATTGGCGACATCTATTTTTCAAAGCTTGCCGAGTATCCGAAAGCGATCGACTTTTATCAGAAACTTCTGGCGAGTAATCAGTTCTCGTCTGAGGATCAGGCCAAATTCACTTACCGGATCGGCCGTTCCTGGTTTCTTTCAAACCAGTTGAAACACGCAATCGAGTGGTTTGAAAAACTGCTCGCGAACTATCCGAAATCCGCGATTGCAAGCAAGGCTGAGTTTGATCTCGCCAACTGTTGGTATGCTCTGGGCGAAACGGATAAACAGGCTTATCCGAAAGCACTTCGGTTGTTTCAGAATCTGAAAGCCAAAACGGAATTCAAGGACCGGCTTCTTCATGTGGAAGCAATTTTTGGAGAAGCTTCCACTCTCGAAGAAATGGACCAGCTTGAAGAGGCGTACAATCTCTTTCATTCGATTGAAAAGCAGTACCCCGCACCGAATGTGATTCAGGTTCGAATGATCCGCTTAAGTGAGAGAAAGGCGAAGAAGCGAAAATGAGCGACGAAAGCAAATACCGTCAGCTGGCTCTCTTTTCAGTCATCGTGGCTGAAGTCGTGATCACCCCATGCGCCATGGGATTTCTGGCCAACTGGTGGTTCAAGGGGAAGTCTTTTCAGACGGAGGCCACGGCGGTTGCGGCCCTGCTGGGGTTGGTCGTCGCCTTTTACCGGATTTCCCTCCTCCGCAAACAAATGGAAAACAGGGACGAAGATGAATCCGGAAGAAAGTAAACGATTCTTAAAAATACTGGCCGGCGTTGCCCTCGTCTGGCTAGGGGTGGGCCTTTTATTATTACGATCTGACTGGGACGACTTCTTTTCCTTCGTTCAGATTTACTGGGTGATCTGCCTGGACCTCACCTTTTTGATCCTTCTGTTTTGGAAAATATTCTTTCCGCCTCCGACGCAAAGCGCAAAGACCCTTCAGATCAGTATTTTTCTAACTTTTAAATTGGTTTGTCTCGCATTTTTAGCTATAACACTGAAAAGATTAAGAAATGCTTCTCCCCTCGCCATCGGGATGGGTGTCGGATTCATCGGATTCGGACCAATCTTCGCTGCGCTCTGGATGAAGCTTGTGAATCGGAAACAAGGATAGAGTGTGGAACACGGATTTAATTGGTTAAGTTTGATTCCTGGTTTTGAATATCACGAATACGGACACGTATTCATGGCCTGCGTGGTAATCGTACTCGTGTTTATCGCGGCGATGATCGCAAGAATTCAACTCGCGGCTGCACAAAAACGCGAAGACGAAGGTCTTCTTCCGGATTCAAAACTCACTTTCAGAAACGCGTTTGAAATCATCGCGGAAAAACTTTACGCGCTTTCCATCACCGTGATGGGAAAACACAATACCGAGAAATACTTCAAGATCGTTGGAGCACTCTTCGTGTTCATCTTCGCTTCGAACTTCCTCGGACTCATTCCGGGTCTTCTTCCTCCAACTGACAATTTGAACACCACTCTCGCTCTCGGGATTTTCGTGTTCCTTTACTACAATTTCGTTGGTCTTAAAGAAAACGGCTTCGCTTACATCAAGCACTTTTGGGGCCCGATCTGGTGGCTTGGTCCACTCATCGTGGTGGTTGAGATTGCATCTCACATTTTCCGCCCGATCTCTCTCGCTCTTCGTCTTCGCGGGAACATCATGGGCGATCACATCGTACTTGGAATTTTTAATAACTTGATGCCTTACCTCGTTCCTGCTATTTTCTACGGGATCGGACTGTTCGTAGCATTCGTACAGGCATTTGTTTTCTGCCTGATGACAATGGTGTACATCTCCTTGTCAGCTGCGCACGATCACTAAGACATCAGGTTTTAAAAAGTTGGTTTTTTAGGTTTAACGTAATGAAAGGAACGAAAATAATGAAAGTAAAAACTATTTTGATGGCAGCTGCAGGAGTATTCATGACTGGTGCAGCATTCGCTCAAGAAGGCGCAGCAGCAGCAACCGCAGCAGCTCACACTGGTAACCTCGACCTCGCAGGTCTCGGTGCTGGTCTTGGTCTCGGTCTCGCAGCTCTCGGCGGCGCGCTCGGACAAGGTAAAACTGCAGCAGCAGCTCTCGAAGGGATCGCACGTAACCCAGCAGCTTCTGATAAAGTATTCACTCCGATGATCATCGGTCTCGCCCTCATCGAGTCTCTCGTACTTTACGCGTTCGTTATCGCGTTCACAAAAATTCACTAGAAATTTGCTCAGGGCAACCTGAGGAAGTTAAAAGGCTCCGGACTCTGTCCGGGGCCTTTTTTGTTTTGTGAGAGAAAAAGCAGATGGCCTATTTTTTAAACTTTTCTCTGAGAAACGGAGAAATCCGGCTTTCTTTGACCTGAGCAACCTGTTCCGGAGTTCCTTTTGCAATGATCTTTCCGCCGGCTTTTCCGCCTTCAGGACCAAGATCAATCAGGTAGTCTGCAGAACAGATGATGTCGAGGTTGTGTTCGATCACGAGAACTGAATTTCCCTGATCCACCAGACGTTGAAGAATTCCGAGAAGCTTTTTGATGTCGTCGAAATGAAGACCGGTTGAAGGTTCATCAAGAATAAAGAGGGTCTTCCCTGTAGAGCGGCGGGAGAGTTCTTTGGAGAGTTTGATCCTCTGGGCCTCTCCACCAGAAAGAGTGGTGGCGGGCTGGCCGAGCTTGATATAACCCAACCCCACGTCATTCATGACGGCGAGCTTTTCCTTGATGAAGTGGATGTTTTCAAAAAACACCAAAGCTTCTTCCACCGACATCGCAAGCACTTCGGCAATGTTTTTACCCTTGAATAGAACCTGAAGTGTATCGGCCTTGTAGCGAGAGCCTTTACAGGTTTCGCAGGTGATATAAGCATCGGCCATGAAGCTCATGGAGATCCTTTTCATCCCATCCCCCTCACAATCATCGCATCGTCCCCCTTTTACGTTGAAGGAGAAACGGCCGGGTTTGAAATTCCGGAGCTTGGAATCCGGGAGCTGGGCGTAAATATTGCGGATAAAGCTGAAGATGCCGGTATAGGTCGCTGGATTTGAACGCGGGGTTCTTCCAATCGGACTTTGATCGATTTGAATCACCTTGTCGATCTGGTCGAGGCCTTTGGTGATTTTTGCCGTCATTGACGGAATTTCAGAATCATGAAAATGATTGAGAAGAAGCGGATGGAGAGTGTCGACAATGAGCGAACTCTTACCGCTTCCGGACACGCCCGTCACGCAGGTGAAAATCCCAAGTGGAATCTCAGAAGACATCTTACTCAAGTTGTGAAGATTCACATTTTCAAGCTTCAGAACTTTTTTGGAATCAAACGGACGTCTGGTCTTCGGCGGATTGACCATCAGTTTTTTAGAAAGATATTTTCCAGTAATGGAGTTTGGAGACTTCAGGATTTCGGCTGGAGTACCGGAAACGACAATGTTTCCGCCATTCACTCCGGCGCCCGGGCCCACATCCACGATATAATCGCTTTCCATCATGGTCTCTTCGTCGTGTTCGACCACAATCACGGTATTACCCATTTTCTGAAGGCGTCTCAGACTTTGAATCAGAAGATGGTTATCCCGTGGGTGAAGGCCAATGGACGGCTCGTCCAGAATGTAAGTAATTCCAACCAGTGAGCTTCCTAACTGGGAAGCCAGACGAATTCGTTGGGACTCACCACCCGAAAGCGAGAACAAGGGACGCTCCAGAGAGAGATAGCCCACCCCTACTTTGGCGAGAAATCCGACCCGCTCTTGCGTTTCCCGGATCAGTCCTGCTGCAATCTTTTCTTCGCGGCCGGAGAGTTTGATTCCTTTTAGAAACTCGGGGAGATCATCAATTGGCTTTGCGCAGACCTGGCTGATGTCTTCGCCCGTGATCTTGAAGGCTCTTGCTTCAGGTGAAAGACGGGTCCCATGACACTCCTTGCAGGGTTCTTTGTAGTCATAGGAGTGAGAGTCAGAAGGTTCTTCATCTTCATCCCCTCCCTTTTCAGAATCAAAGGATTCGAAACCAAGGCCTTCGCAACGTTTGCAGGCACCCATCGGGCTGTTGAATGAGAAAACACGGGGTTCAGGAGCCGGGAGGTAGATCTCGCATTTGCTGCAGGCGAAATTCTGGGAAAGCATCCGCTCTTTTGTTTTTCCGTTTGAAAGGTGTTCAAGAACGGTGAGGGTTCCTTTTGAAAGTTTAAGGCCGAGGTCGACACTTTCAAAAAGACGGGCCTGCAGCGAGGTGTCTTTCGCCTTGAGAATAATCCGGTCAATGACGACTTCGATGGTGTGTTTGTAGTTCTTTTCCAGACGGATCGGATCTGAAAGATCCTTCACTTCCCCGTTGATCCGGACTTTGGAAAATTCCTTTTGTCTTAAAGCGAGAAGCTCCTTCTGGAACTCTCCTTTTTTCTCACGTGCGATCGGAGAAAGAATGGAGAGACGAGTGCCTTCGTCGTTTGCGAGGAGTGAGTCGACGATTTGCTGGGTGGAAAGCGATTCAATCGGATCACCGCAGTTTGGACAGAAGGCTTTTGAAATACGTGCGTAAAGAAGACGGAGATGGTCGTAAATTTCAGTCACCGTACCCACAGTTGAGCGCGGGTTGTAGGATGTGGTCTTTTGAAGGATCGCAATGGTTGGAGAAAGGCCCGAAAGATCATCCACATCAGGTTTCTCAACCTGTTCCAGAAACTGACGGGCATAGGTTGAAAAAGTCTCGATATAACGACGCTGTCCTTCGGCGTGAATGGTGTCGAAAGCGAGCGAAGATTTCCCTGATCCGGAGGGACCGGTGATGACGGTGAGCGAGCCGTGAGGGATTCTCACGGTTACGTTTTTCAGATTGTGAACACGTGCGCCTTTGACGTAGATCTCAGTGCCCGCTGTAGTTGAACTCTCCATGACCGACTTTCTTTGCAGCGTCCGCAAGAGCAGCCTCGAATTGAGACTGAATCTGCTTCAAGAGAGTATCACTTTTTGCTTCGAAACGCATGACGATCACCGGCTGAGTGTTCGATGCACGGATGAGTCCCCAACGATCGTCAAAATCCACACGAAGCCCATCAATGGTGGTGAGTTTCGCTTTTGGATCCATTAAGAGTTTTGCGGCCTCTTCAATGAGTTGAAACTTTTTCTCTTCTTCACAGTCGATTCGGATCTCAGGTGTGTTCACCATCGGGCTTAAATCCGAAGTCAGGGAAGAAAGGTTTTTGGAGCGGGCAACAATTTCATAAAGACGTGCGGATGAGTAGATCGCATCATCGAAGCCGAACCAGCGGTCAGCAAAGAAGATGTGACCGGACATTTCACCGGCGAGAAGAGCTTTGGTCTCTTTCATCTTGGATTTAATGAGGGAGTGACCAGTCTTCCACATGATTCCGTTTCCGCCATTCTTGGCGATATCCTGATAGAGACGCTGGGAAGACTTCACTTCGGAAATGATGGTTGCACCCGGGTGTTCTTTCAGAACTTCGCGGGAGAAGATGACCATGAGCTCATCCCCGTAGATTACGCGTCCGTTTTCATCCACCGCACCGATACGGTCGGAGTCACCATCGTAACCTACACCGAAATCAGCTTTGTGTTTCTTTACGGTTTCAATCAGGGTGGCAAGGTTCTTTGGAACAGTCGGATCCGGATGGTGATTCGGGAAGCGGCCATCGAGTTCGCAATAAAGTGGAATCACTTCTGCGCCCATCATTTCAAACAACTGAGGTGCGACAGTGGATGCAGTTCCGTTGCCGGCATCGAGAACGACCTTCAGTTTTTTAACGGGCTTGATCTGATTGGCAACATATTCAAGATACTGAGGAATGATCTCGGACGACTTCACATTTCCTTTCGGACGGGAAGTGAAGGCGTCTTTCATCATGACATGCTTCAATTCCTGAATCTGTTCACCGTGAAGAGTTCCTTTTCCAAATCCGATTTTGAAGCCGTTGTATTCGGCCGGATTATGAGAGCCGGTCACCATGATCGCGCCATCGGTATCGAAATGAAACACAGAGAAATATGTGAGTGGTGTCGGACAGGTTCCGATGTTGAGTACGTTGATTCCTGAATCGAGAAGCCCCTGAATGAGTGCATCTGCGTATTCATCGCTTGTGAGGCGGCAGTCACGACCGATGGAGATCGTGAGATCTTTCTTGTCCGTTCTTGCGAAAGCCCATTCAGCGTAGGTTTGTCCGAGTTTGTAAGCGAAGTCTTTGGTCAGGTCAGTGCCTGCGAGCCCACGAATGTCATATTCACGAAAGATTGCTGGATTCATGTTCATCTCCTTGATTTTGAGTACTCTATGGCTTTTTCGATGGCGTAGATCATACTGCTTGGATCCGCCTTGTTCTTTTTCGCGATATCAAACGCCGTTCCGTGATCCACCGAAGTGCGGATGAACGGAAGACCCAATGTCATGTTCAGACTGTCGCTGAAGTTACTTAACTTCACCGGAATGAGTCCCTGATCGTGATACATGGCGATGATCACGTCGTGTCTTGCGGTCATTTTGGAACGGGCTTCCATGGCGAAGAATGAGTCTGCAGGATGCGGGCCAGAGATGCGCGCATCTTTGTATTTCGCCTGAAGCTTGCTCATCACTGGAATCAGGACTTCTTTTTCTTCACGACCAAGAATGCCGTTTTCTCCAGAGTGGGGATTTACGCCCAGGATCGCGATCTTTGGCTTTTTCTTTTTAAGCATGTCTTTCGCGAACCAGTAACTGTGATGAAAAGTGGTCTCCAGAGCACGCGGAGTGAGTTTTTTAGACACTTCCGAAAGGGAACAATGATTGGTAACCAGGGTGACCCGGAAAACACTGTTCGCGAGCATCATGGTGACTTCGCGGGTCTGGGTGAGTGACGCGAGAAAATCGGTGTGCCCCTTGAAGAAGTAGCCACCTTCCTGAAGGCGCTCCTTGCTGATTGGGCCTGTCACCATTACACGCGATTTCGGGCCTGCGAGGACAAACTGGGTCGCGGTTTCGATCGACCATCCGGATTGATAGCCGGGCGAGGAATTTTTGGGTGGTTCAAAGAAGGTGACTCGGTGATTCTTCAGTAGCGAAGCGTAACGCTTGAAAGGCGCAGAAGCCCCGAAGATCACAATTTCATGACCCTTCAGTTTCTTCGAGAGAGACGCAAGTGCTTTTGAAGTGACTTCCGGGCCGATTCCGTCTGGATCGCCAGGAGTGATCACGAGATCAACTTTTTTCATGGCTTGATATTGGTGCTGACAAAGCTCACGGTGCGCTGGTGATCGATCCACAAGCGGATCTGATGCTGAAATTCTTTCTCAAGAAGTTTCGCGCGGAGTGAATCTTTCTCTTTTTCGAACTCAGGATCCCCTTCCGCTTTGATTTCAGTGATCTTCACAATCACGAAACTGCGGTTGTCTTCGGCAATGTCACTGACCTTGCCTGGATCAAGTTTTTGAACTTCTTTTTGAATGGTCGGAGACATTTCGCCGTAGGAGAGGAATCCGAGGTCCCCGCCGTTACCCTGACTTGGATCATCACTGTCCCGTTTTGCGACTTCTTCGAACGGGTCACCCCTCTTCAGGGCATCCATGGTCTTTTTCACCTGATCTTTTGCAAGCTCGTAAGTCTTGAAGTTGCTTTTCGAAATGCGGATCAAAAAAACGTGAAACGAGCCGTGGAATGATTTTGAACCGGAGTGCTGACGGTTGTATTCCGCAGTGAGGTCGTCGTCGGAAACGGAAGCCTTGTTCCGGATTTCGCGATCGAGGAGCTGGCGCTTTGAAAGAGAAGTGCGCATGAGTTTGAAATATTCTTCGAACTTGAAGCCTTCACGGGCGATGGCTTCGCGAAGCTGTTCTCGGTCGATTTTGAGATTGGCCTGGATACCATTGATCTCCTGCTCCACTTCCGGGTCTGGAACCGGGAATTTGTCGACGATGAGTGATTCATCGATCAGGAAGTTCACGATTTCGTAATCGGACGGATTTTCTTTTTTCGCCATCGGGTCATTCGCGAAGATCGGGTCGATCTTGGAACGAAGCGGCTTCAGTTTGCGGAACTGATCCACGTCGGATTTGAAAATGGGTTTCTTGTTTGCGATCGCTTCAATGCGCTCAACGACATCGGCGTGGGCAACGTGGCCAGCTGCGACAGCAAGGAGGGCAAAAACAGAAAAGTCTCGGAGGTTCATGCCCCCAAGACTTCTCATAAAACCGGAGTAAAATCCATTACTAAACGTGGAACGGGACTACTCTTTAATCGCAGTTGAATTCACGCTTACATTGGCTTTTTTACGCAGACCGTCGAGATATTTCGCAACGATTTCCTGTCTGCGTTCTTCGAAAATGATCTTTTTCACGTGGATGCGGTCCACCTCACTCCAGGCGCGCTTTCCGGTCAGACGAATCAGGTGAACACCGAAAGACGTGCGAACGGGTCCGGTGATCTCACCAATCTTGCCGAGTTTGAGAGCTGCTTTGTAGTAACTCTGATCAAGACGGTCACCCATGCGGTAATCGAGGTCACCGCCGACCGCTGCACTTGGGTCTTCTGAATTTTTCTGAGCAGCTTCTGCAAAGGATTCTTTTCCAGATTTGATCTGGGTGAGAACGCCGCTTAATTTTTTAGTCGCCGCTTCTTCTTCTTCAGCACTCGCGTCTGGTGGAAGAGCGATGAAGACATGGCTGGTTCTGATCTCAGGGTGCTTTTCGTACCAGGATTTTGCTTCTGCATCGGAAAGGGTGATTTTCTCGAATTCAGAGCCTAATTTCTTTTCGATTACAGAATAGAAAAGAACGTTGTTGATCCGGTCGTTGGTTGCCGGTTCCTGGTCGAGCTTCAAACGTTTTGCTTCCTGAATCGCAGCTTCGCGTTTGATCAGATCGTCGAGAACTTGTTTTTTGCTGGGAGCAGTGAGCGGATTACCGCGGTATGCTTCTGAATATTTTGCATTCACTTCTTCCATGGTGATGATTTTGTCATTCACGCGCGCGGCTTCAATGGCTGCTTGAGCAAAGGTGGTGATAAAAACTCCGGCTAATACCTGAGACAAAAGTACTTTTTTCATAAGTATAGTTTATCAGTGGCTTTTTCCGTTTTCAAATGCTTTGGGAGCAATTTTGCGAAAGAGTCCTTCCAGTTCAAAAAGATGACTCTGGAGGTTTTCAAACGGAATGAGATAGACGATTTTCGAGTCCGGCGTGATGGAAACGCGTTCATCGCGGATGTTTTTCGGCCCGGTATAGAGCTTCATGACTTCGTCGATGTCGATTAACGTCGATTTTCTGACGGTGAGTGAGGTGCGGGCCTGACTGGTGGACATCTGTTCGATCCCCACTTTCTTCAGCAGGTTCTTGATTCGAATGAGCCAGAAAAGGTTTTCGGCTTCGGGAGAAATCTCTCCGTATCTTTCAATAATCTCTTCATGAAGGGATTCGATTTGCCCGTTGGTTTTTGCATTCGAAAGTTTCCGGTAGAAAGAAAGGCGGATTTTTGGATCCTGAATGAGGTCGGTGCTGATTTCGCAAACCACTGGAACCTGAATTTCAGGCTCGAAATGACGTTCTTCGACATCGATTTTCTGACCCCGGAGTTCCTGAATGGCTTCTTCCAGAAGCTCGGTGAAGAGATCAAGACCGACGGAAGCAACGTGACCGGATTGTTCGGCACCGAGGAAGTTACCCCCTCCCCGGATCTCAAGATCGTAAGTTGCGATTTGAAAACCGCTTCCGAGTTCGACAAAACGCTGAAGGACATCGAGACGCATTTTCGCTTCTGCCGTCAGGGTTTTTTCCTCATCCACGAGCAAATAGGCCGAGGCCTTGCGGTGACTTCGACCTACGCGTCCGCGAATCTGATAGAGCTGGGCCAGTCCCAGTTGGTCTGCCCGGTGAATCAGGATTGTTCCTGCGTTTGGAACATCGATCCCTGATTCGATGATGGTCGTGCACACGAGAACCTGGGATTGACCTTGGTAAAACTCGAGCATTTTTGACTCGATTTCATCTTCATTCATCTGTCCGTGAGCCACGCTGATCTTTGCGTGTGGAACGAGTTTTTGAATTTCTTCCGCCCGATTCTGGATGGTTTGTACGCGGTTATAAAGATAGAAAACCTGTCCGCCGCGATTCAACTCTTCTTCGATTGCCGATTTGATCAGTTGCTCGTCGAAGCTTGAAACATAGGTTTTAATGGGTTGGCGGTTGGTCGGCGGAGTCTTGATCACGCTGATGTCTTTCAATCCAGCGAGTGCCATGTTGAGTGTTCGTGGAATCGGAGTCGCAGTCAGCGTAAGCGTGTGTGTATTTGCCTGAATCGCCTTTATTTTCTCTTTGTGATCGACACCAAAACGGTGTTCCTCGTCGACGACGAGAAGACCCAGTTTGTTCCATTGAACGTCTTTGGAAAGGAGGCGATGGGTGCCGATCAGAATGTCGACCTGACCTTCGCCCAGTTGTTTCAGTGTTTCGCCTTGGATTTTTTTGCTTTTGAAGCGGGAAATCGACTCGATCCGAATTGGAAAATCCCGCATCCGGCGCTTGAAAGATTGTTCGTGCTGGAAGGCGAGCAGGGTGGTTGGCACCAGAACCGCAACTTGGAAACCGCTTTGAACCGCTTGGAAAGCTGCGCGAATTGCGACTTCCGTTTTTCCGAATCCAACGTCACCACAAACAAGACGATCAAGAAGTTTTCCTTGTTCAAGATCAGTCAGGACATCGGAAACCGCTTTCAGCTGTCCTTCGGTCTCAGTGAACTCGAACTGGTCGCAGAAACTGTAATAGTCCTCCCCCATCGGTTCGAACCTTGGCCCCTTTAAAAGAGCTCTTTTCGCGTAAATTTCGAGCAAATTAACAGCAAGCTTGCGGGCGGATTCGCGCGCCTTCTGTTTTGCTTTTTCAAACTGTCCGGTTCCGAGTTTGTCGAGGCCGGGATTCGTTCCCGAACTGACAAAACGCTGAATCGTATTCAGGCGGTACACGGGGAGATAGAGTTTGTCTCCGCCCGAGTATTCCACAAGCAAGTACTCGCCCAGATGCTTTCCTCCACCTTTTAATTCCTGAAGGCCAAGGTATTTTCCAACTCCATGAAGGGAGTGAACGACGAGGTCGCCGACAGAGAGATCAGTCAGGTCCTGAAGTTGAAGTCCTTCGGTCTGTTCATATTTCGGGTGGATGGGAAGCTTGTTTCGTTTGGACGCTTGATGGCCGCCCCCCAGAATCAGGGATTCTGATATAATGATCTGTTTTTTGGTTAAAAACTGAAGCGATTCACCGGAATCATAAGAGAGAAGCTTGAAACCCGCCTGGTTCTTCACTTTCTGAAGAAGGAATTTCACGTGCTCCTGGTGAGTGGTTCCGCGTGTTCCCACCCAGACGAGAAAACCGTCGTCGAGCCATTCGTAGATTTCTTTTTCGCTTACTTTTGTCTGCTCGATTGCTTCGCTGGGAGCCAGGGGAGACCGGGTTTCGGAGCGACGGAAGGTTTCCTCCATCAGAGAATCGATTTTCGGATAAAGAAGATCAAACTTCGGAGTGATCCAGTAAGGCTGAGGATATTTTTCTTCTTCTTTTTTCAGAAATTGAAGGCTTTTTTCAAGCTCAAATTGAAGAATTTCTTTTCCAGGAATGAGAACTTTGGTTGCAGCCGGAAGATAGTCGAGAAGTCGTCCCACCTTCTGATAAATGAAGGGAAACCAGGTTCTGAAGTGATCGGGAAGAAATCCGTTCCGGACGTTTTCAAAAACCGGATCCCGAATTTTTCGTGAGATTTGATTCTGATCGCAGTATTCCTTGATGCGTTCAAGTATTTCGTTCTGTCGGTCCCAGGGGAAGAGCGCTTCTTCTGCCGGGCCCACTCTCACTTGATGGAGAGAGTGTTCAACCTTCAGGGTGCGCTGGGTCTCGGGATGAAAGTGGCGGATGCTTTCCACCAGGGTGTCGAAGAACTCGATCCGGTACGGGTAAGGCTCGGTCGGAAGGAAGAGGTCGAGGATCTCCCCCCGCATCGCGAACTGACCGGGCTCCTGAACGGTCTCGGCCTGGACGTAGCCTAACATTCGGAGTTTTGCTCTCAGGTCATCGCGGGTTCCGAGGTCTTCATTAAACAAAATGAGGAGGCTGTTCTTCTGAAAGGCCTCTTTGGGGAGGGTCGGCTGGATCCAGGCATCGATCGAACTCAGGATAATCTTCGATTTTTCATCCGAATGAAGGGCGTCCAGGGTCTTCAGTCGCTCCATCTTCTGGGTGATGGAGGAAGAAACCGGTGAAAAGGGCGCGTGCTCCCATGCGCTCCAGTTATAGAAACCGACGGAAGAGGCGCCATTGTGTTCCGCATCAATAAAGCTTTGAAGAAGTGAGGAAAGCTCATCGGCTTCGTCACGGGTTCTGACCAAGAGGACGTGCGTCGACTTCTTCTGCTCCGTGGCAGATCGATAGAGCGAAAAGGCCAGAGCAAGCCTGGACGAAAAATTCATTGGCTCCGTGGGAGCAGGCATTGACTCACCCTTTCTTTATCAAGTAGCCTTGGTATAACAAATGGATCAGAAAAGAATTTTACCTTTTGAAGTCAAAACGACGCAGCTTACCCAAGTGCTCATTTATCTCTGGGTACCGCTGTTGGTCGCGCTCCCCATTTTCATTTCAAAAGAAATTCGAATCATCTCTTATTTAATCTCGATTCTGATCATGTTGGTAGTGTTTTTGTCTTTCTTTTTAGCGACGCAGAACTACCTCAAGAAGGACCAGGATGAAGAATTTTAAACCCATTCTGAAGTACGTTCGAGTGGGCCTGGCCTGCTGCGGAGATGACTGGATCCAGACCGAATCCAGCCGTTATGACCTTGAACGCCTTGGCTGCGCCCCCGCCGAGCGCGCGGAAGAAGCAAATCTTCTCGTGATTCAGGGAACACTGAATGAAAGTCTTCAAAAAGAAGTGACTGATTTTTACTCTAAAATGGCTGAACCGAAATACGTGCTCGCCATCGGAACCTGCGCGTGCGGCGGAGGACTCTTCCCGCTCAAACAAGAAGCGGTTCCTGTGAATGTTTATGTAACCGGTTGCCCTCCGAGACCTGAGGCGATCATGAACGGAATTCTTTCTCTTCGCGAGGTTCAGCAATGATTCAGAAAGAGATCGAGCTTGGACCCATTCACACCTGGCTTCCGTATGCCATGAAGCTCAAGCTTGGCATGTGCGGCGACCGCATTGTGAAGGTGGGAACCGAATTCGGTTTTCTGAAGCGCGAAATCGAAGAGAAAATGATCGGTCTTGGCTACAAGGAAGCACAGCTCATTTTTGGAAGAATTGACCCGGAATCCAGCCTGATTCTCGATCGTCTTTTCAGTGAAGCGGTGGAGAGGGTCACGCAGACGGAAGTCAGTGATCGCGCGCACTGGATTCGTGAAATCACGAGCATCCTGAGCGAGTTGAACAGTTGTCTCAAGTATCAGGCCCAGATGGCCGATCGCATGGGACTCAAGTTCCTCGCCAACATCATTTTAAAACATCGGGAACACCTGCTTGATCTGATCGAGCTTCTGACCGGTTCCCGTTATGGGTATTACTTCCTTGTGCCGGGCGGTGCCCGTTATGACCTGACTGAAGGATTTCAGGAACGGGTTGAGCGCTGGGTGAAGACATTCAGACAGGACTTCGAGCGCATCCGCTCCATGTTTCTCTGGACTCACCCGCTTCAAAATCGCCTTCGTTCCCTTGGAAAAGTGGTTGATAACGGTGACTACGGATTCGTAAGCGAATCCTCGGTTGAAACCACCCGTTACGGACTCGTTTCCCATGTTGAATCAAGACTGATTTGTGCGCTCACGCTTTCCGAAAGCCTGAGTTCTGAGATTGAAGCGAAGATGAGTGAACGATTCACCGGAAACTTCATTGCTCCACTGACTGAAAAACGCGGTCAGGAGGAGATCGGGATTCAACATGAAACCGCACGCGGAACGTGGGGGCTTCTCATCAAGTTTGATTCCGCACTCAAGATTAAAAAAGTCATGACCACGACCCCGTCCCAGGTGATCAGACAGGCGATCGGACCAGCGCTTGAAGAAGAGTCGCTCGAAGATGTGCCTTTGATTTTACAGAGCCTGAACCTGTCGGTACCGGAGATTGATCGATGATTTTCTCAATTCTCTTTGCGGTTTTTTCGATTTTTCCGGTCTCTTTCTTTTTCTACACGCTGAGTGAGCGCCTGATTGCGACTCATGAACTTCGTGTCGGGAAGCAGATCAAGTTTCCATCTTTTCTGGTCCAGACCTGGGTGGATGCGAAGCTCGAATGCAAAAAGCTTCTCTCGAACTGGATGTGGGCGGTTTATCTCCTCCAGTTTTCGATCCTTTTTTGTTTTGATCTCGACATCGAGTACCTGACCTTCATTTACTTTGCCCTCAATGCCTTTGTCGGAGTGGTGCTGGTTACGAAATACCGGGATGGCGTGGTGGAACGGATCGAAGCCGACCGCATGCAAATCCGTACAGCGGTGGGACTCTCAATTGCGACCTTCTGCGTGTTCGGGTGTTTCACGCCGTCTCAGACAACAAGTCTTGCCCAGATCCACTTCAGTGTTCTTGAACTCCTGTTCGTGATTCCGTTCCAGCTTGCGGGAATGATCCTCTTCGGTGAATACCCGTTCGGTGGCATGAGTAAAAAAACAGGCTGGCTCCAGTCCGCGCGTTTCTATGGCTGGTCCATGCTCGCGACAAAACTTTTCCTCGGTGGCGGAAGCTTCTTCATCGACTTCCACATCAAGGCTGCAATCCTTTATGTTCTCTGCCGTCTCTTCGGAGTTTATTTTCCGAAGTTTCACCACCGGGACCTGTTACGGATTTCCATTCTTTATCTTTTCCCGCTGACGGGAATTTTATGGCTGTTCGCGATGCTGACTTACGGATTTATTGGAGGTAGTTCGCGTGTTTAAGAAAGTAGTGGAACATTTTCTCAATCAGAACGAGATCCGGAAAATTGATACCGAGTTTTACCCGGATCCGGTTTCTTCCCGGGGCAAAGATGATTTCCCGGCTCGTGCGCGCGGTCTTGTTTTCAACGAGATTGAAAAGTGCACCGGATGCGGTGACTGTACCAGAGTCTGCCCGACCAAATGCATTACGGTTGAAGCGAAAACAAACGAGCGGAACAACCGCCCGTGGGTTTCGAAATTCGACATCGATTTTTCAAACTGCATTTTCTGCGGACTTTGCGTGGAAGTTTGCGAGCCCGAATCCCTGACCCAGACCAAGGAAGTTCAGGCGGCTGTTTTTGATCCAAAAGATCTCGTTTCGGGATTCGGAAGGGGAACTCTCTAAGCCATGTGGATCTTTGACTCGGTTCTCCTGATCGCGGTTTCGGCTCTCCTCGGATTCAGAAGTCCTTATCTTGGAATTCTGACTTTCATTCTGGGGATCTTCGTTGAGTTTCAGGCGAAACGAGTTCTCTTTCTTCTGGGGGAACGTCCAAAGACGGTGCCAGCATCCCGGAAAGTGAAGAGTGCGATTCTAGCCGTATTGTTTGGTGCCTGCCTGATCCCGCTTGTGGGAACGGGACAGACTGAAGTGGCGACCGAAGGCACCTTCGATATTGAATCCCTTCTTCCACTGGTGGTGATTGTCGGACTTCTGTCCTCTGTTCTCATGTCGGCGCTTTCGACAGAAAAGAGGAAGAGATGATCATCCCTGCAATTCTGGTTTTGGTTTATTCGATCTATCTGGTTCTGGTTTCATCCGACAATCTCTCCTTGGGAAAAGGCATGCTTCGCGTAGCACTTTCCCTTCTTGGTGTGATCGGTCTCAAGTTTCATCAGGAACTTCCGCTCACTCTCGGCGTCCTGCTCTACGGAATTTTAACTCTCGCTCTTCTCGCGATCACCCGGAACGAGGTTCAATTTAAAGATGAATAGCCTGAATCTCACGCAGTTTGATCAAGCTGCCCTGTTGTTTTTCGTATTCGCTGCAATCGGGCTCATTCGGGAAAGAAAAATTCTTCCATTCCTGATCGTGGCGGTTGGCTGCCTTCTCAACGGACCTCTTGCTGCCGTCCTTCTTACGGGGCTGATTCTCTGGCACCGGATCGACACCAGCACCAACAAGTGGATTCAGCTGAAAGACGTATTCGGATTTTTTCTCATCTTGATTGGAGCGATTGCAGGGGAGCCTTATCAGGAGCTGACGGTTCTGATGGGAGCAACTCTTGTTTCTTTAAGTTTCGGAAAAGGCGGACTCGGTGTCATTCCTCCGCTTCTGCTCCTCAGGCAATATGTTCAGCATCCGGACCCGATCGAACTTCCATTTGTAGGGGCGGGTGCCTATGTGCTCGTTTCCGAGATAGTGGGTTGGGCGAAGCTGAAGCACGCGAAGCTCGTGCTTTGCATCTCCGAAGTGGTTTTCAGTCTTTTAATTTTGGTTGGAATGCGTGAACTGGCTCCGAAGCTTCTCGAAGAACCGGGAACGCTGGTATTTGCGGGCGCCACTCTTCTGGTCATCATCGTGCTCGCCGCATGGGTGAACTGGAAGAATCAGGGATTTTGGTCCTTTTACAAGCGGGTGAAAATGTCTCTCGGGCATTCCCTGGTGAGTGGAAAACGCTTTGTGAGCAATACCCATCTGTTTTCGGTTGAGCCGAAAGACTCTGGCATTCCTGAACTTGAATTCGGGTTCAACCAGTTATTCATCCTCGTGGTGGGAACGCTTCTGGTTCTGGGTGGATTCCTCCTTCTCGGCAAGGGAGGTTTCGCGTGAATTTTGAATTCAGTATTCTCGGCGCAATGATCGGAATTTCCTGGGCGCTCATGCTCTCGCTTGATTCGTGGGTTGCAATCGCGATCGCGCTCATGGTGTTCTTTTCACGCGCGATTCCAGTGAATTTGCTTTTCCTCTTCACGATGACCCTGATCGCTTACATTCAGGCAATGCTTGGCGGACAAAAATCGGGGAGTGCGGGGACACAGAAGCGGTTCGTCCTTCTTCTTGTGGGACTGACGTCAGCCCTCTTTGGAACCTCGATTTCAGGCTACTCCCCTTCTCTGCTTTTCATATTCTTCGGGCTGATCCTTTTTATACCGAATGGATTCACCACCCTCTTCTTCAACCGTCACTATGAGCGTTTGACCCTCCGGTCTTATGTTCAATCCGTCGTGCTTCCGGCTTTTGTCGCTCTCGATATTCTTCTTAAAATCAAAACGGATGTAAAAGCGGAGTACGCGGGAGTGTGGGAGATCACCCTGATGGGGGTTGGACTCTTCACCTTCCTTTACTCAACCGTGCTCGCCTGGGCGAAGACCCGGTTGAAACAGGTTTTGATTCATCTTTCTCAAGCGTGGATCGGTCTTGCACTCTTCCTGCTCACCATCGATTCAAATTCGATCAATCGTGCGGTATTTACCGCGATTGCAATTGGAACAGTCGGTTCGATCGTCCTTCTGAGCCTGAGTGCCCAGCTTGGACCCAGACATTTTTCCTTCGCGAAGATTGCGACTCTCGGATTGCCGGGAACCATCTGGTTCACCGCATGGTTCTTCTCGCTCAAGATGGCAATTGGAATGAACATCCTCTGGCTTCTGGTTCTCGGGCTCGGCTACCTGATTCAGGCGATCACTCTGATCAGTCGCGAGTCGGTTCCTCCATTTCAAGAAGGAAGACGGGTTAAAATCCGTTTCTGGATCACGGTGATGGTTCAGCTCGTGACTGGTGCGGGATTGTACTGGCTTGAAATGGGAGGCATGAAATGATCATCCTGAACTGGCTCCCTGAAATTTTTCTCATCTGTCTTCTGTTCGTCGTTCTCATGGTGACCACGTTCCGCATGTGGAGTTATCGATCCCTTTCCCTTTGTATCGGGATTGCGAGCCTGGCCGAGCTGATCTACCTTCTCGCGAGACAGGACCTCGCGTTCTTTGATTCTCCACTCAAGATTCTGTATTCCGATTCACTCTCGTATTT
>OUNO011323184.1_pt1 | contig 62965 bp, 58 predicted proteins | sample 1779811 | NCBI WGS metagenome assembly OUNO01 (sample SAMEA3914804, study PRJEB12502) | metagenome | biome: forest; material: soil | place: Canada | collected 2010-06-25 | depth 0.3 m
GCGATCCGCATCGCCGTCTTGCTTTAGCTTTGTTATACTAGGGGCATGGATCAGGTGCTTTTGGTAATTCTATTAGTAATTGTGGTGGGGCTAGGCGTCGCCTTGTTTGTGATTAGCCAGCGATTGAAGCCGACTGGTGGGGTAGAGATGCTGAAATCTGACGTCACTGAACTAAATCGTACGATTGCAGCCCTGCAAACCTCTTTGGGTGACAAATTAGAGCGTAACGCCACTAATATGCAGACTTCAATGCAAAAGCAGCTGGCCGAGAGTGGGAAGTTGGTGAGTGACGTTACCCAGCGCCTCGCGAAACTAGATGAAACGAACCGCCGAGTGGTAGATGTCGCTGATGAGCTGAAAACCCTACAAAATGTGTTGCAGAACCCAAAACAACGCGGCGTATTCGGTGAATATTACCTCGAATCAGTTCTGGCTAACATTCTGCCAACCAAAAATTTCCAAATGCAGTACAAGTTCAAAGATGGTGTGATTGCCGACGCCGTGGTGTTTCTCGATAAGGGGCAAATACTGGCCATAGACAGCAAGTTCAGCCTGGAAAACTATAACCGCATGGTTCAGGCCAAAACCAAGGAAGAAAAAGTCGAACTATTGAAGAGAGTGCGTAACGACCTCAAAGGCCGTATCGACGAGACCAGCAAATACATCCGTCCCAGCGAAAAAACCATGGAATTCGCCTTTATGTTCATCCCGAGCGAATCTTTGTATTATGATCTGCTAATTGGTGATGTTGGTACTGGCTCGAGCGCCCGCGACCTCATCGAATATGCCTTCCGCGAAAAGAAAGTCATTATTGTGAGTCCAACTTCATTCATGGCGTACTTGCAGACAGTCCTGCAGGGCCTGCGCAGCCTGCAGATCGAAGAGCAAGCTAAAGACATCCAAGTTCAAGTCGGCAAGCTAGGTCGCCACATCGGCGCTTTTGATGCCTATATGGCTAAACTGGGGAAGTCACTCGGTACAACGGTGAACCACTACAATGATGCGCACAAAGAACTCGGCAAAGTCGACACTGATGTCGTGAAGATTGCCGGCAATAATGCGAGTGTTGAACCGCTACTCATTGATAAGCCGCACGACGACGAATAGAATCTTCGCCAACTAAAATACCCCGCTCCATCTCGCGGGGTATTTTATGTAAAGTAACGTACTACTTATTTTGCTTCGCGGCCACGAACAGCGTCGTAGATCACGAAACCGAGAACGGCACCAATCACTGGTGCCAGCGCGTAAATCGCGTATGCCCATGGGTTGGCGTAAGCTTGCAGGGCAATGGCAACGGCAGGGTTGATGATGCCGGTTGCACTTACGTAGCTTGCGGCGCTGACGGCGAACATCAACGCAACGAAGATGCCGAGACCAGCGGTCAGGGCAGCTGCGACACGATCAGTCTTTTCACGAGTCACGTTAGCGATCGCAAATCCAAGGATTGCAGTACCGATCAACTCAGAGAAGAAGACGAACCATTCTTTTCCGTTGAGCAGTGCAACATCTGCTGCCTTAAATAGTGCAGGCGCTGTCTGTCCAGTAGTTGGGTCAGCGGCAGCTGCTCCACCTAGGAAGGCAGTTAATGCAAAGTAGGCGACGGCAGCACCGGCCAGTTGGAACAAAATGTATCCAAGGGCACGAAGCCAACCGATGCGGCGAGTAACGAGCGCACCAATAGTGATGGCTGGGTTAACATGCGCACCAGATACGGCGCCAATCAGGAGCACAATACCGGCGAGGCCGAACAGAACAAAGATGGGTTGTCCTTGACCAGCGACGATAACGCTCGCGAATAAGAAGGTGCCGATGAATTCGGCAACCAACGCGCGCCAGAAACTGACGGTTTTAATTGATTCTTGTACGTGCATAACAAAGCCTTGCTTTGAAACGCTGGCAGGAGCTGTCTTAGCGGACGCCCTAGTCGTTTTTGCAGACGTGCTCTTTCGAGTAGTCGTAGTTTTTTTAGAAGCGGCTTTAGTAGCCATATGTTTCCCTCCTTATAGTCAACATGGTTACAGTATAACATAAACGCGAAGTGGTCGAGTGCTACAATAGATGTATGGGATTATTTATTCGACAAGAAGAACAACGAACCGATTTGCAACAGCGCGTGGCGGCCGAGCTTCAAGAGAAGATGCGCGCTAAGGCAGCCCAGGCCGATCAACCTGATGGCGTCGATGACTCGCAATATATTAAAGGAACCAAGACAACAACCAGCCTGGCCTGGATCTGGGTGATCATCGCCATCGTCGTTTTCGGCGGTGCCATTTTCTTAATCATAAGGTCAATGTAGCGCAACACCTCATGCTCGGGTATAATACAACTAGTTATGCCTACCAATGATATTGAGGCCGTTCGCCAGAAATTATTAGATCTCGTTGCCGCCAGCGACAATCCTCGCGAAGTGCTGCGCGCCAGTGAGCTAAAAGACATCTACACAGTCATCGCGACGCTGCCTCCCGAGGAGCGTGGCGCCTATGGAAAAGCCGCCAACCAAGTAAAGCTCGATGTTGAGGCTGCAGTTGAGGCTCGCGAAAATGCCGCCGAGGATGGCGACGTCCAGACTCTCGATGTGACTGCGCCCTGGGATGTGAATACCAAGCGGCCCTCGTTGTTGCCGACTACTGATGGTTCGCAGCATCCTTTGACCAAAGAACTCGATACCGTGATCGATATCTTCACCCGTATGGGCTTTGACGCCATCGAATCACGCCAGATTGACGACGATTATCACATGTTCGGCTCATTGAATTTCCCCGAGAATCACCCGGCCCGCGACGGGTATGACACTTTCCGCACTGAAGAAGGCTTTATACCGCCAGCCCACACCTCAACGATGCAAAATCGCATTTTGAAAGATGGCAAAGCGAAACTCGAAGCCGGCGGCCAGATCGCGGCGATTAGCTACGGTCGTGTCTATCGCAACGAGGACGTTGACGCGACTCACGAGCATACCTTTTACCAAGTTGAAGGTGTTTTCGTGAGTGAAGATGCAACGCTGGGCCAAATGCTGGGGACTCTGCGCAGTTTCTTTGAGGCCTACTACGGTCAATCTTTGAAGATCAAAACCCAACCTGGCTATTTCCCGTTCGTCGAACCAGGTCTCGAGTTTTTGATTGAGAAGCCCGCTGCGCTGAATGGCAAGCCGGGCGAGTGGCTAGAAATGCTGGGTTGCGGCATGATTCACCCGAACGTATTGAAAGAAGCGGGCATCGATCCAACCAAGTACCGTGGGTTTGCCTGGGGTGGCGGCGTCGAACGTCTGGTGATGTTGAAATACGGCATCGAAGATTTGCGTCACTTTGAATCAGCTCGATTGGCATTCTTGAGGAAATTCGCATGATTATCTCTGTAAACTGGCTCAAGGAGTTTACCGACATTGACGTGCCGATTGATCAGCTGGCCGAACTTATTGGTGCGCGCTTGGTTGAAATCGAAGGTGTTAAAGACCTTGGTGAAAAATACAAAGACGTCTTGGTCGTGAAGGTTGTTGAATCAACCGATGTTGAAGGCAGCGATCACTTGCATCTCACCAAAGTCGACGATGGGGGCAAACTTAAAGACGTCGAACGCGATGCCAGCGGCTACGTCCAGGTGGTCTGTGGCGCACCGAATGTCCACGCCGGCATGTTAGCTGCGTGGTTGCCACCTGAAAGTACCGTGCCTGAAACCTTTGGTACCAAAGAGCCATTTGTCCTCGGTGTGCGCGATTTGAAAGATCTAAAGAGTAATGGGATGTTGGCAAGCGCTAAAGAATTGGATTTGTACGAAGACCACACTGGCATTTTTGAAATTGATAAAGATGCTAAGCCTGGCACAAGTTTCGCCGAACTTTATGAGCTCGACGATTACTTACTCGACATTGAAAACAAGTCATTAACTCACCGGCCTGATGCGTTCGGTATTGTTGGCTTTGCCCGCGAAGTTGCTGCGATTCAGGGCAAGCAGTTCCATACGCCTGAATGGTTGCTCGATCTCGAACCTAATGTACAAAACGACGGTTCGGTTGAGGCGCCCACAGTTACCATTGATGACCCTGAACTATCTGATCGTTTCCAAGCAATTATCTTGACTGGTGCTGACGAAAACGCGCAGTCACCAATTGAAGTTCAAACCTACTTGGCGCGTAGTGGCGTTCGTCCAATTAGCGCCGTTGTTGACGTCACCAATTACATGATGCTGCTGGCTGGACGCCCCCTGCATGCCTACGACTACGACAAGCTCCTCAAGGTTGGTGGCGGTAAAGCCGATATTCATGTCCGTTCGGCTAAAAAAGGTGAGAAGTTGAAATTACTTGATGGTAAAGTCTTGGAGCTCGACCCAGAAGATATCGTTGTTGCTGCAGGTGATAATGCGATCGGCCTAGCCGGTGCGATGGGTGGAGCTGATACTGAAATTGACTCGACCACCAAGCGCATTCTGCTGGAATGCGCGACATTTAACCTCTATAAACTCCGTAACATGCAAATGCGTCACGGTATCTTCACCGAAGCAATTACTCGTTTGACCAAAGGCCTGCCCGGCGCGCTAGGTGCACCAGTCCTGGCCGAAGCGGTCAAAATGATGAACCAGTTTGCTGGCGCCAAAGCTGCCAGCCCAATCGGCGACGCCTATCCAGGTAAACACGACCCGATTATCATCAAAATTCACGAAACCAACATTAACGATACGCTCGGTACGCAGTTTGCGGCCGAAGACATCAAGACGATTCTCGAAAATGCAGAATTCAAAGTTTCAGTTGATGGACTGGAAGCCAGCGTCACTGTGCCGTACTGGCGTAATGACATTCACATCCCCGAAGACATTATCGAGGAAGTCGGCCGCCTATCTGGCTTTGACATGATTGACCTGACTTCACCGACTCGCGACTTTATCGCCATTGAGCCCGATGCATTTGAACTATTGCGCGCTCGGATTCGTAGTACCTTGGTTCGTAGCGGTGCCAACGAAGTGCTGACTTACAGTTTCGTTCACGGTGATGTCATGAAGAAGGCTGGTCAGAATCCCGAACAGGCCTACCGATTAGTTAATAGTATTAGCCCTGAACTCCAATACTACCGCCAAAGTATTGTACCGAGCTTGCTGACTAACATTCACCCGAATATTAAAGCTGGCTACGATCACTTCGCATTATTTGAATTTAATAAGTTCCACACCCAGCTAAATGATTTAACGGATGAAAAAGTCCCTCGAGAATTGGATGGCCTCGGCTTTGTAGTTGCCAGTAGCAAGAAGACAGCTTGGGCGGCTTACTATGAAGCCAAACAATACCTTGATTACATTGCGACCAGCCTCGGCCTCGAATTCGTCTATGAACCACTTGAAGAAAAGTCGGAACGACCGTTCCCGGTCACCGAGCCATTCGAGTATCGTCGCAGCGCCCGTGTCTGGGACGCTAAAACCCGTGAACGCATTGGTGTCATCGGGGAATTCAAGAATTCAGTTAAGAAAGCCTTCAAGTTACCCGAACACACCGCTGGATTTGAAATTGGTCCGCGCGCTCTCCTTAAACTAACGACTACCCTTGATCCAAACTACCAGCCCCTCAGTAAATATCCTGGCACCGAGCGTGACATTTGTTTTCAAGTCGCCCAGTCTGTCAGCTACCAGCAAATTATTGATGCTGCCGTAGGTACTTTGAAAGATTCAGCGCTCATTACCTCAATCGAACCAGTCGATATCTACCAACCTGAACAAGGTGATACCAAGAACATCACAATTCGTATTAAACTCGGTTCATATGACAAAACCTTGAGTGGCGAAGACGTGAATAGCGTTATCACCACATTGTCCGACAAAGTGGTCAAAGACCTCAGCGCCACAGTTATTTAGCTCAGTTTGTGGTATAGTAATCTTATTACGAGGAGAACCAGCGCATGTCTGACTTAAGCGAATTTGGTACATCAGCCGAGCCAAATAACGGTGGTGAAGTTCTAAAAGACCGTTTTAAAGCGCTAGTCGAGGCTCAATCATCTCCAGTCGAACATCCTGAAATGGAAGACGAGATTGTTCGCTACGGTGAAGCGAGTATTCAACCAGTCGGGCCAGTCCTGTTTGACGGTGTGCGATTCTTGCGTCGACAATTCATAAATTACCGCATTCCCGGCGAACCTTTTTACGTTGCTGACACTATTGCCCTAACAGTTGGCCCTACTTCGATATATGAAATTACTTATGACGCGATGTCAGATGATTTTAACGGTGTTTAAGCTGGTAACGCGGATATTTACGATGGCCCGAGTGATAATCAAGAAGGTTACGAGAAGGCTGCTCAGGCGCTCGTTGACTGGATTGAATCTGTTGAAGGTGGTTTGATTCCTAAAGATACGACGCCTCCCCCTTCTATGTATCTGGTATAATAGAGATAGATTTAATAGGGAGACAGACTGTGGCTTCAGCCCGTGGACAACGTATTGGTATTTGGATCATAGCGATCGTCATGACTGTCGGAACGATCGGTTCGTTTACCGTGATCATTTTGGCGAATAATAATCAAAAAACTGACTCTGCTCGAGAGGCAGTATTGGCGAGTGCCTATCAAAAAGAGATGACTGACTATCAAGCGAAAGTTGATGCCCAAACAGCTTCACTCTCAGCTCAATACTATGATACGTTTAGCCCGTATGCTTCTGAAGTTGGGGCGTTTGATAAAGACAACTCCAGCACCCTCATGCAGAACGACCTGCTGGTAGGAGTAGGCGACGCAATTACTCAAACTTCAAGCTACGCGGCTTATTACATTGGCTGGTTGCCTGACGGTACAATCTTTGATCAATCAATCGATAGCGGTAAACTCAAAGCACCGCTCCCAGTCACGGCAAACGCTGGCGTGATTGATGGTTGGGCCACCGGCGTCGTTGGTATGAAGGTCGGCGGCATTCGCGAACTTACCATTCCTGGCCCGCAGGCCTATCCGAGCGGCGTGCCTTCGAGTAATGGCTCAGTCGCCATTCCCGCCGAGTCGCCACTAAAGTTTGTCATCATGATAATCCCAACGCCAGCTACCATTCCGCAACCACAGCCATCAGCTGAACTGCTGAAACTCTCCGGTCAAGGTCAATAAATAATGCTATACTAGGTATAGTAAAGGAAACACATAATGGATACAGATATCAGAGATGTCATCATGATCGGGGCTGGCCCAAGTGCGCTAGCCGCAGCAATCTACACCACGCGTGAAGATATTGATACCGTACTCTATGAAAAGAGTGCGATTGGTGGCCTGGCGGCTATTACTGACATCGTTGATAACTATCCCGGCTTTGAAGATGGCATCCAAGGGCTGACTTTGGCTGGACACCTCGAAAAGCAGGCTGAACGTTTCGGTGCTCACATTGAATTCGGTGACGTCACCGCGATTCGTGATGACGGTGATGTCAAGGTTGTTGTTGCGGACGGCAAAGACGTCAAAGCCAAAGCTGTTTTGATTGCAACCGGCAGTGACTACAAGAAAATCGGCGTACCTGGCGAGGCCGAATACTATGGCCGAGGCGTACACTACTGCGCGACTTGTGATGGTGCTTATTACCGCGATAAAAAATTAGTCGTTATTGGCGGGGGCAACTCAGCACTCCAAGAAACACTTTTCTTGACTCGCTACGCCAGCCACATTGATCTACTCGTTCGCAGCACCATTAAAGCGAGTGAAATCCTGCAACACGATCTAGAAAAGTTCGTCGCTGATGGCAAGATCACTGTTCACTTCAATACTGAAACTCAGTCGATCGAAGCCACCGAAGGCCGCGTTAGCTCAGTTAAAGCCCTCAAAGAAGGTGCGCCGATCACTTTTGAAACTGATGGTGTCTTTGTTTTTGTGGGCCTGATGCCAAACACACAATTCTTGATTAATAGCGGCGTTGACCTCGACGAGCTTGGCTTGGTTAAAACTGACACGCGCATGGAGACGAACGTTAAAGGTATTTTTGCCAGCGGTGATGTGCGCAGCGGGGCCACGGCTCAGATCGCGAGTGCCGTAGGTGAAGGCGCAACTGCCGCTCTCTCAATTCGCGAATATCTCGACGAAAAAAATCGTCACGCTTAAACGCCTTAAAACTGCTAAAATAAAGGGTAATAGAACCAAAAGGAGAGCCCAATGACGAGCTATGCAGATGTAACGACCGGTGATGTCACAAAAGGCATCGTGAATGTTATTATTGAAATTCGCAAGAACGAACGTAACAAATACGAATTTGATAAAGAGACTGGCCGATTATTCCTCGACCGCGTCAATGGCACGACACTTGGCTACCCAGCTGATTACGGCTACATCCCTGGTACCCTTTGCGAAGATGGCGACCCACTCGATGCACTTTTGATCATCGATGAATCTGTCCCTCATGGCGCAGTGGTTCCTTCTCGACCGATCGGTGTCCTCTACTTTGAAGATGATAGTGAAATGGACGAAAAGCTCATCGTTGTTCCAGCTGATGATATTAGCAAGGATCACATCAAAGACTTGGCCGACCTCGGCGAGAACTTTCAAAAAGTCATTGAGCACTTCTATACACACTACAAAGACTGGAAGAAAAACTGGACCGGCGTTGACGGCAAACTTCACGGTTGGGGCGACAAGGCTGCAGCAATGAAAGTTGTGCAAGAAGCCATCGACCGAGCCTAGTGGCCAATTATCGTCTCGGTTACACAAATGCATTATTACTTGATGCTCAAAATAAGGCACTGATCCTTAGACGCAGTAGTACGCATCGTCGCCATGCATTCGAGGCTGACTTGCCGGGTGGATTACTAGACGAGAATGAAACGCATGAGCAGGCGATAGTGCGTGAGATTCAAGAGGAGACTGGCATTTTAGTTGAACCAACTGATCTGATTGAAGTTTATAGAGGGAAAGGCTTGTATGGCTGGCAAGAGCAGACCGTTTTTATCATTCATTTGGTAGATACAGGGCCTGAAGTGACTCTCAGTTCTGAGCATGATCAATTCGAGTGGGTCGCTCTCGATCAACTTGCTCATATACCTGGTAGTATCCAGAATAAAATTGAGAAGATTATTCAAAGTAAAATCTTGGAAAGCTAGTCAGTCATCATCGCGACGATCCAATGATCACCGTCATTCTCGCGACGGCCGTGATGCCATTCGCTGTACGAGAAGTAGTTGAGGTCCTCGGTTGTTTCGGCGGGGTTGTCGGTAATATTGGCGAGGAGAATGCCCGCTGCTGCCAGTTGCTCAAAGACGACGTCTTTCATACTGCGATTATCGAATGCCCACATAGGGTATTTTTCTTTGCCCGCGGCTGCGGTCATCCATACCTTTAAATCGGCTGGATTGCTCTGGTACTTTTCGACAAGGTATTCAACTGATTTCTTGCCACCATCTTGTTCGAGGCTTTGACGGCCCAAGTGAGTGACCATAAGGACACTTTGAGTAGGGTCGTAAATCGCTGTTCCGATACAATCGGCGACTGCCAGCGCGAGTGCGCGGTTGGGATCCCGGGTAACGAGCGCATCGCAGGGGAGGCCTTTGTCGCCATGCATGCCACGTCCTGAGTCTTGCTCGGTAACTTCCACATATTTGCACCAGTCTGTTTCGTGGAGCACTTTATCTCGTTCGACCGTATTAACGCCGAGACGCGTCGTTTGGTCTACTTGTATGCTATGGGCAGTAAGGAATCGTTCGCGGTTAGCAAGGACCGTAGGGTCGGCATCATCATTACGATCATACATACTTCCATCTTCAACGGTTGAGGTGGCAACTATAATTTCTGACATTATTTCTCTTTCTTTTTCGTCTTCTCTCTAATAATAGCAGCTGCGTGGCTGATGCCCGAAATAACTCCGAGCTGCCTCAATTGAGCGCGCAGTTTCGCACGGGCATGCGTGGTGGTTACCTCTTCGAGCCAGGCTTGTTTTGGCAGAGAAGTTTTGCGCGTAATGACCTCGACAACGTCACCATTAGAGAGAGGTTTGTTAAACGAGTGGATGGCTCCATTTACTCGAAAGCCATAGGCGTGCTTGCCAACATCACTGTGCACCAGGTACGCAAAGTCTAGTGGCAAGGCACCTTCTGGCAGATTATAAATGTCGCCTTTCGGAGAGTAGACAAAGATGCGATTGCCAAAGAGATCGACATTGAGTTGATCTTTAGTAATATCGTCACCGCTACGTAGCTGGGTGGCGATTTCTTGGAGTTGAGTAATCCACTGCAGGTTGGCAGGCAGAACAGTAGAGCTTTTTTTGTCGCGATAGCCCTTCGAGCTTTTCTGGTCGTGATAGTGGAAGCTGGCGGCCAATCCGCGCTCGGCAAATTCGTGCATCTCGGTCGTTCGAATTTGAAACTCAACGATTTGTTTTGATGGCGTAATAACGGTCGTGTGCAGGCTTTGATAGCCGTTTGGTTTTGGCACGGCGATATAATCTTTGATGCGGGCAATCATTGGCTGATAGAGTGCATGCAAGATCCCGAGGACACGGTAACAATCTTCTTTGGTCTCGACCACAATACGCAGTGCCATCAAGTCGTAGATATCGTCCATATTGCCATCAGTTTTTTGGAGCTTCTTGTACAAGCTATAGATACTTTTGACGCGACCATTTATCTCAAACTTAATTCCGTCAGCTTTGAGGGCTTTTTCAACTTCATCACGAACAGCACCAAGCTTACGGGTGCTCTTGCCCAAGCGCTTACGAATCATATTGTGGAGTTTCCGATATTCTTTTGGGTCAAGATAGCTAAACGCGACTTCCTCGATTTGCATGCGAACGCGACCCATGCCGAGCTTGTCGGCCATCGGACCGAATACTTCCAGGCTTTCGCGGGCAATCTTAACCTGTTTGTCTTTTGGCATATGCTGCAACGTTTCGAGGTTGTGAAGGCGGTCGGCCAGCTTAATAATAATCACGCGTACATCCTGGCCAATGGCGATCAAAAGTTTAGACAAGTTGTCTTTAGTTTGCGGCAAGTATTCGGCCAAGTCTTGCATGCCAGCACGAGCTTTTGAGACTTTGGTGACACCGTCGACTAAAAACGCGACATCTTTGCCAAATAGCGTTTCGATCTCTTCTAAAGTTGTATCAGTGTCTTCAACAGTGTCGTGCAGGATGCCGGCTAAAACGCTGTCAATGTCCATACCCCAGTCGATCAAGGTGCTGGCAACAGAAAGTGGGTGAGAGACGTAGGCATCGCCGCTGCGCCTCTTTTGGCCAGCGTGGGCTTTGACGGCTAAATCGACCGCCTCGCGCAATTTAACCAGTTGATCTGGCTCGTAGTGCGGCTTGGCCTTCTGTAGCAACTCACTCTTATTCATCGTAACTTCAGTATAACCCTTTTGACTTGAGGGCAAAAACATATATACTTGAAAGTGATTATGCTAATGACGCTAAAGGAGTGGGCACACAATGAGCAAAACTAAAATCGGCATTAACGGGTTTGGGCGCATCGGCCGCAATGCCTTCAAGATTGCCTTTGACCGTGACGACCTCGAAATCGTCGCGATTAACGATTTAACAGATACCAAAACGCTGGCTTATTTGTTGCAGCACGACAGCAACTACGGCGCCTATAAGAACAAAGTTGGCTACGATGACACCAGTATCATCGTGAACGACCAACACATCAAAGTGCTGGCTGAAAAAGATCCAGCTTCCTTGCCATGGGCTGATTTGGGCGTTGAAGTGGTGATCGAATCGACCGGGCGTTTCACTGAAAAAGAAACAGCTGAGCTCCACATCAAGGCCGGTGCCAAACGCGTTATCATCAGTGGCCCCACCAAGAGTGACGGCGTTGATACCATTGTCCTTGGTGCCAACGAAGACAAAATCGCTGGATCGAGTACCGTCATTAGTAACGCCAGCTGTACCACTAACTCACTGGGCATGGTCATGGCCATTTTGGATGCCGAATTTGGTGTCGAGAAATCTCTTCTGACAACTGTTCATAGTTATACTGCCAGCCAGGCGCTGCAAGACGCGCCTTCAAAAGACCTTCGCGAAGGTCGCAACGCAGCTGAAAACATCGTGCCGACTACCACTGGTGCGGCTATTGCTGTTACCAAAACGCTGCCGCAACTGGTTGGCAAGTTTGACGGTTTAAGTATTCGTGTCCCAACCCCAGTCGTTTCGATTAGTGATGTGGTGTCACTTCTTGGCCGTGATACGACGGTCGAAGAAGTAAATGCAGTCTTTAAGAAAGCCGCGGCTGAGCCATTCTATCAAGGCATCCTAGGTGTCAGCGAAGAGCCACTCGTTAGCCGTGATTATATCGGCAACAGTTTCTCGGGTACGGTCGACTTGGCGCTCACAAAAGTCGTTGGTGGCAACCTCGTCAAAGTCATGATCTGGTACGACAACGAGTGGGGCTACAGTAACCGTTTGGTTGAACTCGTTGCCGATATTGCAAAAACCTTGCAGAAACAGTAGTAAAACGCTTATACTTTAGGGTAGTTATGAAGATCTTTTTGGGCAGTGATCATCAAGGATTCCATTTGAAAGAGCAAATCTTCGCATATCTTGCGAAGCACGGCTACGATGTGGAAGACGTTGGCGATAAAACACTCGATCCAGCTGATGATTTCCCCGAGTTTGCCCAGCTGGCGGCAACAAAGGTCATGGGCGAAGACGACGCGCGGGCGATTCTGCTCTGTGGTGGCGGTCAAGGTATGGCGATGGCAGCTAACCGATTTAGCGGTATTCGCGCCAGTGTTATTTGGGATGCATTTGAAGCTAAAATGACTCGAAATGATAACGATAGCAATGTTCTGTGCCTCCCATCACGCGTTCTCGAAGGAGATGACTGGGAGGGTATCATCGAGACCTGGCTGAATACACCGTTTGCCGACGCAGTTCGCTACAGACGCCGTAATGCTCAGATTGACGAGTTCTAATGTCAGTCATTGCGCCGTGTATCACTGTAGAGACCGCTGATCAGTACAAAACACTGGTTGATAAGATTCATCCATTTGCGACGCGGGTTCATATCGATATTAGTGATGGCGAATTTGCACCGACTTTTCTCCTCGATGAAGCTCAACTATGGTGGCCAAAAGAATGGCAAGTTGATATTCACGCCATGGTGGCGCGGCCTTCGGAGCATCTCGCCAAGCTTATTGCCTTGAAGCCAAGTTTGATTATTGTTCACGTAGAAACGAAAGAAGATTCGGTTGCTCTTATTAATCAAATCAAAGCCGCTGGCATTAAAGCCGGCATTGCGCTGCTTCGTCCGACTGTTCCGTCAACTGTGGCGGCAGCGATTAAGATAGCTGATCATGTCATGATTTTCTCCGGTGAACTAGGTAAGTACGGTGGCGCGGCCAGCTTAATGCAACTTGAAAAAGTACGTCTGGTCAAAGCTATTAATCCAGCGGTTGAAATTGGTTGGGATGGCGGTGTCAGTATTGAGAACGCCTACACCCTTACGCAGGGCGGTGTTGATGTTCTGAACACCGGTTCGGCTATTGCGACGGCGCCAGACCCAGCGGCCGTGTTTCAGGCCCTTGGCAAAGAAATAAGTAAACACGGAGTAATCTAGAATGCAATTAACAATTCCTCAACTACAACAAAAAGCTAACACTATTCGTGAAGACATCATTCGCATGCTTGAGTCCGCTGGCAGCGGACACAGTGCCGGGCCATTAGATTTGGCTGACATTTTCGCTGCTCTCTACTTCAACATTCTGAATATTCGCCCCGAAGAACCCGAATGGGCTGATCGTGATGTCTTTTTCCTAAGCAATGGGCACACAGTACCAGTTCTATACGCCACGATGGCCGAGGCTGGGTTCTTTGACGTGGAGGAATTACTTACTTTGCGAAAACTCGGAACTCGATTACAGGGTCACCCAGAACGCCAAAAGCTCCCTGGGCTCGAGAATACGAGCGGGCCACTCGGCAGTGGGCTTTCGCAGGCATCGGGCTATGCCTACTCGCTACAGTATCTTGATAAAGCGTTGCATCGTTTTGTCTATGTCGTGATGGGGGATGGCGAACTCGACGAAGGCAATGTATGGGAAGCAGCCATGTTTGCTGGTAAATACAAGTTGTCTCAGCTTATTGCATTCATTGATCGAAATAACATTCAAATTGACGGTAATACAGAAGACGTCATGCCACTTGAAGATCTCAAAGCAAAGTGGGAAGCATTCGGTTGGCATGTCCTCGAGATCGACGGGAATAATGTCGAGAGCGTGATCGACGCTGCTAGTCAAGGTCGAGCGAATACAAATCGTCCGACAGTTATTATTGCGCACACGATTCCTGGCAAAGGAGTTGATTTTATGGAGTATGACTATCACTGGCATGGCGGTGCTCCAGGAACTGGAGTGCCAAACCACGAGCAGGCTAAAATTGCATTGGAGAAACTCCGCACGCTCGATGGCAAAATCACTCACGAAGGAACTGGGCTATAATGTATCCACTTAATCCAAAAGTATTTGATGAAGATGTCGAATTCGAGCCAACCCGCGCCGGTTTCGGTCGCGGCCTAAAAGCGGCCGGTGAGACAAATGAAGCAATTGTTGCACTGTGCGCCGACCTCACCGATAGTACGCAAATGAGTCTGTTCAAGGAAGCCTTTCCGAATCGATTTATCGAGATTGGTATCGCTGAGCAGAACCTCGTCACTGTCGCGAGTGGCCTGGCTCGTGCTGGCAAGATCCCTTTTACAAGTAGTTATGCTGCTTTTAGCCCTGGGCGCAATTGGGAACAGATTCGAACCACAATTGCATTGAATAATATGCCAGTTAAAGTCGTAGGATCACACGCTGGTGTTAGTGTTGGCCCAGACGGCGCGACGCATCAAATGCTCGAAGACATCGCGCTTATGCGTGTGCTACCGAATATGATCGTGGTCGTACCTGGCGATGGACCTGAAGCTGAAAAAGCCACGAAATTGGTTGCCGAGAACGGTAAGCCAACCTATCTTCGGCTAGCTCGTGAGAAAACACCGATTTTTAGCACAACCGACTCGCCATTCGAAATAGGTAAAGCTTACGTGCTGCGCGAAGGTCGCGAAGCAACGCTGCTGGGAACGGGTACAATGACCTATCAGTTGCTTGTTGCTGCCAATGAACTGGCAAAACAGGGTATCGAAGTCGAAGTTGTCCATGTGCCAACCGTTAAGCCGCTTGATGAAGATGTTATTCTAGCCAGTGTGAAGAAAACAGGGCGTGTAGTAACGGCTGAGGAGGCTCAAATCAATGGTGGCTTTGGTGGTGCGATTGCCGAGCTACTGGGCGAAAAGTTGCCGACTCCTCTCAAGAGAATTGGTATGCTTGATCATTTTGGCGAGTCAGGTACGCACGCTGAACTGCTTGAACATTTTAATCTTACCGGTCCACAAATCGCGGAACAACTCAAAACTTGGCTCGAACAGACCCCGCGCTACCATCAGGGCTCTTAACCCTTACGCTTGCGACGCATTCTCTTTAGTGCCAAAATTATCGCTGAACCTTAACAATATTCATTGAGGACGGCGCTGTGTGCTCTCTTGATTAGAGCATGGTGCGCCGTTCTCGATGAGAGAGTATCTACGTAGAGCGCGTAGAAACAAAGACGCGGCAGCTAGGAAGTGTCACCATGGAGAGACAAAGGGCACTCTCGGCCGCTTCTTTGAAGTTGGTCGACCCAAGAGGACAAGTCCACGAGCTCCTCGTGCAGGATCGCTACAACGACGGGACGCTCAATTTCACCGACATCCCGCCGATCCCACCGTTCGCGCCCACGAGTAGCACAGAGTTCATGCTGCTCCTGCCGCCGAAGCCACTGGTCTTCGCCGACCTCTGGGAGTCCATCCCTCGCCACCTCAAGGACACGCTCGAGATCGACCCGCAAACGGTCAAGGACGTGACTGGACAGGGCCCGACTCCGTTCAACTGGGTGGGGTTCGACCCGTGCGGTATCACGATCGACCCGGAGGAAGACTTTCGAGCCGACGTGCTGGCGAGAAGGCCAGGGGCGTCCTACGATGGCGTGCGTGACCCCTCGCAGGTCACGCGACCTGTTGAGGAGTTGGCTGGGCTGGAGGTCTTCTTCGCGCTCAGCACACTGCCCGCGGTGATGGAGCAGGTTTGGTCCAACAGCCGCAACAACGCGCTGCGTGCGGTCATCCCTCGCCTCAGCGCGAGAGGGACGCATGGCTACGAAGGTGTGGTCTTCCTGATGTGGTGGCCGAGCGGGATCGATGTTGTCTCTCAGGACTGGATGTACAACTTCTACGGTCATCCCCTGGTAGTCCCCACCGTCCGCGCACTCTCGTAGAGGTTCATGTTCGCAGGTCGCCGCGTGAGTGGCGACCTGCGGGCGAGCCCGATTACCTTCTTATGGAAAGGTCGTCGGGCTTTTTCAATTGCATCTTTATGCGAAAAGCGTAAGTGGTATACTTGAAAGAGAATTAATTATCTAGGGGGCTTCATGGGCTTATCAATCAGAGAAATCCGCGACAACACGACTCGTGCCCGACACTTGATGCAACGATCACGCCAGCAGCACTTCGCGATCGGTGCCTTTAATATTGATAACCAAGATACGATCATCGCTGTCATGGAAGCGGCTCAAAAAACAAACTCACCGATTCTGGTTGAAGTCACGCATGATGAAGTGAAATCGATGGGTCTTGATAATGTTCGCGACATGATCAACAACTACAAAAAGGAATATGGTATTGAGGTTTACATCAACCTTGACCATAGCCCAACCGTCGAAGACGCCAAGCGTGGTGTTGATGCCGGCTTTGAATTCATCCACGTTGACGTGTCTCAGGCGAACCATGATGCGACCGACGAAGAGATTATTGCCGCCACGAAAGAAGTTGTCGAGTACGCCAAGTTCACTGGCGCGTTAGTTGAGAGTGAGCCGCATTACTTTGGTGGAGGCTCCAATGTTTTCAAAGAGGCTATTGATTATGAAGAAATTAAGAAAACTTTCTCGACACCTGAAGGCGCCAAGGCTTTTGTCGATGCGACGGGAATTGATACGTTCGCGGCTGCAGTCGGCAACTTGCATGGTAAGTACCCAGTGCCGAAGGTGTTAGATCTTGAATTGTTACAGCGAATTCGTGACGCTCTAGAATGTAACATAAGTCTGCACGGCGGTAGCGACACGCCTCTAGAATATTTTGAAAAGGCTGCCCAAATCGGTATTAGTAAAGTAAATATTAATAGCGATCTCCGCTATGCATTTCGTACAAATCTTGAAAAAGTATTAAAGGATAATCCTGATCAATTCGCCGTCGTGAAAATCATGGAACCAGTTCGCGATGCCGTTCGCGCAGTTGTTGAAGAGAAAATCAGCGCCTTCGGCTGCGCTGGTAAAGCTGTTCTTTAAGCCTTCTTGGCTTCAATCGCGGCGAGGAGTGAGGCAAATGAAGCCTGGAACTTCTCAACCCCTTCTTGTTCGAGAGTATTCGCTACATCGTTCATATCAACACCGATCTCGTGAATTTGGCGCATGACATCCTTCGAGGCAGCGATATCAGCCAGAGTCAGGCTATGAGTATCCGGCGAGAGGTGGTCGATGATTTTCTCGATGGTCGCTTCGGGCAAAGTATTCACTGTGTGCGGTGCAACCAGGTAGCGAACATAGAGTAAGTCGTCGTAGTTTTCGTTTTTTGTCGAAGTTGATGCCCACAGTAGGCGCTGAATTGCGGAACTAGCTGGTTCTAGAACGGCTGCGTCGCCGAATTGGTCAAGGAAAATTGCGTAGGCCATATGTGATTGAGCGATTGCAGCCTTGCCACGAAGTGCGAGCGCCTTTTCGCCGCCGATCGCTTCGAGTCGTTTATCGACTTCGCTATCAACACGACTCACGAAGAAAGAGGCTACGCTACGAGCATTGTTAATGTGGCCGAGCGCGTGAGTAGCGCGGTGCGCTTCGGCAACTTCTTGGTAATGTTCAAGGCTAAAAATCAAGGTCACGTTTACATTGATGCCCGATTCCAAGAGATCATGAACAGTCGGTACACTTTCGGTTGTGGCTGGGACTTTGATCATTAAATTAGGAATATTAACTTCTTGCCAAAGTTTCTTTGCCTGTATGAGCGTTGCGGCGCCATCTGCGGCCAGATTCGGAGAAACTTCTAGCGAAACATAGCCATCAATGCCATTACTGGCATCCCAAACTGGCTTCAGAACAGCTGCAGCGGCCTTAATATCATCCTCGACGATGCGCCAATAAATGTCCTCGGTACTCAGCCCCTCGGAGGCTAGTTGTTTAATTTGTTCATCGTAGGCAGTGCTATGAGTAATGGCGTTTTCAAGAATTGTCGGGTTCGATGTGAGTCCGCGAATGCCATTATTAACATATTCTTGCAATTTTCCAGAGGAAACCAGCTCGCGGGTCAGGTTGTCGATCCACGGACTTTGATTGAACGAGTCGTGCAGTTTTTGCAAGTTATTCATTTGTCATTAGTATAACAAAAGTTGTATCATAGTGCATATGGTTAAGATCTGTGCAATGGGGGCTGCCTCACAGGATGTCTTTTTGTCTGGAAAGGGTATTTCGGGCCAACTCGACCCGAAAACAAACGAGTATGTCGAAGCTTTTAAGCTTGGGGCCAAACTAAATGTCGAAAACATTGTGTTCTCAACAGGTGGCGGCGCAACGAATGCAGCGGTGACGTTTGCTCGCCAAGGCCTGGAGAGTTCATTTGTTGGACGAATCGGCAATGACATCGCAGGTGATGCGGTACTGCGCGAGCTTGATGGCGAGCATATCGACACGTCGCAGGTGATTCATGACGAGGCACTGGGAACGCAGTATTCGACGGTGCTTCTGACTGACACAGGCGAACGAACAATTCTGATTTATCGCGGAGCGGCGCATGGGCACAAAGCCTCAGATTATGAAGCTCTCGATCTCTCGATTTACGATTGGCTTTATATTTCGTCGTTTGGCGGTGCCTTTGAAGCTTTGGATGTTATTTTTGAGCATGCCAAAGCAGCCGGCGTAAAGATTGCTTTTAATCCTGGACAGGCGGAATTAGATAAGCCAGATCAGTTGCGCGGATTACTGGAAGATGTTGAAGTGTTGATTGTAAATAAGGACGAGGCGGCTCTTATTGTCGAAGGCGGCTCGAGCGAAGAACTCGTCCGTCATCTCCAGCACTATGTCTCTGTTGCGGTAGTGAGTGATGGTGCGAATGGTGTCATTGCTAGTGATGGCAAAACGGTCGTAACTGGGGGTATGTACGAAGATGTTCCGGTTGTTGATCGAACTGGCGCCGGTGATGCGTTTGGGTCTGGGTTCGTTAGTGCTTTGGCGCGCGAACAATCTTTAAAGTATGCAGTCACCATCGCCAGCGCTAATTCAACCTCAGTTGTGACTAAAATTGGTGCCAAAGAGGGTATTTTACGCAAGGAAGTCGAACTACATGAGATGCCGCTCACTGAGGATGCATTTTAATGAGTAAGTTTTTACGCGACCTTCTCGATGCCGAAGAGCCTCTGTTTTCGAAGGCTTTGTTTCAGCTCGAACAGGATAGTGGTCGTACTGGTGCAGATACGAAACTTATTGGCGATATTACCGAGCTGGCGCATGAAAGCCTTCGCCAGCTTGGCTTGAATGGCGCAACTGCAACTGGTGAAGAGATTTACTATGCATTGCAGGCTCATATCGAGGAGGACATCAAGCGATTGACGCGCATTATTGGCGCCAAAGACTCGGACGATGTACGTCATCTCGTACCATATATGATCGCTGCCGCTAACAAAGTTGAGTTTAATCGCAAAGTCTTCGTGCTGAAACGTGAGAAGGCCAAAGATCTCTTGCGCAAGATGCCCCCAGTGACATTAATGAAGAAACTTGGCTATAAGGACATCGAAGCAATGTTCGAGCGTGAAGACTTTGACGAAGTCTACACAGCGCTTCGTTTCTCTGAGGGCGCGGAGTGGCTCAACCAATACGATGAGCTGTTCTCGACGGTTACAGCCGGCGACTACGAAGAGCGCGATCTGCGCATCATCGAAATGGACCACAACAAATATGTTGATTTGGCCGAGCACTTTGTCCAAAAGAAGCTCCACAACGTTACCCACACCAAAGAAATGGGTACAATCGTCGTAGTCCCGATGCACGCCAAGACAATGCGGGGACTTGTCCTGAAAACCTTGCCCCTGCTGCTGCATTACATGAACGAGGTCAAGCTTTATTCTACGTTCTTCAAATTAAAAAGTCATAAACCGCACTTCGGAAAGATTGTTGTCGAGACATTAATCGCTGATCCGCGCGATGCCAGCCAAATGGCGGGTTCGAAAATTCACTGGCGCGTCATTCAGCGCTACCTGGGGCGCCACAAGGAAGACAACATTGATATGGTCGCCTTCGAGCCTCACTTGCAGCCCGAAGACCTCCACTGGCGTCGAGCGGAGGACTTACTCTACACAATCGATCCAAAATTAGAGTTTTGGAAAGATCGAGATTACGTCGGTCTTAACTATGATGACTTCCCAGTTGCATTTAATCTTTTTGACGCAAGTTTTGGGTATTCTAATAAAGAGACCTATGAAGGTCGTTACGCGTACCACTTTCGCGAAAGCCTGTGGAATGAGATATTCGTACGCTACATGGGCTTCAAGAATCTCAAGCGTGAGGTGCTCGAGCAGCTTGATAACGACATGATTGCGCCGGAACGACTACCGGTTACTAAGCCCAAAAACCCAGTACCAGCACTGAGTCGTGAAAATGCCAAACACAATCTGCTCGTTCGTCAACGCTTGATTGACGCCGCCGAAGGCCGACTGGATGGAGTTGTTGAAGAATTCGAGCAAGTATTCAGTATGCTAAGCAAGTTCGACAAAACGGTGACGGTCTTTGGTTCAGCCCGTAAGCCTCAAGACGATTCGATTACGATCTGGGCCTATGAGTTATCAAAGCGTTTAGTACAAGAGGGGTACGCAGTGGTAACCGGCGGTGGCGAAGGCGTTATGGAGGCGGCCAATAAAGGCGCCTTTGACGCTGGCGGTGACTCTATCGGCTTGAACATACTATTGCCTCACGAACAGGCGCTCAACGAGTATACGACAGAGAATTTTCAGTTTCAGCACTTCTTTGGACGCAAAGTAGCAATGACGCTTGATGCCAGCGGGTATGTCTATTTCCCAGGTGGCTTTGGCACGCTCGATGAGTTATTCGAGGTACTTGCGCTAGAAGAGACATTCAAGATCCCCAAAGCTCCAGTTATCTTGGTCGGGTCTGAGTTCTGGAAGCCCCTCGATATGCTAATTCGCACAGTGCTGCTCAAGAAGTACAATACGATCTCCAATGGAGATCACCATCTCTATGAGATTATTGATGACCAAGACGCGATCATTGAGCGCATTAATACCTACGAACGCGAGACGAATAAACCAAAGAAAGAATAGCTTTACATTTTCGGACATGACAATTATGCTTAGACTAACGTTAAAATGCGAGGAACGAATATGGCAAAGGGGCAGGGCAAAAAGGGACTTATAGTCACTATTGTCGTATTGGGGCTCACTTTACTTGTCGCGGGCGGCATTGTCATCTGGCAGAACGCAAACCGCACCGCTACCACTACCCCCGCGGTGTCGACTGATGCTTCAAGCGCAGCTTCATCGAAGGGCTCGACCGATACTACGGCGGCGACTAGTTCGACCACGACCGCCTCAACGCCAGCTGTCGACCCCTCGACACTAGATTCAATCGATATCGATCCGCTGAAGGTCACCGTCTTTTACACAAAAGGTGTAGGTGGCTTTGATTTCAATGTGTTGCGAACCGCCAACGGCACACAATACGTATCATTCTCTAACACTGATTTAGTAGGCACAAAGTGTACGAACGACGAAGGTGATTTCGCCTCGATTATAAAGAACCCAACCTCGACTGAAGACAATGCAACGATTTCGCAGAAGGTCAAAGTTGGGTCAGATACGTACGGTCTTTCACTGGCGGCTTCCAACTGTACGAGCAACCCAGACTTATTAGCTAAGTATCAAACAGCGTTCACGAATGGCTTTAGCCAGCTAAAGGCTCTCTAGGTGAAGCACGATCGGGATTCGGGACATGCCGTGCTCATCACGGTCACAATTATATTGGCGGTTGTTGTCCTGGGACTGCTAGGCTGGGTCTTTTGGCGAAATTTCCTTAACAAACCAGCGGCTACAACGACGGCTTCAACCGCAACTACTTCAAAAATAACAACTGCCGATAGCGATCTGACACAGAGTACGACGGCTACTTATGGTGGCCAAACGCTGACGATTAAATACCCTGCATCTTGGCAGGACGTAAAAGACGGCACCGTGGGCAGTGGCATTACGAGTCCTGATGGCAACATTATTATTCGATATACGATGGATCCTAAAGATGGTTTTGGCGGTACTGATTGTAGCGATCCGTCCACCCCGGTATTTGACCCAGTTACATATGCCACTTGGGAAGCGATCCCTGGAAACTCTGATGTGATCTTTGCGTCTTACATTTGGCATAATATTAAAACACCAGACCAACCAAATGCTACTGATTTCTATTACTATGGGTTTGCCGCTATGAAGAACGAAGATGCAATTAAAAATGTAAAAACAGGTGATAGCGGCTGCGTTTTCCACCTTGTTGACGAGATTACGCTACCTGGCATTTCTGGCGCCCTCTTGCAAGTTCATGCAATCTTCAAGAGCCTATACCTAAACCTGAACAGTCTCACCGCGCAGCGCATAGACACTACTCAAAAAGATATTCAAGACACGCTTACCTCAGCTGACGCTCAAACGGCTCAGAAGATTATCGAATCGCTCACGATCAAGTAATAGTATAATAAGAGGTAATGGACCAAAAATTCCACCTTACTTCAAATTACCAGCCAACCGGTGATCAGCCGACGGCTATTGCTGAATTACTCGAAGGTCTTGATAAGGGCGAGCGAGAACAAACGCTACTCGGTGTGACGGGAAGTGGTAAAACCTTCACGATGGCAAACATTATTGCTGATCGCCAGGTGCCAACGCTGGTCTTGGCTCACAATAAAACGTTGGCTGCTCAGCTTTATAGTGAATTCAAATCATTCTTTCCTGATAGCGAAGTCCACTACTTTGTTAGCTACTTTGATTACTACCAGCCAGAGGCATACATCTCGAGTAGTGATACGTATATTGAAAAAGACAGCAAGATCAATGACGAGATCGACCGACTTCGCCACGCTGCGACAACAGCCCTTTTGACCCGACGCGATACAATTATCGTCGCCAGCGTGAGCTGTATTTATGGCATTGGTTCGCCAGAAGACTATTCAGCAATGTCGATTACTGTCAAAAAAGGAGAGCGCCGCCAGCAAGATAAATTTGTTCGCCTCCTGACAGATATTCAGTATCAACGTAATGATATTGATTTTCACCGTGGTACTTTTCGAGTTCGCGGCGACATCGTCGATGTGTTCCCGGCGGGTAGCGACATTGCCTATCGGATCGGGTTTTTTGGGGACGAGGTGGAACGAATTACGCGAATTGATCCACTAACCGGTGAAATACTGGGCGAGCCAGATCAAACGACAATTTTCCCGAGCAGCCACTATGTGACGCCGCGCGAGAAACTGGCGCATGCGCTAGAGGGTATTAAAGTTGAGTTTGCCGATCGCATGGACTTCTTTGAAAAGCATGACAAACTTCTGGAAGCACAGCGCCTAGGCCAGCGCACCAAGTATGATATCGAAATGCTCGAAGAGACGGGTTTTGTGAAGGGGATTGAAAACTACAGTCGATATCTCACCAATCGAGAACCAGGCGAACAGCCAGCTACACTTCTCGATTACTTCCCAGATGACTTTCTGTTGTTTGTCGATGAAAGCCATATGAGCCTCCCGCAAGTACGTGGTATGTATAACGGCGATCGGGCTCGCAAAGAAGTGTTGGTCGAGTATGGCTTCCGCCTACCGAGCGCACTGGACAACCGACCGTTAACTTTTGATGAATTTAATAAGCATATCAATAAAGCGATTTATGTTTCGGCAACACCGGCCGATTATGAACTCAGTCATAGCCCGAAACCAATTCAGCAAATCATTCGTCCGACGGGGCTGATAGATCCTGAAATTATCATTCGACCGAGCGAAGGCCAAATTGACGATTTGATCGCCGAAATTCGTGAACGAGTCGCCAAACATCAACGAGTTCTGGTTACCACGTTAACCAAACGCATGGCTGAAGATCTCTCGACCTATTTGCAGGAATCGGACATTAAAACCGCCTATATTCACAGCGAAGTTGACACACTAGAACGCGGTGATATTCTACGTGATCTGCGGTCGGGTGTCTACGACGTGCTAGTCGGCATTAACTTACTGCGTGAAGGGCTCGACTTGCCGGAAGTTAGCTTGGTAGCGATTATCGATGCCGATAAGGAAGGCTTCCTGCGCAGCACCAGTGCACTTATTCAGACGATTGGTCGCGCCGCCCGACACCTTGACGGTAAGGTCCTGATGTATGCTGATCGGATTACTGACTCGATGCAACGCGCCATCGATGAAACCGATCGCCGTCGCACAATTCAAACAGCCTACAACACGGCGCACAATATTACACCAGTTAGTATTGCAAAAGAACTCGACGAAGGCCTGCGCGCACTTATTCCGAAGAAGGATGACGACAAGCCAAGAATCGATCTCAAAAAGATTCCAAAAGATGAGTATGCAAATCTCGCTAGGGAATTAGAAGGCCAGATGGATCTCGCCAGCGCCAACCTCGAATTCGAAAAAGCCGCCGAGCTACGCGATTTGATTGCCGAAATCAAGCAAAAAATGTAATCCGATGATATAATATCGCCAATATGTCAATTAACTTTGCCTCTTGGAACGTTGAATCGCGGCTGAGTGCCGATAATTTTGATCGCCGTGGCTCACCGACGAAAATAGTTGATGAGATCGAGGCACTTGATGCTGACGTTGTTGTCCTCATTGAGGCTTTTGACGGGCTTGTTGGGGTGAGCCCGGCTATTGAAAGTCGTTTAACAGATCTGGGATACGAACATATCGTCGATACACCTTATGATGATCGTGGCGGTCCAGAGCGCCCTTATCCAGCTGCTGGTGAACCAAATTCACGTATTCTCAGTAAACTCGCCATCCAGGAATCTCAAATAATTCGACCTGGCGACCTACGTAATATGCGCCGCTTCGTCGTGACTGATCCAGCCTCGGGCGAACTAGTTACTATGTATGCGGTTCATTTTGATGATCGATCTCCTGCACTGCGTTTAGCGCAGTTTTCCGAGCTGCCAGCCATTTTAAAGGAGCACCCCGGACACACGCTCGTTGCGGGCGACTTTAACACCTCGACCGGCGTGCGGGCCATCCCTAGGCTTTTCAATACTCCTATCGTCAAGGCAACTTTTTCCCGATGGCCTGGTGTCATGGGTTATGTGGGGAGGAACGCCTCGCAGATGGTATCCGGAGAGGAGCTTCATGTCTTTGAAGACCTGACAGGTCTGACTAACGCCGATGAGAGTGGAGAACTCACCACCACTCCTAAGCTTAAAAGTATGCCGTTCTGGATACCGGCTATACCAATGCTGGATATCGATCACATGTACTACAGCCCGGATGTCATTCTGACCGACTTCAAAGTAATGAAAAGAGACGGCGGCCCTGACCACCGCTCGATCTCAGCAACCTTATCTGTCGCTTCCCCTCGTTAATTGGGGTATAATATGGGGTATATGACACAGATATCGACTGATGATGTGCACTACTTGGCACAACTGAGTAATTTGCAGCTTTCTGATGATGAGGTACCAACGCTGCAGGCTGACATGCAGAGTATTTTAGGATATGTTGATCAACTCTCAGAGTTGAATACGACTGGTGTCGAGCCGACTTACCAAGTGACCGATCTGCAGAATGTGTGGCGCGAGGATCTGGTTGATACATACGGATTGGGCAAAGATCAATTGCTGGCTCTAGCGCCAAGCGTTGAAGCCGATCAAGTGAAAGTTCCAAAGGTCTTATAAATGAGTAAAATCGCCGATTTTACCTCTAAGTCTGCCCGTGCTAATGTTGAGGCCGCAATTGCGAAGGCCCGCGCAAACGAGGCTTTTCACGCACTCTTGAGCTTGAGTGAAGAACGGGCTCTGGCTCGAGCTGACGAGGTTGATCGCAGTGAAGTGAAGGGCCGACTGGCTGGTGTGCCATTTATCGCCAAAGATAATTTCTTAACTCTGGGCGGCCCCACCACAGCTGCTAGCAAAATTCTGGAAAACTTCCAGGCACCATTGCAAGCAACGGCGATTGAGAAGCTCGAAGCCGAAGGTGCGATTTGTATTGGCAAGGCTAACCTTGATGCTTTTGCGCACGGTGGTTCAACTGAAAACTCTGCCTATGGCCCGACCAAAAACGCATTCGATCAGGAACGAGTAGCAGGTGGCAGTAGCGGTGGTTCGGCTGTCGCCGTGGCACTTGAGTTTGTCCCATTTGCGCTAGGCACGGATACCGGTGGTTCAATTCGCCAGCCAGCCAGCTTCAATGGTGTTGTCGGCGTCAAACCAACCTACGGCATGATCAGCCGCTACGGAGTTGTTGCAATGGCCAGTAGCACTGACGTCATCGGCGTCTTAGCGAGCACTGTCGCCGACGCTGAAACTATTATAGATATCATGAACGGCCAAGATGCCAAGGACATGACGACGCTGGCTGACTTCTTTACCCCAGAGGGGCCAAAGACTGGTTTGAAGGTCGGCATCATTAAAGAATCAATGACCGAGGACGTCGATGAAGATGTTCGGGCGGCAGTAACTGCCTATGCTGATCGACTAAAGGCCGCTGGTCATACAGTCGAAGAAGTCAGTTTACCAATGTCGAAGTATGCGCTGGCAATTTACTATATTGTGGTTCCAGCGGAAATCAGCAGCAACTTGGGGCGATACGATGGCGTGCGTTACGGCGTCCGCGCCGACGCTTCTACTTTGTCTGATCTCTATGGCAAGTCACGCGATCAAGGTTTTATGCCCGAAAACAAACGACGCATCCTTATCGGTAGCTATGTGCTGTCGAGCGGTTTCTTCGATGCCTTTTATCTGCAGGCACAAAAAGCTCGTACGCTTCTCATTAACGAATTTAATGGATTATTCGAGAACTACGATGTGCTTTTGAGCCCGACCGCTCCGACGCCCGCCTTCAAACTAGGTGAGAACACGGCCGATCCTGTCAAAATGTATCTGACCGACGTCATGACTGTTCCGGCGAGCTTGGCTGGCCTGCCTGCGCTGAGTGTTCCGGCTGGTAAAAGTGCCAGTGGGTTGCCGATTGGTGTACAGTTGACTGGTCAACGGCGCAGCGATGCGATGCTTTTGGCGCTAGCCACTCAAATGGAGGAGAAATAATATGGATCAGTCGATTTCTTTGATACTATTTCTTGCAGCCGTACTGATTTTCGGCGGTATTCTATTCGCCGTTATCGCTCTAGCTCGTCGTGGCCCGCGCCATCTTGATGTTGAAAAATACCGCACACGATGGCTTTCCATTGAGCAAGAACTAAAACATGATGAAGTGAACAGTTTCAGTATGTCGGTACTAAATGCCGACAAACTACTTGATCAAGCATTACGCGAAAAAGGTATTTCTGGGCAAACGATGGGCGATCGCATGAAGCAGCTGCAGACCAAGTGGTCTAATGCCAATAGTGTCTGGTCGGCTCACAAACTGCGAAACCAAATCGCCCACGAGCCTAACGTCCGTCTTGATTACGACCGAGCTCGCCATGCCCTAGCTGCATTTAAGCAAGCGCTGAAAGATGTGGGGGCAATCTAATGGCTTCTTCTGAGATCTTAGCTAAATACGACGTGACAATCGGCATTGAGTGCCACGTACAGCTCGACACGATTAGTAAATTATTTAGTGGAGCCGACAACGACGCTCGAGATAAGGCGCCAAATACGGCCATTAATCCAATCGACTTTGGTTTGCCTGGCATGCTGCCGGTTTTGAATCATCACGCAATTGAGCTGGCTGTAAAAGCCGGGAAAGCATTGAATGCCGAAATTGCACGTACTAGCCGTTTCGACCGAAAACATTACTTTTATCCTGACTTGCCAAAAGGCTACCAGATTACCCAAATGTATAACCCGATCATTGTTGGCGGATCTGTTGATGCACCGCTTGAAAACGGCGACCCTGTCCACGTGCGCATTCACCATGCCCACATTGAAGAAGATGCCGGCAAGCTGACCCACTACTCTGACTACAGCCTGGTTGATTTGAACCGTGCCGGTACACCACTCATTGAAATTGTATCTGAACCAGACATTCATTCAGCCGCGGCTGCGAAAGCCTACGCCACAGAGTTGCAGCGCCTCATGACCTACGCGGGTGTCTCGCAGGGTGATCTATATCAAGGAAACATGCGCTTTGATGTGAACGTCTCGGTGGCACCAAAAGGCGCAACTGAACTGGGCACACGCGCCGAAGTAAAGAACCTTAACTCTTTTAGAAGTGTTGAGAAAGCTGCTGAGTACGAGTTCAACCGCCAAGTTGAGCTGCTCGAAAAGGGCGAGACTGTCGTACAAGAAACTCGTGGTTGGGATGATGCCGCTGGCAAAACCAATTCACAACGCAGTAAGGAAGATGCCCAGGACTACCGCTACATGCCCGATGCTGACATTCCACCGGTTGTTTTAACTGATGAAGAGATTGAAAAGATTCAAGCCGATGTACCAATGCTGCCAGCCGCCTACCGCGAGAAGTGGGCTTCGATGAATCTTGATGGTTCGGTGATTAACTCACTCTTGAACAACAAGACATATGCCCAGGCGATGGTCTCAGCGCAGGAAAGCGACGGCGACGATGTTGCCCGAACAATCGCGCACTGGCTGGCGAGTGCTTTCGAGAATTCTTTTGAGCAAGGCGTGACAAACTCAATTAAATTCAACACAGAAGAATTTGTTGCGTTGGCGCACATGGTTCTTGAAGGTATCGTATCAAGCACGGCCGGCAAGCAGATTTTTAATGAGCTACTGACCAGTAGCAAAAAAGCTCGTGAAATTGCCGAAGAAAAAGGCTTGCTGCAAGAATCGGACGAATCGGCCATTCAAGCCATCGTCGACGAAGTGCTAAACGACCCAGCCAGCGCTCAATCAGTCGCTGACGTCAAAGCCGGTCAAGAAAAAGCGATTGGCTTCCTCGTCGGCCAAGTCATGAAGAAATCAGGTGGTAAAGCTAACCCAGGTCTAGCTCAGCAGCTGATACGAAAGAAATTAGGAGAATAATGAAGCAACCAACCAAAGCAATTATTTGTGCAGCCGGACTCGGTACCAGGTTTTTGCCTCAAACTAAGGCAATGCCAAAAGAAATGTTGCCGCTTATCGACCGCCCCGTCATTCAGGTTATCGTCGAGGCGGCCGTTGCTGCCGGCGTGACCGAAGTCATCATCGTCACTGGTAGCACCAAGCGTGCTATTGAAGATCATTTTGATCGTAGCGATGAGCTCGAGGCCGAGCTACGTGCCAACGGCAAGGACGACAAGGCCGATGAAATCAAGCGCGTCGCTGAACTTGCTAACTTCGTCTACGTGCGCCAAAAAGGCACGCCAAAAGGCAATGCTCGACCAATTCTCAATGCCAGGCACTTGATAGGTGACGACGAACCATTCTTTGTCTTCTTTGCTGATGACTTTTTCCGCAGCGATACACCTTGGCCAATTCAACTCAAGGACGCCTATAACGAAACTGGGAAGTCGGTCATCTCATTGATTGAAGTGGATGACGAAGGAACCAAGAAATATGGTATCGTCAGTCTTTCGGATCAAAAGTCTGATCGCTTGTTCCGACTCAGCGATTTTGTTGAGAAACCAGGTCCCGAAGCCGCACCGTCGCATTTTGCTTCTGTCGGGAGTTACCTCCTCACCCCGGAGATCTGGCCATATCTCGAGAACGAGAAGGTAAGCTCTAGAGGCGAGATCGAGCTGGCCGATAGTCTCAACGACTTGGCGAGAAGTGGCGAATTGTACGGCTGCTTTATCGATGGCGTCTGGCATGATACTGGCGATCAACTGAAATACATTCAGGCCGTCGTCGATATGGCGCTGGAAAGTGACGAGTATGGCGCCGAACTGACTGAATTCCTCAAACACCGCCTCAGTTAGCGGTTTGCCCCAAACACCATTTACGGGTATACTGTCGATAATAGCTATCATTAAAGGAGAAATCCATGAGTTCAGCTGCCGAAGTACTTGTTATCATCCTCTCGATCGTTCTGTCAATATTCTTAATCGTAGGTGTTGTCCTGCTTATTTACCTCATTCGTTTATCGGCTGAGATTCGAAAAATCGCTCAATCTGCTCAAAAAACTGTCGATCACATCGAGACAGCCGTCAGTGGGGCAAGTCGTATGCTTTCGCCGATTTTCGTTGCCGACCTGATTGCTCGCTTCGTTAAGAAATTTACTAACCCATCGAAAAAAGGAAAATAATCATGGCCAAGAAAAACACTGCTGAAAAAGTCGCAATTGGAACCGCTATCGGCGTTGCCGCTGGTGCCGTCGCTGGATTCGTCACCGGCATATTGACTGCTCCAAAGAGCGGCAAAGCGACTCGTAAAGAGATCAAAGACGCGACCGTTAAGACGAAAGCTACAGTTGAGAAAAAAGCAGTTCAGACCAAGGCCAAAGCCAAGGTTGTTGCAAAAGATGTCGCTGCCACAGCAAAAGAAGTTAAGGGCCGCACTGAAGCAGCTATTGCCGGTGCTCGCAAAGGTGCCACTACACCAACAAAAAAGAAGTAGACTATGTTAAAGAGGGCATCAAAACGCATTCACAGAGAAAATGAGCTGGGCGCCAGGCGCGCTATACTTGAAGATCTTTTCTATGATTTTCACTCGTCGCGCCACCAAGTGTATTGGATGAATTTCTCTCGCGGCATTTTCTTTGGTGTCGGTACAGTTATCGGTGGTACGCTCGTCGTCGCACTCATCCTTTGGATCTTAAGTCACTTCACTAATGTTCCTGGTGGCTTTGGCGACTTTATTCGTTACATCGTCAGTATTGTTCAACAACACCAGAAAACATAACCGCTAACTTTTTTACTACAGACAAAGACCGCTCCCGTTCGTTATACTAGAGAGTACCTATGGGGGTTCAAGCAAAGTCCAAGCAGCAAGTCGGGGGTGAGTTAAAGGCGTCTAGTTACGTTCATCTTCACAACCATACCCATCACAGTCTTCTCGATGGGTTGACTAAGATCCCGGCCTTAATGGATAAGGTTAAGGAGCTTGGGATGGAGTCTGTTGCTATCACTGACCATGGAACAATGTCCGGGGTTGTCGATTTCTATAAGTCAGCCAAAGCTACGGGGGTGAAGCCGGTGATTGGTATGGAGGCATATGTCGCTACTCGCTCTCGCCACGACCGCGATCCACAAAAAGACAAAGCGCGCTATCACTTGATCATCTTGGCCATGAATAACAAGGGCTACAAGAACCTGATGCGGCTGAGTTCAATCGCGAACCTCGAAGGAATGTACTATAAGCCGCGTATTGACCACGAACTCCTCGAACAATACAACGAAGGTCTGATTATTCTTTCGGGCTGTGCCGGCGGGGAATTGGGTGAGAATCTCCGGGCTGATAACTATGAAGAAGCGAAGAAGATCGCCGCCTGGTATAAGTCGGTATTCGGCGATCGTTATTATCTCGAGATGCAGGATCATGGCCACCTTGAATATCCCAAGACTTGGGAAGTGCAGCGCAAAATCAACGGCTACCTCGAAAAAATCTCCGAAGAGCTCGACATTCCTCGTGTTGTTACGAGTGATGGTCACTACTTAACTCACGACGATCAAGATGCCCACGAGATTCTTCTTTGCGTTGGCACGAGTTCGTTCCTGAGCGACGAAAAGCGCATGTCCCTCAAGGATTTTGAGCTACACGTCACCGACCCTAAAGAGCTCATCGATCGTTGGGGAAAGACTGATCCACAAGCGGTGTTAAACACTGGTATTATTGCCGAGCGTTGTAACGTCGAACTCGAGCTCGGCGGTATTTTGATCCCGACTTTCCCAACGCCAATGGGCTTTACCGAGAAGACCTACCTTGATCTATTGGTATTTCAAGGTCTGGCTTGGCGCTATGGTGACGTCGCACAGGATAAGACAACCAGTCTGACGGTTGAGGAAGCCAGAAAACATATTCCCGAAGAAGTGCTGACTCGGGCCGACTACGAGCTAGGGGTGATCGATCGTATGGGCTTTAACGGTTACTTCTTGATCGTGCAGGATTTTATTAACTGGGGTAAAGACCGCGGTATTATCTTTGGGCCTGGTCGTGGTAGCGCGGCCGGTTCGATCGTGTCCTTTGCCGTGCGTATTACTGAACTTGATCCACTCAAATACGATCTGCTCTTTGAGCGATTCTTGAACCCCGATCGTATTAGCATGCCAGACGTTGATATCGACATCCAAGACACCCGCCGCGACGAGGTCATTCAGTATTGTACCGAGAAATACGGCACAGAGCGCGTTGCTAACATTGTGACATTTGGTACGATGGCGGCTCGCGCTGCGGTGCGTGATGTCGCCCGCGTATTGCAAGTCCCTTACGCCGAAAGTGATCGCTTGGCCAAACTCATCCCACCACCAGTTCAAGGTCGTCATATCCTCTTATCCAAGAGTATTGTCGACGACGCTGATCTCAGACATGAATACGAAACCAACCCCACCACAAAAAAGGTGCTAGACTTTGCTATCCGCCTGGAAGGTACCATTCGTAGCCATGGCGTACATGCTGCGGGTGTCGTGATCGCGCCGACGGACATTGTGAACTATGCGCCAGTCGAAATGTCGCAGAAGGGCGTTGTTGCTACTCAGTACCCAATGGGCCCAATCGAAGAACTCGGCCTCCTCAAAATGGACTTCCTGGGGCTGTCTAACCTCACGACTATCAACAACGCACTTCGTATTATAAAGAAGGTAAATGAAGTTGATATTAACTTGGCGGACATTCCGTTAGATGACGCCGCGACGTACGGTCTCTTGCAACGCGGTGACACGACCGGTGTCTTCCAGCTCGAATCTGCCGGTATGAAACGGTATCTGCGCGAGCTGAAACCGACCGTCTTTGATGACATCGTGGCCATGGTCGCCTTATACCGCCCAGGCCCAATGCAGTTTATTGACGATTTCATTAAACGAAAACACGGCGAGCGCGAGATTACCTATTTCCATCCAAAGATGGAAGACGCTTTGCAAACGACCTACGGTGTCTTGGTGTATCAGGAACAAGTTATGCAGATTTCAAAAGATCTCTCAGGGTTTACCGGTGGTGAGGCCGACACGCTGCGTAAGGCCATCGGTAAGAAAAACGTCGAGATGATGAATAAGATGAAAAAGCGTTTTATTGAAGGCGCGGCCGACGTCTCTAATGCCAAGCCAGCCGAGATGGAAAAGTTCTGGAAGCAGCTCGAAGACTTTGCCGCGTACTGCTTTAACAAGTCTCACGCAGCCTGTTACGGTTTAATCGCGTATTGGACCGCCTATCTCAAAGCACACTACCCAGAGGCCTTTATGGCAGCTCTGATGACCAGTGATGCCGGCGACATCGATCGCTTGGCCATCGAAATCAATGAATGCAAGCACATGGGTATCAAAGTGCTCTCACCAGACGTGAACGAAAGTTACGTTGAGTTTGCCGTTGTTCCAGGCAAAAAGGAAATCCGTTTTGGCATGGCAGCTGTTAAAGGAGTTGGAACAGCCGTGGTCGAAGAGATCTTGCGCGCTCGCGCTGATAGTAAGTTCGCATCGATTGAGGATTTTGCCAAGCGTGTCTCGACTTCAAGAGTGAATAAAAAAGCCTGGGAGTCACTTATCAAGACCGGCGCATTCGATACATTAGCCGATCGCTCTGATCTGTTATTTAACCTTGAAACCATCCAGGGCTTTGCTTCGAAAGTTCAGAAAGAAGCCCTCAGCGGCCAGACTGACTTATTCGGCGGCCTCACTGGGGCATCTACACTGCAGCCGACTATGACGATGGTCCCCGCACCGGTCAAACACACTGAGAAAGAGCGCCTTGGCTGGGAACGAGAATTACTGGGTCTCTACATTAGCGCCCATCCGCTCGATAACTACGATGCGTACTTTGAAGAGCAAACAGTGCCGATTGTTGAGATGACCTCTGATATAGATGGAAAGTCGCTGACTGTTGGCGGACTCATATCTTCAATCCGCTCAATTGTGACCAAAAGCGGTACCAAAATGGCTTTCATGAAGCTCGAGGACAAAACGTCTGAAACTGAAATCATAGTATTCCCGAACCTATACGAGCAAATCGGCTCGCAACTACTGCAAGATGTCGTGATTCGGGCTACCGGTAAAGTCAGTGCTCGCGATAAAGAGGGAAACTTGAATAGTGAAATTAAGATGATCGCCGACGATATCCAAATTGTTGACGATGACGAGCTTCGAAATTACGAAGCCAACGGACGCAAGATGGTCAAACCGAAGGCCAGTGCCGTCAAGGCAACTCGCACCAAAGCAGCTTCTGCCAAGTCCGCCGAGCCCGCCTATACCGCGACCGCTGTCGTTGAATCAGCCAAAAAGCTATATATCCACGTCAAAGACCCCGATGATGCCGAGACGCTCATGAGAATTAAGCAAATCTGCGCCAATTTCGTAGGGTTTGGCGATATCGTTCTGGTGCTCGGTGAAGATAAGAAATCAGCTATCAAAATGCCATTCAAAGTCGACAGCAGCATCGAGCTGATCGGTGAATTGGTCAAAGTCCTCGGCGAAGACGCTGTTGCGCTTAAGTAAAATTGCAAAACTAGCAAAAAAGTGCTATAAATATATCCAGTTTCGCTCTTTAATTCATCGATTCAACTAGTTTGAAAGGAAGTGGTCACGTGTTTGACCAAAATTGGTGGGGCGCACTCATACCCCTTGCTCTAGCCGTCGGCGCAGTGATTTTTGCTTCGCGTCGACGAAATATTGACGAAGACCGATCGGGGGCGCGCCGGATACGATCACGTCGACGCCGGATTGTCAGCTCGGTCATCAGTTTCGTGGTGGTCGTGGTTGCCTGCCAGAGCGTCATTGCGATTGGCTCGGTTGCAAACAACCAAGGACACCAGGAACGATCGGCCGGCGAGGAGCCGATCACTGAAGCGTTTGGCTTCGTGTCGGGCAAGAAGTACCCGCTGACTCTCGGTCAAGAAAATGGCGTATCTGAACTGAACGCCCATGGGCAGATTGTGCTGATCTTCGCGAGTGGCTCAGTTCATCAAACGTCCGGTCCGGCTGAGACGATCAGTTATGTAAATGGTTCGGATGTGTATCCGCTGTCAATTCCAGCACTCAACACGACGTTCCATTTTTCAGATACTGAAAAGCCTTGGGTCAGGGTGTATCTGGACACGGACAATCTCCCGACGCTTGATGTCACAAAGGTCGAGAACGACAAACCGTGCATCTGGCGGTATGTCAATCTCTTCCTCTCCTGTCAGCACACTGCCGCCATCTCCACGTCTGAAGAGGTGACACCGCTCACTGCTAAACAGAAGCAGGCAAGCCTCGGTGCGTGGATTCCAAGTTACGTCGTCGGCGCCGAGATCACCCTCTCGCGGAAGATGTATAACCAGTTGATCGGGAAGATTGGGTAGAAGCGCAAGCCGAGTGTTCGGTGGATGGCGAAGTAATTCGTCGACCACCGAGCCTCGGCGCTTTTAATTCCTGCTAAGTGCGTATAGAGCAATACCGGCCGCCACGCTGACATTAAATGATTCTTTTTTACCTTGCATCGGAATTTCGATAATATCATCGCATTGATTGAGCAAGTCTTGTTCAATACCGTGGACTTCTTCACCGAGGAGGAGCGCTATTTTCTCGGGAGCTTTATATTCGGATAGAGGGATGCTTTTTGCATTCTGTTCCAGCCCAACAATTCGAAAACCAGCACCTTTTAATGCCTGCAAGTCGGGCGTTTCTTGATATTCAAACGGCACCATCGTTTCGGCACCGAGGGCAGTTTTGTGGATTTGTGCGGTGAGCTTCTCGGAAATGTGAGGCAATCGAGAATCGCCGACGATGAAAGGGTAGGGCGTGTAGCCACTCAAGATAATCTTAGATACCCCAAAACCCTCGGCGGTTCGAAAAATCGAGCCCACGTTGTGGGTTGAGCGAATGTTGTGGGCAATTACAATGATTTCGGGCATTACCGAAACAGTATACCACTATAAAATGCTTATGTTTTTTGCTAAGATGAAGGCAATGGACGAAGACAAAATTCAGGCCCAGCGTCGCGATCAAGACGAGACGAGCACTCAGCAGCGCGCAGCCATCCTTGGGATGCCGTATTTTGATACTCGCGATATCGAGAATACGATCAACCTAGTTCCTGACGTTTTGTCGATTGATGATATGCACAAAAATCGCATTGTTACCCTTCTTGCGGGTAGCGACTCAGAGCCGTGGCACTTCGGAGTCACGACCCAAACACCACAATCTTACATCCGAGAATTAACCGACAAGTACACCTCACTCGCGCAGAATTGTATCTTTCAACTGATTAGTTTGAGCGGCTTTAATGTACTGATGAATCGTTATGATCCGCCCACAGTGGTGACGTACAACGATATTGAAATTGCACAGCCAGGTGATAGCGAGACGATCAAACAGGTGAGTGATACGCTCAATTCAGTCAGCAGCGATCAGATGTTCGACTTTTTGATCGAGCAAGCTGATAAATTGGGCGCGAGTGATATCCACGTCGAAAACCAACGCGGGGGTATCCGCATTCGTATGCGTATCGACGGCGCACTGCACCCTGTAGCAGATCTCGACACTGATCGTTACCGAGTAATCTTGAGTGCCCTGGCCTCGAGAGCGAACATTTCGACTGCAGCGACCGAGCCTCAGTCTGGCCACATGCAAAAAGACATTACTCGCGACGGCGCCACGCACACCTTGAATATGAGGATCGAAACCATCCCAACCATGTATGGTCAGGACGCCGTGATCCGTCTCTTTAACTATGACGAATCAATGTTAAATCTAGATAGACTCGGCATCGATCCGCGCGAACGTAAAGAAATTGATGAGATTATTAGCCATCCGCGAGGCATGGTCCTGTTGGTGGGTCCGACCGGGAGTGGCAAATCGACTACTCTCTATAGCATCATCGGTGCGCTCAACTCGTCGGATCGTAAAATTATCACGCTGGAGGATCCGATTGAGTTTAGCGTCAACGGCATCTCGCAGATTCCCGTCGACACGACGGGAGGCCAGAGTTTTGCCGATAACCTACGAGCAGTACTGCGGCTAGATCCAGATGTCATCATGGTTGGTGAAATTCGTGACGTTGATACGGCTAAGACGGCGATTCAGGCCTCGGTAACGGGCCACTTAGTTCTTTCGACCTTTCACGCGACCACCACATCGGCGGCCTTTAGCCGCATGATCAATATGATTGGCGTGAACCCGATCTTTAGTACGGCTATTCGATTGGTGATCGCCCAGCGCTTGGTGCGACGACTCGACGATACAACGAAGGAAGCTTACGACCCAGATGATGCGACCAAGAAGTGGGTGCAAACGACTCTTGCCAATCTACCGGCTCATATCGAAAAGCCGGATCTGGAGAACTTCAAACTTTGGAAGCCAGTTATTACGCCTGATTCACCCTTTGGCTATAAGGGTCGTATGGTTATCATGGAACAGATGGTGGTAACTGATGAGATCCAGAAATTCCTGCGTGGTGACATCGAAGATATTCACGCCGAGATTATCGAAAAGACTGCCCGCGAGGGTGGCATGGTGACGCTCCTTGAACAGGGTGTATTGGCGGCACTTCGTGGCGAAACGACACTTGACGAAGTAAATCGCGTCATTTGACATTAAACAGTACGTTTTCTATAACTAGCCTATGATCGTTTTGGAAGCTGAGCCACGAAGAGACTACGGTCCTTCGTACCCTGTGAGTGAGCTGCCCGAGGCAATGCGCCGCGAGCCGGGACTTATTGTGAGAATAGACCGTAAAGGTCACAAGATTGCGCCGAGATCACAGTTCGGTGGCCTGATTGATACTGACGGAAACCCCGTATTTGACCCTCGGTTGAGTAGTCTCGTGGCACTGATCAAAAAGTGCAAGCTACCCGAGGAGGTGGTTGATGCGTTGCTATTCGACACCAATGATCGACCTATGCCTGTCGTTGAAGAGCTTGTCACACCGGCAAGTTTGGATCCGGAGCTCAAGAACGATGTAGCTTATAAGATTGGTTGGTTGGCCCACGCCATGGCTTATCAGGCGGGGCTCATATCAATGAGTGAGTTTTTCCGCATCGCAGATAAATTAGACGCATTCAAACCAGAGCAATAACCCTTTGCAAACAGAGAGTAACTATGGTATATTAGATATTCGATTGCATATAAATTTAAGACGTGAGACGAATATGAGTTTTGAACTAATTAAGAAAGTGAACGAAGCGCAGAAAAAGACGGCAGTTGTCGACGCCCAGAGCGGTGACACTGTTCGCGTTCACCAAAAAATTAAAGAAGGCGCAAAAGAGCGTATCCAGATCTTTGAAGGTGTGGTTATCCGTGTTGATCGGGCCAACTCACATACCGCTCGTATTACTGTTCGCAAAATCGCCAGCGGTGTTGGCGTAGAGAAGAGCTTCCTCCTTCACAGCCCACTGGTTGAGAAGATTGAAGTAACTCGTCGTTCGAAAGTTCGCCGTAACTACCTCTCATACCTCCGTAACCGTAGCGGAAAATCTGCTCGTCTTCGTGGTGTTAACTTTGACCGCGAAGGTATCAACGACATCTCTGACCCCGAAGCCGAAGCTGAAGAAGCTCGCCTGAAAGAGGAAACTCGTATCGCCGCTGAAGCTAGGGCCGCCGAAAAAGATGCTGAAGAAGCAGTACTCGAAGCAAAACAAGCTGAAGTTGAAGCTCGACACGAAGAAGAAACAGTTTAACAAGTTCTTGCATAATGAACGACCGCACCTCGCGGTCGTTTTTGTTCGCTATAATAGGGGAATGATCTTGGGAATTGATGAAGTTGGTCGTGGACCGTGGGCGGGGCCGTTGGTCGTCGGTGCTGTCGTTTTGGGTGGTACGATGATTGAGGGCCTGACCGACAGTAAAAAACTTAGTAAGAAGCGACGCGAAGCGCTCGACATTCTGATTCGCGAGCAAGCACCTGGTTTTGGCTTGGGGTGGGTCGACGCGGCCGAACTCGATGAGATTGGGTTATCCGAAGCTTTGAAGTTAGCAACCATTCGCGCTGTCGAACAGATCAAGGCGCCGTACCAAGAAATTATTATCGACGGCACCATAAACTTCCTCAAAGAAACTGGCAAAGGCAAATATGTCACGACCATGCCGAAAGCTGACTTACTCATCCCAAGTGTTTCGGCCGCTTCAATTATCGCTAAGGTTGCACGAGATAACTTTATGGTCGAGCAAGATGCCGTCTATCCGGGCTATGGGTTTAAGAGTCACGTCGGCTATGGCACAGCGGCGCATGCTGCGGCGATTAGCGAGCTGGGCGTGACGCCACTGCATCGCAAATCATTCGCGCCGATCGCCAAACACATAGCCGAAGGCCCGACAACCAAAAGCATTGGTGACGAGGCCGAGAATAAAGTCGCCGGATACCTGCAGGTCGATGGCCACGAGATTCTCGATCGAAACTGGAAGACGAAGTGGTGTGAAATCGATATTATTTCGATGAAAGATCGAAAGGTTTATTTTACAGAGGTCAAGTATCGTAAAAGTACTCAGCAGGGTGGGGGAATTGCGGCAATTACGCCCAAAAAACTACGCCAAATGACCTTCGCGGCTGAATACTACACCATTGCCCTCGATATTATCGGTGTCGAGATGTGCTTAGCGGTGGCAACTGTTACGGGCCCAAATCTTACGATCGAAAACTTTTTAAAGATTGAGTAGAGCTTCTCGAACATCCGGTCCGTCTCGTTCTAATAGTTCAACTCGACCAGTTAGTTCAGTGATACCAATGTCGATATTCCGCTTCAAGGCCGGCTCGACCTTCAAAGGCTCAAAAAACTCTTTATATTCAGCCAGTTGCTGGGATGTGATAAGCGAGCTTGCGATATAGCGCGGAATGCTCTCGTATATATGGTCACCCTTATATTGCTTCTCAAGCCACTTCCAATTGTCGCGGGTCCATTGCCAGACTTTCGTGCGACCATAGCGATTACGAAAGAGCCAGACGTACCATCGCGGCAGATCTTGCGGGCGAATGAGGGAAGTGTCTTTGTACAGCCCAATAATACGATCAATCGTTGCTGGGTCTTTGGTTGAGGTAACCGCGGCGGCAATATCTTCCTCTAGCTCACTGCTCGAAGTGCTGCTAGACAATTCTAATAACTCGTCGACGATCTTTTGATCAGAAGCATAACGGACTGCCGCGGCGGCGATGCCAACCCGCAGCTCGGGATCGAGCTTTTCAAAAGGAGTCGAGGCATATAGTTTCGCCGCCTCGGCCAATACGTCGGCCCGCTCGCTGTAGAGCATGAGGCTGATGATCAAACTACGTAGTTTCGTATCGGTCTCGGATTCGTCGGACCTCTTTTCCCAGCCAAGTCGTTCGTATTCATCAGAGGCAAGTTCACCAACGAAACTGCGCAGCTTCTTTTCGGCAGCCTCGTCCGTATCGACGAATCGCTTTAGCTCATTGATCGTGATCGCCATGATACTCCAGACAGCTTCGGCCTTTTCGCCGCGGTAGTAATTGAGGAGAGGAATGAGCTCGGCACTCGCAATAATGCCAGCTTGGGCGAGAAGCGTTTGCTCGTGGAGTAATTGGAGGCGATCAATATCGGATAAGTTACCTAAAGAGTTAAGAACATTTTGCAATAATTGAGGTGAGTAATGCGTCACAAAATGCGCCGTCCCGCCGGTATTGAATCGGAGTACCGTCGTGTGATGGCGCGTGAGCGTTACTTCCCGCTCAGCAAAAATTGCAGGCATCTCGGAACAAGTTGAGCTCAGTGGAATCGGCCACAATTTATCAGACTCCTCGTGCGGGCCGATAAAGAATTGCTCTTGAGAAAGGTGGACCTGATCGCCATCTTGCGTCGCGTGCAAAACGGGGAAGCCTGACTGATTAATCCAAGCATGCATAAAGCTACCGATGTCTTGACCGCTAGCCTCACTCATACACTTCCACAAATCGTCGGCTTCCGTATTTTGGTAGGCGTATTTCTTAAAGTAACTTTTTAGACCATGTTGAAACGCCTTCTGTCCGATAAGTTGAACGAGCATCTGGAGCAGCCGCCCACCCTTAGCATAAACGATTGAAGGGTCGAATAAAGAGCTAATCTCATCCGGATGAGTGACATCGGTGCGGATTGATTGCACGCCTGATATGCTGTCGCGTCGCAAGGCCATGATAACCTCCAAGCTCGCGTAATCGAGCCACATACCCCAGGTTGGTTCTAGTTCGTCGATGACGAAGTACTCCATGAAATTAGCAAAACTTTCATTGAGCCACAGGTCGTTCCACCACTTCATTGTGACCAGATTGCCAAACCACTGGTGGCTGAGTTCGTGGGCGATAGTCGTTGCGACGTGTTGTCGGTTAGCAACCGAAGTCGTTTTTGGGTCAACCAGTAAGGCAACTTCTCGGTAGGTGACAAGCCCCCAATTCTCCATAGCTCCCGACGAGAAATCAGGCAGCGCAACATTGTCAGACTTTGCTAACGGGTAGGGTGTTTCGAAGAAATCTTCGAGAAAATCGATGGTGCGTGTGGCAATTCCGAGCGCGAAGTCTAGCGTTCGAGCTGGCTGGGCTACGGTTGCCCACACATTAACTTCGACGCCACTCTTGGTCGAGGCAGTCTTTTTGTGGAGCTCGCCGACTACCCAGGCAAGAAGATAGGTGCTCATGCGTGGCGTCGTTTCGAATGAAGTCACCAATAATTTGTTCTCGGTGCGCTGTTGCTTGATGGGAGTATTGGAGAGAACGGTAACGCCCAATTCGGTCGTCAGGGTGAGATCAAATGTTGCCTTGGCCTCCGGTTCATCAATACAGGGGAAGACTTCTCGAGCAAAGTGGCTTTCAAATTGAGTCGCGAGCAGTTCTTTCTTAACTCCGCCATCCTCGAAGTAGCAAGGATAGAGACCATACATCCCATCAGTAATCACTCCAGAAAATTCCACCACAACAATATGTTCAGCGGGTACGAAATCGGGATGAGTGATGACTAGCTCGTCGTTTTCTTGAGTGAATGTGGCCGCCTTGCCATCGAAGGTAATTGAGTGAATGTTCAAATCTTTGGCATGTAAGCGAATATCTTTCGCGATGTCGGCGGATAGACCTTTGATTGTGACGACTCCGTGAAATGCGCGGCCAACTCGATCAAGGCTCAGCGAGAGATTGTAGTTTTCGGGAACGAAGGTCTGGATCAGTCGAGCAACTCGCTTCATCCTTTTATTGTAGCAAAGTTAAGAGTCGGCGTGGCATAGTAGGGCTATGAGTTTAAGGTTACGTCGCGCGATTATTGTATTACTGAGCTTGGCTGGTCTGGCCTTGGTGATTATGAGGGCGGCGCCAGATGCGACGACCCAAACGGCAGCACCGGCTCAAGTCGCGTCCGACGCGGCAGGGTCGGCAGCAGGTGTCTTAGAAACCCTAGCAGTAAAAGGCCGCGCGCCAAAGACTGGCTATACGCGTGACCAATTCGGTAGCGGCTGGGCGACGGTCAATGGCTGCGACACGCGCAACATTATTTTGTATCGTGATCTTGCCAATGCGGCTATCAACGAAAAGTGCGAAGTGACCAGCGGTACCCTGCATGATCCATATACCGCGAAACCGATCGAGTTTTCACGCGGTGCCAGCGCAGATATCCAGATTGATCATGTCGTCGCGCTCTCTAATAGTTGGCAAACTGGTTCACAATATTTTACTCGCGCTCAGCGTGTTCAATTAGCCAATGACCCCCTGGAACTACTAGCTGTTGATGGCCCGGCGAATCAGCAGAAAGGTGATGGTGATGCCGCGACCTGGTTGCCGTCGAATAAACCCTTCCGTTGTCAGTATGTTGCTCGGCAAATTGCAATCAAGCAAAAGTACGCGCTGTGGGTAACATCTGCCGAGAAGGATGCCATTCAGACAGTGCTGAACGCTTGCCCGGGACAGGCTTTACCTGCAAAATGAGAACTATGACAAAAGCACCCACTCCCCGCGACGGCATCTACGAACTCTATTGGTATTTCGCCAGCGAACGCCAGAAGATATTTGAGGCCCGACGGCGCGGCGACAAAGGCCCCTGGACTGAGGATCGGATTCTACAGGATTTCAAATTCTGCAATGTCTTTCGGGCGACTGATCGGGTGAGTCAGTATATGATCAAGGATGTGGCCTATAAGCAGGACGACTCTAACCCTCAAGATAGACTCTTTCAAATCGTGGCCTTTCGCACTTTTAGTAATATTGCCACTTGGGACAAATTAACTGAGATCCTCGGCCATTCACCGCGAATTAAAGACCTCGAAAATGGTGATTTTGAAGCAGCTCTAGGAAAAACCAAAGAAGAGAACGGTAAACTCTACACCGGTGCCTTCATCCTCTGTGCAACGAATGCGTATGGTCGCGGGCTGAAACATCTCAATCACGTTGAACTGTTCCGCCACATGTTTGTGAAAGAGAAGTTGGCTGACAAACTCTTGGCTGCGGAATCCTTAAAAGAAGTATACGATTTGCTGCATACCTTCCCGCTGATGGGCGATTTCATGTCATACCAAACGGCGATTGACCTCAACTATTCAGATCTCATTAACTTTTCCGAAGACGAGTTTACTCAACCTGGGCCTGGTGCGCTGAGGGGAATGAAGAAAGTCTTTACCGATCTGGGCGGCCTCACACCGAGCGAAGCAATCCTCTGGATGGTCGAGAACCAAAAAAGGGAGTTCAAGCGACTCGGCCTCGAGTTCAAGGGCCTCAATGGTCGGCGATTACATGCCATCGATATCCAAGGGCTTTTTTGTGAGACAGATAAGTATTGTCGCGAAGCGGTGCCAGAACTTACCAGCGCTCGTTCAAAGATAAAGGCCAAGTTCGGCGAGAATCCGCAGCCAATCGAGTACTTCTTACCTCCCAAATGGAAACTCGACCCCCGATTGACCTAAGGCTTTAATAGTTGTATAATAGCTTGAATATGTCAAAGCCCTCAGCAGAAATTGATCAATCCTGGCCCGAAGTATTGCCTAGCGATGGGGTTATTCGAGGCGTTTTTGATCGAGTCTATGGTTATGAAACGATTGGTTCAATAGACGACCCGTATTATAGAGTGAAGATTGTCCACGATACTCTCATCGGTAACTATGAGGCGTTAACGACTGGCCTTCATAAAACTCTTACGAAGCAATTTGATGACAATAATCCCGATCTGAACGGTAGGCAAACGAGTAAGGCCGAATCGCCCGATGACCCGTTGATCCTATTCCACGGCCTCGATCGCGAGAAAGATATTGAAGCAAAAGTATTACCTGCGGTCCAAGGTATGTTCGACGATTTGATGACGAGCGGTATGGGTCCGCAAGACGTACTTGATCATATGGCGGCAATTACAGGAGTAGTGATAGCTCAATCGCAGAGTTTTTCAGATGGTAATACGCGTATTGCTCGGGCAATGCATGATTTTATTCGTGATGGTCGTGAAGGGGTAAGGACTGAGCGCGTTTTTGATTACACCAGAAACTTTGTGGTCCCAGCCGAGATTGAAGATATGATTCTTGCCCAGAATGTGACGCGCATGATCAATGGTCGCTATGAAGATGGCGAATTCTATCCAACGCAGAGCAGTCACATTCCTGATTCTGTGCGTGGTCGGTTGGTGCGCTCAAATGAGTTTTTAAAAAATGTTCTGGCAATTGGGCGCGAATATTCCCCGATCGAAGGTGCTTCCGCAGAACTTATCGAGGGTATGCGATTAGGTCGTCTTTATCATGTCGAAAATAGGATTGCTAACATCGTTATCCCCGATTACGAAGTTGCACCAGCCGTCGTAAGGGCACTTCGTCAAAAAGAGTATGGTCCGGCTGCTTGGACAGTAGCGTTTCGCAACCGCGAGCTTGTGAGTTTACCACTTGGTCGGGCGGATGCGCAAAGACTTTTGGAGGCTGATCAAGCACTGCTCCGTATGAGGATTGTGAGTCTTGCCAAGGGTATGCAGTCGACGGGTGTGTTTTACTGGATGACAAACGCCGAAAGTACGGTCGAATATCAAGCTGCCCGTATGAGCTGGATGCCGTCTGCAATCCACCGTTAGGACTTGCAATTCTGCTCGATTCAGGTAGAATAAGGACAGTACATTTCCGGCCAACTGGTCGGAATTTTTCATAGAAAACACTAGAGAAAGGAAATTAGTATGGAAGAAATGAACCTCAAACAACTCGCGCTGGCTGTACGAACCATAGCCGAGGAAAAGAACTTACCAGAAGAGACAGTCTTGTCTGTCATCGAACAGGCGATTGCCGCTGCATGGCGCCGTGATCATGGTGAACGTGACCAAGAAGTTCGCAGCGAATTCAACATGAACACCGGCGAAGCCGTGGTCTATGTTGGACGCGAAGTCGTTGAACTCGTTGGCAGCGATGCCCACGAAATTAGCCTGGAAGACGCCAAGAAAGTTAAGAAAGATGCCGTCCTCGGTGACATCATCGAAGAAAAGCACGACGTCGATACCTTCGGCCGTGTGGCTGCGCAAACTGCCAAGCAAGTTGTCTTGCAACGCCTACGCGAAGCCGAACGTGAAGTTGTTCTCGGCGAATACGAAGACAAAATCGGAACTGTCGTCAACGGAACTGTCCAACGTGTTGAACCACGTGTTGTTCGCGTTGAAATCGGCAAAGCTAACGGAATCATTCCGCAGAGCGAGCAAATCCAAGGTGAATACTACAGCGTTGGTGCGCGCATCAAAGTCTTTATTAAAGATATCGAACGTGACAATCGTGGTCCACAACTGATCCTCAGTCGTGGTAACCCTGAATTCATCGAATACTTGTTCCGCCAAGAAGTTCCTGAACTTGAATCTGGCGCAGTTGAAATCAAGGGCATCGCCCGTGAAGCCGGCCGCCGCACTAAACTCGCTGTCGCCAGCACTGTCCCAGGTGTTGACCCAGTCGGTACCTTCGTCGGTGGTCACGGCACTCGTGTCCAAGCTGTCATGAACGAAGTTGGTGATCAAGAGAAAATCGACATCGTGACTTATGACGCGAATCCTGAACAATTCATCAAGAATGCCCTCAGCCCAGCTGAAGTCAGCAAAGTTGATATCAAAGAGGCCGACAAGCGTGCCACTGTCTATGTCAACGAAGATCAGCAATCAATTGCGATCGGTCGTGGCGGACAGAATGTGCGTCTGGCTAGCCACCTAACCGGTTATGAGCTCGACATCGAGCAAACCGTTGCCCCAGCTAAACCAGCTGAAAAAGCACCAAAAAAGAATATCGAAGATAGCCTGCTCAGCGCGATCGAAGAGACGACTGAAGAAACTTCAGAAGAAGAATAGATAATGCCTGAGATTCTGAAACTTATTCGTTTCGGCAATCCAATCCTACGAGAGAAGGCACGTTTGCTGACGCCAGAGGAAATATTATCTGACGAAACTCAGACACTAATCTCTGACATGCAACATACGCTGCGTGAAAGATCATATGGCGTAGGTTTAGCTGCTCCTCAAGTGGGCGCCAGCATCGCACTCAGCGTGATTGGCATCAAGCCAACCCCGAATCGTCCGAACCTTGAACCGTTTGATACAGTGATTATCAACCCAAAGATTGTCGAGACCTATGGTCGTCGCACTCAAATGTGGGAAGGCTGTGTCAGTAGTGGTGAAGGTGATAATACGCTGTTTGCAAAAGTACCTCGATACGAGAGCGTAAAGCTGCGTTGGCTCGACGAGCATGCGAAAACAAGAGAAGAGGTACTCGGTGGGTTCGTGGCCCACGTCGTGCAGCATGAAACTGATCACCTGGAGGGATTACTTTTTGTTGATCAAGTGCGAGATACCCGAACATTTATGTTGGCCGACGAATATCGCAAACGCGTCGTACACAAGTAACCAGCAATCAAATTTTTATTGTTAGCACTCGCTTGACCCGAGTGCTAATTTTTACTATACTAGATATAGAAAGCGCTTGGGGATAACTAAAGTATTGCGCTGGGTATATAGGAGGATAGATAATAGTATTATGGCTGATGACTTCGCAGAATTTATCTCGCATCTCACCGACAACGCTCGCACCAGCCTGCATCACGCGACGTTGATCGCTCAGGGGTATGGTAGCCCTTACATCGGAACTGAACATTTGCTGCTAGGCGTTATGGCCCAAGGAGCTTCTGTTGGCGCAAAAATCTTGGCTGATGCTGGTGTGACGCTCGACCGCGCGCAATCTAGCCTCAACATGGTGCCCGTCTCGACCATCATCAGTGGCGTCAGTACTAAGAGCCTTAGTGAAACGGCTAAACTAACTCTCAAAATGAGTTGGGATATTGCGCAGGAATTCCACCAAGATTATCTTGGCACCGAGCACATTCTTTATAGCATCTTAACTCAAAAAAATGCCCGGGCGACCGTGCTACTGCGCGACATGGACGTGAATATTACTGATATCGTCAGTGAACTTGAGGAGTATCTTGACCACCAGGGTGAGACCTATAGCCAAGTTGATGATGAAAACTTACTTGAGACTAAGAAGATTCCTGGCCAAAAGGGAGCTCTCGGCACTTTTGGGACTGACCTGACTGCCCGTGCTCGTGCTGGCAAACTCGATCCTGTCATTGGCCGTGCCGAGCAAGAAGAGCGCCTCGTGACGATCCTCAGCCGTCGCACCAAAAACAACCCAGTTCTCATCGGTGAACCTGGTGTTGGTAAAACCGCCATCGTCGAAGGCCTCGCCCAGCGCATTGTGAGTGAAGACGTACCAGAACACTTACTCGACAAGCGCATTGTGCAACTCGACCTAGCTGGCATGATTGCTGGCACCAAATATCGTGGCGAGTTCGAAGAACGACTCAAAAAAGTCATTAGTGAGCTGCAAGAGCAAAAGAACGTCATCGTCTTTATCGACGAACTCCATCTGTTAGTTGGAGCTGGTGCAGCTGAAGGCGCCCTTGATGCTGCCAATATGTTGAAACCGGCCCTCGCACGTGGTGAGATCCGTTTGATCGGTGCCACGACCCTTGATGAGTATCGTAAACACATTGAAAAAGATACTGCCCTCGAGCGACGTCTGCAAACAATTGTTGTCCCCGAGCCAAGCTTGAAAGATGCGACGGCAATCCTCAAAGGCCTTAAACCGTATTACGAAAAACACCACGGTGTCATGATTAGCGACGACACTATCGAAGACGCTGTCTACATGGCCGACCGCTACATTAGCGAGCGTTTCATGCCGGACAAAGCGATTGATGTGATCGATGAGGCGGCCGCTCGCGTGCGAGTTAAATCTGGTCGCAAGCCAAGTAAACTGCGCGACTACATGAAGCAGTTACGTAACTTGAATGAAAAAATGGAAGAGGCGGTTACGGGCGAAGATTACGAGCGCGCGGCACTCTACAAAACTCGTATCAGTCAATTGACGACCAAGCTCGAGGAAACTCGCCAAGAATACGAAAAGAAAACACCTGTCGTTCTGGGGGATGATGACATTGCGCACGCCATTGCTCTCATGACTGGCATCCCTGTCAGCCGCGTTCAAAAATCAGAAGCAAAACTCCTGCGCAATCTTGAATCACACCTTGAAAAGTATGTGATCGGCCAGCGTGAAGCGGTTGAGAAAGTCTCGCGAGCGATTCGTCGCAGCCGTAGTGGTGTGGCCAGTAGCCAACGTCCAATTGGTTCATTCGTCTTTATGGGCCCAACCGGTGTCGGTAAGACCGAGCTCGCCAAAGTCCTGGCCCGCGAAGTCTTTGGTAGCGAAGACGCGCTGATCAAAATCGATATGAGCGAATTTAGCGAACGCCACAATACCAGTCGATTACTAGGCGCCCCAGCCGGCTATGTCGGTTACGAAGACGGTGGCCAATTGACTGACAAGATTCGTCGTCAACCATATAGCGTGGTTCTCTTCGATGAGATTGAAAAGGCCAATTCTGAAGTATTCCACTTACTCCTCCAAATCCTCGAAGATGGCACGTTGACCGATGCCAAGGGCCACAAAGTCGATTTCTCAAATGCCATCGTTATTCTGACCAGCAATCTCGGTGCCGAACAAATGGCCAAAGAGTCGAGCATGGGCTTCCACGCCGTGACACGAAATGACGAGAAGAAACTTGACGAGCTTCACACCGAGAACGCTCAGGCAACCGAAGAAGCACTGAGCCGAATCATGCGTCCCGAGCTCATTAATCGCTTTGATGCGATTGTGACCTTCCGAGCGCTGACTCGAAAAGAAGTTTCCAAGATCTTTGATAAGCTCCTCGCCGAGTTACAAGATCGCCTCGTTCGCAAAGGTATCCACCTGGTGATCGAAGCCTCGGCCAAACGACAAGTTATTAGCGAGGGCTACGATGAGAAGTTTGGTGCTCGGCCACTGCGTCGTGCGATGCAAGATCTACTCGAACATCAAGTTGCCGACGGCATCCTCTCTGGTGAATACGAGAAGGGCACCGTGCTCAAGATCAGCGCTCTGAAAGGTAAGATTGTCGTCAATGTCGGTCAAGAAGCATAGTAAAATCAAAGGGATAGTCAGTGCCATCGTGGCAGTGGCTATTCTCGCTATTGCTGGCTGGGTAGTCCTCAATCGCCAATATCTTATTGATCTCGCTAACTACCTTCAGTACCAACCAACGACGACAATTGCGTCGTTTGTTGACAAGGCGTCGATGAATGGCGAAGGTAAGTTTCTTTTTTACTCAGCTCAACCAAAACTCGAGGAATCGGCCGACTTTAATAAATCATGTCCAAACTATAGCGCCGGTTCGATGGCAATCTTGGGTTGCTATGATGGCCAGAAGATCTACATCTACAATGTCACCAATTCTCAATTAGACGGTATCCTAGAAGAAACCGCTGCTTATGAAATGTTACACGCAGCATATAAACGCATCACTGGTGATGACAAGACAAAGCTCGATGCTTTGATTGAAGCCGAGTACGCCAAGCAAGGCGATGCTGGCACTGCTGCGTCAGTGGCCTACTTTGCAAAATACGAACCAGGCGAACGTGACGACGAACTGTTCTCTGTTATTGCAACGCAGTTTTCTACCATAAGTCCAGACCTTGAATCATATTACTCACGCTTCCTTATGAATCGCCAGGTGCTGGTTAATCTTTACAATAAATACTCAAGTGTATTCACGAATCTCTCGACTCAATCAACTGATCTTTACAACCAAATCACCACGCTTAATCAAAAGATCGTCAGCGATAAAGCCACCTACGACCAAAACAGTGCTCAGCTTCAGGCGGATATCGATACGTTCAATCAAGATGCGCAAAGTGGGAATATGACGCAGAGCCAATACAACAGTCAACGGGCCAGCCTCACGAATCGAATTTCAGCGCTCGACTCGGATCGTGACGCTATTAATAGTGAAATTACGACGGTCACTAACTTGGTGACCCAGTATCAAGCGCTGGCTCTTCAAGTTCAGCAACTCAATCAGTCAATCGACAGTACCGTGACCGCCGCGCCGACTTTATAGATAGGATATACTAGGGATAATGGCTAAATCAAAAACTCAATTCGTCTGCCAAAATTGTGGCGCCGTCCATAGTAAATGGTCGGGCCGCTGTGATAATTGTGGCGAATGGAATACGTTAGTTGAACAAGTTGCAAATAGCGGCTCGTCATCTGTTGCTAAAGGCGGCTCGAGTGGTCGACCTTTAAGTGTCCAATCGATCAAAACGATTAGCCCAACCGAAGGTAATGCCCGCATGAGCACGGGCACCGCAGATCTCGACGTCGTGCTCGGTGGCGGGATCCTGCCTGGGGCAGTTGTGTTATTAGCGGGGCAACCCGGGATTGGGAAAAGCACTCTGCTATTACAGGTCACGGCTTTCGTGGCCCAGCACACACCCGTCTTATATGTCAGTGGCGAGGAATCGGCTAGTCAAGTAAAGCTGCGTGCTCAACGCCTTGGTGCCCAGGCCAGCGAGCAACTCGACTTCGTAGCGAGTACTAGCGCCAACGATATAGCCGCCACGATTCGAACTGGTAACTATAAACTCGTCATTGTCGACTCAATCCAAACACTAGCTCTCGACGAAATTACCAGTGCACCAGGAACGGTCAGTCAAATCACCAACAGCAGCAATGTATTGATCCGGGCTGCCAAAGAAGCTGGCACCGCGGTCATTCTCGTAGGCCACGTCACCAAAGAGGGAAGTATTGCCGGGCCAAAGGTCCTGGAACACCTCGTCGACGTCGTCCTGCAATTTGAAGGTGACCGCTACGGCGGCTTTAAGGTCGTCCGCGCGGTTAAGAACCGTTTCGGCTCAACCAACGAAGCGGCTATCTTTGAGATGTTCGAAGAGGGTCTAAAGATCGTTGAGAACCCGTCTGCGGCACTTCTAGCTGAAAGGCAATCATCAGACGGTTCAGTCGTGTTAGCCACGCTAGAGGGCACCAGACCGCTGCTGGTAGAGATCCAAGCCCTTGTGAATCCGACCAGTTTCGGGTATCCTAAGCGTACCGCTAGTGGGTTTGACCTCAACCGACTCAATCTGCTCATCGCTGTACTCGAGCGACGCACCAAATTGAACTTATCCGATAAAGATATCTATATCAACGTCGTGGGAGGTCTCAAACTCAGTGATCAAGCGGCCGACCTGGCGATCTGCATGGCTATTGCCAGCGCGGCAGCCGGACGTCAAATCGACGATGGAGTCGTGGTCTTTGGAGAAGTTGGGCTGGGTGGCGAAATTCGTTCAGTCATCGGCGTCGACAAACGCGTCGCCGAAGCTAGGAAGCTTGGTTTTACCAAAGCCATCGCTCCAAAAACGAGTACCAAAAATACATTTATAAAACCAGTAGGCGACCTGCGCTCAGCGTTGATCGACTACTTACAAAAATAAGGAACATATGGATTTAATTCTATTAATCGGCGTCATTCTTGTGGCTGCCGAAACCACTTACTTAGTGGTTACGCAAACAGGAAAAACGAAACATACTAAAAATAAGCAGACTCCGATCTTCGTGGATACCTCAGTCTTGATTGACGGCCGTATTCTCTCGATTGCTGAATCTGGCTTTATCACCAGCACACTCTACATTCCGCGTAGCGTCGTGGGTGAACTACAGTTTCTCGCCGATAATGGTGACGCTGACAAGCGCAGCCGGGCTCGTCACGGACTCGATGTCGTCAGCGAACTGCAGGGCATGAGCCGCGTCAAAGCCGAGATCTTTAACGATGGTACCAAAGCCGAAGAAGGCGTCGACAACCGCCTCCTAAAGCTCGCCAAGCAGTATAAAGGCATGGTCTGTACCATCGACTTCAACTTAAACAAAGTTGCGCAGGTTGAAGGCATCCAAGTCTTGAATGTAAACGACCTTGCAATGACCCTACGCATGGCGTACTTGCCAGGTGAAAAGACCAAGCTCGAACTCACTCAAAAAGGCAACGACCAGCATCAAGCTGTCGGACACCTCGCCGATGGCACAATGGTCGTCGTCGAGCACGCCAGCCAATACATTGGCAAAGCCGTCGAAATCGAGTTCATCCGCAGCCTGCAGACCGCAGCCGGCAAAATGATGTTCGCTCGCGTTGCCGGAGCAAACCAAAAGCAAGCTCGCACGAGCGCCGCCCCAAAAGGTCGCCAGCCTCGCGAACCACGCGAACACCAAGAGCCTCAAGCGATCCCAGTACCACCACTACTAGTTGAAGCGCAAACTCCTGAGCAAACTCAAAAAGCTCCACAGCGCCAGAATCCGCGTACACCACGACCTGCGCAGAATAATCCGCGACCGCAGCAACGAAACAACAATCGCCGTCGCACGAGTCCCGAAGATAGCTTGATTGAATTAGCCAATAAACAATAAAGCCTCCGCCGAAAAGAAGTAACGTCTGATTTCACAGACTAAAAAGAGCCCGTCTGTTAAATCAGACGTTACTTCTTTTTATCGGTGGGCGTTCTTTCTCATCAAGAGAGTTTATTTATTAGTAGGTACTAGTTGCGGTGTAGTAACCTGAGTCAGTCAGCGTCACGCTGATTGGCAGGTTGCCCGGTGTCTTGCCCGGCTTGGCTGTGCCGGTGTAGCTTGCGCTCCATGTTGAGCCGCTTTGTGTCACGTTCTCAGATGTACCGTTAACCGAGAGAGTGATTGCACCGCTACTAGGTATTGAGAAGGTTCCTGCAGAGTCACTACCAGTGATCGTCCAGTTGCCCGGAGTACCAGTAACTGTGACTCCAGAGCCAAGGGCTGGCAGCGCGTCGCCACAGTTGTGCGCATTATCATCTTGAGTAGCGTCATAACCATCTGGCACGTTGCTGTAGCTGTCTTTCTTGGTGACTGGGTCGGTGATCTTGAGGACGTTCTCTGAGATCACGGCACCGGCAGGCGTACAGCTAGTTGCCTTCTTCTTTGATACTTTATCGAAGTTGAGAGTCGTGTTGGTCTGGCCTTGGGTGGCGTTCCACCACGATGGGTAGACTTCCTTACCGATTTTTTGAATACCGGCCGGTTGCGTAAACCAATCGCCAGGTTTCCATTTGCCTTCAGCTTGGTAGATATCATCATGGGCATATTGCATCACGCTGGCCACAATTGGACTACCGAGTGATGAAGTACCGTTCTTAAGGATTGTCGTATCAGGGTTACCGAGCCAGACGCCCATAGTAAGCACTGGACTGTAACCAAACATCCAAAGGTCCTTTGCGTTGCCGCCTTTGTCGGATGTACCAGTCTTGATCGCAAGCTTCACACCTGGGATGTTCTTGGCTGCGTAGTTTCCGAGCTCGGCACTGGCAGAAGTATCGGTCAAGATATCGTCATCGATATAGGCAGCTTGCGGGCTGATGACCTGTGTACCTGCGGTGTCAGACCACTTCTTGAGAACTTCACCGGAGCTGTTCTTAACTTGCAGAATAGTTGACTGTGGTTTGTAGACGCCACCGCGGGCCAGCGAGGCATAGGCATTAACGAGGTCGACTTGCTCAACACCACATCCACCAATGGCAGCCGAGAGGCCAGCTTGTTGGTCGGCTCCGACCGTACAGTAACTCTTAGCCCCCAGCGCGTGGATCGTGTTAAGGGTTGATCCTTTTTGCGACTGTTCATTGATATACATTGCCTTGACGGCTGGAATGTTACGAGATTCGGCCAGGGCGAGGCGAATCGATATCGCGCCTTGGAACTGGTGGTCAGAGTTTTCTAGCGGCGCACCGTAGATGTCATCAATAGGTTCATCACTCAGGATGCTTCCACTTCCGTAGTTTTGCTGTCCAGCCGGTTTCTGTTGGAAGAGTTGGGCGTACACGAGCGGTTTAATTGAGGAGCCTGGCTGGATAGAGGCGATGGCAGCGTTATCTTGTCCAAATCCTGCGTAATTAAAGTCTCGACTTCCCACTAGTGCGACGATCTGGCCAGTTTGGGAATCTTCGACAGTGGCTGCGCCATTAGTGAATCCAGCATAGGCAGGAACGTAGGAGTTGAACATATCGTCCATGGCGCTTTGTAGCTTGTTTTGAATGCGAATATCAAGGGTCGTAGTGACGTTGAGGCCACCCTGGCCAACGGTCGTTGCTCCAAGCTCAGAGACTAATTGTGAGCGTACCATCTCAACGAAGTGAGGTGCTTGAATACCTTCATACTGACTAGCTTGCGGCTTGAGCTCATCGAGGATGGCGACCTTCTTGGCATCATCGTCCTGTTGTTGCGTGATGTAGCCGACGTCTTTCATGGCATCGAGGACTGAGTGCTGGCGCTCGATGAGGGCACTGTTACCCGCCACGTTGTAGGGGTCATATACTGATGGATTCTGCGGGATGGCGGCGAGTAAGGCTGACTCAGGTAGAGTTAGATCTTTAGCGGCTTTACCAAAGTAGGCTTCAGCTCCAGATTCGGCACCGTTCCTAGGCCCACCATATGGCGACTCATTAAGATAAAGAGTGAGGATTTGGTCTTTGTTGTACATGCGCTCGATTTCGAGTGAGAGAATGAGCTCTTTAATCTTTCGAGGGATACCACCGATACCACGATCAGATGCTTGGTCGGCAAAGAACACCTGTTTGACAAGTTGTTGAGTCAGCGTTGATCCACCCTGTACTTGGCCTCCACTCACGTCGGTAAAGGCCGCGCGGAGTGTACCGGTGATGCTAATGCCGTTCTCCTTATAAAAGTTGCGGTCCTCGATTGCAACGGTTGCTTCCTTGAGCTGGTTACTTAAGTCTTTGCTATCAACTACTAACTTGTAGTTGCCACCACCCTTGTCTGCCCACAAGAGGTTACCATTTCGGTCATAATAATTAGTAACAGTTGATTGAACGCGTTTATCGATTTCGCCTGGTTGAATCTGGTCGAGGTCTTTACGGAAGTAAGCAAACAGACCACCAGTAAGGAGGCCGAGAAGGAGGATTGTGACACCGGCAATCTTAAGCGCGAGGATAACGCCGCGCTTTGAGAACCAGAATGCCCAGAAACGCTTAGGGTGCAATCGGTAGAAGAAACGCTTTACAGGATGCTTTGGAAGCGTCGCCATATACTCAGCGCGACGACGGGCATCAATATCTTTTTTAGCCTTACGTTTGCGGGACAGATTTGAGTAGACGTTCAACTTGCGCGAGGTTTTTTTATTAGCCACGTTCCATAATTCCCATAAGCAATATCATCCACCATTATAGCATCAATTTGGTCGCGTAAACCTTTAATGTTTGGTATACTTCAAAGGTATTAACAGATAAGGAGTCACCCTAGATGCCCGACATGACGCTTTCCGAAGAACTACAGTGGCGCGGTTTCGTTAACCAAACGACGTTAACTGACTTGAAAAAACTTGACGAAGGTCCACGTACGTTCTATCACGGGTTCGATGCGTCAGCTGACTCCCAAACTATCGGTAATCTAGCGGCTATGATGTTCGACATGGTGTTCATGCGCCACGGCTACAAGGCCCTCCTTCTGGCTGGCGGTTCAACAAGTCTTGTCGGCGATCCAGGTGGAAAAGACAGCGAACGCCCAACGCAATCAGTCGAGACGATTACGCATAACGTTGAGATGGCCAAGAAACAACTCGAAACGATCTTCCGCGATCAGCCGTTCACGCTTGTGAACAACCTCGACTGGACGAAAGACTTGAAAGTCCTCGATTTCCTGCGGGATATTGGCAAACACTTTAATATGAGCTCGCTCATCCAACGTGACTACATCGCCGCCCGCCTGGGCGAGAGTGGTTCAGGCATTAGCTACACCGAGTTTAGCTACACGCTGCTCCAAGGTCTGGACTTTCTACATTTATTTGACACATACAATGCGACGTTGCAACTCGGTGGTTCTGATCAATGGGGCAACTGTCTCTCTGGTGTTGAATTGATTCGCAAAGCTCGCGGTGAGACGGTGGATGTCATTACCTTGCCGCTCATTATTAATAAAGCAACTGGTAAGAAGTTTGGTAAATCAGAAGGGGGCGCTGTTTGGCTCGACGCCGAAAAGACCAGTGTGTACCAGTTCTACCAATTTTGGCTGAATGCTGACGATGAAGGCGTGATTGACTACCTCAAGACCTTCACAGCTCTTAATAAGAGTGAGATTGACCAAATCGCCGCCGATCAGCAATCAAATCCTGGCGCACGTGTCGCCCAGAGACGATTAGCTCACGAAGTGACGCAAATTGTTCATGGCAACGAACGAACAGCTGGTGTCGAACGAGTCACCTCAGTATTATTTGGCGCAACTGATGTTCAAGAATTGTCTGACGAAGAAATTGATATGCTAGCCGGCGAGATTCCAACCTTTGCTCCAGGCAAGACTTTAGTCGATCTTCTAGTTGAGTCTGGCAACGCCACCAGCAACGGTGACGCCAAACGCCTGCTCGAAAGCGGTGCCGTCTCGGTCAACGGTATGAAAGTCGCCGAGGATCACGACATCACCGAGCTTTCACTCATCAAAAAAGGTAAGAATAGCTTTATCCTTGTCCGCTAAGCTACTATAGATGTATGGATCTATCGAGCCCACTTGAACGAGTCAAAGGGGTAGGGGAGAAAACCGCCGAGCAGTTCGCCGCGGCTGATTTGCATACGGTCAAAGATCTGATCACTTTCTTGCCGCGAGCCTATGAGGATTTTTCGCAAATTACGCCGATAGCCGATATCCAGCCGGGGAAGCTGACTATTAAAGCTCACTGCGAGAAGATCGCGACTCGACCAGTTCGCCGAGGTTTGCGCATCACCACGGCGACTCTCGCCGATGAGACCGGCAAACTCCAAGCCGTCTGGTTCAACCAGCCATATCGCGAGACTCAATTAAAATCTGGCGAGGAGTTCTTTTTCTCTGGGATGTTTGAGTTTAATTACAATCGTTTTCAGCTGACCAACCCTAGCGCCGAGAAGGTGAGTGAGATGCCAGTTCAAACTGATCGCATTCTGCCGATCTATCGAGCAATTCATGGGCTGAAAACGACATTGGTTCGCAAAATCCTTAACGAATTGCGACCTTTGATGACAATGCTGCCGGAAACTCTCCCGCCGAAACTTATAAAAAGCGAGGGGTTAATTAGCCACGCCGACGCGGTTCTCAAAATGCATTTCCCTGATAGTATTGAAGATATCTCAAAGGCTAAGGAGCGCATCGCCTTCGAAGAGTTATTCGCGTTGCTGCTCGCCAGCCAAATGAATCGCCAAGAAAATGCCAAGCTTCATGGTTGGCAGATCCCATTTAACCAACCAGTCGTCAAAGCATTCGTCGCGGAACTGCCATTTAAGCTCACGAATGCTCAGCGCATTGCTGCTTGGGATATTTTGCAAGATTTTGAAAAAGACATGCCGATGAACCGCCTGCTCCAGGGTGATGTCGGGTCGGGCAAGACGGTTGTTGCCGGACTGGCGGCTCGCCAAGCTGCCCACGAGGGTTTTCAAACCGCGCTAATGGCACCAACTGAGATCTTGGCTTCACAGCACGCCGAGACACTGAACCGACTCCTTTCGCCATTTGGTGTAAAGGTTGGGTTGCTCACAGGTAGCGTCAAAGGCAAGGCCCGGGAACAGCTTTACGCTGCCATCAAAAACGGTGACGTCGATATGGTCGTCGGGACGCACGCTCTGATTCAATCGACAGTTCACTTCGATAAGCTCGGCTTTGTCGTCATCGACGAGCAGCATCGTTTTGGGGTCAATCAGCGACAAGAGCTATTAAAGAAGTCCGAACGTATGCCGCATCTGCTGGCGATGACTGCCACGCCGATTCCGCGTAGCCTCGCTTTGACCGTCTATGGCGAACTCGACATCTCAATACTCAATGAAAAACCAGCCGATCGCAAAGACATTATTACCAAGATCTGGTCGCCGAATAGCCGCCCGCAGCTCTATGCTCTGATCGACGAGCAACTGGCAGAAGGCCGTCAGGCTTACGTTATCTGTAGCTTGATCGACGGCAACCCTCAGAATGAACTAAAAAGTGTGCAAGAAGAGTTCGACACCCTTAATAAAGGCGTATTTAAACATCGTCGCATCGGACTACTACATGGCAAACTCAAGCCAGCTGAAAAAGAGGCTATTATGCGCGATTTTGCCGACGGGAAACTCGACATCCTTGTCAGCACTACTGTCGTAGAGGTTGGTGTCGACGTGCCGAATGCCACCGTCATCTTGATTGAGGACGCTGATCGCTTTGGTCTGGCCCAACTCCACCAGCTACGAGGTCGAGTTGGCCGCAGTGCCCATCAAAGCTACGCATATTTAATGACCAGTTCATCGAGCGCGCCAAGCCAGCGCCTGAAAGAAGTTGAAAAAAGTAATGATGGCTTCTACCTAGCCGAAGTCGATCTCAAACTCCGTGGTCCGGGTGAAATCTATGGCCGCGCCCAACATGGAGACCTTAATCTACAGGTTGCCACGCTCGGCGACACCAAGATGATCGCCCGTGCCCAAAAAGCCGCCAGGGCCTTCGTAGATGGCAAAGAAGACCTGCTACACTATAAAGAGTTGGCGCAAGAAGTTCATCGCTACCAGCGCCTCACGACACTTAATTAAGAGAAACTTATGAATGTACGCATTATAGCCGGCGAATTTGGCGGACGAACCATTGAAGGCTCGGGCACTGACCGCACTCATCCCATGAGTGAGCGGATCCGTAACGCCATCTTTAATAAAATTGCCGACGAAATTGAAGGTAAAACTGTCCTCGACGCCTTTGCCGGCAGTGGCGCGATCGGCTTTGAAGCGATTAGCCGCGGTGCCATCGATGTGACTTTCGTCGAGCGCGATCGCATTGCCCAAAAGATCATTCAAAAGAACATTTCTACGTTAAAAGTTCAGAGCCGTGCGCAACTTATAAAATCGCCCGTTGCCAGCTGGCTGAACACCAACGATAGGCAGTTTGACCTCATACTTGCAGACCCACCATATCACGATCCGCAGCTACCTACGGTGTCGCGATTATTTGCACTATTAAAACCCAATGGGCTTATGGTACTATCATACCCAGGTAGGGGTGAGAGACCGACCGAAACCGGAGTTGTTGTGGTGGACAATCGTAGTTACGGAACCGCGTCCCTCGCGTTTTACCGAAAAGAGGATGCTTAGGCATCCTCTTTGATTGGTAGAATCCTCCCTTTAGCGCCAAGAATCGTTAGGCGCATCAGACTCAGTTGGTTCGTAGTCGCCCTCTTGGGCAAGATCGACTATCTGTGGAACGTTAGTCCATTCACGGACCACCTCTGTGTCGGGCCCATCGAGAATTGTTATCAACTCTCGTTGCTGTCTCGTCTCAATCTCTGGAGCTGGCTCTGGCTCTGGTTCAACGACCGGCTCGCCGTCGGGATAGCGAGGGTCTAGTGTGGCAATTGGGTAGCGCAAGTAAAGCGATTTGATAAGGGCATTAACCGAGAAGCGTCCTTCGAATGCGGGATCTTTCGTGTTAAAGACCTCCTGCTCGCCTTGTTGGGCGGTGACGGTGAATCCGTAGTTGCCACGCGAAGCCACTCTTTTAAGCCTGAGGCTAGCTGCAATCCTATCCTCGAATTGAGAACCTGCGACGGTCACACGCTCCAAGATACGATGTACGGTGCCTTCGGGTTGATCGTCGAAGAGATTAATTGAGAGTCCGAGCTCGAATTGTGGAAGGCCAGGGCGCGGCTCGCTGGTTACGTGAGTATCGACAATGGATGCCTTGATTGCGAGGTCTAGGCCACCGATCGTGCGTAAATAAACACCCTCATTCACCAGTCCGGGAATATCGGAGCGCTCGAGGTGTGGTGCAAGTCGTATGATGTCGCCAGCGAGTTGTCTGCTCGTTTCGTGGGTACTTGGTAGGTAGACAGTATTTTCTGGAAATAGATCGCTCATATAGTCTATTAATATAGCAACATCGTTGCCAAATGCTAGCTTAAGCCAAATGAAAAGGCTTCTAGTCTAACTTGACAATATCGCCGAGGGGAACAGGGGCGACCCTTTTTGGAACCCGACCGTTGCGGGCATCATCGGCCGCTTGCTCTACATGATAACGAAGGAAGAAACTAAGCCGTACAGCATCCGCAAGGATTGGATCTCCATTAAGATCGAAGTCTTCTTCGCCGACTGTAGTCGTAAATCGGGCATCTCCGTGCGTATCATCAACCTCGATTGATTCAATAGGACGGCCAAAGCTATCAAATACGAATAGTGCGAGGATTCGCTCACCCTCAATAGATTCTGCTGGTCTTACATCAAACATCTCGTAGGGATCAATAACTTGTGCGAATAAAAATGTATCAGGGTCAATCTCGACTCGGCCTGAACGCTCAACGTCGCTAGTGGTTCCACCTTCGTCAGCTGCGATATTTAGTACGTATTGACGAAGTTTCTCAATGGAAGATGTTCCAGCTTGATCACTTCGGTCTTTGGGTTGTCCTGTAGTCTCTGTCATGAAAGAATTGTACATCAACTTACAGCCAAATGAAAAAGCAGACCAGCCGATCTGCTTTTTCATTTGGTGCGCGAGAGAGGACTTGAACCTCCACGCCCGAAAGCACTAGCTCCTAAGGCTAGCGTGTCTACCAATTCCACCACTCGCGCTTAATGCTGCCCACGCTAGCGTGTCTACTCATATGAATATTCACCACTCGCGCACAGTAGGCACATTATAACAGAGACAGCGCCAGATTTAAAGTGAGCGCTCCGCGAGGAAGGCGCTTGTGGTATCATAGAATTAACGAACACCAAAGGGAATAGGGATATGAATAAAATCGCAACGTATTTGAATGAGCATTTATTGGGGGAGGTGAGTAGCTCAAAGGCAATGCGTCGTCGCTATAGTCGTGACGCCAGCGTCTTAACGTTGACCCCTGAAATCATTATGTTCCCTCGTGTCACGAATGACATTCGTAAAGCTGCTCGTTTTGCCTGGCAACTCGCCGAGAAGGGTCACCCACTGGCTCTGACCGTTCGTGGTGCGGGTGGCGACCAAACTGGCGCAGCAATAGGTAAAGGGATCGTGATCAGCACGGCAACTCACTTAAATAACATTATTCACTTGGCTCTCAAGGATCGTCTGGCGCATGTGCAGCCAGGCATGAACTTGGAAACGCTAGACACGACGCTGAAATGGCAGGGCCTCTCCTTGCCGAACGCGCCGATTGATGCGCATGCCACAGTCGGTGGCGTCATTGCCGGGGGTACGCTGGGCGCAAAAGGCGGTCTGGGCGAATCGATCGAAAAACTGGAAGTAGTGCTGGCAAATGGCGACCTGATCGAGACTTCACGCCTCAGTAAACACGATCTCAGCAAGAAATTGGGGCTGCAAACCTTTGAGGGTGAAGTGTATCGCAAACTTGAAGGTTTGATCGAGGATAATGAAGAACTGATTAAACAAATCGCCGCCGACGCGGTTCGCGACCATGCTGGCCATAAAGCCGTTGCGACTGTGCGCGACAAGGACGGATCATTTGATCTGACTCCTTTGTTTGTCGGTAGCCAAGGAACGCTCGGCATTATTACCGAAATCGTCCTGAAGGCCGAGTTCTATAGTCAAGATGAGGTTCAAATTGTTGCCATTGCCGAAACGAGCGAACTGGCCCGTGACGTTGCCGCTCGTATTCGAGAACTCGATCCAGCCATGCTCTTGACCTTTGATGGTGAGCTATTCCAACGAGCCGGTGAAGCTGGTGCTCAATTCTCACTGATCGGTCCAACTGATTCGCTGGGCGCGGTTATATATGCCAAGTTCAATGACTTCAGCGACCACGCGCGGACAACTAAAGTGAAAAAGATGAGCAAACTCATGAAGAAGTTGGGCATCGGCATGGTCACCTCGGCCGATCACCAACCAGAAGAGTTTGATGCCATTACTAACGTTGCTGCTTCGCTGGATCTTACCGCCGACGATGATGAAGTTAATCTGCCACTTATCGACGGATCATATGTACCGTTTGATCGTCGCGAAGAGTTTACTACTGCGGTTGCCGAGCTCGCCAATCACCACCACCTTAGCCTGCCGCTCAAAGCGAACATCCTCACAAATACAGTTTATGCCTATCCGACCTTGAAGCTCGATATTATCAGCGACAAACAGAAATTGTTTAAGTTGCTGACTGATTATGCCGAGTTAGTTGATAAGTTTGGAGGCGCCTTCGTCAGCGATGGAGCCGAAGGTCGCTTGAAGGCAAATGCTGCTTGGTCTGTCATCGGTGAAAAGGAAGCTGCTCTCTATGAACAGGTCCGTACCATCTTTGATCCATTCAATACGCTGAACCCGGGTGTTAAACAAAAGAGCGACATTCGCACTCTCGTGGCGGCACTGCGCACCTCGTACGACACGACCGACTTCCTCTCTTAACAGAGGAGCTCGTATCTGTTATAATCCACTGAGCGCTTCGGCGCCACACCACGTGCGCGCGTGGCGGAATTGGTAGACGCGCTAGCTTCAGGTGCTAGTGTCAGCAATGACGTGGAGGTTCAAGTCCTCTCGCGCGCACCACATTAA
>OUNO010005078.1_pt1 | contig 61801 bp, 123 predicted proteins | sample 1779811 | NCBI WGS metagenome assembly OUNO01 (sample SAMEA3914804, study PRJEB12502) | metagenome | biome: forest; material: soil | place: Canada | collected 2010-06-25 | depth 0.3 m
TAAACATCGGAACGGTGAACATCCCGCCCGCCTGTGGGTCCTGCTGGGTCATGGACATGACAGCGCCGTTGGGCCCGAACTCCCACTTATAGAGCGTCTCCTGTGCGCGGATCGCCCAGCTCTTCCAGCCGATCCGGCCGTCCGAGTACTTCGACTCGATGGGGCTGTTGCGGCCATTGCGAATCTTGTAGTTGACCTCGAAGAACGACCATCCGAATGTGACGAACGACATGATATTGGAGAGCATCACGTCCCAGTCGTCCTGCATATCCTCCCAAGCCGAGCGGATGAAATCGGTGGCCAGCATCTCGTCGGCGCTGGCATCTTCGGGTGGCTCGATGTGCCAATCGAGCTTCCCGGCAACCTGCTCGAAGGCAAGGGTGATGCCGCCGATGATCGGCTCATTGTCAGCCATCTCGCGGAAGACCTTGTTGGCCTTCGACCCGAAGAGCTGTACGAGGAACTCCTCGCTAACGAACCCGCCATTTTGCTTGAGTCCGGTAACGCCGATCTCGGTGGTGTCTACCATGTCGCTCCTCTGGAATGTCCAGCTGATCGTTACACGGTTATACCCCTGTCGCGAAACGCACACGCCGGGGACGTAAAATAGCTGCCCCTCATTGGAAAGGGGGTGAATGTTTCACGTGAAACATTCACTGTGGATCAGCTGGCACAGCTCCTGCGGCGTTGAGTTGACCTGCGAACCGGATGGCCGCCAGCTGAAGCCCGGCGTCGATATGGACCATCCACGTCTCGCTCGCGCCCTGAACGACCAGATACAGCTCACGGTCGTCTTGGGCTTTCTTCAGAGCCCCACCGACGAGCAGACCAGCGCCAGCGAGGAGTGGGCCGCCAGCGATAGCCCCGACGACTCCACCGAGGACGACACGCTTACCGCTCGTGCGCTGGCTAATCGCGCCGATCGTCTCGACGGTCGCTACGACGCCCGCCGCGCTTTGCTTCTGGACGCCGTAGGTGATCACCCCGTTGGCGACGCTCATGCCCATGAACGACGGGCCGCGTGCCTCAATACGGGCTCGTGCGGCCAGTTGCCACTTCGTCTCTCGGTGCAGGTAGCGGCCGAAGGCACTGCGTTTCTTGTCAGTCATACTTGGATTATATACCCGACTTACTCGATGATCGCAAGCCCTAGCTGATATATTGCCCTCAACCGTACTAGGACGGTCGCAAAGAACGGCCCGGCCAGCGGGGGGAACACTGGCCGAGCCGTTCGTTTTTGGGTCAGACGCTCAGGAGCTGAAACGCCTTGTTCTTCAGATCGCCCGAGTCGGAGCGCTGGATGGCAGAGATGGCACGGAACTCGGCCGCCTCTTCGACACTCTTCCCCTTGAACTGCTGGAAGTGATCGAGGTACTCAGTGACCGACTGGTACGCCGCCCACCGGGTTCCGGCGATGTCCTTCGAGATCGTCGGGCTGGCCTTGAACAGCTCGGTCATCCCCACCTTGTGAGTCTCGGCGTTCCGCTTCACGGTGTCGCTCGCGTTGTCCTTCACGGGGTAGAGGTTCTTGACCAGCTGAGCGAACTGCCGATTGGTGTACTCGGCCTCGATCATCTTGTCGGCCTCGGTCTGGAATTCCTCCTGGAGTTTGAACGTGAGCCCGAGAGCGTCGCGAACCTGCTGGGTGATCCCGGTGACCGAGTTCTTGGTGTGCCGAGCCTTGAATGACGCGGTAGCCGACCGGATCGCTGCCGCCTGGGTGTTGGCGCAGACCACCCTGACCGGGGTCACGATGAACTGGAAGGACTTCTGCCCGTGGTGCGTGTTGAGCGCCGCGATGTAGGTGTCCACCGGGTCCTTGCCGCCGATCATCATCGTGTCGGGGAGCTTGATCGTGAGGAACACCTCAGACCCTCCCTTGATCGCGCCAGCCGTCTCGAAGAATCCACCTGACTCGTCCTTCAGGTTGTCCAGCAGCTCGGCGTGAGCCTCGTTCTGGATGGGCGTGTACTGCTTGCCAGCGACGCCGAACACGTCAACCTGTCCCGGCTGGAACGGGTTGTCGCGGACGATCGCGAACTGGTCGGGAACGATCAGCTCCTGCTGTTGACCATCGCTGGTCATGACGTTGGTCGTCAGCTGAGTCTTGCGAACGTTCCAGTCGCGAAGATGAGCCAGGTCCAGCGCCTCGTCGGCGGACATGGAGTGGTCCACGACCGTGCCGAGCTGGTGCCATGCGTCCTCGTGGGCGCTGGCAAACGCTGCCTTGGTTCCATCGACACTCTGGTCAATCTGGTGAGCCATGGGGTATTCCTTCTCGTTCAGTGGGACCGTCTCTTGCGGTTCCTACTCTCCGATTATATACCCGCTGGGAGAAATTACACAACTCCAGCTGAAGGAAGTTGCGAGTCCACCTCAGCGCGCCGAGCGACAGCCATCAGGGCACGGACGTGATCCCAGGGCTCCAGCGCCCATTCCCGGTACTGCTCAGGGTCCAGCCCCATCGTCACCAAGCGACCATCGACGTGATACACCCCGCCATCCACGGTGACCATGGGGAGGTCCGCAGGACTCAGGCTGGGCAGTGGTGGTGGTTCAGTGCTCATTACGGCTCCTGCGCCCGTGTGGGGCTCCCTCGGTGTAACTCTCGGTGACGACCGGCTGGATGTCCTTCAGCACGGCCCGGATGCGCTCACTGCGCTCGGCTAGCTGGTCTAACGCGATCTCCAGCTCACCATTCAGGATTGGAGGCCGGAGGCTGAGGGGTTCAGCCATGAGGGCGTCGATGGACCGGATGGCTAGTCGCATCTGCTTGTTGTGATACTCCAGGTTCCGCTCGCGCTCGGTGGCCACTACTTCCCCTTCGGCATCTCGCAGACCGGCGAGCCGTCCCACGCTGATTGGTGGAACGACCCACCCGCCTTGATGCATTCACTGTAGAGGCGATCCATCCGCTTTTCATACTGGGCTTCGCGGGTGGCCTCCCCGTTGTCGCACCCGGAGAGCCCGGCGAGGACACCTAAGACGACGAATGCGACGATCAACGGCTTCATCAGTCGTCTCCCTTGTTTGTGACGATGACGTAGATGATCACGCCTGCGAGGATGATGACATAAACGATCACTGCTCGAACATCCACTTCATTGCCGCCCCGAGAGGCGTGTGCAGCTGGAAGAACTCGATTCGGTAGTAGATGTCGATCGAGACGGCGACGATCGTGATCGTGGCTTGAAGCTCATGGATCAGGAGACGCTTGCGGGTACGACGGTGATCCACGACGGTCATCAGACCCGGGATCGTGTCATGGACCGGCTGCTTGGGTTTGGGGATCGGTGGAGCTGCCGTTTTGCGCTTAGCCATTCAGCACCTCCAGGGCATGTGCGTACTTCGCCGCCAGTCGGGCACGGGTCAGATCATCCAGCCATGCGGTGCGCTTGGGGTCGCTGTTGTCTTCGATGTCGGCCAGCTTCACCATGAGCGCGATCGAGTTGGCCCTGATCTTGGTGTAGTACTGGTCGCCCGGGAAGAGCTTCTCGTTGCGCGTGAGGAGGTGGACAGCCTGAACGCTGTCGTAGCCGATACCCGCTCGCAAGAGTGCAGCGGTCGTCAGGGTGGAGTCCTCGATGGCATCATGCAAGACGGCCGCGACACGGGCCTTCGCCGGGACCTTCAGCATCACCCGAAGTGGGTGCAGGATGTAGGGCTGCCCGATCTTGTCCAGCTGGCCCTGATGGGCGACGATGGCGAGCGTGATAGCTCGATCCAGCTCGTCGTGGATGCTCTCTGCCATGGGGTTCCTTCTCTCGGGGGTTTCTCTTGGTGAGGATTATATACCCTCTTGGTCGGGCTGAGCAATCTCGGGGAACAAGTCCCGCCAGTGTGTGACCAGCTGGCGGGACTTGCAGGACCGTTCATACACCCGAAGTAGAACGGTCCCTAGCAGTTTTTAGACCCGCATGCTGGCGGTTCACGAGGTTACCCGGCGCACGCGACTTACAACGCCTAGCCACCTCGCGACATCTTCAGTTGTCCGGCTGTTGCCTTTCCAGCGCCGTGCGCTCCTCTGCGACCGCAATGCGGGCGAGGTGATACCACTTGACCTCGCGGCGTCCGTTCTCACTGGGAGCCGTACACCACTCCCAGGCTGGCACGAGGCAGGCTGGGCAGTCGATCTCGATAGGCTCCATCACTGCCGCCCAAGGTCAGTCGGCAGTTGACCGCCCGGCGCATTGTAGCGCTCCTGAAGCTCTTGGTACTCGTCAGGAAAGCCCACGCGCAGCTTGTAGAGGTTGTCCGGGTCCGCCTGACGCATGGCCGCTTGAATGAGCGCGTAGAACGGATAATCCTCGGCCTCGATGCGCCGACCGGCCTCGTAGTCATAGAGCCCGGGCATCAGTAGTGAGTCACAATATTGACGGTCACGACAGTGATCGCGACGAGCAGGATCACGATGGCGTAGATCGCCGTCGCGAAGACCATGCCGCGCAGGGCCCCAGAGGGGTGATCGTCACGGTACAGGCGGGTGTCCACCGCTGCATAGCGTGGCAGTTCGGGGCGTTTCATGACTCCTCCTCTTGGACCAAGTTCCAGTAGTTCTCCTCGTCCATCTTGCCGGACACCCGTCCCTCATCGACGTGCGATCCAACGAGCTTGATGTACTCGGGCTCCGTGTAGGTGATGACGACCTGTGCCATCTCGATCCTTCTCCCTGGGCTTCTCTGGCCCGCAGTCATGATTATATCCCATTCGAGTCGGCGGTCAAGTCCGAGTTGATTTGACTCTCGTGTCAGCTGGGGTATATAATCGAAGTGTCGAAGGGCAGATGAGTCCGTAGGTGAGGTCTGGAAGTGACGCCAGGCTGATTCGCTGGATGGCTCTAAACCCGAGATCGTCACAGAGAGCAGGGCCTAGTCGCCGGAGGTGACCGTGATGGCCCCGCTCTCGCCCCCCGCTTTGCAGAACAAGGGCGCAAGAGACGCCTCGGAGAGAAGGGTCACACCATGGCACACAAATTCACCCTCACCGTCGAGGTCGAGGTCGAGCGCACCGAAGGCAAGTTCGCCTCCCGTGAAGAGATGGCCGAGGCGTTGATCGAAGCGCTGGAGCAGGCCGATCCGGGCGAGCTGTACGGGCTTGGTGCGGATGGCATGTCCACCTATCAGGTCAACTCGTTCGAGGTGAGCGAAGCATGACCACACGCACCCCCGAGCAGATCGCTGATGCGATCATCTTCGTGATACTGAGCAATGAGGCGAACGAATGACCACCATCGAGCCGACACCCGACGACCGCGAGAAGGCGGAGAAGCTGTTGAAGCCGCACCAGTCCCGCGTGCGACAACTGACGGATTACGGCTACAAGGAGCGTCCAGTCGTTGGCTATTGGGAGGCGGTCGATCTGCTGGCGACCGCTCTCGCGGCTCCTGTGGGTAAGCCCGTCGTGAGCCGGGAAGAGAGCAGCCCGACTTTAGCGGCAGCGAAAGAGGCCGAGACGTTCGGAATCACACTCTCGTCAACGGCGGCGGCATACATAGCGGAGGCCGTTTTGGCGGCGTCGGGGCTACGAGAGTCGCGTGAGTCAGTACAGGCCGAAGCGCTCAGGGAAGCGGCGAAGGAAGCAGCGAGAGTGACCTTATTGATTCCCAGAGCGGGAATCCCGCTACAGGAGTCAATCGCCCGGTGGCTCCGTGCTCGTGCTGACGGATTGGAGCCCGCTCATGACTGATGCAACAACCGAGAACTATACGCCGACAACGGAGCAGATCGCGAATGCGGTGTTACTTGGCGTTCTCACTGCGGCACGCGATCTCGGAAGTGAACTCGACCAGGGAGAGTTCCGGGATCAATTCGATCGTTGGCTCGCCATTGAGCGCGCGGAGGCTCGTCGTGCCGGGATGAAAGAGGCGATGGAGATCGCTCGGAATGTCTACGCCACATCACAGGCGGCAGTGCTCCAACGAAAGCGAACCGTCGCCGGGATAATCGCCGCTATTGGGGAGCCTGACCATGGCTAACGGTCTGCCGATCTCCATCGAACTGACATCCAAAGAGGCCGAGGCTGTGCTCTGGGTTCTCAGTCGCGGCCAGGACGAGATTGAGTCCGACATTCTGGGGGGTAACTACGAGCCCCCCACCCGGCGTCAGGCACGCGCTGCCATATCCCGAGTGCAGAGCGTCCGACGACGAATTACCATGCAGAGCGCGGTGTTCGAGTGATCGCCGCTGCCCTGATCGGTGGGAGTGTCGGACTCGTAGCCGGGGCCGCGATCGCTTGGCCGTTCCTTTGGTGGTGGTTCAGCCGTTGACCTGGATCATCCCGTACACCTTGAACACTGGGCGTTCTGGAGTGGAACCGTTGTTGACCTTGCACCAGACGCGGTATCGCCCCGACGCCATGTCTGGCTTGACCCACACGCCGATGTCGCCCTCCAGCTCGTCGCGATCATCGAAGGTGCCGGTCGGCTCACCGGTGGCGGACACCACCTCGAAGGCGACGCCACTCGTCTCCTCGACGCCGTTCAGCTTCACGGCGACGGGCTGAAACTCGTAGGTTCCGTGGTCGTATACGATCACTGGCTCAGTCATGGGGCGATCCTTTCATGGCTCCTGTCCATCGGGTTGCCCCGAGTGCTGCGTCCCACTCTTTGCTCGGCTGCCCGAGTCCACTGCTGTAACGTCTGGCCTTCAATATTCCCGTCACAGTGATGTTCAGATTTCCGATCGAGTGCGCTTCCAGTGTGCCGCTCGCGCTGAAGTTCACCGACTGATAGGCCCCCGGCACGCCGACGACAGTCAGTACACCCACGGAAGATAGGCCAGCTAGCCCGATATATCCGGGCACGCCGCTCGCGGTCAAGACTCCAGTGCCAGCGAAGCCCATCACTCCAGCGAAGCTCGGCTTTCCGACCAGAGAGAGCGCGCCCTGCCCGTTCAGCGATGCCGTGCGGGCATATCCCGCAATGCCGACCGCTGTGAGGGTTCCGGTGGCCCCCAGCGAGGCCGTGCCGGTGAATACCGTGGGCGCTGATCCCGAGAGAGCGCCAGATGCCGACAGTGGGGCGGCATCGGCAAATCCAGGGGTTCCAGATGCTGCCAGAAGACCGATGCCGCTGAGCGAGATCGCATGAGCGCCGTTCGCCGCGCCTACAGCGGTCAGTGCGCCGATCGCACTGAAGTTCGCCAGCCCGGGGATCGAGGCGACACCGTTGGCGCTTAGGACCCCTGTCGCGGCGAGTGCTATGGGTACGTTCAGTGACGGCGTTCCGTTAGCTACCATGCTGCCGGATGCCGTGAATGCCGCGGTTCCGAAGAACTGCGTGGGAGCCGTACTGGAGAGCGTGCCGGTTCCATCGAATGCCGCCGACCCGACGAGGCCGACGATTCCCTGACTCTGGAGCACCCCTGCGCCCGACAGGGGCACTGAGAATGCCAGCCCGGGGACTCCATCGTTCCCGAGGCTTCCAGAGCCGGAGAGCGCCACAGAGGCCGCAGGGGTGGGCTTTCCGGCCGCACCAAGCACGCCTATTGCGGAGAATGCGGCCGATCCGGGAATCCCTGGAGTGCCAGACGAGGCCAGAGTTCCCGCCGCTGACAGTGCCATACTCGCCGCAAGCGCGGGCTTTCCCGCCACTCCGAGCACGCCCGTGGCGCTGAGGCCCGCCGCGCCTGTCGCGGACGGCGTTCCGGTGGTGGCCAGGACACCCGAGGAGGATAGGCCAGCTGACCCATTCGGTCCAGGTGACCCCGTGGTAGTCAGGGTCCCAGTGGAGGTGAATGACGCCGTTCCACTGAAGCCGCTACCTGCATTCTGAATCTCGATCGCCATCAACGAGTACGTCTGCCCGGTCGGGGCGGTCATCCCGTAGGTTTGAGCCCCGGCCGTCGCAGCTGCTTGGGTTGCTGAGTAGCCGACGTATGCGGTCGCGGCCGACTCGTTGTCGATACCGTTCTGGGTTGCCGACGATCGATAAGCAGGCGTCCCCGGTGCGACAGCTGCCCAGTCGCCGTTCATCATCGAGACGATGCTCGCCGTGCCAGTGGTGGTGAGGCTCCCGGATGGAGCGCCGGAGCCGTTCGTCTTGTTCGTCGCCGGAGTTGCCGCCAGAGCACCACCGCTGTACCGCTCCACGAGCAGGGCGTGATACTGAGCGACACCAGTGCCGACCGTGAACGCTTGCGAGACGGTCATGGCCGAGCCACCGGCAGTCACGACACCCGTATACATCACCTCGTAGACGTGCGCGGTGACAGTCTGCTCGGCTTGTTTTGCCCATGTGATCGTGTTCGCTGACCCGGTCGGGATAGCGAGGGTCGATCCTTGGGTGTCTTCGATCCACCCTTTGACGACGAGAATGTCGCCGGTCGCCGGGGTGAACGACGCCGACGTGAGCGTGCTAGTGGTGCGGCCACCCGACAGGACAATCGAGAGAGTCGCGGCGAGAGTTACCACGGTGATGCCCCTTCTCTAGGGGGTTGCACCTTCTTACGTCTGTGTGAACGTAAGTGTCAGCGCATACGTTCCCTGAGTCGCAAACGCCTGCGACGTGACGGCAACCTTGTCGAGTAGGGTCGCGCCGGTGGATGCCGAGCAGACGGCTGCGAAAGTCACGGTAGTGCCGGAGGGCACATCGAAGGTGACGGTCGCGGTGATGACGCCGCCAGAGGCCGAGCCCCAGGTGATTGCCTTCCGCGCGTAGGCGGGGCTTCCGCCCGTTACCTCGCCGGTGACCGATCCCGAAGTCCCTGGGTCAGCCGTGAAGAGTGCCGCGAACGTCGAGTCGGTGCCGTACTTGGTGGCCAGAGAGTTCTTCTCGGCCGTTGTTGCAATGGCCATCCTGTTTACCCTTTCGAGAGAGAGTTGGTTCAACGCCTGAGCCAGACACACCGTATTCTCGATCAGCTGGCGGATTTGTCCCGGCGCGCCGATGCCGCCCCTTGTGATTTCGATCAGCTGGGGTATATAATCGAAGGGTAGAGAGAGAAGGAATCATGGACACACCATGCCGCTGTGGAGCGAACTACTGGATCGGGCACACGCAGGCATGTGCTGACGCTCACGCTGCCGCCCTGGCCGTACCCCGCAAGTGGGCCGTCCTGAATGTATCGGTCACGGCGATCCTCGGGGTCTTCAACACCGAGGCCGAGGCTAAGGAGGCGGCCGAGCATTTCGGCGCGGCTAGCTTCGCCTACGAACTGAGCGATGAGGAGGTGAGGAAGATGTGAGCCATGGCCCCCATGAGAGAAGCCCCAGCTAGATGAATCAGCTGGGGCTTCCGCTTTGCCTATCCCGTGTTATATAATGGAATTGGTTAGCTCACACAAAGAAACCCCCCGAGGCGGCTATATCCCTCGGGGGGTTTCTCAGTGCCTACGCCACTCCCAGATGGGGGAGGATGAAGACCAGCGTGAGCACGGCGAGCCCGAGCCAGCCGAGGCTGATCCGGGTGGATGGCCCGAAGGCGGCGATCACGAACAGGACCAGAGCGACGAAGAGCAGGATCAGGGTGACCATGCTCTACGCCAGCCCGAGGTAGTGCAGCGTCTGGTAGCCCGCGATGCCATCGACGTGCAGACGAGCACGCCTCTGGAGTTCGCTGACGACGCCAGCCGTGGCGTTCCCGTAGTCGCTGTCAACCTTCAAGTGCGAGTACGCCGGGTACTTCGCGTTGAGTGTCTGCTGGAGCTTGGCGACTGCTGGGCCCCTGGAGCCCTTACGGAGGGTTCCAGTGAAGGTCGGCGCAGGCTGGGCCGGAGCATTGAGCTTGGCCCAGGTGAGCGGACCCGCCTGGTAGTCCACCTTGAGCCCGTGGTTGGACTGGAATGCGCCGAGCGCCGCCCTGGTCTTCGGCCCGTAGCGGCCATCGACAACGAGCCCGTAGCCGAACTTGTTGAGCGCGGTCTGAAGAGCTGCGACCGTAGGGTTGCTGACCGAACCCGAGCCCGCTGGAGCGAGCGGTGGGAGCGCCCCGACGTTCACGACCGGATGCCCGAGGAAGTCGGTGGTGTGGCCAAGAAACGGGCGGGAGGTCTGCTTGGCGCGCGCCTCGAACGTCATGTAGCCGGAGTGGCCTGCGCCGTTCGCATCAGTGAACCATCCGATCCGGTTATTGGCCGCGAGTCCCACGTCCCCGGCAGCCTTGTTCCTGTCGGTACGGGTCGGGCTGATGCCGAACCATACGGGGTAGCCGCCGTTGATCGGCCCACCATTGTCGGAGACCTGATGAGGCGAGTACAGCCAGCCGTTGTAGGCGATCGGGTACTGGCCTGCGTGCGGGCCGATGGAGGGGACTGAACCATAGTCCGCGTACACCTGTCCGAGGCACTGATTCTGGACGTTGTTCGGGTGGGCCACGCCATAGGCGAGAGCCTTCTGGCCATCGAGGTCAGCCACTAGAGGCTCACCCCGTCGGGAGTCTGCGGGCCGTCATCGATCAGCTCGCCCTCCTCGACATCTTCGACCTCCAGTGGGATGTCACCCGTGAGCTTGGCCAGCTCCTCGGGATCAACCTTGTCCGGCTCGGTCGGTGTTACGGGAACATCGCTCATGGTGCATCCTCTCTCATGGCTGAATTACAGCCCTCCTATTGTATCCCCGCCGCTGCCCAATGAGCCGAGGTCCCACTGATTGACCTGGGAGAGGTCGGGGCCGTAGGTGTCGGGCACGGCGATCTCGCGGTGCGGTGGCTCGAAGTATGCGAGGAGGATCGACTCGGCACGGTCGGGGGAGCGGATGCCGCGCTCGCGCATGTGGGCCTTCGCCTCGATCTGGATGCGCCCGTTCTTCACCGTGTAGGTCGGGGCGTTCAGTTGCGCCAGCTCGCGCATTCCGATGTAGACCTGACCGAGCGGCTCGCCCACGAGGCCCGCGAGTTCCAGCTCGGGAGTGGACTGGGGCTCGATCCAGTCGCGCATCGACCACCACATCTCGGCCCGCTGATTGATGTACTTCTCTGGGTCGCTGGCTTTCTCTGAGACGTTCACGCCGACGACGATGGCGTTGTGCCGACCCTGTTCCCGGTACTCCTCCAGGAGGCCCATGACGCCCCAACCGATGCCGATCGCGTCGAGCTTGATCTTCACCCGTTCGGTGATGCCGTGCTCGGCATGGAACTTCTCGGCCTTCTGGATCGAGGCGAGGATGAACTTCGCCGCCTCACGGGCGCTGGCGATCGCGGGGCCCGCCGTGGTGCTGTCGATCCAGCTCTTCAGGCCCATAACCCAGGCGATAGCCAGCTCGTCGCCGCCGTCCGATGCGATGTCGGCACCGAGCCGGATCGGCCCCGGGGTCAGGGCAGCGAGCCACTCGGCCTTGACGCGCTTCGTCTCGTCCACCATGGCCGTCTCCAGCCAGCCCATCGGCAGTGTCTTCGAGGATATGTTGCGCGGAAACTGTGCCAGCACGCGGGCGACATAGTACGGCGAGTCCTTGCCGAACTCGCGCTCGACCTCGTGGACCCAGCGCTCAGAGGTCAGATGCTTGGAAACTCGGTGGCGCTCGATCGTCGGCGGACAGGTGGTGCAAAAGTCGGTCTGCTCACCTGTGGCGAACGGGGTATCGAAGGCGCTGATTCTGATGACATGCCACCCGGAATCGGGCTGGCAGATGCGCTCGAACCATGAGCCCTCGCGGTCGGTCGGCGCGTTCCCGATCACGAGCGCGTAGGCGTTGTCCGAGGTGAGCAGCGAGTTGAACGCCCGACCGAGGATGTCGCTGATCCCACCGGCCTCGTCCACGATGAGCCTCATCTCGCCGTTGGCGTGCATACCCTGGGTCGCCGTCTCGTCCGACGCCTGCGCCGAGAACCCGTCAGCGATCAGCTCGTTGCCAATCTGCCAGATGGGAGACTTCAGCACCTCGCCGGGGAGCTTGTACTGCGTGTGCGTGCGCCGGATGTACGGCCAGAGGATGTTCTTGACTTGCCGGTAGTTCGTGGCCGTGGTGGTGATTCTGGCGAGCCCGGGTTGCCACGTGGAGCCGGTGCCGAGCGCGACCCGGCTGGAGATATGACTTTTCCCGATGTTGTGCGTGGCGACCACGACCACCTTGTGATAGATGTCCACGGCCTCCAGGATTTGATCCTGGCCACTCCAAGTGCCCTCTTTCAGGCCGTTCTTCACGAACCCTCGATGGTCGCCACGGTAGGCGTAGAGCGGATGATCCCGCAGCTCACGGGCCAGCATGACGATCGAGGCCCTGTCCTCAGGGGTGAGGCCACGGGCTATCTCGACCCGTTCACTCTCGTTCATCTCCATGAGAACGTCGAGAAGGGGATTGGCGTCCAGGAGGGTCATGCGCTGATTATAAGCCAGCTAGTTCAGGCGTCACGCTAGGGTGAAGAACCTTCTGAGTGGGCGGAAGAACCTCTTTGCCCAGCTGGGGCGCTTGCGGTCATAGCGTTCATCGGCTGGAACGGACTGGGTAACGGTGATCACGTCTATGCGGGGAACGGAAGAGGAGACGGAGTGGTAGGCCACTGCCGGGTCAGAACTGAGGGCGAAGGTGCTTGCGACTGTCGAGGAGAGTAGTTGGGGCTGGAGCCCGAGATGCGGCCGCCGATACAGCGGCACGTAAGACGAATCAGCTGACACAAACTGGACAGCTGGATCACTCATCCACGCCCTCAACCCCCCGGTCATCGCGATGTTCACGGCCTGCCGTTGCTTGCCCGGCAGGCCGCACACGTCACAGGGGGTCGGGGTAATCACTGACCGCTTTCATGGCCTCGTTGACCGAATCAGCGAACTCGGTCAGGGCCTTCGAGGTCACGGAGAGAATTCGACTGATCTCCACCACGTGCTCCCCCAATGCCTCTCGCAACTGTTCCCGTTGCTCTGGAGAAAGGGCCTTGAGCTGATCCTCCAGCGATGCCATCACTGTACCTCGACGTGATCGTAGAAGTACAGGGGCACCAGACGCTCGTCGTAGCTGCCCTCGAAGCGATAGCACTGGATGACCTTCATCACGGGCAGGGGCTCCTCGGCGCGATCGTCATCGAGCAGCTCGGCTGCGCCCTGGATGAAAACCGGCAGGAGAAACTCGCGCTGCCCGGGCGCGACATCGACAGCCCGAGGACCCCCTGGGCCGTTAACGAGGAGTGCGGTAGTCATGGACATGATTATATACCGTCGATAGCGAGTTGAGCGGCTGCCATTGTTTTCTCCAGCTGGCCCATCATGTCAAGCTCCACCTTGTCCATAAAGTCGGGGCCGACGCCGCTCGATGACCATGTGATCGTTACCTGAAAGTACGTTCGGGAAAACATTCGAGAGACGCGACCTATGTCGATGAGTATCCCCATCTCCCCGAGCGTTCCACCCTCGATGAGCATGCGCTGGAAGGTGCGCCCGGCTTGCTCGGCTACTGCTTCACGGAGCTGCTGTCTGGTGAGGTCACCCCGATACCTCTCGGACGTGACCCAGGATCGAATTAGCTTAGGCATCAGCGGTAGGCGTCAGCCATGAGGGCTGCCCAGCGCTCAGCTGTGCTCGCATCAACGAAAGCGACCAGCTCGAAGCGCACCAGCGCCCTGCGACCGGTTCTATCGAGCCTGAGCGAGTCCATGGCGATGCCGAGCGTGTCGCCCTGCCCGACCCTGAGTGTTGCGAGGATGTCCTTCTGTAGCGCCGCACCCTTCGCGGGGTCTATTGATCTGGGTGGGTTAGCCATTGGTCCCTCCTCCGTCGTCTCCGAAGTGCCGGAGCTTGTGCTCCTCGTTCTTTGCCTCAGCTGCCTTGTCCTGCTTGTCGAGCCACTGCATGTGCCTCTCTGCGCGAGCTTCGATGTCGGCAATGGATACTCCGACTCGCGAGACGGAAGCGGAAGCAATGAGCGCGGCCTGTGCGTTCGTCATATCCATGACTCCAGTCCCCACGCCTGCACGAGTTCGTCCAGCTCTTCAATGGTGGCATCGTGCTCGTCAGCCAGCCGGTTCAGCTCGTCGGCGGCCCTCTGCTTCTGCCCGTCCGACACGGGAGGCGTCAAGGGCAGCGAGTACCCTATGGCGTCCTCCACGGCTTGCCTGAACGGGCTCTTGATGCTCATTCCAGGCCAACCATGGGCTCGCGGAGGATGATCTCGGCCACCTCGGCGTCATCCGACCCGGGTGTGGTGCTGGCCTCCATAGAGAGCGTCAGCTCAAGCCATCGGAATCCATCGTCGTTCTCACTCCAGGTCCCCGTGATGTTCAGTGTCCCCCACTCGGGAACAAGATTGGACTGTTCGACATCCATGAGCATCCGCGAGGCCGCCAGGCCGATGAAGTTGGCGGGGCTCGACTTCACGGTAGCTAGAGCATCCACCGAGATGAGCCGGGTGGCCTTCATCCTGCGTCGTTCGGACATCAGTAGCCCGCGCCGCCCTCGTCCACCGTCCCGCTGGAGACACCGTGGGAGTGGTGCCTATCGAGAGCGGTCTGGAGCTTGGCGTTCTCCTCAGTGAGAGTGGCATTTTTGGCCCTCAGCTCCTCAGTGAGAGTGTCCCTTCTTTTGATGGACTTATCCGCCGCCTCCAACGCGATTGCGGAGAGCTTCAGGAGCATGACATCGATGGGCTTGGTCCCCTCCTCTAGAACCTGTGTCATGTGATGGTCAATCACCTCGGCTGTGCGCTCCCCCGTGGGGGTGAGTTCCCCAGTGAGCGGGTCGATCAGCATCATGCCGATCTCGCGGACGGTCTGGATGGCCAGGTCCTGGTGATGGAATTCGTAGGGCATTGCTTTCCTTCTCTCGTGTGAACATGCTAACCAAGTGATTATATCCCCGTGCCGGAGTCGATCGCAACCTGTGGGCCCTCCAGCTCGCCAGCGGGCGTCGGCACGAACGTGGGCGTCTCGCCGGGCTTGAAGATGCGTCGGCTGATCACGACCCCATTGAACGTCGCGCGCTCCATGAACGGGCGTGGAGTCTGGAACGGCGTCCCAGGGTCGGGCACGTCGAACTGGCTGTAGATCGGATCACGCCGGATCGTCAGATCGGTGGCGTAGCACTCGGTCACCATGATCGAGCCATCGGTCATCTCGTTGACCACGAACATGCGGGAGCCGAGTCCCATCAGTTGACCTCCGTGGCTACCTCGGTCCAGCGATCCTCCCAGCTGTTCGACGCATCTCCGAGGTCGAAGCGCAGCTCATGGCCGTTGGGATAGATCACCCGATCCGGGTAGCCCGCACCGTTGTCCAGGAGGGTTTGAGCGGCGTCTTTCGCCTCGGATGCCGCATGCCACCATGACGCGACCGGTCGGTGGTTGACGAGCATAACGAGCCCGTACCGGGGGCTACGCCTCAGGCGCTCCTCCAGCAGGGGTATCAGCTGAGTCCTCCAGTATGACCGCAGCCAGCGGTGCCGAAACCATCCGATCCGATGAGCCCTGCGCTGGTCGTCGGCGTCCGCGAGCATCCTCTGGCAGCCGGTGATCTGGGCGTACAGCTGCTCGTCGCCTAGTTCGGAGTACTGAGCCATGACGCTTCCCGTTCTCGTATCTCAACCTCGGTGAGATACCCGGCCGCAGCGTCCGCAAGGCGGAGCGCCGAGGCGACCACTCTCGCTGCTTGTTCCTCGGCCGAGATGGCCATTTCCATCCACTGCTCGTCACGCGACCGGCGCATGATCTGGTAAACAGGGGTTTTCGCCAGCTGGGCCATCAGTAGGCTTCGGGGATCGGGCCGGTGTACTCCAGTGGGATCGGACGCTCCTCGCCGCGCGCCACGCCGACATCCACCCAGTCCTTCCCGAATCGGTCCTTGACCGAGAGGGGCATCACCAGCACCGGGAACGGCTGGTCGAAGTACGCACGCATGACCCTCTCCGAGACGATGTATGCGGTATCGACAGAGATGCTCTCTGTGTCCATGAACTTCACGCGCAGGCTGGGCTTGTTGAACTCGCTCTCGATTTTCGCGACCGTCTCGGCGTCGCCTTCCAGGTGGGCCATATCGTTCCTCTCGTTCAGACTATTATATACCAGTCGGGTGCTCGGGTGGGTACACTGGACGCTCGTCGGGATCGGGCTCGTTATTGATCAGCCGCTGTATCCCTGCCTCGTCGTGCTGCTGTACTACCTTGGCGATCTTGAGGAACATCTCCTCGGAGTGCTGCATGCCGGTGGTTGTGCCGAGGTCGAACCCCTCACGAAACCCCTGCCGGTGCTGGATCGCGCCCACAGCGCGGCCGTAGGCGTAGAACAGGTACGGCCAGAGCAGGACGTTGAGCACGGAGACGCCGACCGTCCATGGGCTGAACCGATTGAGCTGGATGGACCCGGAGATGCGATCGAGCTGGATGCCCGCCAGGGTGAGCCCGAGCGCCAGCGGCAGGATCACCGGCTGCACTCGTGACCAGAGAGATGGCTTAGGGTGCTGGGTCTGGGTCATGCGGCGTCTCACCTTCGGCGTAGTCGAGCACGAATTGAGCTGCCCGGGTGAAGTTGGCCGGGCGGGTCATCTTGCCGTAGCCGTTCTCTTGACGAGCGTTACCCAAGGCTTCAGCGATCCGTTGGGGGAGTGTCTGGAGCCGGTGCAATTCTTGCGCTGTAACCTCCACGGTGTCGAGCAACGCGCTGTGATACTGGAGTTCTCGTATCCTGACGCCCTGATGCCGGATAAGGTCCTTGGCCATCCAGAGGTCAGCTGTGACGTGCGAGAGGGTCTTGGCCGCCTCCTGGTGCAGTCTGCGTAGTTCGCGCTTGCTCTGCCATGCCATCAGTGAATTCCACTCGTGAGGTGATCGATACGGGCGAGTCGGTGCTCTGCCAGGGTACGAACCTCATTCCGCTGTCGGGTCCGCTTGGCCAGTTTCTTCTCCAGCTGGGCTATCTGCTCTCGCTGCCCGGAGAAGCGACGCACGAGAAGAGTCACGACCAGTGCTGGGTAGATGGCGAGACGAAGCTTTTCAACCTCGCGGATCAGGGCGTCATCATCGATCACGATTCCTCCAGGGTTAGGGCGATGTTGTAGGTCCCAGGGCTCGCATAGACCTGGACGTGGTTCTTTACGATGTCGTGGCTCGGGTCGTTATCCTGCCTGATTCGGTAGCCGGTGATGGACGAGCCGGGGCCGACATAGATCATCACGCTATGCACCGGAGGCTTAAGGGATTCCCGTGCCCGCCTCCTGTTTCGCGTCAGATGGAACACCTGGATTCCGAACGAGATCAGTGCGACCAGCGAGAAGGAGATCGCGATCAGCGCGAGCTGGATGGCCACCTCAGGGCTGGACATGCTTGTACCGCCTCCAGGTTTTGTGCCAGCCGCCGAGCCAGATGGTCCAGCGGATGCCACGGCGCTCGTGGTCGAACACGTCGATGATCTGGACCCGCTCGAAGCCGAGCGCGAACCTATCCACGATCACCCTCGCCATCAACTTCGCCATTTTTGATCAGCTCCTCTGCCTGCTCCTCGGGGGTGAGGTCGTTCCAGTCGGGCCGGGCGTCCTCACGTTCATGTGTGCGCCAGAACTCGGCCTCGCGGTCCTGCTCGGCGTCGCGCTCGCGGTCGATGTAGCACGGCCACTCCTCCTGCACATCCGGGTGCGCCTCGCAGTAACCGGGGCGCAGGGGGTTGCCGTAGATGTCGTATGCCATCAGATTCCCTTCTCTCCCCTATATTATATACCATCGGCAGGACGCCGCACCAGAAACATGTCGGTGAGCTGTGAGTCGGCCCAACGGCCACCCGTTTCGACGGCTTTCCAAGCCCCGCGATCGCGAACCACGAGGACGCGGTGGGCGGGCTGGCCGGGGTACTCCCGCGTTGTCCCGAAAGCCCACTGGCCTTCCTGGATCGGCGTCTGGTCAGCCGACACGGACGAACCCCTCGCGGGCCCAGGTGACGCGACCCGAGGGCCATGTGATCTCCCAGCGTTCCTTGGTGAGGCTGTGGCTCAGCTGGCAGCCGGACGGCACATTCCACCGAATCCCGCCCTCGACGGCGGTGTAGATGCCGGGCTCGACCGGACCCTCCTCCTCAATCACTGGTGGCCGCCTCGGGCAACCGAACGTCCACCACGCTATCTACCCAGAACCGCCAGTACCGATCACTGTCGGATGGCCCCAGGACGCGCACGGCCTCCGTGAAGGCTTCAGCCTGCGTTGCGGCCACGACGGTGATCTTCTTGACGGGGGCGCTGCTGGCGACGAAGTACGGGTCATCAGGCCACTGCTGGGCGGTGAGCTTGAATGCGTAGTCGGCCGGGTGAATGTCCGAGGCGGACGCGGTTCCGGTCGGCCCGGATGGCGGCATGGTCATTGAGTAGCCTTCAGGTCAGTGGAGAGGAAGACTCCTGCGCCCGTCGTCCGTGGGTCTAGCGACAGGACGAAAGACGTGAGTGGGTACTTGGCCTCGAAGAGTTCAGCGAAGCAGGCGGGGCAGATAATCTCGTCCCAGAGCCAGGGTGAGTCGGGGCCATCAGGTCGCATGATTGCGTTCCAGATGCCACTGTCGATCGACCACGACAGGTTCTTGCCGTAGCAGCGGTGACAGTAGCTTTCTGGATGCACGAGAGGCGGAGCGGCGGCGAGCGCCTGCGCCAGCGGCTCATTGGCGAGCACCAAAACGAGATCGCGGACGACTTGGTCGTAGTACTCGTGCGCATGACGCTTGTGCGCTGGGTAGGTTTCGGCGTCTTCTGCCGCGAGGTAGAGCGCCCCGGCGCGGATCAGGTCTTCCCGAGCAGTCTTGGGCTTCCAGTACTCCTCGGCCCACGGCCAGCCATAACGCCTCCCAGGGGACTGTGACCAAGGAGTCGGGTTGCTCGCGTTGGACCTGTAGCAGCTGGCCGCCTTCAATAGCTGCTCAGCGTGCCCCGCGTCGTGCTCGGCCGTCCAGCCGAGCGAGGGTTGCCGCTGACGCTCCGTGAGGATCAGGGAGCGGGCGATGTCGAACAGGGTGGTCATGGTGTTCCTTCCGGGTCTTGCTCGTGCTGGACCGCTTGGGCTCGGACTATTTCCAGCGCCGGGTTTCCACGCAAGTCCTTGGTCACGGGCCCCACCCAGCCGCAGCTGCATTTCCACCGGGTGAGCATGTAGGTGGATTCCGGGCTTGGTGGCCAGGGTGGCACTTGATAGGTGTGATGCTCGATGGGCCCTGGGAGGTTGAGGATGCCCCGGATGCGCTTGTTCTCGGCCAGCACGTCATAACGCAACCGGGCATCGCGGTCGTGCCCCTGATCAGCGCGCCATTTGTTTTCGATCAGCTGGTATGTCGCCAGCGTCTCCTCCGTCCCAACAGCGCGGGCTTCGCGCTCGATCAGGACTGCCCATCGATCAAAGGGGATGACCTCCTCGTCCTCGATCCCGTCCTGATAGCTGGTGAGCAGGCGCTCGTTACCGTCCGATATTCCGACCCATAGGGTGGCGCGGTTGATTTTAGCCATCTACTCATCCCTTCCGTTCCGTGGCCAAGCACACACGAGGCCGACGTGACCCAACTCGTACTCGGCATGCATGAGCGCCGAGGTTAGGTGCCGTCGCTCGGCCTTCATCCACTCGACGGTTATCGTGCGGTTCACTTCCGGCTCGCGCGGCGTCTCCACCACAACTCCAATCGGACCCACCACGACGGCCTCAGCGGCTTCGCTGGTGACCATGATCCATCCGGGTTCTGTTGCATCGCTCTTGCATCAGTCATGAGCGGGCACCTCAAGGGATTCTGCGTACTTGTTGAGGATCGCAATGGCCTGCATCGCTGGCGATTCATCAACCCAATCTTCGGCGTAGGCGCGTGCTTTCAGTCCGGGGAGGACTGTGTTGATCGCTCGAACGAGCTGTTCGTCACGCGACTCGAACAGACCCGACGCGAGAAGAGCATCCGCGACACCCTCGATCACATTGGTGATGATGCTGGCGTCCACCTCCAAATGAAGCGCGCGGAACTCTCGCGTTTTGTGCAACATGTCGATCAGCGCTTCCCGGCTCACGACGGGCTTACCCGCAGGAGCATCGGGAATGTTGACCGACGCGCGAATTACAGGGACCGTGGCCATCCCCAAAAGGCGCGCCACATACAGCCGGTGGTGGCCGTCCCAGATTCGCCCGTCCTTGCCGAGAAGGATCGGCGTGTGCATGCCGTTCTTGTGGATCGAGGCGGCTAGACGTTCGAGGTATGCGCCCTCGCGCTCGCGCAGTTCCGCGAATTCGACCTCCCACCCGATCTCCTGTCCATCGCGATATGAGGTGAACAGCTCGGCCAGTGGCATCTGCTCGTATTCTTTACGCTGCTCACGGAGGAGCGCTTTCTCGCGGTCGTTGGTTGTTGGCTCAACAGGGTAGGGAGCGGTCGTTGTGATGCCCGGGGTTAGGCGGATAGTTTTCTTCCGCATCGGCTCGTTGGTTGTTGGCTCAACAGGGTCACTCATTGGATGCCTTTGGGTCTAAGAGCCATGCCAGAACGGGCAGGCCCGGTTCTGCGTGAACGACGTGGGGGCCCCCGTGTCCGACCTCGCGAGTGCACTGCTCCGTGAAGCTCTCCCCGTCGCCCTCGTTCGTCATGCTTATCTCAGCGACACACTGCTCAGCATCGGGAACGAGAGTCCACATGGCGCAGTGCGGACGCTCGCCCAGCACCTTCGGGCGGCCCGTCGCGGTATCCTGTGCCACCATGAACGTCACCCGTGCTCCGAGAACAACGATGTCGCCCAACCCAGGGTTGCTCATCAGATGGCCTTCCCACCGTGACGCTGGGCCCGGGTCGCGTTGTAGTTCAGCTTCTCCACGATCGAGGGCCCGAGGTCTATACCGATCTCTCCAATGAGGGACCAGACGCGGATCACGACATCGGCTAGCTCGCTCGGCACACCCTCGGGCTTACCGGCGATGTAGTACGTCTCGTCCATCGCGCGCCCGTACCGCAGCTCCTCGACCGCCTCTGCGACCTCCGTGACGATCAGATCGAGCTTGGCGTGGTAGTAGTTCCGCAGGTTGGACTCGGCGCGTTGCAGCGTCGCGATGGTGCCCTGGGCGGCGGCTACCTCGGCACGCAAGTGGCTGCCCTCCTCACCGAATCCGATCTGATCCTGCCAGTCGCGCTGCATCGCGCCCATCGTGCGGAACAGGCTGTAGATGTTCTCTGCAAGCGGGCTGTTCGGGGGGATTTGTTGTGTCATTGTGCCTTCTCCTGGGTACGCATGGGGATATTATATACCATCCCCGGTGTCTTCGGCATCGAGCCAGTCGGTGACCACAGACGCCCAAGGGTCACTGGTGACTCGGGCCTCGCCCGCGAAGTACGGCAGGCTCGGCGGGTTGATCGCCTTGACCACCTCTGCGATGTCCTCAGGGCTCTGGAGGTCGAACGTCAGCACGACAATGGCCTTCACTGCCACCCTCCCTCGGGGTTCTCGTTACTCCAGACTGCCGAGTTACCGACGACAGCGAGGATCGTGCCGTCCAGCCAGCGGACCTCCACGATGCTCCCGGCGCGCTTGACGATCGGTGGCTCCTCTGGTTTTGAGACAGCTAGGGGAGTGGTAAGAAGGGCCAGCAGCTTCTCGTTCCGCTTGAGAAGGGCATCGCGTTCCGCGCGCAAGATGTCGTACAGGGGTCCGGTGGACACGAGGCGCTTCCAATACCGCTCCTCGTGATACTCGAAACGCTCCCAGCCGTTGTTTCCGCGATCTGGATCGACCACCCAACCCTCACCTTCGGGCGGCGTCATTTCGTCGTCCCATGCCTTGCGTGGCCCCTTCGTGGTGGCGTTCTCCCATATCTCCATCACTTCACCTCAAAAGAGCGGTGCACAGGTTGAGGTGCGTGTAGGCGGTCAATCAGTCTCTGTACTCGTTCGGGAGTCATCTGCTGATTATATACCCTTGGCCTCACGCCGTATACCCATCGGACATCACGACATTCACGATCGAGATGATGTCCTGGCCGTCCGGGTAGTTGCGCTTCACGATGCTCTTGATCGTCATGAGAGCCGACTCGACCTCGACTGCCCGGTTGTGCAGGACATAGACTCGGTCAGCTAGCGCATCTAAGAGCGCAGCGCCCTGAGACGCATCACGATATTGGGGACCGTTCGCACTCTTCCAGAGCCTCGCCTCGCGGACGAGTTCGGGGTCGCTGTAGGTTGTGTAATCGTAATCGGGGAGTGGCATCTAAACCTTCTCTGCTCGGATGAGGGCCCGGATGTCCACTGCGTAGTCCGGCGTCGGGAGGGTGGCGATACGCTCGATGGCCGCGTTCCAGCCGTGCGTGAAGTGAGTCTCCATCGCCATGCGCTCCATTTGGGAGCGGGTCTGCCGATACGGGTACAGGTACTCAGCGACGGCCTGCTCGTAGGCGTCATTCGGCATTGCGGTTCTTCCGGCGTCGGGCCCGGTCGTACTCGCGCTTTCGGGCGACCCGCTCGGGGGAACGCTCGTAGGCGGTGCGCTCTGCGACATGGCGCTCGCGATACCGGGCGTCGGCCGCCTTGCGCTGTTCGAGCAGCTGATCTTTCTTGCGGGCTCGAAGCGCCCGCTGAGAGGCGGCTCGTTTCGCCAGCTCTTCCTTAGTGGCCATGATGTGCTCTCCTCTGTCTGTCGTCCGCAGCCGCGAATGCCTCGGCCATTTTCCGCGCCGCACGCTCGATCAATTCCGGGTCCGGCTCGAACTCCTCGAACTCCCGAAAGTGGTCGGGGCAGAATGTCTGTGGTCGGCGCGGAGCCGCCGCCCAGCCCGCGTCGTTGAGCGACTCGCCAAAGTCCGCAAGGGGTAAAGAGGCTCGGCCAGTGAACGTAGCCGGGCAGCCGGGCTCGTCGCAGGTGGCTACCCACTGTTTCTTGAGGCTCATGCGCTCCTCCATTCCCGGGTCTGCGTCTCCACAAAGTCCGCGATCTCTCGTAGGCATGCGGGGTTGTAGGTCGCAGAGAAAGACTCAAAGATGTACTGCCGCCAGGTGCCGCTCCAGCGCACGAGCCCGATCAGGTCGCCCTCGCCTCGTGAGCCGAGCACAGTGAACCGCTTGGTTTTGGGCGCAGGTTTGGAGTGGAGCGGGGTCTGCTCCTCGAAGGTGACCCAACGCTGCTTGAGGCTCATGTTCCCTCCACCTCCTCGGCACGGAATGAAACGCCATCGGCTCCGATGCTTGTAACGCGCCACCGTTCTGGAGTCTTGCCGTAGTACTCGTACCAGAACGTCTCCCCCGTGAAGATGTTGGGGATCAGGGTGGTGCCGATATAGAACCGCTGTCCATCCTTGCGAACGACGTACAGGTCGATGGCAAATCGTGCTATGCCGGTGAGTAGGGATGTCTGTCTCATCGCCTCGACTCCTCAGCTGCTGCACGCCAGCCGTCGCGCCAGATCGCGCGTAGGCCGGTCATAAGGTCCACGAGGATGTCGAGATCGATCAGCTGGGCATCGGTCGGCTCAGCATCCAGCCGTGCTATCGCGCCGACCAGCGACTCGTCATTCAGGAGCCCGCCATGCTCGGCCACATAGGTCTTCCATTCACTGATCGTCTTCGGCATTGCCACGTTCGAACACCTCCAGCCCGTGGTGCACGGATCGGAGGATCGCCATGAGCGTGCGCATCTCGCCGCTCTGGGGGTAGCCCGCAGCCTGATCTGGCCCCACGAACGTATCCCAGACCTCCTTCACCATGCCGCTCGTGCAGACGATGCCGAGGGGCGCAACCGTGGGGATCGGGATGAGCACGGCAGGAATCTCGGTCCCGCTCATCATCGTGAAGCTATTCGTCATGGCCGTCCACATCTTCCATGTTCATTGACTCGAAGAACGTCTTGATCGACTCGTCCGTGAGGGCGGCATCCAGGTCAACAGTGGGGTCCGGCTGGACCAGCCTGCCGTGGTAGAGGTCGGACGCCACCCGGGTGACCGCCATCCAGATCATCAGGAACTCGTCAGTGAGGCGCTCGCCCGTCTCGTCCAGCACGCGGCCGTAGTTGACGTTCGTGAATTCGATCAGCTGATGCACGTGCTCGTGGTCGCCCTTGGCCTCGTGGACCACGGCGTCCATGGCCCAGTTGAGCTGACGGGTGGTTTCAGCGGTGTCCTCGTCCTCGGCTCCAGTCAGCTCCACCACTCCGAATCGGGTGATGACCTCTGCGGCCGGGATTCCCCCGGAGCGCGCGGTGATCTGGTTGCCCATGATCTGGCCGACGAGCTGCACGGAGATGTGCACTGCCGACAGAGCGCCCATGGGGCTCAGGCGACCGAGGGTATTGCAGAGCGAGGCGGCTATGACCTCGGCGGCTTCCGGGTCGAACTCAGTCTCCACCATCGTCTGGAAAGCGCCCATCGCGACATAGCGACCGATCTCGTGCTCGATCCGGCCATCGTCGGTTCCTTCATCTTCAGCCACTGAGGCTCCTGTTCTCTCTCGCTTATTATATACCAGAGGTGACAAAAGGGGTGAAACGCAACTATCTTGCTAGCCGGTCGGTGCCGAGTGGAGAACCTTGCGCGTCAGAATCGCCCGGGACGCAACTATCTTGCGCATACCGATCACCGAGCAGGCGTCACAAGCAGGATCGAAACGAACACGAGGATCGCGCCGAGCCCGACTGCGATGGCGATCCAGCTCACCACGGTCACATAGTCAGCCATCGTGGAGGGGAAGTCGGGCTGGTTGGAGGCGTGCTTCATTGCAGGTTCCTTAGCTGAGTTGTGGTCGGTGGCAGACGCATGGGCAGGGGCGGGAGTTGACCTCGATCGCGGCTGTGACGGCGAGCCAGCCCGTGCAGTCGTCGTCGCAATAGATGCGAGTGTGTATCGCGAAAGCGCCCATCAGTAGAGCCCGATCAGGTGACCGCACACTGCGACAGCAGCGCCGACGAGGAAGATGCCCACTGCGATACCGACCGCGAGCAGTTGCCGACGTAGCTCTTTGTCGTCATTCCACTCGGCGGGCAACTGGGCCATCATGGCGGCCTGGGCAATCAGTACCTGCGCCGGAATAAACGAGGCGGTGACGGTGAACTTGCGGCCGTCCCACACGGCGGTTTCGACCTGATAGGTCAGCTGGTCGATCACGACCTCATCACCCGCTGACGGCAAGCGTGTTGACGGCAAGTGCGCGGTGGTCATCAGTGCGGCAGGCTCAGCGCCACGACGGCGGCGAAGACGACGGTGACCACGAGCATCGCCTGAAGCGCGTAGTCCGGCCAGTGGTCTTTCAGGTGATGCATCATGCCCAGTTACTCCCTGCTGTGTCGTCCGACGGTGGAGCGTCACGGTCCCCTTCGGGGGTGCGTCGCACGCCTCGGGAGATGACTGCGACCTCGATGGGGGTGATGCTGACGCCACGGATTCCCTGCCTGCCACTGAGTTGCGAGCGAGCGAGGTTGTTGTACTGGCCGAAGCGATCCCGGCCGCCGATGACAACGACCTCAGTGTCCCAGTGGTCCTCCAGAATTTCGGAGTCGGGGATGATCTGCGTGGTATTCGAGTGGTCCCGTGGATCGGCATTGTGATAGCGCCACAGCTCGCCCATCTTGATCGTCTGGAATCTCAGCTCGTAGAGGTCGCTCATGAGCCCACCACCTGATCCGTGCCGTCCCAGAGAAACTCGGAGACGGGGCGGTGCTGCACGCAGTAGACGCAGTAGGTGGAGCCATAGAAGTTCGGATCGACCGCGTATGTCTCAGCCAGCTTGAGGCTCATCCGGGTGACTGTGCCGCACATAGTGTGGACGTAGCTCTGCCGGACAGGCCGGATGAAGCCGCGAGCGCGCTCCTCGTCGGAGAGCACGAGGTAGACCTCGTTCTGGGGTTGGGGACTCTTGTCGGGGCCGTGGCCGAGACGCGGGTCAGTGGGGTCAGTGGTCAAGCCCATTAGGACGCCTTCGTTCTATTCTTGTATTCCCGATGGGCCTCGGTGCACGGTGCGCACCGGCATCCCCAGTTGCCGTAGCCGTTCTGTGTTCCGTGCCTGTGGTCGTCGGCCGGGAGCCCTCGGCTGGTCCGGCGTGCGCGACTGATGCCCATCGTGGCAGTAAAGGCGGCTAGGCACCTCTCACACGAGCATTGGTGATTCGTGTAGCCGCCAGCGGTGCCGTGGACGATGGACTTGTCAGCGCTGCGATCTCTGAGTTCCTTGCGGGGTGCTCGGGGTTTGCGGACCCTGATGCGGGCAGAGGCTATCGCTTTGGTCTTAGGAGTCGGAATCGGCATCGCTCTTCACCCCCTCCTGATCGCCCAGCTGGTATATCCGGTCCTGAGCGTGATTGACCATGGCGACCATGACCGCCCGGATGATGAGCGCCTCGATGTCGTTGTCGGGCAGGCTCTGGAATCGGTTGAGGTCGATCGCTATGTCGTTGCCCGCGCTGTCCCGGTAGAAGAACCACAGGCCGGGCTGTGCCTTGACGGTGGCCAGGAACTCACTGTCGGCGCGCCAGCGGAGGACATCGGCTGTGGCGACATCCTCGGGCGTCTCGGTGGGTGGTTGGGTGATCATTTCTCTATTGCCTTCCGAGCCTCTTGCAGCTCTCGAATACTGTTCATCAATTGCTCGACGCTGGTGGCCTGCATCGTGATCGGGACCCCGCCCTCGACGCCCTGGACGGCCATGGAATCCTTGCGCCCGTACTCCTCGGGCATCCGGCGTTCCAGCCACCACGCACTGGCCTGCCAGACCCCAGCACTCGCTTGGGATCGGATGACCATGACGTGGAAGGCCTCGGCGTCCGACATCGCCTTTTTATAGCGTCGCGAAAATAGCGTAAATAGCCACTCGGTGGGATTGAAGTCAGCTGGCCCATCCATCTCCCACATGAGATTGGTAGCTGAATAATCATCATCGAATGTGTCGAGCCAGTCCTCCACGAGTATCTCGGCCTCGGGGTCGAACACCATGACCCGAGCCATCTCGTCCTCACCACGGGCCAGCCAGCGATAGAAGGATGCCGTGTCTATCCCGGCCTGCTTGCACGAGGTCCGCAGTGTCATCCCCTGGGAGATGCAGTTGAGTAGCCGACTGACTCGCATCGGGCTCATCTTCGATGGGCGACCCCTGGTATCTGTCACTCCACCTTGCAACGCCCGTCACCTCGATTATATTCCTCGACGCCGGTTCGCAGTCGATCTATCCATTATAAGCTAACCGGCCGACCTATACATGGAGCCGGGTAGCGTGTTGATGTCCAACCCCATCTTCCGGCGTGCATTGCGGACCTGATCTGAGGAGCAGCCGAGCTGTACGGCGATCTCAGAGTCGAAGAGGTGCTGGGCGTGGTAAAGCCTCACGAGGCGCAGGAACTCTCGGCGTTCGGGCGACAGCAGCTCGCCTGAGTGCTCTGCGGCCTGCCGGGCGATCTCGATTTGTCGCTCAGTGAAGACCCAGGGCGTGCCGTTGACCATCTCAGAACAGCTCAGGGATCGTGGCGTTGGGGTGAACCTGCTCGTATCCTCTCGACTCCAGCATTCGCTTGAGGGCGTCGCGCTTGGTCTTCGCCTCGCCCCTGATGCCACCCGTGCGGGTCCAGACCCAGGTCAGACGGCGCTTGCCGGGCTTGCCTTCGATGGGCTGGTTGTAATCGTGCAGCTGGCCGAACTCGGTGTAGTGCTCATCCGGGTCGAGGGCGATCTGGCCATCCTCCGACTTACCGAGCACCAAGATGAGGATGCGCGCGCCGTCTTCCAGCACGAGGACAGGTTCTAGTTTCATCAGGCTCTAATCGACTTAATCGTGGGCTGCTCGGTCGTCAACGTGCCACGGAGCTTCTGCTCTGCCTGCTTCCGGCTGCGGGCGGTGACCTTCGCAGTGAGCGACATGCCCTCAGTCACGTCGAAGGTGATGGTGAAGATACGCTCGCGACCCGGAGCCCCGATGCCCTCAGCAATCCGGTCGAAGTCGCTGCACAGTCCGAGGCGATCCGCCAGCCGTCCGGCGTCCTCGAAAATCCATGCGACGCGCGGGTCGTCCGGCTCTATCCCGCCCTCGGGGACTTGCCCGAGCGGGCGCAGCACTGGGCGCACACGCTCGGAGCTGATCCTGAATACTGGGCCACCGCGAACGTGGCGAACATTGAGGCCGTAGGAGTTTTTGCTGGTGATGACCAGCTCCTCGTTGATCTTGTAGCTGACGTATCCATTGCGCGAGTGGCCGGTTCCTGAGGCGGTAGTGATGACGTACTCGCCGCGCTCCATTGTCATCGGGAAACTGCCAGGAGTGGAGAGACGGAGCCGGAGACATAGGCCTGCTCGATCGCATCCTGGGTGTGCTCGAACACGGTACGGCCATCGGGCATCACGGTCGAACTCAGGAACTCTTGCTCGACGGTGGAGAGCCCGGCATCGACAGCTTCGAGCTTGGCCTTCACGACCAGCAGCAGCGTGCGCCAGCGCGAGCGCTCGATCTGGGCCGGAGGTATACCCCGACCACTACGTCCCGCCAGCTGCGGGGGGATCGGGATGGTCATCTTGTAGATGCGTCCCTGGAGCTGGAAGCCGATCTGGGCGGCCTCCTCGCTCCAGCCGTTGACGATCTGAGTCGCACCCCGGGTCTTCAGCAGGCCGATGAGCGCCTGTTGCGTCGTCGTGACAGGCACCTTTGTGTCAGCTGCGTAAACCATGTCGATCCTTTGGTTGAGGGATGCTGGGGGCGAGGACATACCCTCGCCCCCAGCTACTGGCTGTGACCCCTACCGGCCAGCGGCGGCGTAAGAGGCCGAGGGGAGAAGGAATCAAGTACCCTCGGCTGGGTCACGTCTATGGGGTGCGGGCCCCTCTCGCAAGGGGCCCGCTATTCAATTATATGCCTGCTAGACCTTGCGACGACGGAAGAACGTCAGTCCGAGTCCGGCGATGATTGCCGCAGCTGCCAGCGAGATCGGCAGGGTGTTGTCCTGACCCGTGAAGGCCAGTGATCCTGTCGAGTCGGTCGGGGTCACCACGGTCGGCGGCGTCACCGTTGGCGGCGTCACTGTCGGCGGAACAACCACGGGGCACTCCTCGGCGGTCGCATCGCGGGTCACCGGGGTGACGACGATGCTCGGCTCTCCGAGAACCCACTCGTTCTCGACCAGCACGTATTCCGTGGTGGTCACGGTCGTCGTGGTGGTCACGGTCTTGGCGTCACAGTCCGGCTGGCCGACGACGGTATTCGTCGTCACTACCGGCGCGGGCTTCTCGGGGACCGGCAGGGTGCAAGGCTCGCTCGTGCCCGAGGTGTCCACGTTGTACTGGCTGTCATCCCAGGCTGTCACGACCACCGTGTAGGTGTGCGCCACGTACTGATTGCCGTAGTCGTAGGACTTGACGAACGTGGTATCGAACGTGGTGTTCTCCACCTCGGTGCCGTCGATCGTCACGACGACCGTGTTCGTGTGCCCCTCGGTGGCGTCGGTGCCAGGCGTCACGAGATCGTGATGAGGCACGACGTGGGTGACCGCTGGGATCGCATCGACAGCCGGGCTGTCAACGACCACCTTCGTGTTGCCGGTCGCGAACCACCCGATGCTGTGATAGTTCGACTCGGCGTTCCAGTTGGGGTTCGTCTCCCAGCGGGTGTGCCCGGTGATGATCTGCTGGAACTCGTACTCGGTGTGAGTGACGGCGTCCACTGCGGCGACTGCCGGGCTGTCGATCACCGTCTCATTCCAGTCGTTGTAGACCGCATCGGTTGCCGAGGTGCCCTCCGAGCCCTGGGCGTAGTTCGTGAGGTTCACGGACAGGGCCGAACAGGTGCTGGTCACACTCGGCGTATGGGCCTGTGCTGTGATGGCTGCGCCGCCCACAGCGAGGGCGGCAGCGATTAGCACTGAAACGCCCCCCGTGGCAGCCAGCCGTGTGATTTTATTCATCGTGCCTTCTCTCGTTTCGGTGGACAGGTGTCCACCGTGTTGATTATATACCATGAGCGTTAGTCGAGCAGGCCGAGTTCCCTCAGCTGATCTCCGATGCCGCGCTCGGGGTCAAGCTCCGTCACGGTCATCTGATCCAGCTGATCATCGACCGATACCTGTGAGCACTCCACGAAGTACTCGATGGCCTTGGTCACGTTATCGATGTCTCGCACCCTAAATGTCACCGTTTCGAGGCCGAAGGTTCGGCCGTCTTGCGCTGCTGGCTTCCAGATAGTCTCCAGTCGGCGTGCCGCTTCAGCGATCGATAGCACCTGCTCGTTGCCGTGCCACTCCTCTACGAAGACCAGAGAGTCGTCTCCGATCATCTGGATGACCTGATGTGAGTTGATCCTCATGGTCGGAGTTCCCAGAGCCGAGCCCGGCGACCCGTGGCGCTGTTGCCGAACTTCCCGCTGAACTGGATACGCGCGGTGAAGATGCTGGCCCCGCGCCTACCCTCGGTCAGCTCGTGGCGGCGCGTGCGAATGGACTGATCGGTCGGCCCTCGCTTGCCGAACAGGGTCCGGTAATGCCGGATGATCTGCTCGTCGGTCGCGAGCACGAGTTCCCCGAGAACCGTGATGATGTTCTCCTGGACCTCGGTGATGGCGTAGACGCTGGCCGCTGCCTCGTGGCTAGTTTCCGGGTCGCCGTCGTGGAGTGCCGTCATGCTGCGGGCGTGAGCTTCGTCGGTCATCTGCTGAGTTCCTTGCTGATCGCGACACGCTCAGCACTTCCCGGGTCTAGCTCTTTCATCCGCTCCTGGAAGTGCTGCCAGAGTGCCGGGCGGTCGTAGGTGAAGTAGGGGTGGCCGCTCGGGGCGAACCGCCGCAGCTTGAATAGTTGCCTATAGGTCAGCTGGTCCATCTCAGCGATGTGCTCGGCGTCGGTCTTCTCTCTCACTGGAAGACCTCGATTTGCTTGATCTTCACGTTGTAGGTGAAAGGACCCCCAGGCCCAACGAAGGCCGGATACCAGCCCTTCAGGTCGGCCGGTTGCACATCGCCGTCATACAGCTCGCTTGCCTCGCGCCACTCCCGCTTATTCGCGAAGTCGAGGGTGGATTGGTCCAATCTTCGACTGAATCCCAGCAGCTCGGTCACAACACCGATCTCGCCACCTACCGGAGGTGAGGCTGTACCATCGCTGTCGATCGTGATGCGGTGCGGGCGGGGGATTTTGAACAGATCGTCCTTGGGGCTCTCATATCGGATGGTGATAGCGGTCATTTGATTCCTTCTCTCTTGTGCAGATTATATACCCTGTCGGGCATGGATCGCAAGGGGCGCTGATCGGTGTTTGCTGATCACAGATCAAACCAGCACGGACCCCCTAGGCCCTTCACCTCTCATACTTTCCCGCGCCCCATGAGAACAGCAGGCCGGGTGAGCTTGACGCCCCTTGCGAAGTTACGGGTGGCTGTTGACGAGTTCTGTCAGCTGGTCGAGTCCACCGGGGACGTTCTTGTAGAGGTGGACGGCGAGCCCGAGACTGGGATAGACCACGCGGAGAAGCGCCAGGTTCGTCTGGTCGGCGCGGAGCATCGCCTCGATCAGCGCCGAGCTGAATCCACCGGGTGTGTAACCGCCCGGCTCATTGAAGAATCCGAGCAGCTTGCGCGCGTCCTCGACCTCGACCTCACTCGTCGTTATCGTCACGGGGTACTCCCTTCAGGTAAGGCTGTTGTGGTCTGACGGCCGCGACCCCGTTCTCCATACGCTTGAGGGAGCGACGGGTCAGCGAGCCCTTTCTGATCTCAGTCACGGTACTCGCGATCATCACGACGGCGAGACAGACGATCAGGATCGAGACAACGACTGCCCCGACCCAGCTGGTAACAATCCAAGGGTTCATGATCTGATTATATACCATTGGATGATCAGAAGGGAACTTCGTCGTCGGCGCTTCCGGCCGTCGTCGCGCCCGGCTTATACCAGCGCTCCTCCTGCTGAGGCTCCTGCTGTCGCTGGGGCTCGGAGCCGGGGATGCTCCAGGCGGGGATGGTCAGCGCTACATTGGTGGCCCTGACACGGATGGTGATCCCGCTCTTGCCGTTGGCCTCCCAGGCGCGCGGGGCGATGATGTCGCCCTCCACGGTCACGCGGTCACCCTTGTGTAATCGCGCCGCCGCGTTCACTCCGAGGTGACTCCAGGCCGCGACCTCATACCAGACGGGCTCGCCGTCCTTCCAGTTGGTGCCATCCTTCACACGTGGCGTCACGGCCACGCTGAAGTTGGCGACATCGACGCCCGAGGCCTGTGCCATCCGGGGGTCGCTGGCGACGTTCCCGGTGAATCTCACTTGCGCCTCGCCGCTCAAAAGGGCACTTCCATCGTCGTCCTCGTTCCATCGTCGTTCAGGGTCCAGAGCCAGCCATTGATCTCGATCGGACCAAGTCCAAAGAGTCGAGCTTGCTCGACCGGGATGATGAACCCGCGCTGCTTTGCGAGCTTGGGGTTCATGTGGATCGAGCCGGGGTTGAGTACGTGGCACAGGTGATGCACCCCGGCGATGTTCGAGAGCGCCCATGTGCCCGGGCCGCGCTTCAGCCGGTGGTGAGCGTCCATGTCTTCGTAGCCCATGAACGTACCGCACCAGTCGCAGTTACCCCCCGTGCGTCGGTAGAGAACGCGCCGCTCGCCCTGAGGCATCGTGGTGGGCTGCTTCACTCGGACGGGCTTCGGGTTCGGATCGCCACTCATCGAGCCCTCCTCGGCGGCACAGGGGGCGGTACGGGATTGTTCTGCAACCTGTCCACCTCTGCGATGACGACACCGGCAGCCTCGGCCATGATGCTGACGAACTTCCAATCGCCGACTCTGCCTGCGTACTGCGCGGCTTTCATCATGATCCCGATGGCGACCTCTAGCCGCTTGGCCTTCTTCCGATCCTGTCGGCGGCTCATCGCTGTGGTCCTTCGCCGCTCATTTTCGCTGCCTCGAACGACGCCGGTCGATGATGAGGTCAGCGAAGATGAGCACGATGGTAAAGCTGAGGCAGGCGATGGCGATGGCGTACCCGGTGATGAATATCCATTCGGTGCCCGGTGGGGGCGTCCAGCGTGTAGCGATCACTGCGACCCTCTTCGCTTGCGAGGGTAGTCCCAGCCCGGGTTTCTGCCGGATCGAGTTGAGTCTTCCATCTCTCGCTCCACCTCGACGCCCATGGATTCGAGGAGCGCCCTAATGGCCACGACGCCTCCGAGCCACCATTCGGCGTCCATGTTAGGGAATTGCCTGATTGCCGTCTCGACCGCGAGCAGCACCTCGGGGCGGATGCTGCCCTCTTTCGTATAGACCGCGTTCATGATCACTCGCTGGTCGCGTTGATTCATCGTGTCATCCGTTTCTCGTATGCCCTGTGGTTGAGTAATCGATAGCACTCACGACAGCGGCCTTGGCTGATCAGGTTGTCCGGCGTGCGAAGGTGACCTCGTTTGCACCGACCTGTTAGAGCTGTTCGATTGCTGCGCCGATTATTGTCGGCGCGCGTCCCGCTCTTGAGATGCCTCGGCTTCACGCAAGCTCGGTGCGGGCAGGTGTTTCCCCCGGGGCACACGAGTGGATCGCAACACTGGTGATCGACAACCTCTGGCTCAAACCCGAACTCCTCCTCGAATGCCCAGCGGTGAGCCTGCGTAACCTTCTCTCCATCCCAGAATCCCCCATAGCCTGCACTCGCCTTGCCGCCAGTCCAGACATCACAGTTATCACCTGAGCCTCGTGCGACCTTGGACTCAAATCGAGCGCGGTCGCTATCGCTGTGGACCAGCACTGGCTTGCCTCTCCGTGACCATAAGAGACTGGAGATATTCCCAACGATCGCTTAGCAGCTCAATCACCTTATAGTCCGTCTTGAGCATTGCTTCGTTTGTGTTCCGGGTTAGGCGAAGCTTGTATACATCTTCGTCATCGTTGACGTAAGCCTCCACCTCGGCTGCTGGCCCACCCTTGGTCTGCTTATAGAACAGCCACTTTTTACCCTGCAACCGCTTGAGGTCGGCATCCGCTGCGGCCCACAACTTGCCGTGCTCGATGAACTCGGCATTGGCTCTGGCCCGGTCATCGAATACCTGATTGATCGCCGGGCTCAGCTCTGTCAGGTGATCCCCAATGTGGACGGCGGCGAGTTCATTCTTCCGCCAGGTGAGGACCGCCAGCTCCTCCTCGGTGAGGACTTCGCCGCCAGCCGTCTCATAGAGATTCATCAGCTCGGGGAGTGACTGGGCGTTCCGAACGTCATCGACCCAGGTCATGAGAGCGCCATCGGGGTGTCATCGTCCTGTGGCTGGTCAACCACTGTCAGGGGTGGGATGTCCGCCTCGGCGTCCTGGGGGACATCGGGCAGCTGGGCGACGCGGTTGGCGTAGGTGTCCAGTACCTCTTGATCGAACCCCATCCTTCGTAGGCGCAAGTAGTGCTTTCTCCCCAGCTGGAGAGAGGTGACATTCATGCCATCCATGGCGAACGCCAGGGCCTCTTTGCGTTGCTCGTCGGTGTAGACGACATCCGGCGCTGAGGCCGGACGCGCACGGCTCGGTGCGCTCGGGGCTTCGACCTTGCCCTGGTCCACGGCATTGTCGAAGAGATCGCCCTTGTGCCAGAGGCTCAGCGCTGCGCCGAACCTCATGCCCGCGTTGCGCAGGGCGTCTCCGATGATCTCTTTGATCGCCGTCGAGCCCTGCTTGTTGGGAGCGTCGCCATATCCGAGGCGCGTGACACCACCGACCGTGAGGCGAATCCATAGACCGCCCTCGCGATCGAGCTTCGGCAGGCCGTCTGGATCGAAGGCCAGTGGTTGCCACTCCCACGCCGGGTCGGCGTCGATCAGGCGGGCGGTGAGCGCCGCGTGACCGACGAACGAGAGGTGGATGGATGGCCAGTGCTTGCCGCCACAGTAGACACCATCGATCGAGGCTCTGTCGGCGTCGGGGTGACCTTGACGGCAGACGTACTTCGGGTCGGTCTTCTCGTGCCTTGTGATCGGTTGGGGCAGCTGGCCTATCTGGCTGTCGGGGAACTCCTCGCGCATCTTCAGTAGCGCGCCGTAGTCCACCCCTTCACGCTGGGCATAGGAGCCCGGGGTGCCGACGAGGGGGTGGAACTCCATCGTCATTTCGTCCTGGGCGGGCTCTTCGGGCATTGTCGATTCCTTCTCTCTGGCAACCATTATAGCCTACGCAGCTGCCTTCGCCAGATCGATCTCGAAGAGCAGTATCTCCATCGTCTGGATGATCTGGAGCCTTCGTTCCGGGTCGGGGTAGAACCACTCGGTCACCGGCATGTTGACCGGGGTGAAGTCCTCGTGCTGCTCGTGGACATAGAGGCAGCGCTCCGTGCCCATGACGATGCACTGGGCGGTCATCTGGTCGCGGTGCTCGCGCTTGATTGTGCGGGGTGGTGGGGTCGTGCTCGTCTTGAACTCGGCTATCTGCCGCAGGATCGGGTCCCAGCCGTCCGGCGTCGCGAGGAATCTCGGGTTGATGTCGCTGGCGAACAGGGCCTTGTTGGGGGCGATGTCGAAGCGCTTCTCGATCCAGGCTCCAATGAACTCGTCCTCGCGCTGGCGGCCGTAGGCCATGTAGACATCCATCCGCTTCGACACGGACGCATCGAGCGTCTTGGGGTGGAGGAAGTTGTGGACAAACACCCGCCGCCCGGCTGGGGTCATCGCCTTGGGGATGGAGGACGCGCTGATGCCGAGCCCGTGCGCCATGTGCCAACGTTCGGGATCGGTGCCGTCATCAATCATGGTCGGCATGGACCCGCCCCTCGGGGTAGCCAGTGGATTTGACGTATGCCTCGAACTGATTGCGGGCAGACATGGCGAGGGCGATGAGCTGCTTCTCCATTGCGGCGATCTGGTCGAGGCGGGACTGGTCCGGCATGAAGTCGAGTTCCATCGACAGCTCGATGTTGTTACCTGGGGTTGACTCCATGGCGAACGTCCGCGAGGAGGTCACCTTCAACTCGATCGAGTGCCTCATGATGCCCACGCTGGCTGAATGGACAGTTTTCCCAGCTGACCCAATGGGAAGGATGTCGGGGTGGGTGTGTCTCGTTGGATCATTGACCAGTCGCCTCCGGTCACGGCGTCGGCCATGGCGCGCGCAGTGTCCTCGGTGCCATCCGGTGGGACGACCGTGAGGTATCCATCCGCGTGCGCGTGCGGCCAGACCGGATTGGGGTCCTGCCGCACCTTTTGGCCAAAAGTCACGTAAAACTCAGTCATGTCGATCATTCTCTCTCCCGACATTATATACCATGTCTGGCATAATGAACGCCCGCCAGTGATCGATTCCTGACGGGCGTTCACGGGAGCCGAGAGAAGGGCTATCCCGGTCACGAGTGTACCGCCGAAGATGCATCAGCTGGCTTATGACGGCTGGCTTTATAGAGCAGGGCCCGGTTCACTCCCGTGGCATCTGCGATCTCCGTGATCGTGACCCCTTCATTGACCAGAGAGCTGAGGGCCCTACGGCGTTTCTCGCCCAGCTCTGCGATCATCCTGACGTGTTCGCTGATCGCGGCGCTGGAGGTCGCCACGTAGGCGATCCGGTTGTCACTCGTCATCGGCGGGCGGAACGTCGTCGGGGCTCTTCAGGGTGACGCCGAGGTCGATAGGTTCGCCCTGGACTGAGGCGTCCTCCATGTCGATCGCGAGCTGATTTATCCCGGCGCGCCGGTCAGTGAGGCGACGCATCACATCCTCGGTGATCGGTTCCGACTCTGGCCAATCCCGGCTGATGAAGCCGTACCCTCGGGCGGCACGAACATCGGCGGCGATCTGGCTGGGCAGGAGCCGGTTCATCCGCTTTACGCCATCCACAATGTGCCGGACGTTCAGGTACTCGCTGGAGTCCGTGGCGTGGGCGATGACAACTTGACGGGCATCCTCGTAGTCGATTCCGCGAAGGACTTCCCACCATGCGGCCGCGACCCCGGGGTCAGGCTTGCGATTATCGAACCCCGCTGCGAGCGCGAGTAGTTTCACAACTTCTGTCTGGATCATCGAGTAATTCCCTTCCGTGGCTCGGAGCCACCGCGTTGTGCGGCTTCGACATCCGCGTAGAGCTGAGCGAAGCCGTCGATGTTCGATCTCGGCCGCGCGGGGTTTCCAGTACGTGGCGGCAGCGGATCATCATCCCAACTGTCCCGGTTCAGCCATGTTGAAGCATGAGCCGTGAATGCAGGATCACGATTCGGGTCATCTCGGTAACGAGTTGCACTCTCTATTATATTCTCGACCGTCGTGCGGGCTATCGCTCGATTGAAAGCCGTGAGCGCAGCTGCCTTGGCTGCGTGTCGTGGATAGAGAGCCCAGAATTCATCGAAGGACTCTAGACGCTCGCGCGCTCGCGTCTTCACTGGGGGTTCTATCTGAGGGTTAACACTCTGGGGGTTAACTACTGTCCGCCGAATTTCAGCGCTAGGTGGATCAGAATCCGGCGCTAGGTCATCGTGAGATTCGGCGCTAGGTGAATCGCTAGCGTCAGAATCCGGCGTTAGGTCGATGACGCCGCCGACGTTGACGTGATAGCGATTCGAGGTACGGTAGCCACCCGCACCATGGCGACGCTCCTCGGTGATCAGTTGGAGTTCGATCAGCGTGTCGAGGTGCACTCGGACAGACGACTCACTAATCCCAGTGCGACGCGCGATTTTCTTCACACCTGGGTAGCAACTGTTCGCTTCATCGGCATAGTCAGCCAGGGCGACGAGGACGAACTTGGGGCCGGACTTCACCCCGTCGAGATTGAACGCCCATGTCAGAGCGTCATTACTCACGAGCCGATCTCCGAGGCGTCCTCTTCCCTATTGAAGCGCTCAAGGGCCCTGTGGGCGTCAGTCGCCATCGAGGCAAGCTCTATTCGCAACTGCCTAGCAGTAAGGGGATTTTCGCCATAGAGCGCTTCCAGTAACTCGGTGGCATTGATGATGACTACGGCAGCGCCATTCTCTACGACGCCCCCCAAGCCCGATCGCAACATCTAGTGCTCCACATCTCGGGCGAACCCGGTATATAGTGGAAACGACGCAAGTCGGTTCCTATGAGAGGGAATTGATCGGGCCCGTCAGCTTTTACCGGCTGACGGGCCTTCGTTATTTATACCATCAGACCGACAGCGGGAGCGCGCCATATTGCCACTGGAGGTCGAACAGCGACTCCCAGACCAGCCGATCGATCTTCGTACTCCCAGCAATACCCTTCTCGCCCCTCAGGTGGTAGAGCGCCGTGTTGGTGATCATCCCGTAGCGACCCGTGGCTGGAGCCCCTTGGTAACCGAAGGCGACAAGGGCTGCCTGCACCAAGCGAATCTCCCGACCGCCCTCGCCCATCCGCCGCCAGCGGATCGTGCGCGGGATTATAAAACCCCAGAATTCTTCTCCAGCTACCCCATTCACGGTCAGATTGTTCTGCTGCTGAAACTCACTCAGCCGTGTCGCGGTGATCTTGTCGAAGGTGCCCGTCATGGGAACGTCGAGGAACACCTGGAGGGTGCTGACATCCGGTCCGATGTCCTTGAACTTCAGCTCTCGACTCCCCGGCCGATGTCCATCGACGGGCTCTGGAGTGAAGACGTTTGCGATCTCTGCCATGTTGCGGCTATCCAGCTCCTCACCCTTACTCCTCGCCCACTCGGGCGCGCCGTCGAAGTAGTAGCAGTCGTCGCCGCGCGAGAAGCCGAGATGGTCGGCCAGCTCGTCGGCCTTGTCTCCACGCATGCTGTTGGGATCGACCGAGAAGGTGAGCCCGAGTGGGTCGCTGTCCACCGACTGGATGCCCGCCACGGCAATGCCTGCCTGATCCCACTCCGTCCATAGCTCCTCAACCAGTGGACGGATCAGGATATTGACGTTCGCCCGGTTCTCCCCCTGCTTGGCCTCGCGAATGTGATGCTTTCGGAACGTGTTATTGGAGGGGTCGCCCCAGGATGCATTGGCCATAGGTTGGATTGTATCCCCGACCTTGGAGCCACCAGCGCTTATCTGCGGCGTTTACTCTTCCGGGCGGCCTTACGGGACGCCTTCGCCCTCTCGTGGCGCTGAGCAACCTTTTTTGCGTCAGCGCGGGGTGCTCCAGCGTCATGCACCGGATGTCCGGCCTTCAGCTTCGTCTCACGGATCGCGTTGAGCATGACGATCTGGTCCGGGGTGTGCTCGATCACCATGTCAGCCTAATCAACCCGCAGTCGGCACAGACATAGCCAGCGCCGTCTTTCATTTGTCGATGAACGGGATGTGGACACCCTTCCCACCCAAAGTATGGAATGCGGATGCCGTAGACCGTGCGCGGAGAACCATGCGTCGGATCGACCTCAGGTAAGCCGCCAAGGACACCCGATCCTCCCGTAATCTCCACCGTGAGGTCTGGACGGCCTGCCGGAATCCCGTCGAGCCGTGGAGGCGCATGTCGAGACGGGCGATCCTTATCCCCGCCCGTATCGACGCTGCCACCTTTGCCTTCGTCGGTCACCCCCCGCTCACCTCCAGCATCCGGCGACGCCAATCTTCGATGGAGTCATCGACCGGCGCGTCGGGTTTTAGGTCAGCTACGCGAATACCGAGCCGTTCGCTGATCCGCTCCATCTGCATCGATCTGCCCTCGTTGGCCATGACTGCACGCGCCCCAGCGCAGGCGCGCGTCTTGGGTCCGATGTCCACCTCGCCGTCGTCGGTGAAGTAGGTCGTCTTGTGGCAGTTGAATGTGAGCTGATTCTCCAGGGCGTCCGCGATCTCGTTGATACGGCTCGCATCGAGGTAGAACGTCAAGTCGGTTCTGAATGGGCAGTTGGAGCAAGGCTCGGTCAGGGTGAACTCGTTTCGGCTCTTCATGCATATCTCCGTTCTCGATACTGGCGGGCGCGTTCGCCGCGAAGTCTCTGATTCTCAGCGTTGGTGACGGCCTTGAGATGTGATGGACGGACACAGGAGCTGTTGCAACACCTGTGATCCGCGTCCGGCAGCTGGGCTGGGATCATCCGACGACGGCTCTTGCCGCTCGGGAGGGTGACGAATACACGGAGGCAGACGTAGGCGATTCGGTGCGCCGAGCGCCACTGGCCGTCCATCCAGAACCGCCCGTAGCCGTAGCGGTCTTTCTTGCCTTGCCACTCCCAGCAGAGCCAGCGCCCGTGACGGACGATCGTGATCCTCGACATGAACCGTAGTAGCTCCTCCTCGGTGAGGAGCCGGGGGTGCCAGCGCTCGGTCATTTTTCTGGCTGAAGGTTGGCGATGGCCTGAGCGATCACGCCATCGACGGTGACGGTATGCGGGTATCTGAACAGCTGGCCGAGTTGCGCCCCGATCGCGCCGAGGAGAGCGATCTTCTCGCGCTTGCCCTGTTCCCTCTCCTCGCGACGAGCGGCGGCGATGACCTCCTGGAGCCCGAGATCAGAGAAGGCCCTGTTCTGGATCACCGCCAGCTGATCCATCACCAGCTGCCCCAGGGCCTCATAGCCCGGGGCCAATAAGTCGTCATTGACTCGACCAATGACCGGCTCGGTCGCATACTGTAGTTCGACCTCCGTTGTGAAAGTACCCGCGTAACGAGAGACAGTGGTCTTCACTCCGGGAGCAATCCGCGCAACCGACCTTGCGAGCGAGTCGGGATAGGCATCGAAACCGCTCACGGCTCGGTCACCTCGAACACGTCCCCACCGTTGACCCACGCCCAGCCGAGTTGTATCCGGCCGTACTCGTCTTTGCGGGAGATGAACCATCGACCACTCTGACTCAGGCCGTCGAATTCGAAGACCTCGCCGGGCTCGATCTCTAGCTCGTCATCGTTCTCCAGGGCGTGCATCGTGACCGTCCGGTCGATAGAGCTGAACTGATAACCGCCGATCTGATAACGGTCTTCATCCGCCTCGATGTCTACTGCCTCGATCAGTGCCATGATTCCTTCTCTCTAGGGAACGGTACGGTACTTATTATATACCATACCGTTCCCCGTAGAGCTACTGCTTCAGTGCGGGTTGGTTCGGCACGATGCCGACCGTCAGCGCCCCGATCGCGGCGAAGATGACCGTGATCACCTCTGCTGTCGTGATATGTCCCGACACGATGAACGGTGCGGCTGCCGTCAGCACGGCGATGACTGCCGCGCCGATGACCTTGAAATAGCCAGCGACCTTCCCATCGAGGTTCGGGGCCCAGTAGACGACGACTGAACCGACCGTCAGAATCACCAGCTGGACGATCTGGGAAACACTGAGTGGTCCAGATGCCGTGCTCGCCTGAATCGCCGCCAAGACCGTGACGACGATATGAAGGAGCGACTTGGTATAGGTTCCGATATTCATAATTCACCCCCCCTCGGGGTCTAAGTGCAGGAGTAGCTGCTCGGAGAGTCCACCGTGCAGGTGTGACTCTCTGGCCCGAACAATCCCTGCGTGGTGAAGGTGAAGCTCTGCGCTATCGGCCCAGCCGGGCCCTGCGCCCCATCGGTCCCGTTGGCTCCATTCGCGCCGTTGGCCCCGTTCGCACCATCGGCCCCGTCTGCTCCTGTTGCCCCAGCTGGTCCAGAACAGCCGTTGTGAGCGGCGCAATAGGCTGCGACCATGGCTGCTACCTGCTGATCGGTGGCATTGGCTCCAGGGAGCCCCTGGAGGCCAGTAGCGCCGCGCTCGGGCACGGTGGGGCTGGAGGTGATCGCGGAAGGCTTCTGGGCATCCGGCTTCGCGCCCAGGGCGATGATCTGCTTATAAAGCTTCTCGGCGTTCGCCGTCGCGCGCCGGGTGTCATTCTGGCTGGCCGCGAGCTGACTGCGGAGGTCGGCGTTCGAGTTCGCCAGCGCCACCGTCACGACGAGCCCGAGAGTGAGGAAAGCAAGCACGACGATCGTCGTCATTGTCCACCAGAAGACCACTGTCCGTGAACTGCGCACGTGCTCTATCCCGTCCCGTGGTTCAGCCCGGCCAAAATAAGCCCGACCGCGAGCGATCCAATTGCGCCAACTATTGCCAATCCGATGCCGAACCATTGCTGTGCCTTCGTCTTCCGATCCTCTTCACGGGCTGTCTCCAAGGCTTTGATCCTTCCATTGGAGTCCAGCTGGTCCTTCGTCTGGGAGGCCTGATAAATCGCAAACGTTGCCTGCGTCACCATGCCGGTCGCGACCTTGTCAACACTGTTTTTCAGGTCCTGGATGGATCGAAGCAACTCCCACCCGTTCGGTTCCTCCTCAGCCGCCATGTCTCCCCCGGTTGTATCGAACTGCCGTCGAACAGTCTGCAACTCCAGCTGACCTGTATTCCATCTCACACGCCGACACCTCAGGCCGCCGTAGGGAAGAGAACGTCATCGGCGCTGAACCATGCATTGCTGCTCCCAAACCCGGCGATCACTGAACCGTCTGAATGAATGTCGAGTCGGCCGAATGTCGCATTGGAGGCGGTCAGTCTGAGAATCTGATGGCTCGGCCGCAGGCCGGGCGGGAGCACATACATCGCGCTGCCGATCGTCCCGGTGGCATAGAGCCCGCGCAACGCCCCGACGCCATCGGCACGTTTGTAGTACCCCGGAGCCGCCCAGCTGGCACCGTAAGCTACCCACCCGTTCACATAGTGCGGGGTGAGCCAAGGCAGGCTCAGCGTGGCATCGTCCCAGACCGCGCCGTCGATCTGGTAGTGGACGTTCGATGAGTTCCAAACGCTGCGCCAGAGGAGTTCGTTGGCCGTCGCCCCAGAAGGAACAGCGGACCCTATATGGGAAAAGACACCCGAAGTACCGTTGGTGACGACCGGCGTATGAGATGCCGACGAGGGGCGCTGACCGGCCGCGAGTGCGGCGAAGAGGCCGAGGTCGGCGGCAGTCGAACCCGACTTCGCACCACCCGTCACGGTGAGGAAACCCAATGAGTCCCGGCCGATCGATGGTGCTTGGAACGCACCACCAAACGCCACCCATGTGCCCTGAAGCGCGAGCGTGGCGTAGGTGATGTCAGGGTTGAACTGAATGTTGCCGATGGAGAGGTAACCAGCCGCAATCGCGGAGAGCGCCGTGACCGTCCCATCGGTATTGACCTGGATGGTCGCGTTCGTGCTGTTGTTGACCGCGTTGAACTGGAGCGGATATGCCGGACGCATCCCCAGCGGGAGGGTGGTGATCACGCCACCAGAAGCAGTCGTCGTCGTCTTGTTATAGAGCCCGTAGGCCAGGACCCAGCCTGTACTCGACTTAGTAGCAACCCCAGGAGAAAATCGATCAGCTGGAGAGCTACCAGGGGTGTACGACGGGCCATCCTCCCCGTCGTAGCTGGTCCACCCGGAAGCGGGCGGGAGGACCACTTCGATCATGCTCGTCGCGGGACTTTTCAGCTTACTGAGGATGATCCACTCACCATTGACCCGACCGAGGAGCACCGGGTCCCCGGCGACCGGCGTGTAGCCATACTGCCAGCGCAGAGCGTTCGGATACACGGTGGCATCGCCGTCGAAGAGGACGCGACTGGTCGAGTCCACAACCCCGGTCTGGAACTCTGTCACCTGAGCAGCTGACTGGGCACGCAGGGTGAGGTCCGCGATCGTCCGGTCGCGCTTGGCGAACTCGGCCTGAATCCAGTCCATGTTCGGCACCGGGCTCTGATAGACGCCCATCAGCTGGTCGCCCGCGATGGGAAGCAGGTGTACTTCACAAAGTCGTTGCCGAGCGTGCAGGTATATTGCATGATCCTTACCGGATGGGGACCGTCTCCGACGCGCGGGTCGCCCTTCGTTTTGATGATCCCGTAGTCGCCCTCGCTGATCTCTCCGATGCTCGGGCTTACCGATTTCTTCGAATTGAACGACCAGGAGACGATGGCGTTCCGGCCGACCAGAACGTCGTTGTCGGTATACCCCTGGAGTGTCGCTGGAATAGAGACGGAGGCGTGCGAGTCCTTGCCCTCCATCCGGGGGAAGTTGAGCGCGACCAGGGTGGCATCGTAGCTCTTCGTCACCAGGGGAGGCGCGGTCTGATCGGCTGCTGCCCCGTCTGTCGCCACGGTTGGGGTGGAGCCGATCCCGTAGGCATCCGTCACGTAGACCGTGCCGTCGCGGTCGAGCTTCGCGCCCTGAATCGTCGGGAACGGGACGGACATGTCCCACACATGATCGGCTCCACTCTGGCTGATCTCGGGGTTGCCCGTGACCATGACCCACTCGATGAAGGTGCTATCGGTCCCGGCCTTGAACTGTGGGCGGAACTGGATGTCGGGACCGTCGATGACGTTGTTCAGGTCTTTGAGCTTGTCGCCCAGCCGGTTGAGTTCGATGCCCAGATAGATGCGATCGTTCGACCCGGCGAAGTCGGCCTCGAAGACGATGGGGACGGAGCCGCCCGTCCAGCTGACTGCCTGCTGGACGAGACGTTTGGCGATGGTGCGCAGAGAAGTTCCGGTGATCGTCGTGTCGTGCCCGGTGGGAACGTCTGCCGGATCGGCGTCGTTGAGCAGCGTGAGGATGTACCTGTAGTCCCAGTAGCTGGCGATGCCCGCCGCGTTCAGGGTCAGCGTCCTCGTGTCGAAGTCGTAGCTGTCGGTCCAGATCGGCCCGGCGTTGATCACCTTTTCGGTCCCAGTGGGGATGCCGAAGGCGTCGAGGATGTCTTCGATGTACGCCAGGAACGAGCGGCACGGCTCGATCAGGTTGGTGAAGGGAATCGGGACATCGGTGTAAGGGTCCACCATAGGCAGCTTCAGGTCGCAGGCGATCGTCCCGGCTGCGTTCAGAACGACCGTGGCGCTCCCGGTGATGGCGGGGATGTTCTTCACCAGGATGCGCCCGGTGCGGAGGTCGCCCGCTGCGAAACGTCCAGCCATCAGTGAGCCACGACCCACGTACTGGTGGCGGCGTCATAGCGCTTCACGGTGTTGACGCTGACCCATGCACTGGAGGTCGTGTCGAACCTCTTGGCCACGGCGGTTACAAAGGCGCTGGTCGGGGCGTCGTAGCGCTTGCCGCCCGACTGGACGGTCCATGCGGAGACGCCGCTCCAGCCGCCGTAAATCCCCCAGTAGTCGGTGCAGATGTTCGATCCAGCTGCCCTGAAATAGTAGGTAGCCCCCGGCGTGAGGGTGAGGGTGGAGGTCCCGCTAGAGGCGATAGTCGTGTTCCCGGAGGCGAACGACGGAGACAGGCTGTATTCCAGATACCAGCCGGTGATGGCGAATTGTCCCGTGTCGCCGGAGCCGCTGAAGGATACGGTGACGGAGCCGCCGCCGTTGTCCACGATAACCGGAGTGCTCGGCTGCGCCGGGGCCCACCCGTAGTCGAAGTACCCACCGATCGAGGAGCTGGCCCAGTTGGCTCCACTGGAGAGACTGACGGTGATGCCACCGACGCCAGACTGGCGACCGAAGTTTGTTGCACCATTCGCGCCTAGCGCGAGTATCTGATACTGCGCGCCACCACGGAATGGTGCACCGATGCCGAGGGCCTGCTGAGTTCCCGAGGACCCCGCGCCGAGCGTGAATCCTGCCGTAGCGAATGAGCCGAGGGAGGCGGATGCCGACCGAGCTGCCCCACGCCCAGACCAGAAGGGGTGTAGTGCGGTGATGTATACCGGGTAGCTGCCGTCCGAGGCGAAGTTGTTGCCTGCCGGGATCAGGATCGGGCAGCTGATGTTTCCAGGGTCGAGGAAGTAGGAGGCGTTATTCCACGTGTTGACGCCGTTGAATGCGTATCCGGCCATGATCTACGCGAACCAGAGATCGCGGTCCACCATGCCCGAGGTCGGCGCTGAGGCTTGGGAGTAAATCTGGATACCTCGCACCTTGGCCGAGTTCCCGACCGACAGATTCAAAGGGTCGGTGATGTCCACCGCGAGGTGCGTGTGGGCGGTCGGTGCGAAGGTGGTCGGCTTGCCGCCAATCGACGCCCAGCTGGTATAAAGACCCGTGGTGACCGGGTCACCGTAGTAGGCCGCGCCGGTTGTCGTGTTCGCCGCTCCCGCTTCGATCCGCTTCTTGCGGAGGACCAGGGCCCCGGTGGGAATGGACGGCTCGGCCGGGGTTCCCGAGGGTGCTCCGTTCGCCACGTCGATCCGGGCGTGACCAGTCTCGGAGAGTTCTGGGTCGGGTTGGACGATGTAGATGATGTCGATACGCGGATTGGTGCCATCCGCCGTCGTGGTGGGGATGACGAGAGCGCTGGGGGTGCCGACGAGGTATCCACCTTGACCGGCTCGGCGGGTAATCGCGTAGCCCGCCGCGACGTTGTAGTTCATCCCCGAGTCCCCTGTGACCATGAGGGGGCTACCAGGACCGGCGATGATTCCGGGGACCGGATCACCTGGGGTGGACTGTACGAACAGGGTGGAGAAAATTTTACGGAGCGTCGCGGGAATCGTGCGGTCGGCAGAAACCGCCGTGTTGATCGCGAGCCCCGTTGGAATGCTTACCATGCGCGTATTCTCCTAGCTGGTCTATCGTTGCGGTGATTCGGCACGCCCATTACCAACTCGCCGGACTCATGAAGGCGGTAATGAGCGCATTGGCATCAGAGAGTCCGAGCCCCGCAAACGAGAAGGCCCGCGTCTGGCCGGGCTTCACGGACGGCCATGCGGTCTGCGAGAGGTTTACGGTCAAGTCGGACGATCCGACCGTCGCCCTGCCTCCCGCATAAGGGGAGAGAGTGAGCAACGTACCCAGGGGGACGGTGGCGGCGTAGGTGAGCGTGTCGCCCTCCGAGGTGACCCTGAACCCATCTGTCAGGGTGCCGAGCGCGGTGAACACCGGCCAGCTCTCGGCCGTCCCGGTGTTCGTCAGGTAGAACAGACCAGAGGGGCTGAATGTCCCGAAGTCGAGGTAGCCTGCGGCAAACAGAGGCCAGATCATACCGTCGCCGGAGGAACCGACCGGGCCCGTCGAGATCGTCTGCTGGAGTCCATACTTACGCGGGTCCATGGCGGTGATCGGAATCTGGAAGCGCGCCTTGGATCGGGCGAACGGCACGACTGCCGGAGCGCCGGACAGCCAGACCCGCTGCGTGAGCACCCCATCGTCGTCTGTGACGGTGAGGGTCAGTGGCTCACCGAACGGCGCGACAGCGGCGACCATCTTCCAGCCGTCTGCGATGGCCTGCTGTGCGGTCGGCGCATAGACAAACCCGTTGAGAGCCATCGGCTTCGATCCGCGATAGGAGCGCACCGGGTTGAACGCCCCATCGTGGTCCGGGATTTCATCGATGGTGATGCGAATCGGCGGCGAGCTGTACCAGTTATCGAGACCGGTGAGCTTGTACTTCACCGTCTCGGTCAGCTGCTCGTCCTCGCTATACACGGTGAGCCCGCCCTGCGAGCTGCGGAGGTCTACGATCATCCCTTGGCCCTCCGAATCTTTTCCACGACCATGTCAGCCAGTGCAGCCGCCTGATCGGGCGACCAGCCGCTCGCATCGATCTTGATGTCGTAGGTGTCTCCACCTTCGCCAGCCGGGCCGGTGCCGGTTGGATACACGGTGTCGCCCTTGCCGAGCTTCACGATCTCGGGTCCCTTTTCGCCCACGACGGCATAGCCAGACCTGTTGATCTCGCCGCCCCCGGCGAGGTGCGGGAACTTGTCCAGATGGACCTTGATCCCGGTCAGAGCACCGACCCCGGCCGCGATGTTGTTGATTCCGCCGATGACGTTGTTGACGAGATCGATGATGTTATTGAGAATGCTTTTTACAAAGCCGACCACTGTGGAGAAGACGGTCTTTACGACCGTACCCATCCCGGTAAAAACCTTGCCCCAGACCTCACCGATGACCTGGACCCCGAAGCTAATGAGGGCGCTGACCGGCTTGATCACCGTGTCGTAAAGCCATCTGAATATGACGCCGATGGCTTTGAGCTGAGGCTGGATCACGTTCTGGTTGAGCCAGTTAAAGACATCCCCGACGAACTTCAATGCCGTCTGAATCCCCACAGCAGTCGGCCCGATGACGTTATCCCCGAGCCACTTGAATATGGTGGCCATGTTGTTTACCTGAGGCTGGATCACGTTAGTCCAGAGCCAATTGATTATATCCCCAATGCCCTGAAAGACGGGCTGGATGGCCGTCCAGAGGAGCTGCGCGCCGAGCACCATGATGCCGAAGGCGAGGGCGATCAGCGAGAAGATCGGGTGGATGATCGAATTCCAGAGCCAGGCGAAGATCGCGCCGAGCACCTGGAAGATTCCGACCATCAATGCGACCTGTGGGGCGATGATGGTGTTATAGAGCCAGACGAAAACGGCTGCGATGGCGTCGAAGGTGGGCTTGAGAACCGAGTTCCACAGCCAATTCCATGCCGTAGAGATCGCGCTCACCATGTTCGCCCAGGCGTCCTGAAAGAACGTCGTCTGCGTGGCGACCCAGATGATCCCGGCAACCAGGGCAGCGATCGCGATGACGATGATACCGATGGCGTTGCCGTTGATCGCCACATCGAGTAGCGCCTGCGCTGCCGCCCACGCCTTGGTGGCCGACGCAACGATCTTCGAGGTGGTCGTGAACAGGACCGTCGTGGCCGTGAGCCCCTTGGTTATCCCGTCGAGAACGAGGGACACTCCAGACAGCACCTTGAATGCGACCACGGCGGCGAGGACGCCCAGGGCTACACCCTGGAATAGTTTCATGTGCCCGCTGATGAAGGTGAACAGGCCGGTCACTATGGGTGCGAGTGTGGTGATGGCTCCAGTCAGCACCTTGCCGAGGGCCTGAGCAATGGTGACGACCTGGGGGGAGATGTAGGCTATAATTGTGCCCAGTCCGGCGAATATCGGAGTGAGTTGGGGCATGACCCCGATGATGCCGGAGACGATACCGATCCATGGAGCGAAGGCCGCCTTGATTCCCTGGACGATGGGCACGAGTGGCCCTGCGCCCTGCTGGAACTGGGTCAGTGCCGTCGCGAACTCGTTGAACTTGGCGATGATGCCTTGGATGATCCCCGTGTCGGAGAGCTTCTGCATCAGTCCGCCGATGATCTTTCCAGCCGAGTCGAGCACTGGGATGAGCCCGCCATTGATCGCCTGCGGGATGAGGCTCTGGAAGGGGGTCAGTGCGGTCGCGCCCATGCGGGCGAAGGCGGTCGTCAGGTTGTCGAGCGAGCCGGAGAGTGACTGGCCCATGTCCTTCGCAGCGCCCGCCATTTTCGGGAATACCCCAGCTGCCCCTTTCGATCCGTTCTCGATCCCGTTGAGGAGGATTTGGGTGGCCTGATCCGCTGGCACGAGGCCTTTGGAGACGAGTTCTCGTGCCGCCGATGTCGTGATGCCCAGGGAGTTCGCCAGGATTCCGATGGCGTTCACGCCGCCGACCGCGAAGCTGTCGATTGTTTCACCCGTGAGCTTGCCCACCGAGTTCATCTTCGAGAAGGCATAGGTCAGCTGATCGACTGCGGAGGAGCCGCCGCCCGTCGCGGCTGCCGCGTCCGCGATCGCGGTGAGCAGGCTCGGAATCACCCCGGCCTTGACGCCGAACGACACTAGCTGCTGGGTCGCAGTGGCGAACTGCGGGAAGGCGAACGGAGTCCCCTGGACGGTGGCCAGGGCTTTCGCGGTAAGGTCGGCCGCCTGGGAGGCGTCCCCGAGCATGACGGTGAGAGCCCCTGTGGCGTCCTGGATGGCCGCGAGGCGCTGGACGCCCTTCTGGATGGCAGTGCCGCCCACGATGCCGCCTACGAGGGTTCCAGCGGCTGTGGCAGCCGCTCCGACCTTCCCGATGATGCCGACGACGGTACTAAACCCAGAGCGTCCCCGGTCACTGGCCTTGTTGGCAGTGTCCCCGAGGTCATTGATGGCCTGCTGGCCGGTCTTCGCCGCCCGAACGAGAGGGGCGGCATCCCCGGTCAGTGTGGCCTGTACGGTCAGCTGAGTCATGGGTTACCCCCCCTTCTGGTCATCGTCGGTTGCTCTTATTCGCTCGCTTCTGCTCCTCGTTCTCCAGCCTGTAGAGGTAACCCCATTCAGCTACTTCGTAGGCGCTTATTCGACGGTGGGCTGGACTGCCATAGAGAAGCTCCCCGACAGTCCTGCTGGTGTCGCGAGCGATTCGGAAGAGGAGCCTTCGAACGCTGGGTTCACCTCGGGTGTCGAGGAGGAGTCTTTTCCCGGCGTCTCGGCTTCGTCCGTGCCGACGACAGCCGTCGCGCCGAACTGGAGCAGGAAAAGCACCGTGTTGTACCCCTTTTTGCGCAGGATTTCCTTCCCTCGCTCGCTGTCGAACAGCTTCTCTCCCGTCTCGGGGTCGTAGGCCGTGATGGCGATGAGGGTGATCATCGATTCCAAGTCGCGGTTCTGTTCGACATCGGTCAGGTCGAACGTCCCCTGCATCTCGGCCAGCGTGCTGAACGCCATCCCTCTGAATAGGATGTCCACCCCGTCCGGGTGGTTGGGGGTCTTCCACATTGGGACCCTCAGGGTGAGGGTTGTTACGTCCTCGACTTCATCGATCTCGTCTATCAGGGACACTCTGAACTTCTCTCTCTCGTTGGCTTAGTAGACATCGCGCACGGTTGCCCCGGTGCGCTGCAAGTCCAGACTGAAGGTGACGACATCGCCCACTGGCGCGTCCACCTCATACGCAGTCGGAATGGATTCGAGGGTGTACTTCACCGAACCCACCGAGCTGCCACCCGGGCCGTACTCGATGCCGATGGTCTGGATGGTGCCCGCGAGGCAGGCGTCAACCGCTGCTGTGAGGGCGGCGTCCAGCGCCGGGTCGTACATCCCCTTGATCGAGATGGTCGAGTCGTCCAGCCCGGCCAGATAGGTCTTCGACTGGGAGCCAAAGTGGCTCGTCTCGGCTGTGTCGATGCTCTTGGGCATATCGACCTCGTTTGCGAAGGGCGAGACATCAGTGACCGTCCCGCCTGCTCCCGTGATCTTGATGACCGCGTTCTTTCCGTGAATGAAAGCCATTGCTCTGCTCCTAGCTCCTGCTAATTGAAACGATTACAGTCGCGCTGCCGGTGGTCCCCGCAAGCGTCGTTTTGATGCGCAGGTAGCGTTTCGTTCCACCGGCCTGCGCAAGGTATTGACCCGTGTTGGTGGTCGCCGCGACACTCGGCAGAATGCCGAAGTCGATCCATGTTGTCCCGTTGTCGGAGTGCTGCACGGTGACCTGAGCGGTCCCGTTGCGTCCGTTGAGAACATGCGTGAAGATGCGTAGCGGGCCGGAACTCGACGTGTTGCTGTCCACGGTTGTTCCGTTGGTGACACCCGTTGCGGAGATCGGCACGTTGCCACCGAGCATCTGGCCGAACCGGATGCCACCGGAGGCCTGAAAGTCGCCGGAGATGTTCACGACATCGCCTACCGGCGCATCGGTGTCCCAGCTGGTCACCTTGCAGCGGCCCATCTTGGCTCGGTTGCCCGCCTTGAATCCGGCGTCGGCAATCACGATGGGGATGACAGCCTCTGCGATGCTGTATCCGAGGAGGATGTCCGAGATTTCATCGATGCCGCCCAGTGCGCCGTCGTAGAGCCCCTTGACACTGAAGGTTCCGTCGTCCTCCCCGAGGACATAGGTCTTCGACTGGGACCCGAAGTGGCTCGTTTCGGCCGTGTCGATGCTGGCGGCAGCATTGGCCTCGTTGAGAAACTGGGTGAGTTCATACCCGCCGACCGCGACCTGTGTCGTCTTGCCGTGAAGGAACATCAGCTGCCCGCCTTAGCCTTGGGGCTTTTGACCTCTGGGGCGTTGACAATGATGCCCTCGCTGAGGAGGTATTCAGCCGTCTCGGGGGTCAGCCAGTCGATGATGTCGCCCACCTCGGCACGAGCGGTTTTGTGGTCGAATCCAACCAGCACCGTGAACCGTTCCTTTGCCATCGTTCTCCTCCGTCGTTCACGCTATGTACGAATGCGTCAGCTGCCCCTTGAGACACGCCGATTCCTAGTCGGGCAGAAACTCGTTGCACTTGGTACAGAGCCGCATGGCGCTCGTTCCGGCCCGACGAATGACCACCATGTCCTCAGGGTGCTGGCAGGCATCATCCTCAGCTGGTGTATCCGGCAGGGCGATCGTCTCCTCCAGCATCAGGGAGGCTGCGTTGATCCCGGCGATGACTCCGATGAGGCCCTTTGCTACCGGGTCGTTGTTGTCCTCGGTGAACGCCAGGAGCGACAGGGCTGAGTTCTGTGCCCCCTCCAGAGCAGTCAAGACATCCGTGATGAGGATCATCGCCATGCCCTGAATCGAGCCACGAACATCTGCCGGTCACGGCCATCCTTGTGCTGGTCCTCGATCTCGCTGTCGGCGGCCACCATGAGGAACTTAGTCGTTCCGATCTGCTGGTCTTTGATCAAACCGAGCGCATTATATACTCCCTCGATCGCTTCCAGGGCAGCCGCGTAGCTGTGCGCCCGCGACATGATCTGGAACATCGGGGCCCGCACTGCGGGCCCGGTCGCCCCCATAGCGTGCATCACTTGACCGGGAAGGAATGAGAGCGAGACGGTCGGCTCAGCTACGTCATCACCATCAGGCATATCCCCGAGGAACAGCGACGTACCCGTGACAAGCCCGAGGGATTCACCAGCTACCCAATCCTGGATGTCCTCCAGCCAGGGCATCAGCTACCCCCGAGCAGTCGAGCGATCCGGTCGGATATATCAGCTGGGAGATCACGTGATTGCTCGACAACCGGGTCGAGGAGATAGTGCCAAGTCCGGCCGGGCTTCCGCTTCCGGGGGAACTTCTCATGCTGGACCTCGGCGTACTTCGACGCCGCGCCGCCATAGCCGAGAGTGACGGTCACCGAGTCCCCGGAGACGACCGGGGTGAGCACCCGGGCGCTCTGGATCAGGGTTCGAGTGTCCCAGGGCGCTATCCGCGTCGAGGCGGCCATCATTAACTGAGCGCGAGCGCTGAGCGCCTGCCCCATCACGGGTGCGGCCCGGTCCCTCGTGGCGGTCAGCCGCTTGGTGGCGTCCCGGGAGTCTATCTTGACCCAGATGCTGATCATCGCGATCCAAAAAACAGGATGGTGCAGTACGGTCCGTTCTCGTCGTTCAGCTGACTCACCTTCACGATCCAGACCTCCTTGCCCTGTGTTGGCCCGCTGTCGGGCAGGGTCAGAGTCCAGGACTGGGTGATCGGATACACGTCGTCCATGTAGACGATTCCGTTCGCGTAGATCGCCGCCGCGCCGCCGCTGCCGCCCATGAACTGATCGTCGTACTCGATCCGGCACTGCGCGGTGATCGAGTCGCCGGGGATCACCTTGCCGAATCTGTCGCGGTCGGCCGGTTCCGCCACGGTGACAGAGCTGATCATCATCGTGAGGAGGTCGGGGTCTACCATTCGTAGGGCCCTTCGTTGAGCGGGTGTGCGAACACATCGTGAGTCTGGACCGACCCCCCGGAGCGGTTGTTATCGAACTGTGCCTCGGAAAAGGGGCCCGGTCCCGCGTCGTAGTAAATCGGGCCGCTGCCGCCGCCCGAGCCCTCGCTGAGCAATGCCTCGGCCAGAGCGAGGTAATCGGCACTAGAGGCCCTGTAGTCGTACTGGAGCTTCAGTTGGCCGACCATCTTCATCTTCAGAGCATTGGTCGAGTAGGTGGTGGCCATGCGCCGGGCGGCCTGCGACGCGGCGAGCATCAGGTTCCTCACACCGTTCACGGTGTTCTTCGCCAGGAGGTACTCCAGCTCCTCGTCGGAGAGGCTGAACGGCATCGCCGGATGCACGTCCTTGAGCAGGAATCGAATCTCGCTCGTCGGCACGTCGTACACGCCGTCACTTGGCTGGGTGTAGCTGTAAGTGCCCTCAGAGGGGTCGTTAGCCATGGTTTCCTCGATCGGGGTGAATGCCACCGGCCCCCGTTCCCACGCCCGGAGGCGGGCACGGGGGCCGGTGTGCGTGTCGCGTCAGCTGGCTAGCTGATGACGTTGTGGAGGAAGACCCCCAGGTCCGGCGCGACGATCTTGTTCACGAACGCGATGTCGGACTCGATCGCGGTTGCACGACGCTCTTCGATCCGGTACTCGCGGGTGGCGATCGAGGTTCCGATGCCGTCCGAGATTCCCGTCCACTCGAAGATGTACCCTGCCGTCGCTGTTTCCAGCGCCGGAGTGGGCGTGGTGTGCACGAGCAGCGCCGACTTGCCGATGATGTCGGTGAAGGCATCCGTCGCGCCTTCCTGCGCCGAGTTGTACGCCGCACGAGCAACCAGCACCCGCTCGATGTCGAGCAGCTGCGCGATGGCATCCTCCGTCATGCGACGAGTGACGCCCTCGGGTCCGCCACCCCACTTGACGAGGTCGATGACCTCGGGGTGGCGACGCAGGACCGACCACGTGATTCGTCCGAGGACGAGCGTGTTCGCTTCGAGCCCGGAGGCCGCGACGAGGTTCTTCGCGATCTCCAGAGTTCCGATCGGGTCGGAGTTGACGACATCCCAGCGAAGGAACTGCGTGCCGGTTGGGCCGGACGCAACACCTTCGAGGTCGGTTCCCCAGACCGCGCTCTGAAAGTAGTCGTTGGCGAACTGTGTCTCCAGCCGAGTGCGGAGCTTCTGCGTCACGACCTGGATCGCGTTGCGCCGAGGGTCCAGCGGCTGGTCGTAGTTGGCCATGACCTCGTCAGAGATCAGGCGCTTCGCACCATACGTCTTCGTCTCGTAGCTCTGCTTGCTCAGCTTGGCGTTGACCTCAGCGGCCGGAGCAAGTTCCGCGCGAAGCTCAGCCTCGTCGCGGAGCAGGTCCGCCTTGTCGAACACCCAGTAGAAGTCGGACTTCTTGTTGACGGGCACTCTCGGGAACACCTTGTCCGCGATGTAGCGGGAGTCGTCCTGGAAGTAGGCGACTGAGATGTTCGAGAGCAGCGCATCAACGTGAACATCAGATGCGTAGTTGTAATCAGCCATTATTCAGTCCCCCTTACGCGGTTCTCGGGATCAAGGTGTTGACCTCGATCTGGATGATGACACCAGCGGCTGCTGCTGTCTCGTTGGAGCGACCGACCACGAATTTCGTGGTGTCCGTGCCCAGCGTGACCTTGACGACCCGGCCATCGGCCGACACTCCGAGGAAGTCCCCGATGGCGATCGCCGCGCTGGCGATGACCTTGAGGACCCCGGTGAGGCCGATGTGCGCCTCAGCGCCAGCCTTCGGGGCGTTGAGCAGGAGGCCGTAGGGCACATCCGTCGTGGCCGTGATCGCGGTGACGTTGCCGCTCGCGTCCAGCTTGACGAACTTGTGCTGTGACCCTGTGAGGTCGATGGCCGCCTGCTGCGTGATTGTCTGGGCACTGTGAATGAATTCGGTAGCCATGGCTTACTGCCCTTCCTTCCGGTACTCGACGTACAGCTCAGGGTGGTCTTCCAGCGCCTTCGTGATCGCCGCGCTGTGCGTGAGGCCTGAGGTGGACTTCATCAGCTCCTGAGCGTGGCCCTCGATCTTGCCGTAGGCGTCAGTCTCCTGACCGCCCCCGGTGGTTCCGAGTTCCTTGAACAGAGCGGCCGACTCGGCCTGTCCTTCGAGTGACTTCATGAGGTCGGTGATGACCTTGGCCGTTGCGGCGTCGGACTCAGCGAACTTGCGAATCGCCGGAGCGACCTTCTCGTGGTCGAATCCGAGGTGCGGATACGCGGCCTTGGAGATGACGACGGCCTGGGTGTCGAGTCGGAGTGCCTTCTCGACGGCGACCTGATCGGAAGACGCCTTTGCGATGGCTTGAGCCTTCGCAACCTCCTCGCGGAGTGACTTGACGATCGCGACTGCCTCGGGAGAGCCGAGCGACTTCTGGAGGAGCTTGTCCTCGTCGTTGACCTCGTCGGCGGCTGCGGCAGTGGCCTCAGCCCCGTCTGCTTCCTTGGCGGTGAAGGGTGCGGGCTTCTTGTCACCCAGAGAACCATCGGCTCCCTCGGCTGCATCATCCGCACCACCATCCCCCGCGTCCTCGACAACCGAGTTGATCGCGTCCACGATGGGCTTCAGCTGCTCAGGGGTCAGACCCTTGACAATCTCGGCCAGCTCATCCTGGGGCGTATCGGTCAGCGACTTCGCGGTGACTTTTACTGTAGCCATTGCGTTGTCCTTTCCCGCAGCCTTCAAAAAAGCTGCGGTCCTAGTTGGGTTTGCGGATTTGATGATGCTGAAGCCGTTAGCGAGATGCGCAGGGTAATCCACCCCTGACACCTCCCGCATGTCGAGCTTGACGATCTTCGGCATTGTTCCTCCGTGTAGAAGAGTACGAACGCATCCGGGCCCGGTTTCGGGCAACACGCCGAGGCCAAAGTCAGCTGGACAAAAAAATACCCCGTAACCCAGAAGGTGGATTACGGGGCTCCTCGCGTGGAACGGGCCAGATGGCCACCACGAGGGATCGTTTACTTGCTGTCGAGGATCGCTTTCACCGCTTGGATGTTCGCATAGGAATCAGGGAGATCGGCGGCGATCAGCGCCAAGGATATGTCCTCGTCGTCGGCCGGGGACCCGGTGAGCTGATTTCCCAGCCAGACCAATCCCGCTACGCGCTGGATGTCGGTTCCGCTCTGGTCGGTGAACCCTATCGGGGTCGCCTCTTCGGGCTTGTCGGCCATGCTTATCCCAATCCGCTCTTCGCGTTGGCGTTCACGGTGACGGAGCTGAAGTTCTGGAGGTCGAAGTACGCGATCTGGTCGTTCGCGATCGCGGCCTTGTGGGCCGCTGATGCGGTTGCCTTCACTTGCGAGATGTCGAGCCAGACCTTCCCCGTCGCCGGGTCGTGCCATGCCCCGACATAGTTGCCGGGTTTCTTGATTATATCCCTCTTCGAGTTCGCATACGAGTTGATCGCCTGACGCAGCTGCTTGTCGTCCATCGACTTCACATCGAGCACCTGAGAGTGGCCCTTCAATGACACGCTGTATCCGCTCGACGGGCTCGCGCCGGTCACGGGGTTGAAGGTGAATCCACCATCCGGCTGCCGGACATCCGACACCAGGCCTGCACCGACACCAGACCCGAATCGACCATGGGCGTCGTGGTTCTGGTTGTACTTCACGACGGGAGTCGGGTCGAGCGCGAATCGAGCAGCCTCAGCGTCGTCCACCTTGTCCAGGTTGGCTCGGCCATCGACCAGCCAGCCGACCAGGGCGGGCGAACAATCGACCCAGCTGGAGTCACGCCAGACCTCCTCGTAGATGCCGTCCTCGGTCACGCTCAGTCGATACAGGTTGGGTGGCTCATCCATCTCGTAGTACGAGACTTCCATCACGTCGGTCATGTTCTTTCCCTTCACCTCCATTATATACCCCAGCTGATCGATCAGCCAATCGGGCCGGGCTGCATCTTCAGGTCGGGGATGCCCAGAACATCGGGCGGGACCGGTAGGGCGTCAGCGATGCTCGTCATCTGGTTCCAGAGCTTCACCTTCGTGCTCATGTCGGTGGAGGAGCGGTACTTATCGTAGAGCGGATGGACGACGGTGTTCTTCGATTCGAAGGACCGTTGAGTGTGAATCTGAAGCTCGAACTTCGTGCCGCTGGGGGACTTCGCCGCGATGTTGAGGCCCTGATAGGCGTCGCCCTTCTGCCAATAGTTCTTCACCTGGAGGGTGTACCCCTCGCCCCGGAGCTGCTGCACGGTCGCCATAGCCGAACTCGTGTAGTTCGCAGGCTTGGCGACCATCGTGTACCGGACGGCGTCCGAGATGCTGGCTGCGGCGTGCTGAGGCGTGATGTTCTGTGCCATGGCGTCCGTGGCGATCTTCCGGGCGAGGGAGTCCTGGGACTTGAGCTTGAAGTCGAGCCCGGCCATCGTGTTGCCCTGTGAGACAGCTACGGCGGTCATCGCCTTCGTGAGAGCCGGTTCGACCTTCGCGGCGTTGGCATGGAGCTGGGCCGCCTGAGCCTTTGCCTCAGCTGGTCCGAACCGGCGCTGGGCGGCGATGTGCTGGGGGCTCCCGGTTCCGTACATGACGGCGGCGGCATCGATCTTGCTGATCGTGCCACCAGCTCCCGTCTGGACAGAGGTGGCGGTGGCTCCGTAGCCTGAACCGAACCGTCCGTGCGCATCGTGATTCGGGTTGAACTTCGTGACTGACGTGAACGCCTCACCGTCCGGTGTCAGGATCGCAGAATGGTGTACGGGCAGGGATGCATCTCGACGCGCGAAGTCGAGCATTGCCGTGGCGATACCCTGTCGCTGGAAGTCCTTATTCGTCGTAATGAACCCGACCTCCAGCGACTTGCCGGGGTCACGGTGGTCGTGGAGGTCGAGGTGGCCGACCTGTTGACCATCCAGCTTCGCGACGACGGTGGCCGTGTGGCCACGCTTCGTCTTCGTCTCCTGAAACTCCATCGTATAGTTCGCTTTTGGGGCATCGTAGATCGCCTGATGAATCGCAGAATCCTGCCGAGTTGGCTTGCTGATCAGTTTTGTCGTACCGATCTTTGCGTCAACCTTGGGGTTGAGGCCGAACTGGCTCTCGCTCGGCGCGATACCCGCACCCTGCCCAAAACGTCCATGGGTGTCGTGATTTGGATTGAATCGCTCGATGAGCTGTTTCGTTAGCTCGTCGTCGCCCTCGATGTCCACGGTCATGAACTCTGCGAAGCCACCGAGCGAGTAGCCCCGGATGTCGCCGCTCTTGATCAGCGGCCAGACGGCAGGCTCCCACACGACGCCCATAAACGGGGTTCCGGCCGGGAAGGTCCGCTGGATCATCTGCTCGGTGTCGAGGTCCCAGACGGGGACGGTGACCGGCCAGGGCCAAACCAACAGGCCGACCCACTCTCCAGCGATGACGCTCGTGTCGTGCTGGAGACGGATGTCACGATCGCCAGTGCGCACGTAGTCATGGATCGAGCGCTCCAGGTCGTCGGCGTCGATCGAGTCACCATGGGCGTCCTCTACCCCGGGCATGTAGATCGGGCCGAGCGTGTAGCGCCATTCGTCCATCGTCTCGGGGTCGAGATCGCCAAGCGCTTTCACTACCCCGTTGACGATAATCGGCACGTAGGGCGTGCGCACTGAGGGATCGAGCCCATCTGTTGCCTGCTCCTCCCAGTCGATGTCCTGGAGGGGGATGTCGAACCGAGAGCCGCCGATGGCGATGGTCAGCTGGCTAATGACCGCAGGAAACGGGGCGACATCGAACGTCGGCTCGATCTCCCCAGCCGGAAGATAGGCGAGGGTGACATGCGGCTGGTACGGGCCGTGATCGGTATGGACGGGCAACCCTGCTGCCAGGAGGGAGGTCTGGAGGTCGCTCTGGAGTTCCACCAGCTGGTCGATTTGCACCTCGGCATACCAGACGGCCTCGTCCTCGTTATCGAACACGCCGACCCCACCGATAGTCCCGACGAGCCCCACATGCCGCTGGGCGACCTCGGCCACGATGCCGATCAGCTGACGCTGCTGGTCGGTGTCCATGTCAACTGCATCGCCCAGGTAACAGAGCGTGACGTGATGGTCAGTGACACCGCCCTCCATGGCGAGCTGCACGTCGTAGGAGTCCTCGGGGAGAATCCATGCGACCATGACGCCCGTCGCCGGAGCGACCGCAACGTCGGTCATGTCGTCGTTGGGCGTGATGCTCACGAAATCCACGTTGGCGGCCTTCGCGATCTCCAGCGCCTCGACCAGCTCGGGGAACTCGACGGCCGTCGCGATCTCTATGGCGCTGTCGGTGGTCATCAATTCACTGGGCACGGTTCAGCCTCTCGATCTTCTGCTGGAACTCCAGCCGGTCCTGTGGAGCCCACTCGGCCACGTTCCAGTCGAGGCCCCGGGTGATAGCGAACGAGGCGATCGCCTGCTGCGCCGGTTGCGTCAGCTGGCCGAAGTTCTCTCCGATGGCGCTCGTGACCGCGTTCACGACGCTGAGGATGTCGGCGGCCTGAGCGCTCGCGTCTGCCAGCTCTGGCACGACCGAGCTGGCGGCCTGCTCGGAGAACCCGCTGCCGACCACCTCGCCTATGTGCGCCAGCTCCCCGAGATCGACACCCTTCCACCCCGACCAGGGAGCCTCTGGGGTGATCTCATCGCCGTAGAGGTCCATCTCTGAGGGGATCGGGGTATATCCACGCGAGGTCGCATAGTCCGGGGGCAACTCCACAAAGTTGCAGCGACAGCCACCATGGGCCGGAGGCGAAGGCAGCGTCACCCCTTCGAGATTGAAGTCCTCGGACCAGAGCACCGTCACGCCGTCCATCGGACGGCAGATAGGACAGGTTCGCTCATCCTCTGCGGTGTTCCACTGCTTCACTGTGTTGGGGTCGACTAGGCCGCTGCTGATGCCGTTGGCGAGCCCGATCATGTGCCCGGCGTTATTTGCGTTGGACAGCTCGGTGCGGGCGATCAGGTTGGCCCGGTACTTGATCTTCTGCGCCGAGAGCTTCGTGCTGTATTCGCTCATCGACTGCCGGATGGCGGCCTGTGACATCGTGCCATCCTCAGCGAGATCGTGCCCCAGCTGCTCGACGGCGCGCGTCACGGAGTTGACCTGACCTGGGGTAAGCACTAGGAATTCGCGCAGCTGGCGCTGGAGCTGCTGGATCGTGTAGACGCCGTTCAGGCTGGAGGAGACGAACCCCTGGGCGTTGGCGCGCGCCTGATCCTGGATGTATTTGATCAGCTCGGCCGAGTGGACCCCCGACCATTCGATGGCGTGCTCATCGAGCAGGGTGAAGGTCGTTGCCACAGCCACTGACGCCTTCGCGATGTGCTCTGGACGGTTCTTCGCCCCTGCGGCTGCCGTGTCGGCCATGAGTGCGGTGAACTGAGCCCAGCTGTCGCTGGCAGCGAGCGCGTCCACGTAGCTCTGCACGAACTCGTCAGAGCCGCCCGTGAGGTAGAGGTCGCCGGTCAAATTCGTCCCAGCTGATGCATCATTGAATGCCGCAAGAACGTAGCCTGCCAGCCGCTTCTCGACGGCGGTCATCTTCGCGCCGTGCGCCTGAGGGGGGCGTGACTTGCGAACGACCAGAGTCATACGATTCCGGCTGCCTCTTCAGGCATCGGCATCCCGCCCGCCTCGCGGAGCCACGCCTCCAGGGTCGGGTCGGAGGTGATCAGGCCACCCTTAACCAGGGCTGCGATGTAGGTCGCGATGCTGGAGAGGTCGATATTGGAGACGCTGCCGTAGACCAGTTTGGGCGGGTTGACATAGGACATCCCATTGAGCCGGAGAAGCTTCTCGATCGCGTGCTTATTGACGACCGAGGCGATCGACTTGGCGAGCGAGTCCACAACCATCGTCCAGAGGTCCATCTTCGCCGTGCCGAGAGCGAACGATCCGACACCCTCATGACCGAGGGTGAGGAAATCCGCGAGGAGCGACATCGCGATCTCCTGCTTGTACCGGGTGATCGCCACGTCGGGAATCATCTGGCGCTGGCCACCGGAGGTCATCAGCTCGAAGTCGATGACCTTGTTGTTGTTCTCGTCGTACTCCACCGGCATGACGATGCCTTCGCGCTTGTTCCGGCGAATCTCCTGGACCATCTTGGCCATGGCTGTGACAAACGCCTTCTGGCTTTCATCGGCCGAGCTTTTCATGAATGCAGCCGGGACCGTCGCGGTCGGGAGCCCGGAGAGGTCCCGCTCGAAGCCGATAGCCTCCTGCTCGCGGATGCGCTTCAGGTAGTAGTAGGGCACATAGGCGTTGCGCAACATCGAGCGGCCCTGTGGGTTGTTCTTGAATTCACTAGTACGGAACAGGAGGGCCTTAAACATCGGAACGGTGAACATCCCGCCCGCCTGTGGGTCCTGCTGGGTCATGGACATGACAGCGCCGTTGGGCCCGAACTCCCACTTATAGAGCGTCTCCTGTGCGCGGATCGCCCAGCTCTTCCAGCCGATCCGGCCGTCCGAGTACTTCGACTCGATGGGGCTGTTGCGGCCATTGCGAATCTTGTAGTTGACCTCGAAGAACGACCATCCGAATGTGACGAACGACATGATATTGGAGAGCATCACGTCCCAGTCGTCCTGCATATCCTCCCAAGCCGAGCGGATGAAATCGGTGGCCAGCATCTCGTCGGCGCTGGCATCTTCGGGTGGCTCGATGTGCCAATCGAGCTTCCCGGCAACCTGCTCGAAGGCAAGGGTGATGCCGCCGATGATCGGCTCATTGTCAGCCATCTCGCGGAAGACCTTGTTGGCCTTCGACCCGAAGAGCTG